>Ga0070731_10000188_pt1 | contig 107106 bp, 89 predicted proteins | sample Coa_R1_2_FD_66448 | JGI IMG/M metagenome (GOLD analysis project Ga0070731, IMG submission 66448) | Surface soil microbial communities from Centralia Pennsylvania, which are recovering from an underground coalmine fire - Coalmine... | ecosystem: Environmental > Terrestrial > Soil > Unclassified... | reverse complement strand
GACAACAAGCTGAAGACCGCGCCCGTAAGCTTCGACATCCCTCTTACTCACCTCGCCCCCGGCAAGTATAACTGCCAGGTCACGGTCCTCGATCCGGGTGGAAGCAAAGCCGCCTTCTGGCAGGCTCCGGTAGTGGTTGTCCCGTAAACTGCTATCCTCGATTTTCCATGCCCCGCCACCCCGACAGTGCCCGTACATACCTCGTCCGCGGACGCGTCCAGGGCGTCGGCTATCGCGACTTCGCGCAGCGCATCGCCTCCACGCTAGGCCTTACCGGCTACGTGCGCAACCTGGATGACGGCCGCGTCGAAGTCTACGCCGCCGGCCCCCCCGAAAAACTCTCCGATCTGGCCGCCGCTCTGCGCAAAGGCCCGCGCTTCTCCGACGTTCGCGGCGTCGACGAACAGGAAGCCGCCCTGCAACGCTACTCCGGTTTTCGAATCGAAATCTGATCGCTGGCGTTCATGCTAGAATGACGGCTTCTCACCGATGGATAACCTGAAGTCGCTCATCCGCGAGGTCCCGGATTTTCCCAAGCCGGGCATCCTCTTCTACGACATCACCACGCTGCTAAAAGACAAGGCCGGACTGCGCGGAGTCATCGACGCGCTGTGCAACCACTACAGCGACGCCCGCGTGGATATGGTGCTGGGCATCGAAGCCCGCGGCTTCATCTTCGCGCCCGCCCTGGCCTATGCTCTGGGCGCGGGTTTCGTGCCCGTCCGCAAGCCCAAGAAGCTGCCGTCGGAGACTCTGAAAGTCAGCTACGCTCTGGAATACGGCACCGACAGCCTGGAGATGCACAAGGACGCCATCGTGGCTGGCAGCCGTGTGTTGATCGTGGACGACCTGCTGGCCACCGGCGGCACCGCGGCGGCCGTCGCGCGATTGGTCGAACAGGCGGGCGGACAGGTCGCCGGCATGGCCTTCGCCATCGAACTGACATTCCTCAACGGCCGCGCCAAGCTCCCTGGCTACGACGTCTTCTCGCTGCTCCAGTACGATAAGTAACCTTTACCGCTGGCTACCACTCCCCGTTGAAGCCGCCCCGTGGCTCCCCAACCCCTCGTTGATCTCGCTCATGAAATCGATCTGCTGCTTCCGCAACGAGTCCTTGGAAGCGATCTGGTCCCCAGACTCCATTTAGCTCTCTTTCCCTGCTAAAGCGGGCCGGTGCGTCAAGCCCGCGCCGTTCGGGCTGCCGGTTTTGGCAAACGCTACCCACGCGCCGCCAACAGCAGTATTCCGGTAATCCTCTTTATCTTAAGCAGGTTACCATTATGGCTGTGCTAGCTTGGTGGTGGACAAAACACTGAGATCGTGCACAACTTTGCACAATGACCCCGCCCCGCACAGCCCGCCTTCCCGCCCTGGCCAAAATCAACCTCGACCTCCGGGTCCTGCACCCGCGCCCCGACGGCTTTCACGAGATCCGTACCGTCTTCCAGACCATCTCCCTGGCCGACACCATCGACGTCCGCTTCTCCCGTGCGCGGCGCACCGCCATCCGTATCACCGGCGCTGACGATATCCCGGACAACCTGGTCGCCCGGGCCGCGCACCTGATTCTGGATGCCATGCGCCTCCACGGCCGGGTTGAATTCGCCCTTAGCAAACGCATCCCCATGGGCGCCGGCCTCGGCGGAGGCTCGTCCGACGCCGCCGCCGTGCTGCTGGCCCTTCCCGTCCTCGCCGGACGCCGCCTCGACCTGCCGCGGCTCATGCAACTGGCAGCCAATTTAGGCAGCGACGTGCCTTTCTTCCTTCTGGGCGGCGCGGCTGTGGCCCTCGGGCGCGGCACCGAACTCTACCCCCTACCTGACGCTCCTCCCCGCTGCGGACTCCTGATCGCACCCGGCGTTCATGTTTCCACAGCCGCCGCCTATCGGGCGCTGGCTCCCCAATTGACAACCGAATCGCAACAAAATAAAATAGTTAGTTTCCAGTCGCGAACCTGGGGTGAGCTTGGGGACGGGCGTGGTGTTCACCCCGGCGTTAACGATTTTGAAACCGTTGTATTCGAGCAGTTCCCCCAACTCGCTGTTTTGAAGAAGCGGCTCGTGAAGCTGGGCGCGAGTCCGGCGATGATGACCGGAAGCGGCTCGGCCCTGTTCGGTTTATTTCGTACCCGGCAGCAGATAAATCGCGCCAAAGAGTCATTAAGTGCAGAGCGTGTGTTACAAATTTCTTTGGTTGGGCGGACACGCTATCGCCGTCTTTGGTGGCGCGCGCTCCAGCCGTACATTGAAGACAACCTATGGCCGCCGTTAAGCCGATCCGCGCGATGACGCCGGATCGATTGAAAATATTCTCGGGAACCGCGAATCTTCCCCTGGCGCACGAGATCTGCACCGAGCTCGGGCTGGAGCTGGGCAAGCTGATGATCGAGACTTTCGCGGACGGCGAGGTCTACCTGCAGTTTCAGGAAAATGTGCGCGGCGCCGACGTCTTCCTGATCCAGCCCACCTGCAAACCCGTCGATCACAGCCTCATGGAGCTGTTCCTCATGATCGACGCCGCCAAACGCGCCTCAGCGGACCGCATCACGGCAGTGTTACCCTATTATGGATACGCGCGGCAGGATCGCAAGGATAAACCGCGTGTTCCGATCTCGGCCAAGGTGATCGCCTCCTTGCTCGAACGGGCGGGAGCCAACCGGATCATGGCCATGGATCTGCACGCGGCGCAGATTCAGGGGTTCTTCGACGTGCCGGTGGACCACCTGTTTTCGGCGCCGGTGATGATCGAGTATTTCATGCCGCTGGGAATTCCGGATCTGACCGTGGTTTCGCCCGATCCGGGCGGTGTGGAGCGGGCCCGGGCGTTCGGCAAGCGTATGAACGCGCCCCTGGCCATCATCGATAAGCGCCGCGAGAAGCCCAACGTGGCCGAAGTGATGAATGTGGTGGGCGATGTGGACGGACGGCATTGCCTGATGGTGGACGATCTGATCGATACCGCGGGCACGCTGGTGAAAGGCGCCGAGGCGCTGCTGAAACAGGGCGCCAGGAGCGTGAGCGCCTGCGCCACGCATGCCGTGCTTTCCGGACCGGCGGTGGAACGTATCGAAGAATCGCCCTTGCACGAAGTGGTATTTACGAATTCGATTCCGTTGACGGACGAAGCCAGAGGCTCGAAGAAGATCAAGGCTCTCTCGGTGGCGCCCCTGCTGGCCAGGGCCATTCAGTCGATCCACGAAGAGACCTCGGTGAGTATTTTATTTGTTTAGGAATTAAGGGTCGCGCAACCCACGTTAGCGGCTATTCCGCGATCGGACTTGCGATCCCTTGAAGGAGAAATGCAGTGAGAAAAGAGATAACCGTTGCCGCGCAGCCACGTGCCACGCGCGGCAAGAACGAAGCGCGCCGTACGCGCAAGCAGGGTTTGATCCCCGCGGTGGTTTACGGCGCTTACAAAGCCCCCATACCGGTCAGCGTCAGCCCCAAGGCGATCCACCAGATCGTGCACTCGAGCACCGGCTACAACACCATTTTCAACTTGCAGATCGAGGGCGCCGAAGACACTCCGGTGATGCTGGTGGATCACCAGAACGACCCCATTCGCGGCACCCTGCTGCATGCCGACCTGAAGCGCATCGATTTGAGCAAGCGCCTGCGCGTCTCGGTTCCGGTCGGCACCCAAGGCGAGCCCAAGGGCGTCAAAACCCAGGGGGGGCTGCTCGAAATCATCTCGCGCGCGGCCGAAATCGAGTGTCTGCCGGATGAGATCCCCGAGCACTTTGTCGTGGATGTGACCGAGTTAATGATGGGTCAGAGCAAGCGCTTCAGTGACCTGCCCATGAGCGGTTCCATGAAGTTGCTGGGCTCGCCCGACACCGTGATCGCGCACGTGGTGGCCATGCGCGCCGAAGAAGTGAAGCCGGCTGCCGAGGTCGCGCCCACGGCCGAAGCCGCCGCCACGCCGGCCGCCGCTGCCGAACCCGAAGTCATCAAGAAGGGCAAGAAGGAAGAACCGGCCGCCGAAGAGGCCAAGCCCAAGAAGAAGTAGCGCCTCATGTTCCTGGTGGCTGGCCTGGGAAATCCGGGCGAGGAATATGCCGCGACACCCCACAACCTCGGTTTCATGGTGGTGGACCGGCTCGCGGAAATGCACGGCATCCGCGTCACCAGGCGGGATTCCCGGGCGCTGGTAGGAGTGGGGCGGATCGCCGGCCGCGACGTGATGCTGGCCAAGCCCCAGACATTTATGAATCTCAGCGGTACCTCGCTGGCGCCGCTGATGGAGAAACATTTGCTCACGGCAGCGGACCTGATTCTGGTCTACGATGAACTGGCCCTGCCGTGGACCGGTATGCGCATCAAGCCGCGCGGATCTTCCGCCGGCCACAACGGAGCCGACTCCGTGATCCGCGGCCTGGGTACCACCGATTTTGTGCGGGTGCGCTTGGGGGTTCATCCCGGCCATCCGCTGGAGAGCGGGACTGATTATTTGCTGTCGCCGTTTAAGCGCTCGCTCCGCAAGGAATTGGAGCAACTGGTGGCCGATGGGGCCGACGCGGTTGTCTCCATAATTACCGAGGGCGTCGAAAAGGCCATGACGAGATTCAATCGTCGCGCCCAAGGTCCAAACGAGGAAGCATGAGAATCTACGAAGAGCTGTTTATAGCGAAGCCGGACGCGCCGGACGAAGAGGTGGACGCCTTCATCGAACAGATGAAAACGACCGTCTCCAACGCCGGCGGCACGGTGGACAAAGTGGACAAATGGGGCAAGCGAAAGCTGGCCTATAAAGTCGACCGGTACCGCGAGGGCGCCTACGTGCTGTTCCAGTTCACCGCCGGTCCGGAAACCGTAAAGGAATTCGAACGCCGGCTGCGCGTCTCGGACCTGGTGATCAAGTTCCTGACCGTACGTATCGATGAAACGTTGAAGCGCCTCGAGAAGCGCAAGAAGGATCGCGACAAGCGCGCGCATCGCAAGTCCACCGCCGCGCCGGCCGCGCCGCAACCCTCGGTCGCGCAGCAGATGATGGGCGAGGGCCCAGCCGCGCCGGCCATGCCCGGCCTGCCCGCATCTGGGCCAAAGGAGGCCTAAGGAAATCCCATGCCAGAATTCAAAGGAAGACCAGGCAGCGCGGGCCAGCGGCCCACCGGCGGCGACAAGGCCGTCGCCACCCAGAAGAAACAGTATTTCCGGCGCAAGAAAGTCTGCCGGTTCTGCGTCGAGAAGATCGACGACATCAATTATAAGGATGTGAAGCTGCTGCACGCCTTCGTGGCCGAGCGCGGCAAGATCGTCCCGCGCCGCATCTCCGGCGTCTGCGCCCCGCACCAGCGGCGGCTCACCGACGCCATCAAGAAGGCGCGCAACATCGCCCTGCTGCCGTTCGCGGCCGCGTTTTAGGAGATCGCATCATGGAAGTCATACTGCGCGAAGATATCGAACGGCTGGGCAACCGCGGCCAGGTAGTGAGAGTGGCCGACGGCTATGCCCGCAATTTCCTGTTGCCCAAACGCCTCGCCGTGGCAGCCACGGACGCCAACCGCAAGATCGTGGAGCAGGAGCGCCAGGCGCACCTCCGCCGCGAAGCCAAACAGAAGAGCGAAGCCGAAGACCTGTCCAAGCTGCTGACGGGCGTCACGGTAACCATCGCCCAGAAGGCCGGCGAGAACGATCAGCTCTTCGGCTCGGTGACGTCGAAGGACGTGGCCGACGCCCTGGCCCAGAAGAACTTCACCATCGACCGCCGCAAGGTGCAGATGGACGAACCCATCAAACAACTGGGTGAGTTCAAGGTGCCTGTGCGCCTGCACAAAGACGTGACCGCCGAAGTCACCGTCCAGGTCGTGAAGGAAGAATAACCGGGGCAGGCGCTTCCGCCTGCCTCTACGCGGTAGCCACTGCCTCTTCCCGTTTATCCCGCGCGCGAGCCGCCAGCCACAGCCACGCCAGCGATACGCACTGGAACGCCGCCACGGCAATCACCACCCGCGGGTCGCGCACGCCGCCGAACCACGATCCGCTCATCACCACCACCAGCGCGGTCGCCGTTAGCCTGGCTGCTTCCGCGATCAGGAATTCGCGGCGGTTTTCCAGCACCCCGCCCAGGCACACCAGCGTTCCCAGAATGAACAGGAAGTACGCCACGTTCAGCATCGGCGCCTGCTTCGGAAGCACCGCCAGGAAATGGCTGTTGGCGCCGATCAGCGCCACGAACTGCACCAGCCCGTACGCGCTTAGCGCGACGTTCCGCGGTGGATCGTACTTCACGAAATCCACATGCGGATCGTAGGGCCGCTTGGGAAACCGCGCCGCCACATCCGCCGGACGCCAGCCGGGAGGCGCGAACCATACCCGCACCTTGTCGCCCCACGAGGCCGCCTGCCACGCATCCCTGGCCATGGCTGCGTAATAGTGCAGGTTGGCCCAGACCGGGTTCCAGCTCTTCAATTGCCCGCGGATGCCGAAGATGCATGGCTCCTCATCCAGCTCCTCCTGGAAGCTGCCGAAGAGGCGGTCCCAGATCAGAAACACGCCCACATAGTTCCTGTCCAGATAGATGTCGTTCTGCGCGTGATGCACGCGGTGGTTCGAAGGCGTCTGTATCCAGCGGTCCAGGAACCCCAGCCGCCCGATTAGTTGCGTGTGCGGCCAGAACTGGTAGAAGAGCTGCACCACGCCCACCAGCAGCATCACCTTCACGGAAACGCCGCACAGCGCCAACGGCAGATAAAAAATCCAGCTCAGGAAGGCGCCCGTACCGGGCTGCCGCAGCGCCGTGGTCAGGTTGAACTCCTCGCTCTGATGATGCACCACATGCGACGCCCAGAACAGCCCCACAGTGTGGCCCCAGCGATGGTTCCAGTAGTAGCACAGGTCGTAAAAGACGAAGGCGAATACCCATGTGCCCCAGTGACTGTCCGGCAGCCGCACCGGCGCCCAGTGCAGCAGCACCCATTCATAGAAGAAGATGCCCAGGAAGCCGAAGAACACGCGTACGCCGGTGGAGACCACGCCGCAGCTCAGGCTGTTGAGGGCGTCCGCCAGGTGATAGTAGTGCGTGCGCTTCACCCGGTCCGTGATGAACTCGACCGCGATCAGGAATAGAAAGACCGGCACTGCCAGCGCGACAGCTTTCGAATACGTGGTGTCCATAGCGCTGTGGGATCTGTCCAAGATTTTAGCATGGCGGGCTTAATTGCTTTGCTGCTTCTCCAGGACGATGGTGATGTCGAAGGCGCCCTGCGGTGTCTGGACGCGGTTCCCGATCGTGAGGGTCTGGCCGTCCCCGGAAAGCATCCAGGTCTCCCGCTGGCCGATCTTCATTCCCTGCACGACGCGCTCGCTGTCGATCACCAGGTTACTCCCGTCCCATTTGGCGGTACCCGTGAACTCGTCTCCGCGGATCGTATTCTTGCATGGCTTTCCGTCCGTAGTGTATGCCAACTCGGTGACGATCTCGCGCTGCTGCCCCTGCTGTCCGTGCTGCGTCGTGACCATCTTCAGCCGTTGGCCCTGGTGCGTGATCTTGCGCACCAGCGAATCCGGCGCAGGCAGCGGAGCGAAGCTGCTGCGGCCGGCATCCATCCTCCACTCGCCGCTGAAGTTCGGTTGGCTGGCGGCGGCCAGCGCGCTCAGGCCCATGGCCAGGCTCAGTCCGCGGATGAAGCTTGGCTTCGTGTGCATCTTGAATCTCCTCGCTCTCAACGCATCTTCAATACGACTTCGTACTTCCGGCCCGAGCTTCCCTCCGCCGAGGCCAGTTCATAGAAGTTGAATGGGCCGCTTCTTCCCAGCGACTGGCGTCCGCTGCGAAACCGCAGCTTCCGCGGATCCCAGTCGTCTCCGACCTCCGCAACAAGTTCGTCCACGCCCACCGCGATATCTTTCACACACACCTTGTTCTTAGCCTGAATGTAGATCGCCCGCAGCGGTTCCGTGGTGTGCGCCGTAACCAGAGTCGCCAAAGCGTCTTTGTCGGTCTCGTTGGTGATCCACAGCTCGCTTGCGCCGGATCGTCTGGTCCACAGCATCTCCGTCCCGTTCACCGGCATCACAGGCGCGGCCGGCCCGGATTCCGCGCGTCGCGGCACGTCTGGCGGACTCGGGGCGGCGTTCGGAACCACAACGGCGGGCGTCGCGGAAGCCGGCCCGGACGATCCTTCCCCGATCTTCGGCAGAGACCGCCACAGATCCACAACTTCCCCACGCGCCCAGCCAGCCAGCATGGCGGCGCTGTCCGCGCGGCTGTCCAGCGGGTCGATGAAGCGCGCCGGCATCAATATCGCCGGCCGGGGTAAGCTGCCCGGGTCCAGAATGGAGTCCAGCGCAGGCACCCGCAGAGCATTCAGCAGCAGCCCCGCAAAAAGCAGTGGCATCAAGCAGACGGCCACCACCATGATCGAACGTTGCAGCGGCAATTCCCACACCCATGCCGAGAATCGCCACTGGCGGCGCCGCGGCCGCGGCGGAGATGGGGGACGCTCGTTAACTGTCGTGGATCGAGGCGGCGCGGGCGCCGGTTCTTCCGGTTCCCCGAAAACATGCGAATTCTTGAGCGCCAGATAAGCGTCGTTCACCTTTCGCAACTGCTGCTGGGCTCTTTCTCGCAACTGCGGATCGTTCTGGAAGCGGTCGGGGTGCCACACGCGCACCAGATCTTTGTAGGCCTGCCTTACCTGCTCCCATGTGGCATCGGGACTGACACCCAACGCCTGGAAATGCGCGGCGAACGGCCGACGGTCGCCTGCATACCTGCCGTGCTTGCTGAACGTGTCATAGGAGGCGGATGACATGCCAACTCCAGGAGGACTCCATGTTCGAAGTCTCTCATAAAGCAGCTCCCGAGACCCTGTTATCTGTGGTTAGCAGGGGATACCGGGAACTATGCGAGACTCAATAGAAACTGACCACCCTACTCACACTCCAGTTCCGCCGCGCTATGTACAACCTGCGCGGACGGTTCCTGGTGCGCCCGCCGGCCGTCGCCCTGTCCCTGGGGTGCGCCGGCGGTGGACGATCCCACCACGGCGTTCGGCTGTGTCGATCCGTTGAGCCGCATCCTGTTTCGCTTCGCCATCACCATGCCGGACCCACTGTACCGCAAGGCTCTCGCGGAGCGCGGCCGTTCACGTCCGCCCGAAGCAGTGTTCCCGGGAATTGCTTGAGAGGACAAATCGTATGCCCGTAATGGACTTTCTGTTTGGATCGCCGCTGGCCACCTCCGATGAGAGAGCTCAAAAGATTGGGCCCATCGCCGGCATTCCCATCTTCGGCCTGGATGCCCTGAGCTCGGCGGCTTACGGCCCGGAGGCGGCCCTGACGCTGCTCATCCCGCTGGGCGCCGCCGGCGTCGCCTACATCGTCCCCATCAGCGCGAGCATCATCGTTCTGCTCACCATCGTCTTCTTCTCGTACCGCCAGACCATCGAAACCTACCCTGGCGGCGGCGGTTCCTACACCGTGGCGCGCGCCAACTTGGGGGCGTTCGCCGGCCTGCTGGCGGCCGCGGCGCTGATGATCGACTACATTCTGACCGTGGCTGTAGGGATCTCGGCGGGCGTAGGCGCGCTGGTATCCGCGGTGCCCGGCCTGCAGCCGCACACGCTCCTGATGTGCCTGGTGATTCTGGCGATCATCACCGTGGTGAACCTGCGCGGCGTGCGCGAGACGGGCGCCGTGTTCCTGATTCCGACATACCTGTTCGTAGCCACTCTGCTGGGTGCCATCGCCATCGGTTTGATCAAGACCCTGCTCGGAGGCGGGCATCCGGCGCCGGTGGTCCCGTTACCCGCCGCTCCAAACGCGGTGGCCGCCGTGAGCGTGTGGCTGGTGCTCAAGGCTTTCGCCAGCGGCTGCACGGCCATGACCGGCGTGGAAGCGGTCAGCAACGGCGTCAAGGCGTTCCGCGAGCCGACCGGCCGCAACGCCCGGACTACTCTGACGGTGATCATCGCGCTGCTGATCGTGATGCTGGCCGGCATCGCGTACCTGGTGCGCGCCTATGGCATTGCCGCCACGGACCCGGGCGCGGCCGGATATCAGAGCGTGCTCTCCATGCTGGTGGCTGCGGTGGCCGGCAAGGGACTCTTTTATTACGTGACCATCGGTTCCATCCTGCTGGTGCTGGCGCTCTCGGCCAATACCGCGTTCGCCGATTTTCCGCGCCTATGCAAGGTCATCTCGCAGGATGGCTACCTGCCGCGCTCCTTCGGCTCGCGCGGTCGGCGGCTGGTCTATTCGCAGGGCGTGTATGTGCTGGCCGGATTTTCGGCGCTGCTGCTGACCCTGTTCGGCGGCATCACGGACCGCCTGATCCCGCTGTACGCGGTGGGCGCGTTCCTGGCCTTCACGCTCTCCCAGACCGGCATGGTCTTCCACTGGAAGCGGAACCGCGGGCGCGGATGGCTGCGCAGCATGCTGGTGAATGCCCTCGGCGCCTTCGCCACCGGCATCACCGTGGTGGTGGTGCTGGCGGCCAAGTTCCTGGACGGCGCCTGGATCACGCTGCTCCTCATCCCGTGCATGCTGGCCGCGATGATCGCGGTGCGCCGCCAGTACCATCGCGTCGGAATGTTAATCGGAAGCCAGACGCCGCTGGAGTTGCGCAGTTTCACCGCCCCGCTGGTCGTGGTGCCGCTGGATCGCTGGAGCAAGATCGGAAAGCGCGCGCTCATCTTCGCGCTCACCATTTCGCCCGACGTGGTGACCGTGCACATCGATTCCGGCGAGCGCACCGGGTATCTGAAGCAGGAGTGGCACGATTTCGTGGAGTATCCGGCCCGGCAGCTCGGCATGTGCCCGCCCAAACTGGTGGTGATCTCGTCGCCCTACCGCTTCGTGATCAATCCCATCGTCGACTATGTCCTGGAGCTGGCCGAAAAGAACCCGGACCGCCAGCTCGCCGTCATCATTCCCGAGATTGTGGAGCGGCGCTGGTACTACCACATGCTGCACAACCAGCGCGGCGCGGCATTGAAAACCATGCTGTATTTCAAGGGCAACGAGCGCATCATCGTCATCAACATGCCCTGGTACGCCTGACCGCGCCATAATCGAAGAATGATCGCAGCCATGTCGGTGGCCGGCCTGTTGTACCGCTTCGATGCCGGCGGAGACGGGGAAGCCGCCAAGAGTAAGGAACTCGTGCTGGCGATGCTGGCTTCTTCGGCGGCGCCGTTCTCGCGGCGGCAATTCAATCCCGGCCACGTCACCTGCTCGGGCCTGGTGCTCAGTCCTGGCCGGGACGGAATCCTGCTGGTGCTGCACCGCCGGCTCAAGCGCTGGCTACTTCCCGGAGGCCACGTGGAGCCGGAGGACCTGGCGATCGGCGACGCGGGTCGGCGCGAAGTCGTCGAGGAGACCGGGGCGGTCCTGCGCGAGGATGCGTCGCCGCTGTTGGTGGGAGTGGATGTACACGGCATCCCTCCGCGCGGCGATGAGCCTTTCCATCTGCATCACGACCTGACGTTCCGGTTCGAAGCCGCCTCCACCGATTTTGTGGCGGCCGAGGAGGTGCGCGAGGTGGCCTGGTGCAGTGTGGCCGAGTTCGACCGCTATCAGTTGCCGGGCAACATCCGGCGCGATTTCGCTCGCGGCAGGCTATAAAACAGCACAAGTATTCGTCCAAGGCTAACTATTTGCTGGTGTAATATCATTTTCAGAGGTGGACAGTATCTCCGGCGTGGAGGCCAACCAGCCCGTGACGGTAATGGAGGGGAAGGCATGATTCGGAGGTATGCGGCCGCGGTGCTTCTGGCGGCGATGGCGGCGGGAGCGTCGCTCGACAACGGTACGCGCCAGCTCTCGCGCGACATCTTCCGCCAGTTAATCGAAATCAACACTACGGACTCCGTGGGGAGCACCACCATCGCCGCGCAGGCCATGCGGCAGCGTTTGCTCGACAACGGATTCGACCCGGCGGATGCACGCGTGCTCGGGCCAAATGACCGGAAGGGGAATCTGGTGGCGCGCCTGCGCGGCAGCGGCGCCCACCGGCCGCTGTTGATCATCGGCCACCTGGATGTAGTGGAGGCGCGGCGCGAAGACTGGACCACGGATCCCTTCCAGTTCGTCGAGAAAGACAGCTACTTCTACGGCCGGGGCACGCAGGATATGAAGATGAACGACGCGGCGGTGGTGACCGCGTTGATCCGGTTTAAGCGGGAGGGCTACCGGCCCGACCGCGATGTGATCCTGGCGCTGACCGCGGACGAAGAGGGCGGCAAATCGAACGGCGTCGACTGGCTGCTGCGGAATCATCGAGAGATGATTGATGCCGAATTCGCGCTGAACCCGGACGGCGGCGGCGTGACGACCATCGGAGGCAAGCCTGTCAACGTGGATATCGAGGCGAGCGAGAAACTCTATGCCGATTTCCAGATTACCGCCCTCAATCCCGGCGGCCATAGTTCGCTGCCGGTGCCTGACAACGCCATTTATCACATTGCCGGCGCACTGGTGCGCCTGGAGCGATCGCCCTTTCCATTTGAACTGAACGAAGTGACCCGTACTTATTTTGAACGTCGCGCCGTAGTCGAAACCGGGCAGACGGCCGCGGACATGCGCGCCATCCTGCGCACGCCGCCCGACGAAGGCGCGGTGGCGCGGCTGTCGCGGGATGCGCGCTTCAATTCCACCATGCGCACTACCTGCGTGTCTACCCGGCTCAGCGGCGGGCACGCCAACAATGCTTTGCCGCAGATGGCCCAGGCCAACGTAAATTGCCGCATCCTGCCGGGCCACTCGGCGGAAGAGATCCGTCAGAAGTTGATCGCCATTTTCGCCGATCCCGCGGTTGCCGTGCGCTACGTGAATAACTCGTACGCGGTCTCCGACAGGGCTCCAGTCGCCAAAGCTTTTCCGCCCGTCTTGCCCAGGCCCGAGATTCTTCGGCCGCTGGAGCGTGTCGCGGCGGAGATGTGGCCCGGCGCGCCGGTGATTCCGGAGATGGAAACGGGGGCATCGGATAGCATCTACACCATAGCCGGCGGCATACCGACCTACGGCGTGAGCGGAGCCGCCATCGACCAGGACGATATTCGCGCCCACGGCAAGGATGAACGCCTGCGCGTCGAAGCCTTTTACGATGGTGTGGAGTTTTATTATCGCTATCTAAAGGCCATCACATCGGGCCGGAACTGATGCAGTACCGCTGCTGCTTGACTTGTCTCCGGGCTCTGGTTAAATAGGAAGAGCCGCAGGACCGCACTTCACCGGGATTTAACGGCATCATTTCATGAGCACTGGGCTGGCTCCCTCCCCCGTTACCGACGCCGAACCACGGCCGCTGGCGCTCTCCGCCAAGCTGTTGTACGGCGTGGGCGAGATGCCTATCACCGTGTTAATGGTGCTGTCAGGCCTCTTTATCCTGTTCTTTTACAACTCGGTGATGGGATTGCCGGCCACGCTGGTGGGTGTGGGGTTATTCACGAGCCTGGCGCTGGATGCCATCACGGATCCGCTCATCGGGCACCTCTCGGATCGCAGCCAGCACCGGCTGGGCCGCCGCCATGCCTTCATGCTGCCGGGCGCGCTGGGCATGGGACCGTGCTTCTTTTTACTGTTCAGTCCTCCGCGCCACCTGGGGCACACCGGGTTGTTTCTGTGGCTGTTGGGCACGATGATAGCGCTGCGCGCGACCAGCGCGATCTACCGCATCCCCTACCTGGGCCTGGGAGCCGAGTTGAGCCGCGGCTACGACGACCGTACCAAAACAATGGCCATACGCGCGGTGTTCGGGCTGGTAGGCACGCTGGCAGCGGCGGGGCTTTCCTTCGCCCTGTTCTTTCCCGCTACGGCCGACGGATCCGAGCCCAAGCTGCAGTACAGCGGTTATCCCCACCTGGGGCTGGCCTTCGGCGCGCTGATGACCATCAGCGGGCTGGTCTGCTTCTTCGGCACGCTGCGCTACCGGACAATCGGCGCGGGCCACAGTGCGAAGTCGCCGTCCTTTCTTTCCGCTTTCCGGATTTCCATGCAGAATGTCGAATTCCGGAAGATCTGGGGTTCGTCGACTACCTTCTTTCTGGCCGTGGTGCTCAACGCCAGCATGGCAATTCAGTATTTCACGTGGTATGCCAAGATCAGCGGCGGCGGAACTCTGAGCGGCATTCAGACCTCGTTTTATCTGGGCGCGCTGGCAGGCGTCTTCGGATGGATGGCGCTGGCCAAGCGCACCGAGAAGCGCACGCTTGGCATGATCGCGATCACGGCGATGGCCACGGTGCTGGTAATGGCTACCCTGCTGGTGGGCGAAGGACGGCTGTTCGGCACGGGCCACGCTCTTCCGCTTATCATCGGCAGCGTGATCGGCGGCATGTTCGCGAGCGCGGTGTGGGTGATCCCGCCATCCATGGTGGCGGATGTCGCCGATACCGACGAGCTGCGGACGGGCCTGCGGCGTGAGGGCATCTTCTTCGGCATCTCGAACTTTGGGGAAAAGATTGCCGCGGGTGGTGCGCTGCTACTGGCGGGCGCGCTATTAACCGTTGCGGGGAAACTGTCGCATGGCGCACCCACAAGCGCCCCGGCCGCTACGCCTTACCTGGGCATTTTGTACGGCATAGTTCCAGCGGTGCTGCTGATGGCCTCATTGGCGTTTCTGATTCCGTATAAGCTGGACCGCCGCGCGGTGCATGATATCCAGCGCGAGCTAACGGCGCGGCGCAACAGCGCCTAGTCCGCGCGAGCGGAATGCCAGGGCGGTCAGCAATAACGACGTCGCCAGAAGCGCTCCATCCCGCAATAAAGTCACCCAGGAGATGCGTTCGCCGGGACCGAAGCAGCCGCAATCGATTTCCAGCCCCTTGACGATTGCCCGGATCATCAACGCAAAGAAGACTGTCAGCAGCACGGAAGTGGTAACTGTGGAAACCCGCCGCCACGCGCCGGCGATGAGCACCAGGCCCAGCAAGAGCTCGAACCATGGCAGCGTGCGCGCCACCACCTCGGCCGCCCAAAGTGGAAGCGCCTGGTAAGAGCCGATGGCGATGGCAAACATGGCCCAGGGCTCGCGGAGTTTCAACCAGGCGGCGTACACGAATACCAGGCCCAGTAAGATCCGCAGAACTAAAGTAACCCAGCCCCAGAGGGTCCTACTGTCCAAGAAGTCCATCGAAGGATGACTTCACCCACTTATAGTTGAACAGTCCTTCGCCGAATAAGCGGAACTGCTTTGACTTATAAGTCACTAACATGGTGGGGGTGCTGGCCACCGGAAGCGCCTGGCCCTCCTTTAGATCGTGATCAATGCTTTGTTTCACGCTTGGGTCTTTCATGAGCACGGCCACCTTCTTGCGCTCGGCGGGTGTCAGCACCGGAGCGACGGCCTGCTCCACTTTGCCGTCCGTGGACCAAAACACCTGACTGGCAAAGAGAGCGTTGGCCGCCGGTTCGTACTTGCCCAACTGCGCGCAGGCGCATGCCAGCTCAGCGGTCTTGCGCCCGTAGGCATGTTGGGGCAGCGGGAAGTATCTGTATACCAGGTACGCCTTACCGGAAGCCACGTAATCTTTCATAATGAGCGGCAGTTCTTCATCGTGAAACCGTTTGCACGCGGGACATTGGAAATCGCTGAAGACCTCGATAAGAATGGGAGCCTTGGGATCGCCGAAAGCGTTTCCTTTGACGGCGTCGGGAGCGGCCGCTAGAGAAGGCAGCAAGGCTGCGAGTGCGATGACCCAGAACCTCATAGGTCCATTGTAACGTATGGGTTATCCTGCTCCCTGGCCCCCGCGCCCTCTGCAGCCTGGGCGTAACATTTGTGTAACTTCTGGCTTCCACCGAGCATCTTAAAAATAGGACAAGCAGATCGTCAATTACCATGCTATGAAATTCTTCGCCGTATTTGCCCTATTATCAACAACTTTGCTTCCATCCGCCGCCATGGCGAAGAAAGCTGCGGCGTACCCGCTGACCTACGCGGGCGGCAGCCTCCCGCTGCATCAGAGCAAGGTCCGCGCCGCCCTCGGCAAAAATGAAATAGTCTTCATGCAGCATGATCGCCGCATTGCGGTCCCGGTCAAGAACATCACTGAAATCTCGTGTGGCACCGAAGTGCATCGCCGCTTGGGAGCTTCCATGTTGGATGTGGTTCCCCTGATGCACCTCGGCGAGACCGAGAATCACTATATCGGAGTGTCTTGGACCGGTGAAAATGGCAGCACCAGCCGCGCACAAGTCCTGCTCAAGTTGAGCCGCGCCGAATACCGCGATTTCCTGGCTGCTCTCGAGCAGGCCACCGGGATCAAAGCGGTCAACACCAACCAGGTCCCGACGGTCGTCCACTATCAGCTCTAAGCATCGCCATCAGCCGCGGCGATAATATTGTCATAGGATGAAAATCGCGCTGGCGCAGATCAACACCACGGTCGGCGATCTGGCCGGCAATGTGGATCGCATGATCCGCGCGGCGCGCGATGCCGCGACCGCGGGTGCTCAACTCGTTGTTTTTCCGGAGCTCTCCGTCACCGGTTATCCACCCCGCGACCTGGTCGAGAAGCCCACGTTTGTCGAGCGGTCCGTCGAGCAGCTCGCGCGGCTGGCGGCCGTCACCGCGCGCCTGCCTCTCGCCGTGATCGCCGGATACGTAGGACCTTCCCAGTCGCACACCGGCAAGCGCGCCACCAACAGCGCAGCCGTGCTGGCGGGCGGCGAAATCCTGTTTCGTCAGACGAAGATGCTGTTGCCGACCTATGACGTCTTCGACGAAGCCCGTTATTTCGTCCCTGCCGATGCCCAGTGCCTTTATTCGCTGGATGGCCACCGGGTCGCGCTGACCATCTGTGAAGACGCCTGGAACGACAAACAGTTCTGGGATCGCCCGCTCTATCGCCGCGATCCTGTGCAGGAACTCGCGGCCCGCGGCGCTGAGATCCTCATCAGTATCAACGCGTCCCCCTACCACATGGGTAAGCGCGCCCTGCGCCGCGAGATCTTTGAAGCTACGGCGCGACGCCACGCCATTCCGGTCGTGTATGTCAACCAGGTAGGCGGTAACGATCAACTGGTTTTTGATGGCACGAGCTTCGCTATCGATGCCGCCGGCCGCATGGTGGCCTCCGCTGCGTCGTTCGCCGAGGATCTTGTGATGTTCGATTCCGACTCCGGCACTGGCACCCGGCATGCCGGCTTGGAGGACGAATGTGAAGCCGTGTACGAGGCGCTGGTGATCGGCACGCGCGACTACATCCGCAAGTGCGGCTTCAGCCGTGTGCTCATCGGGCTCAGCGGCGGCATCGATTCCTCGCTCACTGCGGCGATAGCTGTGGACGCCTTGGGCGCCGAAAACGTCGCCGGCGTGGCCATGCCCGGGCCGTTTTCGTCTGACGGTAGCCTGAACGACGCGCGAGGGCTGGCGCTGAACCTGGGCATCCGCTTCGAGGTGACGCCCATCACGCCGGTATACCAGGAGTTCCTGCGCGGGCTCGACCCGCTGTTCGCGGGCGCTCCGCGGGATGTCACCGAAGAAAACTTGCAGGCGCGCTTGCGGGGCGTGACCCTGATGGCGCTCTCCAACAAATGGGGCGCACTGGTCCTCACCACCGGCAACAAGAGCGAACTGGCGGTGGGTTACTGCACGTTATATGGCGATATGTGCGGCGGTCTGGCCGTCATCAGCGACGTGCCCAAAACGCTGGTATATGAGCTTTCACGGATCGCCAACCGGCGGCATCCGGGCGCCATTCCGGAGAGCGTCTTCGAGAAACCGCCATCCGCCGAACTGCGCGCCGGCCAGAAAGACAGCGATTCGTTGCCGCCCTACGAAATCCTGGACCAGGTTTTGCGCGCCTACGTGGAAGATTACCAGACGCCCCGCCAGATTGCTCAGGATATGGGACTGCCGGTTGACGCCGTGGCGGATATCGTCAACAAGGTGGACCGCAACGAGTACAAACGCCAGCAGGCCGCGCCCGGCCTGAAGGTGACGTCGAAGGCGTTCGGTATCGGCAGACGCTTCCCGATCGCCCAAAAATACGCGGAGTGAGCGGAGAGAACTACCGCCGCTCGCGGTGCACCTCGCGGCGTTCTTCGTGACGCTCCACGCGCGGACCAACCGGCCGCACGCGCGGCACCGCATAGGAATGCGCGTAGCGGTCGCGGTTCACCCAGGTGCGCTCCCAGGGGCGGTGATCGATAAGGATCTCGTGCGTGCGCCATCCCAGCACGGGCCCAGCCCAGCCAAACGGCGCGAACGCTCCCACGAAAATGCCGGGACCGAACGTGATGCCCGCCCCCACGAAAAAGCCCGGGCGCCGCGCCACGAACACCACCGCCGGATCATAATAGGGTACGTAAACATAGCCCGGATTCACCGGCAGGATCTCAATGTCGCCGGGACCGTTGTCCACCACGCGATCCTGCGCATTGCTTTCCAGATAGCCGTCGTCCATGGCTTTCTCACGCATGCGCTGCACTGCGTCCATGACATCCGGACGCTGCGCCAGCACGGCGTTGCCGAGAGCCTGCGTCCAGCCCGGATCGCGCGCCATCATATCCAGCACTCCCGGAAAAGGCAGTAGCGCCAGAACGCTGGGATCGAACGGCAGATTATCTTCGTATATCGCTCTCGACAACTCGTCGCCGCGCAGATGGGAGTGCTGATTGGCCCAACCAGCCGCATCCGGTATTTCATTCCCATAAGTGGATGCGGTCAATACCTGCGCGAGCAGTGGATCGGGATACAGCGCGATCCGGCCCACCAGTTGGTCCAACTGTTGGGGAGCCATGGCAGGCGGAGGCTGAGAAGGGTAGCCCTGCTGCGGTGGGTAGCCCTGCTGTGGGGGATAGTTCTGCTGCGGCGGATAACCTTGCTGTTGCGGATAACCCTGCTGAGCAGGGTATCCGGGCGGTGGCGGTCCCTGCGCACCCGCCGCCGCGCAAATCGCCACCGCCATCAAGCTAGCCCAAACCCAGCGCATACGTTAACGCCTCCAGCCGCGGCCGAAACCCCAGTAACCGCGTCCCCAATACCCCCGGCCCCAGCCCGACCCCCAATAGAAGCCGAATCCCGGGCCCCAGTATGGGTATCCGTACGCATAATATGGATACGGGTTAGGGTAGCCGTACCCATAACCGGAACCATAGGGCGGTCCGGCCATGCGAGCCTGCATGTCGTAAGGCCGCTCGTAATCGCCCGGACCCACCCAGCGGAACGCCTGTGAAGCTCCCTCGGTGGATACCGTAATGGGAGCCTCGACCCGGAAAGTGAGGATCTGCTCCGGATACAGCAACGTGGGATGGCCGCGCGTCACCAGCACGCCCACGATCCCGGCCAGGGCGCCTGCGCCTGCCCCAATGGCCGCGCCAGTGCCCCAGCCGGCCGCCGCGCCGATCGCCGCACCTGTCGCGGTGGTCGCGCCCACGGCAGCCACGTCGCGCCCAACCGACGTGGGACCGTTCCGGCTATACAGTTGGGTCTGAACTGGCGCCGGTTGTCCATCAGCCAAGGTGAGATCTGTTAACTGAACCGCCAGCCGCGAAACGCCTTCCACGCGCCCCGCCTTCTTGGCTTCCACGACTTTGCCGCCTACCGTCTGCCCGCGATCCGCGACTACCACGCCATCCACCACGACGGGCTTTGCCAGCGTTGCCGAGAACGCGTCGCCAACGTGATTCCGGTCCGAAGACAATCCTTGGTTCAAACGCACCGTAACAAAGGTGCCAGGCTTGATCGTCAGTTTTGGCGGAATCGGACCGCGATTGACGTAAGCCGAAGGCGGATACGGGTTGGGAGGCCGTTGCCCGGGATACCGCTGGCTCGGGTATTGCTGACTCGGATACTGGCCCGGGTACTGCTGACCAGGGTATTGCTGCCCGGGATACGGTTGACCGGGATAAGGCTGCTGTTGTGCATCCGGCGGCGGCGGTGGACCCTGTTGCGAGTAGCTCGGATCCAGCGTGGGGCGCGGAGCTGCTTCTGGCGGAGCGACCGTATCCTGTTGAGGAGCCGGCGCGGCTTGCGGGGGTGGCGGTTCGTCCACTCTCCTCCATCCGCCACTGGGCGCACTCTGCTGTTGACCGTCGGGCGGGGGGCCCGGCGGTTGATCCTGCGCGAACATAAGGCTGGTTGCCACAACCAGACTGAGGGCTGCGCTTGAGACGGTATTGCGAACGATGCTCAGCGAATTGGTATACATAGAATGCGGCCTCATAAATGAAACGACGGCGTGTCTAATGCACTCGTTTCGCCAATCCTAATAGGCCGCTAAATATCTGATACCAAAGCATCAATCATGGACAATTCCTGGCCAAAAAGCACCGCCGCTGGTGTATTTCAGCCACTGGAAACCTACGCCTCGCGGTGATAGTCTAATCGTCAGGTGATTTATGCGAAAGACCCTTATTCTGTTTGCATGTTTGCTGTTGGCCAGCGTGGCTTTCGCCGCGCAAGGGCACGGCGGTGGCGGCGGTCATGGAGGCTTCAGCGGTGGCGGCCACGCATTTAGCGGCGGCGGTCACGCTTACGGCGGTGGTGCATATGCTGGTCGCGGGACAGGCGGCTGGGGTGGCGGCTATCGCGGCGGCTGGGGCGGCTATCGCGGCGGTTGGGGTGGCTATGGTGGTGGATGGGGTGGCTATCGCGGCTACGGCTGGGGTGGTTGGGGTCGCGGCTGGGGTTGGGGCGGCTGGGGTTTCGGCCTTGGCTATTGGCCCGGATATTACGGTTACGGGGGCTATCCCTACAGCTACGGATACTATAACCCCTATGATTATTACCCTGACCCGTACGATTATCCCTACGGATACGGATATTATCCGAACGCTTATGTGTACAGAGCACCGGGACCGGGCGTCGGAGTCGTGGTCGCTGTAGCCGACGGCGGTTGGCATCATTTCGGCCGGCCCTGATTACGCGTCGTTTCGGCTTGTCTCGGGTACGTAGCCGCATCGAAAGCATTCGACAATCGGTCGCGGCGTCAGCACAGTGACTGTCAGGCGACCCGGGCGGGGAATCTCGCTCGCGTAGCCGGCCGCTGTCCAGAGCACCAGCGCATTGCTCCAAACCAAATAGGCGTCTCCGTCGATTTCCACAAAGCAGCCGTTTGGCAGCGCCGCCAACGCCGACTGGTAAGTGACCTTCCCGCCAGAATTATCCAGGCGCGCGTGATGCAACTCGGCGTCGATTTCGGGTGCGCGCAGAGGCTCCGTGCGGCGCGGCACACCGCGACGCAGCCAGGCCTCCTTGAACGCATTAAAGCGCTGGCGCCGGCACTCCGCACAAGGCCTGTGGCCGGCGGCAAACGCAACCGCTTCATCAAGAAAGAAAAGCTCCGTGTAGCGCCCCGGAGCCATAACGGACCGCCGCCGTCGCTTGAATTCCAAAAGGCAGGAGATCCAGCGCTGCAGTTTGAATGGACGCACCAGTTCGCGTGAATCGTTGTGCAGCGCGCCCCGGTTCCCCATCAACGTCCCCCGAGCGGGAGAGCGAAAAATCGCACCCCACGGGTCTACGCGATTCTGCAGCGGCATTGCAAGTCCAACCCTCACATGATAAAAAATCTTGCAGGGGAATGAAATGTTTGGCCCGGCCGCATCACTTAGCCAGTGTGGACGGTTGTTGCGAGCTGCGCTCCCATAGCCAGCATGGTTCCTCCCCACTCCGTAGCGGCCTCGGAAACACGTAGCTCGCAGCAGCCTTCACGCTGCTTTCAGCCGTCCCGCCGCGCAGGTCTGCTACCATAAAAACTAAATTGACAGAAACCGCTCCAGGCGTACTGGCCCGAATTGTCGCTCATAAGCGTGAACAGCCCGCACCTACTCCTAGTGTGCGTAAACAATGGGAACGGCAAGCGGAACAGGAGCGCGCCGGACGCCGGGATTTCCGGCAGGCCCTGACTTTGAGGTCGCCGGCCATCATCGCCGAGATCAAGAAAGCGTCGCCCAGCAAGGGTCTGCTTTCGCATGAATTCGACCCTGGGCGGCTGGCACGGCAATACGAAGCGGGCGGCGCGGCAGCCCTTTCGGTTCTTACCGACAGGGCCTTTTTTCAAGGCAGCCTGGCCGACCTGGAGGCCGCTCGGAGTGTCTGCCGCCTTCCGGTGTTACGAAAGGACTTCACACTCGACGAGACCGATGTGCTGGAGGCTGCCGCGCACGGCGCGGACGCTATCCTGCTGATCGCCGCCATCCTGGAAGAGCACGAGATTCGCTATCTCAGCGCCAGGGCGGCCGACTGCGGCATGGCCGCGCTGGTAGAGGCGCACGACGAACTGGAGCTTGCCAAGGCGCTCGACGCCGGCGCCGCCATTATCGGCGTCAACAACCGCGATTTGACAACATTCGAGGTCACGCTGGAAACTTCCCTGCGTCTGGCGCCCAGGATTCCCGCGGGCGTGCTGAAGGTAGCCGAAAGCGGCATCCATTCCGCGCGGGACATCGAGCGGCTGCGCGCGGCGGGCTTTCATGCGTTCCTGGTGGGCGAGCATTTGATGAAATCCGCGGACCCGGCGGGGGCCGTGCGCGCACTGGTGACGCCATGATGCTGAAGATCTGCGGCATCACCAATCGCGAAGATGCGCTGGCGGCCATCGACGGCGGCGCTGCGGCTCTCGGATTTAACTTCTATGCCGTGAGCCCGCGGTACATCCAACCGGAAGAAGCGGCGGCGATTATTGCAGGGCTGCCGGCGGCGGTGTGGAAGGTTGGCGTGTTTGTGGATGAGTCCGCCGAGCGTATATTGGCTATTGCGCGGCAGGTTGGTCTGGACGTCGCGCAGCTGCATGGCAACGAACAGCCGGCGCAGTATCCGCCTGGCATGCGCGTGTGGAAGGCAGTCCGGGTGAAGGACGGTGCCGCCTGGGAGGCCGCGGCGGGCCGTGGGCCTGCCCCACAGGTAGAGGCGGTGCTGCTGGATGGTCCGGCATCCGGGCAGACATTCGACTGGACTCGCGCGCCGCACGGCATCGCCAAGCTGATTCTGGCCGGCGGCCTCGACGCCGGCAACGTCCGGCAAGCCATCCGGCAGGTACGGCCGTGGGGCGTGGATGCCTGTTCCCAAATCGAATACGCGCCAGGCCGCAAGGATCATTTGAAGATGGCTGCATTTCTGAAGGCCGCACTGGAGGCATCGTCATGACGTCGCAGCAACCCGACGCGGGCGGCCACTTCGGACCCTACGGCGGACGCTACGTGCCAGAGGTCCTAATGGCGCCGCTCGAAGAGCTCGAGAAGGCGTATCTCGAAGCACGCGCCGATCCGGCGTTCCAGGCCGAATTGAGCGATCTGCTGCGGCATTTCGCGGGACGCCCCACGCCGCTCTATTTCGCGCGCCGCCTGACGGAAAAGTTGGGCGGCGCACGCATCTATTTCAAGCGCGAAGATCTGTTGCACACGGGCGCGCATAAGATCAACAACTCACTGGGCCAGGGGCTGTTGGCGCGGCGCATGGGGAAACGGCGGGTCATCGCAGAAACCGGCGCCGGGCAGCACGGCGTGGCTACGGCCACGGTTTGTGCGCGGCTGGGCCTCGATAGCGTGGTCTACATGGGCGAGGAAGACATGCGCCGGCAGCGGCTCAACGTCTTCCGCATGCGGTTGCTGGGCGCGCAAGTGGTACCCGTTACAGCAGGTAGCCGCACCCTGAAGGATGCCATCAGCGAAGCCATGCGGGACTGGGTGACGAACGTGGCTACTACGTATTATTTGCTGGGGTCGGCCCTGGGATCGCATCCCTACCCGGTGATGGTGCGCGATTTTCAAAAAGTAATCGGCGAGGAAGCCCGCCGCCAGATTCTCGAAACCGAGAAGCGCCTGCCCGACGCGATTTTCGCCTGCGTCGGCGGTGGCAGCAACGCCATCGGCATATTTCACGCATTCCTGCCGGATGAAAGCGTGCGGCTGATCGGCATCGAGGCGGGCGGCAAAGGCACGAACTTGGGCGAGCATGCGGCACGTTTCCGCGGAGGAGCGCCCGGCGTGCTCCACGGCGCCCGCAGCTACCTGCTGCAGGACGAGGATGGCCAGGTTTCCCTGACTCACTCGGTTTCGGCAGGACTGGATTACGCACTCATCGGGCCGGAGCATGCCTGGCTGCACGACCGCGATCGCGCGGAGTATGTGGCCGCCAGCGACGGCGAAGCGCTGGAGGCGGCGCGCCTGCTCTGTCACGTGGAAGGATTGATTCCAGCGCTCGAATCGGCGCACGCGGTGGCCGAAGCGGTGCGGCGGGCGCCTTCGGCGCGGCACCAGATCTACATCGTAAACATGTCCGGGCGCGGGGATAAGGATATCGATATTTACCGCGAGAACATGAAGGAGCTGGATGACGGCGCCACGTAATCCGGAACCGGGCCGGCGGTGATGCAGCCAACCCGCATCGCGCGCTTGTTCGACAATCTCAAACGCGAACGGCGCAAGGGCCTGATCGCCTTCATCACCGCGGGTGATCCGTCTCCCGAACGCACTCCTGCGCTGGTGGAGGCGTTGGAGCGCGGCGGCGCGGACCTGATCGAACTGGGCGTGCCCTTCTCGGACCCCATCGCGGATGGTCCGGTGATCCAGCGCGCCGGACAACGGGCCATCGCCGCCGGGACCACGTTGCGCAAGGTGCTGGATATAGCAGCGGAGATTCGCCGCCGCTCCGAGATCCCGCTACTGCTGTTCACGTACCTGAATCCGGTGGTGCGCTATGGCCTGGAAGGTCTGGCGCGCGACGCGGCGGCCCGCGGCATCGATGGGTGCCTGCTCACGGACGCCAGCGTGGAAGAAGCCGGCGAATATGCGGAAGCCATGCGGCGCCACAACCTGGACACCGTCTTTCTGGCCGCCCCGACCAGCACGGAGCGGCGCCTCCGCCTGGTGGCGCAATACTCCACTGGGTTTGTCTACCTGGTTTCGCGCACGGGCGTGACCGGCGCGCGCGAATCGCTTTCCGATGCGGTCTCGCCACTGGTCGAGGCCATGCGCGCGGTGACGGATTTGCCGCTGGCGGTAGGATTTGGAGTCTCGCGCCCGGAGCATGTGGCGGAGCTGGGCCGCCAGGTGGAAGCCGTGGTGGTGGGCAGCGCCATTGTGAGCCTGATCGAGCGCAATCTGTTGAACGCATCGCTGGAGATCCAATTGGAATCCTTCGTGCGCGAGTTGAAGCACGGCTTCGCCATGTGCGCGGCGGAGACGCGGTGACCCTCGAAGATGCTTTGCGAACCCTGGAGGAGTATCGCGTCTCGATCGACGCCCTGGATCTGCGTCTGTTGCAGCTGCTCAACGACCGGACGCGCGTGGTGGAAGACATCGGCCGCGTCAAGCGCGCGGCCAGGCTGCCGATCTATGAGCCCAAGCGCGAAGACCAGGTATTTGAGAATGTCACCACCCATAATGACGGCCCACTCCCCGCCGAGGCCGTCAAGCGCATCTTCGAGCGCATCATCGACGAGATGCGCACTATCCAAAGAATACGAATGGAAACCGGCGGGGACGGAGATTCATAAATGCTAGTTGTCATGCAGCAGGGGGCCACCGAGGCCCAGATTCAAGCAGTCATCGACCGTATGGTGGGCGAGGGGTACGACGTCCATCGCTCCACGGGAGTCATCCATACCGTGCTCGGCGGAGTTGGCGGCAAGGTGGACGTGGACTTGGAGATTTTCGAGGTGATGGATGGCGTCAAGGAGGCGCACCGCATTGCCTCGCCCTACAAGCTGGCCAGCCGGAACTTTAGTCCGGGCGGCACGGTGGTCAAAATCGGCGGGGTAGCCATCGGCGGCCCGCAGGTGGTGGTAATGGCCGGGCCCTGCAGCGTGGAGAGCCGCGAGCAGATCGATTGCGTGGCGGCGCAGGTGGCCCACGCGGGCGCCCGCGTGATTCGCGGCGGCGCCTTCAAGCCGCGCTCCTCGCCCTACAGCTTCCAGGGTCTAGGCGGCGAAGGCTTACAGATGCTGCGCGAAGCCGCCGACCGCAATGGCCTGCTGGTGGTGAGCGAGGTGATGGATCAGATCCAGATCCCGCTGGTGGCCGAGTTCTCCGACATTCTGCAGGTGGGCGCGCGCAACATGCAGAACTTCAACCTGCTGCGCGAGTTGGGCAAGCAGCGCAAGCCGGTGCTGCTGAAGCGGGGAATTTCCGCGACCATTGAAGAGCTGCTGCTCTCCGCGGAATATATCATGGCGGGCGGCAATTACGACGTGATCCTATGCGAGCGTGGCATCCGCACGTTTGAAACCTACACCCGCAACACCATGGATATCTCCGCCATCCCGGTGGTGAAGAAGCTTTCCCATCTGCCGATGGTGGCGGATCCCTCGCACGGCACTGGAAGGCGCGACAAGGTGGCGCCTATGGCCCGCGCCGCAGTGGCCGCGGGGGCCGACGGGCTGTTGATCGAGGTGCATCCGGATCCCGACCGGGCCCTCAGCGACGGCGCCCAATCGCTGCGTCCCGAGCAGTTTGAAGAGTTGATGCGCGATCTGCGCATGATTGCGCCGGCGGTAGGCCGATCGATCTGATGGAAACGGTTGCCATCGTCGGTGTCGGGCTGATCGGCGGCTCATTCGGGTTGGCCTTGCGAAAAGCCGGCTTCACCGGCACGGTTCTGGGCGTCAGTTCGGCTGCGGCGATTGCGGCGGCGCTGGAGCGCGGCGCGATCGACCGCGGCGTCACGTTAGAAGAGGCGGGGCGTTCCGCGGACCTGTTGTACCTGGCGCAGCCGATCGGCCGCATTCTGGACACCCTGCATCATCTGGACCCGCTGGTGCGCCCAGAGGCCCTGATTACCGATGCCGGCAGCACCAAGCATGTAATTGTGACCGAGGCGCGCAAGCTGGTCCGCCGATGCCAGTTTCTGGGCGGACATCCGCTGGCCGGAAAGGAAAAACGCGGCGTAGGTGAAGCGGACGCCGACCTGTTCCGTGGGCGAACCTATGTGCTGACCCCGGCGGGACCGGAGGAACTCGAGACGCCCCCGGCACGCGCGTTCGTTGCGTGGCTGGACCGCATCGGCGCCAAGACCGTAGTGCTGGGCGCCGCCGAGCACGATCGGGTGGTCTCGTTTACCTCGCACCTGCCGCAGCTTGCTTCCACAGCACTGGCCGCGACCGTGGCGCAAAACCTGACGTCACCCGAAGACTTGCAGGTGTCCGGCCCGGGGCTGATCGACAGCACGCGGCTGGCGCTCAGCGCCTATGAACTGTGGCGCGACATCCTGGCGACCAACAGCGTATCGATCGAGCAAGCGCTCACGGCATACATCAACGAGCTGGAGCAACTCCGCGAGAACCTTCGCACGCGCGGCGCGCAGGAGGAGTTTCTGCGCGCCGCTCAATTAGCGGAGAAGGTCAGAAGAGCCTCCGCCGCCTGTTAGAAGCGCAAAGGGGCGCGTTTTGCCGCGCCGCCATACAGGCGAGGAACTCCTTAGATTCAAGCGGCGCGGGTCGCTCCGTCTTGCGCGTGTTCCTCAAAAGCGCAAAGGGGCGCGTTTTGCCGCGCCGCCATACAAGCGAGGAACTCCTTAGATTCAAGCGGCGCGGGTCGCCCCGTCTTGCGCGTGTTCCTCAAAAGATCAGCTTGGCGGCCAGTTGCAGGTTGCGGCGGTCGTTTTCCGACTGCGGAGTCCCGACCGGCGCACAGCCGTAACAGGCCGGGATAAACGACGTCGTCAGGGTATCCGCGGCAGCACCGTCCACGTACAGGTTGGAGTGATTGAACAGGTTATATGCTTCGCCGCGGAGCTGCAGCTTGAACCTTTCTGTAATATTGAACGTCTTGTAAACGCCCACATTCAGGTTCCAGTAGCCGGGTCCGCGGAATGTGTTGCGCCCGGTCATGTCGTTCGGGTAAGGCGGCAGATCCGAGAAGAAGTACGTCGGATTGGTAAAGTGGTCCATCGAACTGGTGGAAAGCGGCAGGAAGTTGAACGTATTCGGCGTGCTGGTGATGGCCGGCGGCGCTCCGCTTCCGTTCACCGATACTGGCGAAGTGAATGCTGCGTACGGGCAATAATAGTAGTTCCAGGTGCAGTCGAAGATCGAGTACGGAGAACCGGTGCGCGCCGTGAAGATGGGTGATAGGCTCCAGCCGCCCAGAAGCTGCGTGGCGAGCCCGTGGCCGTGCTTAAACGCGGGCTCTGTCCAGACCGCGCTCACCACCACCCGCTGCCGGGTGTCGAAGTCCGAATTGCCCTTGCCGATGTTCGGCTCAAATGGATTCAGCAGGCCAAGGATATAGTCTCCGCCGCTGGCAGCCAGCCCATTGGTGTCGCTAAAGCTGCTGCTCAGGTTGTCGGTCGAATGCGACCAGGTATAGTTGAAGTTCAACTGCAGGCCGCTATTGGCAATGTTGTTGATCACCGACCGCAGAGTCAGGCCGTTATACATGGAGTAGGCTTTGTCGCCGCGCACGTTGATGGGGCCATATTGCGGATTCAACACCGCGTTGCAGACTCCCGCCGTCCCGCCGGTTCCCAGGTAGAACGCCTGCGAAGCGGCATATGAGCACGGCTGTCCCAGATAGACGTTGCCGTATCCGTAGTAATTCATGTCGGATATGTCATACAGATGCACGCCCTTCGACCCGGAGTAGTCCGCCGCGATTAGCACGCTCCTGGTAAGTTGACGTTCTACCGACAAGCTCCACAGGTGCGCGTACGCGGTCTTGATTTCCGGATCTACGTTGCGCAGGCTGGCGGTCGGTAGTGTGAGGGTGCCGCTCGAACCGGAGAATGGCCCATAGTTACTCGTGGAAATGGGTAACGGCATTTGCGATGAGAACACGCTGACAGTCTCGTTGTTCGGCGGGTTTTGAATCACGTTAAACGTGACGTTGCCGAAGTTGCGCTCATAGCCGATTCCGTAACCGCCCCGAAAAGAAGTCTTGCCATCGCCGAAGATATCCCACGCGAAGCCGACGCGCGGCGCAAAATCCTTCCAGTCGCTCTTCCACAGTCCGCCGATCGGGCTGTTGGGAGCGATCTGCACCGAGCCCCCGGCAATGCCCTGTGGCGTGTCCGTTGCCAGGCCCGCCGCATAGTAATTGGAATCGAGTTGCGGGTTCTTGTTGTGCTGTACGCCGAAGTACTCCCACCGCAGACCCAGATTCAAAGTGAACCGCGGTGTCACTTTCCAGGCGTCCTGCACATAAAGCGCGGGATTGTTGTAACGGTTGCTGCGGCTGAAGTTCGGAGCGGTGAGCGGCAGGTTCACGGTGTCGCCTGGGAACTTGCCTTGCGGATAGATGGCGACCTGGAACTGCGAGAGCTGGCCGGCCAGGAAATTGCCGATGGCCGAGCCCACATTACCCTGGCTGAGATATTCGCCGGCGGTCTCGTACGCGCCGAACGTGCGATTGTCGCGGATGTATTCGTAGCTGCCGCCGAAACGAAGGCTGTGGCGGCCGCGCGTCCAGCTGGCATCCTCATATACTTCCGCGTAGTTCTGCGGACCGCCAAATGGAATGCCCGCGCCTGGAGTAAACGGATCGTAGCCTGGGAAAACGATGCTGTTCCCCAGGACCGACCCAGCGCCCGAGGAGCTGACATAAAGCGTGGGCACCGCCGGATACTGGCCGAAGGGATCCACCGGCCCGTTGATGCGGTTAAATACTGCCTTGGATTGCAGGACCCAGGCCGGGTTAAACGTGTGAATCACCGAAAACAGCATATTGTTATTGAAATCGTACGCGCCTGTATTGAAACCCTGGTACGGACTGGATGATACCGTACCCGCCATCAGGTTATCCCTCTGGACAGCATAACGGCCGTAAATCTGCGTCTTGTCGGTCAGATTGTAGTCGATGCGCTCGACATTCTGATACCCGTTTTCCGGGATTCCGCCGCCCGCATCACCGGGCGCGCTGTAAGCCACCAGGTCGAACATCGGGCTGTTTGGATTGAGCCCGTTACACGCAGCCGAAGAGCCGCAGAAAGGGCTGCCTTGCGCGCTGCCGATCTGGTTAATGCTATAAGTGCTCAGAATGTTGGCGCCCGGCGCCAGCTTCCCGTAGGTAGAAAAGAACTGCTGGGTGTTGGACGCGGCAGCCGCTATGAGATTGGCGTCCGGCAGCACCACTTCCGTGTTGGCGTTACTGCGGATGCGAATCCATTCCGTGCTGCTGAAGAAGAACAGCTTGTCTTTCTTAATTGGGCCGCCCGCCGAGTAACCAAACTGGTTCCGGGTGAACACTGACTTAGGCAAGCTGTAAGCATTATTGCTAAAGGAGTTCGACGACAGATCCGACACGCGATTGAACTCATAGGCGGTGCCATGGAAAGCGTTGCTGCCCGATTTGGTCACCACATTGACCACGCCGCCGGATGCGCGGCCAAATTCCGCTGTGAAATTGTTCGTCAGAATGCTGAATTCCTGGATGGAATCAAGCGGAACAGATTGTCCCGGGCCGGTGGTGAATTCGTCGTTGTTGGCGGCGCCGTCCAAAAGCACATTGGTGGACGATTCCCGCTGTCCGTTGATGGCGAAGCCCACACCGCGATTCATCACGCCTCCATCGGATGCATTGCCCGAGATAGCCACCAGCGCGTAAGGATTGCGAGTCAAGGTCGGCAATTCGCGCAATTCATTCTGATCCACGACGGTCGATAGCGTCTGCGTTTCCGTATTCACCTGAATGGCGGCGGCGTTAACCTCCACTACGGTGGACGCTTTGCCTACCTCCAGGTGCATATCGACAGCTTGTTTAGCGCCTACGGTGAGCGTAATGCGCTGCTGCAGTTGAACGAAGCCCGGTGCGGTTGCGGACACCAGGTAATTGCCCGGCAATAGATCGGTTGCCAGGTAGGTACCATTTGTCGAAGTGGTTAACTCGCGAACCGTTCCGGTATCGACCGACTTCACTGTTATGGTCGCGTTGGGAATCGCCGCACCCGACGGGTCGTAGACCGTCCCGGTTATCTGCGAGGTTTCGGCTTGGCCGAAAACACTGGCAGCACAGAAAACGAGTAGGGTTGCAAGCAACCCGAACCTAAGAAGTGTGACACGTAGTTTAGACAGACGGCTGAACATGGAATCCTCCTCACCTTGGTCAGCATTGTGCCGTCTTGTAACTTAATTTGCAATGGATGGCGAATAACTTGTTTCTATAATGAGAAACACCTGTAATTAAAGCAATTACAAGCTAATATGTAAGCTGGATGGACGTCACTCGTGCTGGGGTTTTAGATTAGTTACGATCATCGCCAGCCATCCACCACGAACAACTCGGACAACTTCTGTTGGAATGAGTACACTATCGTCCGTTCGTCCTCGGAAAGGACCGCTGGCCAGATGAGGCTGACGCCGGTCAGGTGAAAGGGAGCAATGTCCTTCCATGGCTTAGAGTGCCCGCTTTCAAGATCCACCTGCAGCAAGGCGGCGGGCACGGTGCCCGAAGACTGCGCCAGCAGGCTTTTCCCCGAGCGGCTCCAGCGCAATACGGTCCCGGAAAAACCCGTGGCGATCACCCGCGGTTCGCCGCCGCCGAGAGGCAGAACCATAAGGCGTTGATCGCTGTCCACCCCCGCGACTTGTTTGCCATCCGGCGAGACTGCCGGATTGGATAAATAAAGGTTGACGCCCACTGGCTCCGGTTTACCGCCATTGATGGCTTGCAAATAAAGCCTGGTCGGCCCGCCGGACAGCCGCCCGCCAACCAGCAACTGGTCCCCACGAGGCATGAATCGCGCGAATTGGTACTCGAGACCGTGTCCGGCCAGGACGCGCGGCTGGCCGGGCGTTAGGGGAATCAGATTTAAGGAACCCGGATCCTGGTCGGGCAGCGTCACAACCCAATTCGCGTCGGGCGAGAGAGCCAGGGCAAAACCGTCTCCAACACGCACCGCCCCCGGGGAGCCCGCGCGGCGAATATAAACGGAGTGATGCGCGCCGCCACCCTCGCCGGTCTCTTCAAACAGGATCACATTTCCATCCGCGGAGATATCTTCCACGTTTGAATAGTCGAACCAGGAGAGGTCCTTCTCCTGGGGATCGCCATCGACCCGGGCCGTCATCATGGCGCGCTCCTGCTCGCGGGCGATCAGCACGCGGCCGGACGAGGATATGTCGAAGAGCGTCAGGGTGCCCGGAAAGGCGCCAATCAAGCGCACCTTGCCGGACAGGCTGGCCGCGTAAAGAGCCCGCGTCAAACCGGATCGGGCGGCCGTGAACCAGACTTCACTTCCGCCGGGGCTCCAAGCCAGGCCATCGGCGCTGGCCCAACCCGCCGAGAGCGTGCGGCGAACGCCCTGGCCGTCGATTGTCAGGATGTTTCCACCGTCATCGCCCATAATGGGATGATCGATGAAGGCCACCTCCCTGCCGGAGGGCGACACGCGCACATCCGAGAGCCAGCTGGGACTATCGTACAACACCTTGCCGCGCGGATACTCCAGGGTGGTCTCGGGCCGAGGTCCATACCGGATCACCGCCATTTTTGAACCGTCCGGCGCCCAGTCGGCCGACCAGATGCTCCGATCGATGGGTAGCTGAGATTCACCATTCAGAGGCACCCGCACCAGGTTCCGCATCCTGGAGTCATACGTCACCAACGCCAATTCACCCGAGCGCGAAACGGCCGCCAAGCCGACGCCGCGGAAGCCAAGCAGCCGGGACTCCGGGCTGACCGGGTTGACCAGGTACAGTTCCTGACTGCCCTGCTTCTCCTGGCCTTCATAGATTACGCTCTGGCCATCAGGCGAGAAGCGCGCGGAGGGAATCGTGATGCGGCGAAAGGTGATCTGGTGGAATGTGGGCTGGGGGGCGGGTTTCTGCCGGAGCGCCAGCGCCAAACCGGCCACCAGCAACAGGAGCAATGCGGCGCCGGCCAGCAATCCCCAGGAAGACTGGCGGCGGCGCGGAGCAACCTCGACGGGCGGGAGGGTGATGACCGGCAGATCTTCCTCGTCCGCCGCCGGGGGCTCGTTCACGCTCACGGGAGCCATGAACCGGTATCCGTTGCGCGCCAACGTCTCGACGTAGCGGGGATTATCGGCAGAATCTCCCAAGGCCAGGCGCAGACGGTTCACGGCCGTATTAAGGCCGCTCTCAAAATCGACGAAGGTATCGGCCGCCCAGAGCCGGTCGCGCAATTCTTCGCGGGTGACCACGCCGCCGGGGCGGTCGAGCAACGCTTGGAGCAACTGCAGAGGTTTGCCTTGGAGCCGGATCCTGGTTCCGTGCTTCCGCATCTCACCCGTATCGGTTTTCAGCTCGAAGGCGCCAAATTGGAGCACACGTCCATTGCGATGGTTCTGCATTGGTCCACTCCCTGCCCCGTTACACTTCTTTATATACTACGACATTTGATGGCCATCGGCGGTTTCAGAGAGTTGGGCTTTTCCACAAAAAAACGGGCCGGCTCGACGCCATCTGGCGGGAGCCGGCCCGTTATACCTCGCCGAGAATTGAGGCTCAGGACATCCTTAGAACAGGAACTTCAGCGCAACCTGGACGAAACGGCGTCCGGAGAAGCTTTCGTTCACGAAATTACCGGCGGACACGTCCTGCAAGCCGGGGTTCCCGAGGTTCGGATGATTGAAGAAGTTGTAACCTTCGGCCCGGAACTGCACTCTGTACCGTTCCGTGACGAAGAACGTCTTGAATGCGGCCAAGTCCATGTTCCAGTTACCTGGTCCACGGAAGCGGTTGCGGCCTACCATGTTCGAGGGGAACGTGCCCACGTCGGAGATTCCGGTGCGCGGATCGAACCAGCTCGAGTTGAAGTACTGCGACAGATCGAGGACGTGATAGGTGTTGGGTGTGCCAGTCGCCGTCAGGTTATAGCCGGAGACGGGCACCGGTCCGGTAGCGAAAGCGTACGGACAAACGTTTGCGGCGTTCGTGCAGTCGGTGATGGCGAACGGAGTGCCGGATTGCAGGTTCAGAATGGGAGCCAGCGTCCAGCCGCCCAGCACTTGTTTTTGCCAGCCTGAAGCATGCTTCATGCCGATATCCCAGGCGCCGCTGGCCGTGAAGTGGTGGGTAATGTCGTAATACGAGTTACCCTTGTCGAGCGCCGGATTGAACGGATCGAGCCAGCCCAGACCGTTCACGCCGGCGGAGCTGAATACGTCGCTCAAATCGTCGATGGCGTGCGACCAGGTGTAGACGAAGCGCATGTTCAGCCCGTAGCCGCCTCGCACGTCCATGCGCGCGTTCATGGCGTTGTAGCTGGAGTTGCCGCCGTTGGTGCGGTAATTGATGCTGCCGTATTGCGTGGTTTTGAGACGCTTCGTGCAAGTTCCGTAGTACGATCCGTCGGCCGGCGTGCCCGGCGTGCAGGGATCGCCCAGATAGAAGTTGCCGTAGCCGATCCGGTTGACGTTGGAGATGCCATATTGATTTTCCCCGTAGGAACCGGAGTATTCGAGTGCACCGAGGAGCCGTGGATTAAAACTGTGCTCCAGGGAGGCGCTGATGAGATGCGCATAGGCGGTCTTCAGGTTCGCGTCAACCGCCCGGAGCGTGGCTTTGGGAAGCGCCTTGCTGCCCGTATCGCCGGCAAACGGACCGAGGTTGGCGACGCTGATCGGAATCGTCGCGAAGTCCACGCCGGAAGTGATCGAAACGGTCTCGTAGTTGGGCGGATTCTGGATGACGTTGAACGTCACGTTGCCGAAGTTGCGTTCAAACGCCCGGCCATAGCCAGCGCGGAGACTGGTTTTGCCGTCGCCGAAGAGGTCCCAAGCCACGCCCAGGCGCGGGCCCAGGTTGGCGTAGTTGGTGACCCAGAGTTGGCCGATGGGGCTGTTCGGAGCGTTCTGTAGCGAACCGGCCCGGATCTGTTCAAAGATGCTGGAACCAGACCCCATGTAGTAGTTGGAATCCAGTTGCGGGTCCTTATTATGCTGGGTGCCGAAGACTTCCCAGCGCAGTCCCAGGTTAAAGGTCAAGCGGGAGGTGACCTTCCAGGCATCCTGCACGTATGTCGAGTAGTCGTTATAGCGATTGCTGCGGCTGAAATTGGGCTGGCCCACCGGCATATTGATGGTGCAGTCCGCTGTCGCCGTCGCGCCGCACGGGTACTTGCCCTGCGGATTGATGGCCACCTGGAGCTGATAGAGCTGACCTTCGAGAAGATTCTCGAAAGACGTGGACAGGTCGCCGCTGCTGAGATACTCGCCAGCCGTCTCGTATGCCCCAAACGTGCGGTTGTCGCGCAGGTAATTGTAGCTGCCGCCGAAGCGGATCTGGTGCCTGCCCTTCACCCAGGTGAAGTCCTCATAGAGCTGGACGAAATTCTGCGGTCCTGCGAAGGGGATGCCGCTGCCCGGATACTGCGGGACGAAGCCCGGGAATACGATGTCCCCGCCCGGCAGGCTTACGGATCCGGAGCCGTTCATATAGAGGGTCGGCACCGGTCCCCAGGTTCCCAACGGCTGCCCGTTCTTGAAGCGGTTGAAGTCGACTTTGCTCTGGAAGATGAAAGTGGGCGTAAACGTCTTGGTCAACGAATAGACCGCGCTGAGGTTGTCCTGCAGATTGGGGGTGCTGAAGCCCGCATACGGGCTGCTGCTGGCGGCCCCGTTTTCGTCGGTCTCGCTGGATAGGGCCACGCGGACATACATCTGAGTCGTGTCGCTCATGTTGTAGTCCAGTTTGTTCATGGTGCTGAATGTGTTCTGGGGGAAGCCGCCGCCCGCGTCGCCGGGCACTGCGTAATTGATACGTTGGAACAGGGGCATGTCGTTCGGGATAGAGTCGCACACCGGGGTGCCGGTTCCGCACAGGTCGACGCCTTCGGCGCTCAGAGAAGCTTTCGTGGCAGCTCCCAGGTTGGTCGACCCAGGCGCGAGTGCACCGTATTTCTGGAAGAAGGCCTGCGTGTTGGCATTGGAAAGGGCCAGCAGCTGGGACGTGGGAACATATGCCTGGCTGTTGGCCATGCTGCGAATGCGCGTCCATTCGGTGCTGGAGAAGAAGAACAGCTTGTTCTTCTTAACCGGTCCGCCGATCGAATAGCCGGGCTGGTTGCGCGTGAAGACTTGCCGGGGCAGCCCGTTCGCATTGCTGTTGAAATCGTTGGAGGCCAGCTTCGAGACTCGGAGGTACTCGTAGCCGCTGCCGTGGAACTCATTGGTGCCGCTCTTGGTGGCCACGTTTACGATGCCACCGGTGGCGCGTCCGTATTCGGCGGTGAAGTTGTTGGTCAGAATGCTGAACTCCTGCACCGAGTCGAGCGGCACGTGCTGGCCGACGCCGGCGCCGAATTCGTCGTTATTGGCAGTGCCGTCCAGTAGGACGTTGGTCGATGAGGCCCGCTGGCCGTTGATCGCATAACCGACTCCGCGGCCATCCGGCGTGGTATTGGAAACGCTGCCGGCCGTCGCCACAAAGGCGTACGGGTCACGGTTGATGCTGGGCAGTTCCGCGACCATTTCCGTTGTGATGGTGGCGCCCAGAGTCTGGGTCTCAGTGTTCACCATCAAAGCGGATGCGGAGATTTCGAGGACTGTTCCCGTCTTTCCGACCTGGAGTTGGAAATCGACGCCAGCACGGCCGCCGACCGCAATCTCCACGTTCTTCTGTGTTGTGCTGAAGCCGCTCTGCTCCACCGCGACCAGGTATTGGCCAGGCGGCAGGTTGGTGACCGCGTAGATGCCTTCCGCGTTCGTGGTCACATTACGCACAGCGTTGGTGGCCACGTTCCGGACCGTCACCGTGGCGTTCGGGATTATGGCGCCGGTCGGATCAGTGACCGTGCCGTTGATTGCGCCGGTCTCCGTCTGAGCGAGCACCAGGGCGGGAAGAAGCAAAGAGCAAAGCGCGATGACCAGGAGCCATCGAAATCGAAACGGCTGTAACATGGTATTCTCCATTAAGGTGTTTCGGATTCGTAAAACTTATATTATCTACAATGCCGACGTTGTCAAGCGCAGAATGCGGAAGAATTCCGCACCACGCGGTTCTGAGCACTTCCCGGCCCAAGGTTAACAGATAATAAGATCTGTTAGTTATCAATACTTTAGAGGTATGTGGGGAAATCGACGCTACCATCTTCGGTAGTTAGGCCGTCCACGATCCGGGAAACCATAGGCCGACCCGGGCGAGGCCCGTCGGCACCTCGCTCAGGGCGCGAGCAAGTCCAGAGCCGCCTGGATCTCGCTGCGCGTGTGCTGGTCACCGGTGCGGGTGGTGGCCTCGATGCCTTGCCGGTAGAGCGCGCGGGCATCCTCGCGGCGGCCCAGTTTTTCGAGCGTTTGTCCGCCGTGATAATAAGCCGCGGAATAGTTGGGGTTGAGGGCCAGCAATGCCTGGTACTCCCGCACAGCGCCCTCCAGGTCGCCCGAATTGGCGTATTCCATTGCCAGCCCGTAGCGTGAAAAACTGTTATTGGGGTTTTGTGCCACCAGATTGCGCAGCATTTCCAGCCGGTTGTCCATACCCCTGTGTTACCATACCTGCCGATGGCGTGTCCCTATTTCTACCCGGTCGAACGCGCCGCCGTGGCCACCGGGAATCGAACGCCGCCCATGCCGCTGGGCGATTCCTGGTCCGGGTTGTGCCGCGCTGCGTCGGGCGGTGAATGGTCGCCGGACGCCAACACCGCGCAACAGCTCTGTAATTTCGGCTACGCCCGGGAAAGGTGCAGCCGTGTCCCCGACAGCGGACCGGATGCCGTACGCTTCTCGATCACCCACGACCGCGGCGGGATGCTGGGCCTCTACTGGGTGGTGGAGAAGGATCACTCGCCGTTCGCGCACGGTCCGCTCGAGTACTCGCCCGCGGGCGCGGCATTCAGCAACCCGCATCCGGATGCCTGCCTTGCGCAACAGGCGCGAGCCTACGCCACCAGCTATCTCCGCCGGAAGGGAGATTCCGTCCGCCAATGAGCGCACGACGTCCCGGCCCTGGGAAGCCGGTGCGCGATTCCATCTCCGAGTATTCGGAGCTGGCGCTGCCCACCGACGCCAATGGTCTGGGCGATGTGCTGGGCGGGAAGGTCATGCACCTGGTGGACCTGGCGGGCGCCATGGCCGCCATGCGTCACGCGCGCCGGCCCGTGGTGACTGCCTCGTTCGACCACATGAACTTCCTGCATCCCATCCGCATCGGCCAGTTAATCGTGCTGCACTCCGAAGTGAACCGTGTTTTTCAGACCTCCATGGAAGTGGGCGTGCGCGTCATGGTGGAAGACCTCATGACCGGAGAAAAGCTGCATACCTGCTCCGCCTACCTGACATTCGTCGCGCTGGATGCGCATCGCAAACCAACCAGCATCCCGCCGGTGATTCCCGAGACGAAAGAAGAAAAGCGCCGCTACCGTGAGGCGGGCGCACGGCGGAAATACCGGCTGGCGCTGCGAAAGCGCGTGAAGTAGAGCCGGGCCGTCAAGCCTTGTACATGTACTTGATATTGGGCTTGTACAGCAGGATGTTCGGCTCGCCGTCGCGGTTCACCTTCAAACAACACCTGTCGTACCACTCGATTACGCCGTGCAGGGTCTCCCCATCCTTAAGCACGAAGACCATGGGGGTCTTGGATTGCATCTGCTTCACGTAATAGAAGTTTTCGGCGTTGGTCTGATCTGGTGGGACAGGCTTCTTCTGCGGCCGGCGTGGAGGGGCGATCTGTTCCTTGATCTCGTTCAGAGAGGGACGGATGAGTTTGCGGTTCGCAGATTCCACTGGTTGCCTTCCTTATGGGCGGATAGATAAATGACCCGCGGGATCGCTCACTTTCGGGAGCGGCACGGGTTCAGTTGGATCAGTTTTTGTCCGACTTGAACATATATGTAACATATTCATCGGCGCACTGCAAGACGGCCTGCAACAGCAGCATTTTGTTGCTACCCTAGCGCCGCCCGAGCCATTTTTTGGCCATGGCCTTAAAGCGGGCGTACAGAGAACGGTCTTCGGGCGGCGGGGCTGAGGCTGCCGGAAGGCGGGGACCTGGCGGGTTGCCTGTACCGGCCAGCAGGCTGGCGGGCGCCTCGCAGGGTTTTTCATCGACGAAGCGCACCGTAGTGACAATGAACGAATAATTACGCCGCACGCGCGCCCCGTTCCGGTTCACCACGCAAACCGAGAAACCCCCGGACCGGGGCAGCACCGGAAAGTAGCCCTGCACATTGCGCTGTATGTAGGCGGTCTCGTAACGGTGCCGCCGCAAGCTCCATGTGAATACGCGGAAGCTGTCGAAATCGTAGGGATGATCGACGCCCGTGATGGTGGTCCACAGCCAGATGCGCTTCACCTGGCCGCCGTCTCGCAGGTCGCCTAAGGGGAAATAGGAAGTGATGCGGTGGCCCTCGGCGTATTGAGCGACTTCATCGGGAATGGCCATGTAGATCCGCCGGGTCAGGACCCAGCCGCTCTCGCCCTTGGCGTTGCGCACCAGGCTCCAGTCGTCCATTGGCATCGGCGCCGCGTCGTGGATCTCTTGGACCGCTGGTGGCGCCTCCGGAGCAGTCCTTGAAAGTTCCACCCAGTTCTTCGGCGGAGGCGGAGCGGGCGGCATGGGCGGCAGGGGGAACCGGGGTTCGGGGGGCTTCCGCTTGGCGGGCTGTGCCTTGGGCTTCGGTGGAATCAGCGGCTTCCTCTCGGGCGGCGTGCGCGGCGTCGACACATGTGCCACCAGATCCACCTTTTCGCCCTCCTTGACCTGCAGAAAGCTGGGCGACAGGCGATTCGGCTCGGTGTGCACGTTGAGCAGCTCGTAAGTGCTGGCGACGCCCTGCGAAGGCATCGTCCGGGCGCGCTGCTCCACATCCTTCAGGGCGGCGATATCCTGCGAGCTGAGCAGCAGGTGGTCTTCGATCCAGCCTTCCGCGCCCTTGGGAGTGCGCACTTTGAGGAAGCGCCGCCGCTGGCGAATGATTTCGAGGCGCTCGCCGTGCTTCACGCTGGCCACCACCGGCGACTGCAGCGGGATATCCCTGCGCAACGCCAGCGTGGCCGGACCCGCGTAGGCTTCCCCAATGGCAGGGGCGCGCGGTTCGCTGCTGCGGCACGACATCAGGCAAACGAATGGAAGAAACAACGCAACAGGCAGGACTTTCCGCATGAACTGCGCCGGTACACCCTAATAACAGTGTATCAACGCGGTCCTGCGTCAGGCGCGGGCGGCGGCCGTCTGCACCTTCTGCGTCACCACCGGGCGGTTATACACCTGGCGGAAAGCCTCCCCCGACCGCTCGGCGGCCCACTGCTCCAGGCTGACGTCGGCGCTGGAGCTGACCTGCAGCACCACCTGCCCGTCCCGGATGAGACAGCTCAGCGATTGTATGCGCTCTTCGTGGCTCACATCCAGGTTGTCGGCCAGCCGCAACAAGGGAATCAGCAGCAGCACCACGCGCTTATCGTCGGCATTCAGCGACTGCCAGTTGGAGTGCACTGCTGTGGGCATGCTCTTGCGGTGATAGCGGCACAGGTTGGCGATCAGCTCACGCTCGCGATTGGTGAAGCCGGGCATGTCCGAGTTGCTGACCAGATAGTAAGAGTGCTTGTGGTGGTTGGAGTCGGCCACGAAATGCCCGGCATCGTGCAGATAGGCGGCGGCTTCCAGAAGCTTGCCGAAATGCGGCGGCAACTGGTGCAGCGGATGCAGGTCGGTGAACAGCGCGTGCGCCAGGCTGGCGACCTTGCGGGCGTGCGGCAAAGCCACGCCGTAGCGCCGGCTCATCTGCTCCACTTCCTTGCGCTGATCGCGGCTGAGCTGCGCCAGCTCGCGCCCCACACCGCGCGCGTACAGATCCGCGATGATGCCGTCGCGCACACCGGCCGCCGAGTAGTATAGGCCGGGAAGCTTAAAATCCTCGAGCACGCGCAGCAGTACGCTGACTCCGGGCACGATGATTTCGGCGCGCTTGGGTCCGATGCCGGTCATCTTGCGGCGGTCGGCCAGTTCGAGCACGCTCAACTTCTTGTAAAGACGGCGCACTTCCCGGACGGACGCGCGCAGCCGGTCAGCCTGATCGCGCTTGGTGCGGGGAATGCGATTCACCGCGCAAACCACCGCCGATGCGGTAGCCGAAGTAGCGATTACCCGGTCCCAGTGCCCTGTGCCGTAGCGTTGCGCGATGCCGGCCAGTTTCTCTTCGATGTACTCGTGCATCTTGTGCAACTCCCCGGGATGCGGCGGATCGTTTTCAAGGAAGATCTCGCGCAGGCGCACGGCGCCCAGGGGACGGGAGAGCGAGTCGCGCATCTGACCATGCTCGCTCGAAATCAACTCCGCGCTGCCGCCGCCTATATCGACGATGAGGAGGCTGCGGGTGGGATGCGGCCAGCGGGCCTGCACGCCCAGGTGAATGAGGCGGGCCTCTTCGCGGCCGGATACGATCTCGACCGGAGCGCCGATGGCCAGCGAGGCACGCTCGATGAACTCGGCCTGGTTGCGCGCGTCGCGTACGGCGCTGGTGGCCACGGCCCGCACCCCGACCACGTCCAGCTTCTGATACTGCTGGGCCATGCGCGCCAGCACAGAGCAGGTCAGCTCCAGCGGTTCCTGGGCCAGCAGGCCGCTGCGGAAGACGCTTTCGCCGAGCCGGGTGACCACGCGTTCGGAAGCCAGCACGCGCATGGGCGCGCCGGGTAGAACCTCCGCCGCGGCCATGCGAATGGAGTTGCTGCCGATGTCGATGGCCGCGTAGCGGGGCATATATCAGTTATAGGGGATATTCAGGCGTCGTGGAGCGGCTGGTTTTGTGCGCTAGGGCTTGATCTTGAAAACCACGCCGCCAAACCTCCGGCCGCCGCTCGTGGTGGTTCCGAACAGGTTGCCGGCCGAGTCGCGGATCACGCCGGCGGAAGGGTTGCCCCCATCCGGGCCACCCGTGAACGTGTAAATCACCGTCTCATTGCCGGCGGGATCCAGCTTGTACACTATGCCCTCATTCCCCGCGTCGCCGCCCCGATTGGTGGTTCCGTAGAGGTTGCCGGCCGAGTCGCGGATCACGCCGTCCAACGGGGACGCTCCGTTCGCCCCACCCGGGAAGCTGTAGAGTACACTTTCGTTGCCGGCGGGATCCAGCTTGTACACGACGCCCTCATTCCCCGACCCGCCGCTGTTGGTAGTTCCGTAGAGGTTGCCGGCTGAGTCGCGGATTACTCCTGAATAGGGGTAGCCCCCGTTGGCGCCGCCTGCAAAGCTGTACAGGACGGTCTCGTGGCCGGTGGGATCGAGCTTGTACACGACGCCCGCACCAAGCAAGGTGCTGCCACCCCAACCGGTGGTTCCGTAAAGGTTGCCGGCCGGGTCGCGGATCACGCCGGCCAAGGGGTACATTCCATCGCCGCTCGATGTGCCGAAGCTGTACAGTACCGTCTCCTGGCCGGTGTTATCCAGCTCGTACACGGCGCCTGCGCCCCACAGGCCACCATAACGGGCAGTTCCGTAAAGGTTCCCCGCCGAGTCGCGAATCACTCCCCCCTGCGGATTGCGCCCATCTTCCCCTCCTGAGAAGCTGTACAGGACAGTCTCGTGCCCGGTGGGATCGAGCATGTACACGACGCCTGCGCCCGCGGCGCCGCCATAGTAGGTAGTGCCGTACAGGTTGCCGGCTGAGTCGCGGATAACGCCCGCATAGGGGTTGCTCCCATCGGCGCCGCCGGTGAAGGCATACAACACGGTCTCCTGACCCGCGGTATCCACTTTGTAGACGACGCCGGCATTCGCCGCGCCGCCGGAGTAAGTCGTGCCGTAGATGTTCCCGGCCGAGTCGCGGATCACGCCTGCCTTAGGCTCCCCCCCTCGGTCAGCGCCCGGGAAGGGGTACTGCACCGTCTCCTGGCTCGTGGTATCCAGCTTGAAGACGACGCCCAGCTTCGCGGCGCCGCCGCCGTAAGTGGTTCCGTAGAGATTTCCAGCCGAGTCGAGGACTACTCCTGAGAGCGGCCCGCCGCCGTCAGCGCCGCCTGTAAAAGGGTACCGGATCGACCCCTGCCCGATCTCGTATATGATCCCCTGATTCCACGGACCGCCCGCCTGCGTCGTTCCGTAGAGGTTGCCTGCCGGGTCACGGACAACGCCTGCGACGGGATGGTATCCATCGGTTCCGCCGGTGAAGCTATGCAACACCGTCAACGCTCCTGTGGTATCCAGCTGATAAACCACACCGCCACCGGCAGCGCCACCAAGGAACGTAGTTCCGTAGAGGTTGCCGGCAGAGTCCCGGACCACGCCTGCATAGGGTGTGCTGCCATCGGCACCACCCTGGAAATAGTAAAGCACGGTCTCCTGGTTTCTCGTATTCAGCATGTAGACTACGCCATAGCCGTAGAACGTGCCGCCCGATGAGGCAGTTCCATAGAGGTTGCCGGCTGCGTCGCGAATCACACCCGACATGGGGTTGCTACCATGGGACGCACCCCGGAAGCTATATAACACCGTCTCCTGGCCGGCGGGATCCAGCTTGTACACAACACCATAGCCCGCTGTGCCGCCGTTGTAGGTAGTTCCGTAGAGGTTGCCCGCCGAGTCGCGGATCACTCCCGCATAAGGGTAGGCCCCATCGGCGCCTGCGAAGCTGTGCAGCACGGTTTCATGACCGGTAGTGTCAACCTTGAACACAACGCCCCAGCCCGCCGTGCCACCTTGGTAGGTAGTGCCGTAGAGATTCCCCACCGAGTCGCGGATCACGCCGGCATAGGGCGAACCTCCGTCGGTCCCGCCCGCGAAGCTGTATAAGACCGTCTGATGGCCGGCGGGATCCAGCTTGTACACGACGCCCTGGTTCGCCGCGCCGCCGCTCACCGTGGTTCCGTAGAGATTACCCGCCGCGTCGCGAATGACTCCCGCCTGCGGGAATGCTCCCTTCGGCGGACATCCAAAATTATCCAGCACGACTTCGCTCGCGGACGCCCGCGCCGACATCAGCGCGACAACCGCTGTCGCACAGGCGAGCCATCTCGTGACTGCTGCTCGCGGCATTACAGGAGTCTAGACGCGACCCGCTTTATTTGTCAACGGGTATTTCGGACAGGCACCACAAGCCATCATTTCACCGGCAGTTCCACGCCACAAAATTCAAGGAATTCGCGCAAGCCGGCATCCACGTATTTCTGGCGATGAACCAGCAGTGTAATCTGGCGGCGCAGATCGAGCCACGGCGCGTGTACCAGATAAAGTTGTCCGGCCTTCAACTCCGGCTCGACGGCCGAACGCGAGATACAGCCCAATCCGGCGCCGCACATCACGGCTCGTTTGACGGCGCCGATGCCGCCTAGTTCGACCGGCACATGGGCCAGAAGGAATGCGCCCTCGATGGCGTCCTCGAAGACGGCGCGGGTGCCGGATCCCTTTTCGCGCAGCACCCACCGGCTGTCCGCCAGCGCGGCTGGGGTGGCCCCGCGACCGGCGAGCGGATGCCCCGGAGCGGCAATGATCACCAGCTTGTCCTCACGCCAGGGAAATGCCTGCAGGTCGGGATGGCGGGCCAGGCCCTCCACCCAACCCGCGTCGCTTTCGAACTGCCGTAGCGATGCCACCACAAAGTCCGTGTTGCCGACAGCCACATGGAAGCAAGCGCTGGGATGCCTGCGCGTGAACCTGGCAATGGGCGAAGGCAGCATATAGTTGCCCACCGTGAGGCTGGCGCACAGCTTGAGATCCAGCGGCCGGTCTCCAGCGCCGGCTTCGATATCGCGAACCCGGTCCAGCACCTGGATGGCGGCGGGCAAAAGTTCACGGCCTGCCGCATTCGACAGGATCCGGCGGCCGTTCCTGTCAAAAAGCCTGCGCTGTAGTTGGTTTTCGAGTTCGGCGAGCGCCTGGCTGGTGGCGGCCTGGGAGAGCCCGATGCGGCGGGCCGCCCGGGTGATGCTGCCCTCCCGATGAATGGCCGCAAAAATCTCCAGTTGCCGCAGCGTGATCTGCATGATTGCCTATTTTAAATCGGTTCTACCAAATAGGAGCATCGATATAATCAGTTTTGATTATTTGCAGCGTTGGGCTAACCTGAAGGCAGCCGCACATGTCCATTCCGAGGATCGCCCGAGAGTTCGCCGCAGGTACGGCCCTGAGCCTGTCGGCCGCCCTGCTGGCCTGGGCGGCCGCCACGCTGCCCTGGAACCACAGGCTGCAACTCAGTCCCCTGACGCTGGCGATCGTGGCGGGCATGCTGGTGGGCAACGCCATACCGCGGCGTCTGCTGGAAGGGCTGCAGCCCGGCCTGCGCTTTTCCCAACAGAAATTGCTGCGGCTGGGCATCGTGCTCTATGGCATCCGGCTGACGGTGCGGGATGTTTCAAACCTCGGTCCGCGCGCGCTGGTGCTCGATCTGACGGTGATCGCGAGCGTTCTGCTGATCGGGTACTGGCTAGGCACGCGAGTATTCGGACTCGACAAGGACACGGCGCTGCTGGTGAGTGCGGGCAGTGGAATTTGCGGAGCGGCGGCCGTGCTGGCTACCGAACGCGTGATCGAGAGCGAACCCCCCAAGGTCAGCGTGGCGGTGGCCACCGTGGTGGTGTTTGGAACCATCGCCATGTTTCTCTATCCGGTGCTCTATCCACTGACCGGCTTCACGGAACGCCAGTTCGGCATTTACACCGGCGCCACCGTGCACGAGGTGGCCCAGGTGCTGGCGGCGGGCCGCGCGGTCAGTCAGGCGGCCAGCGATACGGCGGTAATCACGAAGATGGTGCGCGTGCTGTTGCTGGCCCCGGTATTGCTGATCGTCAGCCGGTTACGGCGCAGCGGGGTAAGCGGCGCATCGGAGAAAGTCAGGTTCCCCTGGTTCGTGTTCTGGTTCGGGGCGGTAATCGTGGCACAATCCTTCATCAAGTTGCCATTGGCGGCGCGGACCCACGTCATTGATTTCGATACCGTCATGCTGTGTAGCGCCATGTTTGCACTGGGTATCGGCACCCGCTGGCAGCAGATGAAACAAGCCGGTACACGGCCCCTCCTGTTGGCTGCCGTGATCTTCTCCGGCCTGGTTTCCGGGGGATGGGCCATCACCCGGCTGTTGGTGTGACCTTACTGAACAGGGACCTCGAAGTACAGCAGCTCTTTGCCCGACTCCGCTTCGCGCAGGCCGCTGATATAAACGGTCGCGCCGTGCTGGAAGCCCGTCTGAAAGTAGAAAAAGCCGCTGGCAGACTGGCCCGGCGGCAGCATCGGAGCGGTGAATGCCCGCCCTTCGATTCCCCAGGTGTCCAGCGGATTCTTGTGGCCCAGAGCCTTGGGTATCGGCGCCTGCGTTCCGGGCACCGCCGGACGGCGTGGCGCAGTCAGGTAGCGCACGTCCTTGGCGGGCGTGGCCTCGATCCGGTCGCGGTCGGGGGCTACCCACACCACCTGTAGCGGTTGCAGCCGGATGGTCTTGGAACTATCGTTCTGGATGACCACCAACACCGGCATCACGCCGTAATTGTACGGGTTCTTCTTGCCGAAGATGGGCCGCGTCTCCTCGTCGTCGAAATAGGCTTTCACGCCGATGGTGACTTTTTCGCTGGTCTGGTGCGACGGATAGCTGGCGGCCGCGCCGGGGATGAACCTGGCATCTTCCTTCTTATCCGGCAGCGCCTTGTTCGGCGCGAGCGCCACGGCTATACTCGTCAGGAGAGCCAAACGTTTGAAAATAAAAGGCATCTATTTACTCTACCGCTCCCTTCAGGCGTTTGGATCTCCCGCCGTTTTCTTGTATTTGCTGTGGCGCGGCCTGGGCCGGCGCGCCTATTTCAGGTCGCTGTGGCAGCGCCTGGGCTTCCTGCCCGCTTCCTTTAGACAGACCGTCCCCGGCGCGATTTGGTTGCATGCCGTTTCGGTGGGTGAAGCCATCACGGCGGTCGAACTTGTTCGGCAGCTCAACCAGTCGCTGCCGCGCTCGCCGGTTTTTGTCTCGGTTTCGACGCTGGCCGGATACGAGACGGCCGCCCTCAAGCTGCGCGGAGCCGCCAGCGTGTTCTACGCGCCGGTAGATTACGTGTTCGCCGTGCGGCGCGTGCTACGGACGCTGCGGCCCGCGCTGGTGATCGTGATGGAAACCGAAATCTGGCCGAACCTGTTTCGGGAGACCAAACGCGCCGCCGCTGGCCTGCTGTTAATCAACGGGCGCATCTCCGAGCGCGCCTTGGGGCGATACCGCGTGCTGGGCTGGTTCTTTGCGGGCGTCTTGGCGCAGGTGGATCTGCTGCTGGCGCAAAGCGACGAAATGCGGGAGCGCTTCATCGGCATTGGCGCGCCGCCCGATCGCGTGCGCGTGGGCGGCAATCTGAAATACGATGCCGTGCCGCGTGAAGCTGCGCCGGATTCTCCGGTCCGGCGCTTGATCGAAAGCACGCGGCCGCGCGCCGTGTGGATCGCCGCCAGCACCATGCCGCCCGCCGCCACGGCGGATCCCGATGAAGACGATGCCGTGGTTGCGGCCTTCCGGCACGTGAGCGGGCGCCATCCGGGGTTGCTGCTGCTGCTGGCGCCGCGCAAGCCGGAACGCTTCGATGCGGCGGCGCGAGCCCTGGCGGAGGCGCACATTCCGTTTCTCCGGCGGTCGCAGTTGAACGGCCGCGAAACGCTGCCGTTGCCGGGAGCGCTGCTGCTCGATTCCGTAGGCGAACTGGGCGGCCTCTTCCCCCTGGGCGACGTAGTGTTCGTGGGAGGCACGCTGGCGGCCCGCGGCGGACACAACGTCCTGGAGCCGGCGCTGTCCGGGCGGCCCATCATCACCGGTCCGCACCTGGAGAATTTCGCCGAAATTGCGGCTGATTTCCGCGCGGCGGCCGGGCTGGTGGAGGTGCGCGATGCCGCCGGACTGGCTGCCGCAGTCACTGAGATACTCGAGAACCCGGAGCATGCCGCGGCGCTGGGCTCCAGGGCGGAATCGTGCGCGCGGATCCGGCAGGGGGCCACCGCCCTGGCCGCCGCCGAAGCGCGCGCCATCTTCGCCGGTCAATCGCCCGTGTATCGCCCGGCGCAGCCTTGTTTTGCGTTCCTGTGGCTGCTCTCGCGTTGGTGGATCTGGGGCGGCCGGCGGAAGCGCGCGCGCGGCCTGGCGCGCCTTCGCCATTTGAAAGCGCCCGTCATCAGTGTCGGGAACATTACAGCCGGGGGCACCGGCAAGACCCCCATGGTCCTGTATCTTGCCAACAAACTGAAAGGCGCTGGCTGGAAGCCCGGCATCCTGACACGCGGATATGGCCGGCATTCGCCGCACGCGCACCAGGCCGCTGCCGCGGGCGCACACCTGCCCGTGGATCAATCCGGCGACGAGCCGCAGATCTTCTTGCGCGCGGGCGTGGCGCCGGTGGGGGTCGGCCCGGACCGCTGGCACGCCGGCCGGATGCTCGAGCACGAGTTTGGCATCAACGTGGCCGTGCTGGACGATGGCTTTCAGCACGCGCGGCTGGACCGGCGCGTGGACATCGTGCTGGTGGATGCGCTGGATCCGTTTGGCGGCGGCTACCCGCTGCCGCTGGGGCGGCTGCGGGAACCCCTGGAGGCTTTGGCGCGCGCCGATATTTTTGTAATCACGCGCAGCGAGTTCGGCCGGGTCACGGAAAACGCCGCGCAGGTGCTGCGGCAGCACAATTCAAGCGCGCCCATCTACTACGCGCGCGTGCGGCCGGAAGGGTGGGTCATAGCGGGCACCGGCGAAAGCCTGCCTGCCGATGCGCTACGTGGTAAGCGCGTCGCCGCTTTCTCCGCACTGGGAAATCCGGGCTATTTCTGGCGTACTCTCGAGGCGCTCGACGTGGAGGCCGCCGCGCGTATCGAGTTCGAAGATCATCATGCTTACAAGCCGCGCGAACTGCGCCTCATGGGCCGCCAGTTTCGCGAGGAGGCTCTGGAAGCCGTGGTGACGACCGAAAAAGACATGATCAACCTCTGCGACGATCCCGGCCACCTTTTCGACCCGTTGCCGCTTTACTGGCTACGCATCGGCGTCGACCTCGACCGCGAGGACGAGTTTCTCGACACCATCCTGCAACGCCTGCGGTGACCCCCGCCTGCGTGAAGTTGCCCTCCGCCCGGCTGGGAAAAACTCCGTAGTGTAGATTTTTACTACAAAAAGGTCTTATAATACGGATTAAGGAAATAGCGCTCCGGAATCCAACACGAGGGAGAAAGTCTTTTGACCAGTTCATCCTGCACCACCCGGCCGAAGGTCACTATCGACGGGAACGAAGCCGCGGCTTACGTTGCCCATCAGATCAACGAAGTTATCGCCATCTATCCCATAACGCCATCGTCCAACATGGGCGAATGGGCGGACCAGTGGTCCGCCGAGCTGAAGCCCAACATCTGGGGCACCGTGCCCACGGTGGTTGAAATGCAAAGCGAAGGCGGTGCCGCCGGTGCGCTTCACGGCGCGCTGCAAGCGGGGTCGCTCACCACCACATTCACCGCCTCGCAAGGCCTGCTGCTGATGATCCCCAACATGTTCAAGATCGCCGGCGAGCTCACCGCCACGGTCTTCCATATCGCGGCCCGCACGCTGGCATCCCAGGCACTATCCATTTTTGGCGACCATAGCGACGTCATGGCTGCCCGCGCCACCGGTTTCGGCATGCTAGCTTCCAACTCCGTGCAGGAAGTTATGGACGGCGCGCTCATCGCCCACGCCGCCAGCCTGGAAGCGCGCGTGCCGTTCCTGCACTTTTTCGATGGCTTCCGCACTTCGCACGAAGTGGCCAAGGTCGAACAGCTTACCGCCGACGACATGCGCGCTATGATCGACGAGGGCCTCGTCCGCGCGCATCGCGGCCGCGCGCTCTCGCCCGATCACCCCGTGATCCGCGGCACGGCGCAAAACCCGGATGTCTTCTTCCAGGCGCGGGAAGCTTCCAATCCGTTCTACCAGGCCTGCCCCGGCATCGTGCAGAAGGTCATGGACAAGTTCGCGCAGGTGGTAGGCCGGCAGTATCGTCTATTCGATTATTTCGGCGCTCCGGATGCCGATCGCGTGGTGGTCATCATGGGCTCCGGCGCGGAAGTGGCCGAAGAAGCCATCGCGCACCTCAACGCCGCCGGCGAGAAGCTCGGCCTCGTAAAGGTGCGCCTGTATCGCCCATTCTCCATCGAGCACTTCATCGCGTCGCTGCCGGCATCGGTGAAGACCATCGCTGTCCTCGACCGTACCAAGGAACCAGGCAGCTCCGGCGAGCCGCTCTATCTCGACGTGGTCAACGCCCTGAGTGAAGCCATGGTCACCGGCAAGCGCGTGATCGGCGGACGCTATGGCCTGTCCTCCAAGGAATTCACGCCTGCCATGGTGAAGGGCATCTTCGACGAGATGTCGAAGCCCAAACCCAAGAACCACTTCACCATCGGCATCCTGGATGACGTCGGCCACACCAGCCTGGACTACGACCCAGCCTTTTCGAGCGAAGCGCGGGATACCGTGCGCGGGTTGTTCTTCGGCCTGGGCGCGGACGGCACCGTGGGCGCCAACAAGAACTCCATTAAGATCATCGGGGTGGAAACCGATAATTACGCGCAGGGTTACTTTGTTTACGATTCCAAGAAATCCGGGACGATTACGACTTCGCACCTGCGCTTCGGACCGCAACCGCTGCATTCCAGCTACTTAATCAACAAAGCCAATTTCGTGGCCTGCCATCAGTTTTCGTTTCTGGAGCGGGTCGATATGCTGAAATCGGCCGAGCCGGGAGCTACTTTCCTGCTCAACAGCCCCTTCGGTCCGGATGAAGTCTGGGATCAGCTTCCTCTCACCGTACAGCGGCAGATCATCGCCAAGAAGCTGCGATTCTTCGTCATTGACGGCTACGAAGTGGCCAAAAAGACCGGTATGGGCGGCCGCGTCAACACCATCATGCAGACCTGTTTCTTCGCCATCAGCGGCGTGCTGCCGCGCGAGGAAGCCATCGCGGCCATCAAGCATGCCATCGAAAAAACCTACGGCAAGCGTGGCGAGGCGGTGGTGCAAAAGAACTTCGCCGCCGTGGATGCGGCCCTCAGCCACCTGTCGGAAGTGAAGGTCCCAGCCGAAGCCACCGCCAGTTTCGACATGCGTCCGCCGGTCCCCGCCAATGCGCCCGATTTCGTGCGGAAGTTCACCGCGCGCATCATCGCGGGCGAAGGCGACGACCTGCCGGTCAGCGCCATGCCCATCGACGGCACTTTCCCCACCGGCACCACACAATGGGAAAAGCGCAACATCGCCCTGGAGATTCCGGTATGGGACGAGGAGCTATGCATCCAGTGCGGCAAGTGCGTAATGGTTTGCCCGCACGCCGTGATCCGCGCCAAAGTCTACGATTCGCGCCATACCGAGGGAGCGCCGTCCACCTTCAAAGCCGTCCCTGCCCGCTGGAAAGACTTCAAGGCGATGAAGTACACGCTGCAGATTGCGCCGGAAGATTGCACCGGCTGCGGCTTGTGCGTGGCGGTGTGCCCGGCCAAGAGCAAGAGTGAAGTGAAGCACAAGGCCATCAACATGGCGCCGCAGGCTCCCCTACGCGAGCCGGAAGCCGCGAATTGGGACTTCTTCCTGAATATCCCGGAGACGGACCGCGGCCTGCTCAATCACAGCCTGGTGAAGGACAATCAGCTGCTTCAACCGCTGTTCGAGTTTTCGGGCGCCTGCGCAGGGTGCGGCGAAACGCCCTACATCAAGCTGGTCAGTCAGCTCTTCGGCGACCGTACCATCATCAGCAACGCCACCGGCTGCTCCTCCATTTATGGGGGCAACCTGCCCACCACGCCTTACACGGTGAATGGCGAGGGACTGGGGCCGGCCTGGTCGAATTCGTTATTCGAAGACAACGCCGAGTTCGGACTGGGAATGCGGCTGGCCATCGACAAGCAAAGGGAATACGCGAGTGAACTGGTGGCGCGCTTGCGCGGCATTATCGGCGACGAGTTTGCCAAGGCACTGCTCGATGCCGACCAATCCACCGAGACGGGCATTTTCGAGCAGCGAACTCGCGTCAAGCTGCTGAAGCAAAAGCTGGAGGGAGTGAACACGCTCGAGGCCCGCGACCTGCTCAGCCTGGCCGACGCCCTGGTGAAGAAGAGCGTTTGGATCGTAGGCGGCGACGGTTGGGCGTACGATATCGGCTACGGCGGCCTGGATCACGTGCTGGCATCCGGCCGCAACGTCAACATCCTGGTTCTCGATACTGAGGTCTATTCCAACACCGGCGGCCAGATGTCCAAGTCCACGCCTCGCGGCGCGGTGGCCAAGTTCGCCGCCGGCGGCAAAGCTTCGGCGAAGAAGGACCTGGCCATGATGGCCATGAATTACGGCTCGGCCTACGTGGCGAAAGTGGCCATGGGCGGCAACGACAGCCACACCATCAAAGCCTTCACGGAAGCGGAAGCGTACGACGGCCCTTCGATCATCATCGCCTACAGCCACTGCATCGCTCATGGTTACGACATGGTCTACGGCCTGGACCAGCAGAAGGCCGCGGTGCAGTCGGGATACTGGCCCCTGTTCCGGTATGATCCACGGCTGGCGGCGGACGGCAAGAACCCGTTCCAACTCGATTCGCGCCCGCCCAGCATCAAGCTGAAGGATTACATCTACAACGAGACGCGCTACACCATGCTGGCCAAGAGCAATCCCGACGAAGGGCAGCGCCTGCTCGATCTGGCGCAGCAGGATGTGCTCAGCCGCTGGAAGATTTACGAGCACATGACTCACGTGCCTGCCAACGGCGCCAATGCTGAGGCCGCGGCGGAGAAAGAGGTAAAGCAATGATCGATCTATCCAAAACCATCGACCTTTCGACCACCTACCTGGGGTTGCAACTGAAGAATCCGTTGGTCCCTTCGGCCGGCCCCCTATGCGAGGATGTGGGCAATATCCGGCGCATGGAGGATGCGGGCGCTTCGGCCGTGGTGCTGCACTCGCTGTTCGAGGAGCAGATCCAGGTTGAAAGCTTGGAACTGGACCGGTTCCTGGCGGCGGGCGAGGAAGTCGGCGCGGAAGCCACCAGCCATTTCCCTGAACTGCTCGGTTATAACCGCGGTCCGGAAGGCTATCTGCGGCACATCCGCACCGTGAAGGAAGCCGTGCGCATTCCGGTGATCGCCAGCCTGAACGGCGTCAGCGTGGGCGGCTGGATCAATTATGCGCGGGAGATCGAGCAGGCCGGCGCGGACGCGCTGGAGTTGAACGTCTACTACATCCCGGTGGACCAGGATATCACCGGCGAGCAGGTGGAGCGGAAGTATTGCGACCTGGTGCGCGAGGTGAAAGCCGCGGTGCATATTCCCGTGGCCGTGAAATTGGGGCCGTACTTCAGCTCGATGGTGAACATGGCCAAGCGGCTGGAGGGTGCGGGCGCGGATGGCCTGGTGCTGTTCAACCGTTTCTACCAGCCGGATTTCGATCTGGAAGCGCTGGAAGTGGTGCCCAATCTGATCCTGAGCAACCAGTATGAGCTGCTGCTGCGGCTCAACTGGATCGCGGTGCTGTATGGCAATGTAAAGCCTGATCTGGCGCTGACTGGCGGCGTACACGCCGCGACCGACGTGGTGAAGTCCATGATGGCGGGCGCCAAGGTGGCTATGATGACTTCGGCGCTGCTGAAGAAGGGCATCAGCTACCTGGACACGATTCTCACAGAGTTACTGATCTGGCTGGGCGATCACGAGTATGATTCGATCCGGCAGATGCAGGGCAGCATGAGCCGGAACGCGGTGCCGCAGCCCCAGGCATTCGAGCGTGCGAATTATATGAAGGTGCTGAGCTCTTACGCTGTGAGGTGAGAGTGGACCCCGCCCTCGCGGGCGGGGTTCCAGGGTGTTTGCTTACGCCGAAACCGGAGTGCCCAGCTTGGCGAACCACGGCGTGGCGGACTTGATGGCATCGTTGACGGCGTTGATATTCTTCACGCCTTCCTTTGACAGCCAGTCTTCGAGAGCCTTCACGCCGTTCTTGGCGTATACCGGGATGCCTTCCTTCCAGGTAGCGCGGCCGCACAGCACGCCCGAGAAATCCGTGCCGGCTTCCGTGGCCATGCGGAGCGATTCCACGAACTGCGCGTTGCTGACTCCCGCGCTGAGGTAGATGAACGGCTTGGCGGCAATCTCGGCGGCTTGCCGGAAGTGCGTCAGGGCCGCACTCTTGGTGTAAGCGGTTTGGCCCTTGTACACCGCGCTGCCCTCCACGAATTCCGCGTTGATGGGCACTTCCACTTTCAACATGTCCACGAAATACTGCGGCTTGGAGAACTCCTCCATGCTCTTCTTGACGATCTCCGGCTTGGCTTTGGCGTACTCGAAACCCTTCTCGTCGCCGCCCTTGGGATCGTATCCCACGAATTCCAGGAAGAACGGGATCTGGTAAGTCTCGCACTCCGCGCCGATACGCTCGATGAAGGCATGCTTGATGTCGTTGATCTTGGCATCCTCGAAGGGCGTGTAGTAGATCAGGATCTTGACGGCATCCGCGCCCCAGTCCACGATGCGCTTTACCGAAACATGCGGCAGCAGGTCAGGCAGCCGGCCGGGCTGGGTATTATCGTACCCGCTCAGCTCATAGGCCAGCAGCAGGCCGGCGTTCTTGCTGCGCGCCAGGCGTGCGTCCAGGCCGAACTCGGGATCCAGCAGAATCGCGCTGGCATGCGGAGTCAGCACCTTGGTGACGGCAGTTTTGAACTCGCCCATCATTTCGGACGTGATCTCTTTCTTATCCACGCCGCGCGCCGACGCGAGCGACTTCTGCAGGCTGCCCCGCTGATCCATGGCCGCCGCGGCGATCACGCCGGCATGGTTCGAAAGCGCTTTCAGGTGCTTTAACTTACCCTCGGACAATTTCATTTACGAATCTCCTTCGATTGGGGAATAAAGTGGTAACGCGATATAGTTGCCGCACCGCGGCAAGATCTCGGAAAAAGTTGCTTAACTTTATATTATGCCACGGAATCCACCGGAAAAACCGACCATTTTGTCCATTTCTTGAGCCGCCGGAAATAGGCCCGGGCACGGCCGACGTCGCGCAGAATCTGTTGCTTGAGCGCCGCAGCGTCGGGGAACTGGCGTTCTTCGCGCACGCGGCGCAGAAACTCCACGCGGATGCGGTGCGGCGTGGCGCCTGCGAGCGGCTCCAGAAGAAACGTCTCGATCGAAATTTCCTGGCCCGCGCCGAAAGTCGGCCGGTATCCTACGTTGGTGACCGACGGCCAGGCGCGTCCGGTGTCGAGATCGCTGGTGCCGGTTACATAAACGCCGGTAGCCGGCAGCACCTCGGTCTCGGTCGCCAGATTCAGAGTGGGCACGGTCTGCTTGGATCCCACCCCGCGGCCCGCCACTACTTCGCCCTCCAGGCGATACGGCCGTCCCATGAGGCGCCCGGCTTGGGATACCCGGCCGCTTACGATCAGCCGCCGCAGGGCCGTGCTGCTCACCAGGTGGCCGCGCAACAATACCGCCTTCACCTCCTCGGTGGTGAACCCGTATTTGCAGCCCAACTCCTGGAGCACCCGCACGTTTCCAGCCTGCTTATTTCCGAAGCAGAAATCATGCCCCACCAGCACCGCCTGCACGCCCAGCTTTTCCACGAGCACTTGCGCGACGAACTGCTCGGGAGTAAGATGCGCCACTTCGCTGTTGAAGGGCAGGATCACCACCTGGTCGATGCCCTCCTGCTGCATGAGCGCGCTGCGCTCGTCGGGAGAAGTCATCAGGCGCGGGGCGCGAGCGGGCGCCACAACTTTGCTCGGATGCGGATGAAACGTGAGCACGGACGCTTTGAGCCCGCGCGCGGCGGCTACCTCCTTCACACGCCGCAGGATAGCGCGATGGCCCACATGCACTCCGTCGAAATTGCCGATGGTGAGCGCCGACGGTCCGAAATCCGGGGGCACTTCGTCCAGGCTGCGGAACACGCGGAACGGCGGGCTCATGTACCGGGTACCTCAATCTCCAGGCCGTCATAAGCCAGACGAATGTGCGGCGGCAGGCGCTCTTCGGTGCGCGCGTGCGGCAGGTCGTGGCAGATGTGCGTGAAAAAGACTCGCCGGGCCCCTAAGTTTTCGGCCGTCGAAATGGAGCGGTCCACGGTGGAGTGCGTGGGATGCGGCTTGTAGCGGAGCGCATCCAGGAATAGCACTTCCAGACCACGCAACTGGTCGAGCGACGCCTCCGGAATGTCGCTGTGGTCCGTAAGGTAAGCCAGGGGGCCGAACCGGAAGCCGTAGACCGGCGTCTTGCCGTGCAGCAGCGGAATAGGCGTGAACTCCAGGCCGAACAGGTCGAACGAGGCGCCGTTCAAGGTACGCGATTCCAGTTGCGGAACGCTGGAAGGCTTTTCCTCGCCATCGAAAATGTAGCGGAACGCGCGGTGAATAGCAGCCATGGTGTGCTCCGAGGCGTAGATGGGGATACGTTCGCGCTGCCGGAAATTGAAAGGCCGTACGTCGTCGAGCCCCATCACGTGATCGGCATGCTCATGTGTGAACAGGATGGCATCCAGACGATCGATGCCCGTGCGCAGTGCCTGCGCGCGAAAATCCGGCGTCACGTCGATGAGCACACGGCGGCCCTCGTAGCTGATCAGAACCGACGGACGCAGGCGCTGGTCGCGCGGATCCGACGAAGTGCACACGTCGCAACGGCAGCCGATGGTGGGCACACCCGTACTCGTGCCGGAGCCCAGTACGGTGATCTTGATGCCGCCTGCCATTCAGGCTGTCTTCTTCTTGGCCTCTTCGGCCGCCTGCACGAAGCGGAACCGTAACATCGTAAGGGTATTTTCGAGCAGCCGTTGTTCATCCAGGCTGAGGTTGCCGCGGGTTTTCTCTTGCAGCATGGCCATCAGGTCGATGGTATGGCGGGCCAGGTCCAGATCGGGCGGAGGCGGCTCCTCGGGGCCCAGACGCATCAGCCCGAGCTGCATTTCAGCCTGCAAGCGCAGGGATTCAGCCAGGAATTCGAAGGTAGCCGGCGGCAGAGGGAACGGCCGTCCCTCCTGTTCGTCGCGCGTGTCGATATCGGTCATCTTTCGTATATTTTACAACGCGGCCGCAACATCAATGCGGCGCCTCCACGCATGCTAAATTGAAGCTTGCACCCCACCGCTGGCGAAAAATTCCAAAAACTGGTCGGCATTATGGCGCGATTGCGCGGTCCTGGCGGCTGCCCCTGGGACCGCGAGCAGACCTTCGACACCATCAAGCCTTACCTGCTGGAAGAAACCTATGAAGTGATGGACGCCATCGACGCGCGCGACTGGGGCGAGTTGACGGGCGAACTCGGCGATCTGCTCCTGCAATCCGTGTTCTTCTCGCAAATGGCCGCCGAGCAGAATCTGTTCTCCATCGAAGACGCGCTGGATGCCATCAATCAAAAGCTTATCCGACGCCATCCGCATGTGTTTGGCGAGCAGACCGCCGAAACCGCGGGCGACGTGCGCCGTATCTGGGGCGAGGTGAAAGCCGAGGAGAAGAAACAGAGTGGCGCGCAAAAAGGCGGCCTGCTCGATTCGGTCCCGCGCGCGCTCCCCGCATTAGTGGAAGCGCAGCAGCTCACCACCCGCGCGGCCCACGTGGGATTCGATTGGGAAAACGCCGGGCAGGTGCTCGAGAAGCTGCACGAAGAGCTGGCCGAATTCGAAGCCGCGCGGCGCGGCGATTCGCAGGCGGAAATGGAAGGCGAACTGGGCGATCTGCTGTTCGTGCTGGTGAACCTGGCGCGCTTCGTCAAAGTAGACCCCGAACAGGCGCTGCGCAAGACTAACGCGAAGTTTCGCGAGCGCTTCGCTTATATCGAGCGCAAGCTGGGCGAGCAGGGCAAATCGCCCAAAGAAGCCACCCTGGCCGAGATGGACGCGCTCTGGGAGGAAGCTAAGCGATGATCGAACTGCGCGCTCTCGCGGAAAGCCGCGAGTTTCAGGAAGCCGTCGCGCTGCAAAAGTCGGTCTGGGGATTTGAAGACATCGAACTGCTGCCCGTGCGGCTATTCGTGGTGGCTACCAAGGTCGGCGGCCAGGCCTTCGGGGCTTATGACGGCGGCGAAATGGTGGGCTTCCTGTTGGCGATTCCCGGATTGAAGCCCGGCGGCGGATCGTATATGCACAGCCACATGCTGGGCGTGCAATCCGCATACCGCAACAAAGGCGTCGGCCGCATGCTGAAGCTGAAGCAGCGCGAAGACGCCCTGGCGCGCGGCATCGATCTGGTGGAGTGGACGTTCGATCCTCTGGAGCTGAAGAACGCCTTCTTCAATATGGAGCGGCTGGGCGCCATCGTGCGGCGCTACGTGGAAAATCAATACGGCATGACCAGCAGCCCACTGCACGGCGGCCTGCCTACCGATCGCTGCGTGGCTGAGTGGTGGCTGGCCGGTCCGCACGCCGAAGCCGTGCTGGCGGGGCGCGCGCCCGAGCGGCGCGTGGAGGAGCGCGTCGAGGTGCCCGCCGATATCGACGCCATTCGTCGCGCGGAGCCGCGCCGCGCGCGCGAAATTCAAAAATCGCTGGGCACGCGCCTGATGGCCGGCTTTGACCGTGGCTTGGCCGTGGTTGGCTTCGAGCGATCCGCTAGCGCCGGCATATACCTGCTGGGGAGATGGGAATGCGGATCGAACGCGTAACGCTGCGCCAGCTCCGGATGCCGCTGGTGCATTTCTTCGAGACCAGCTTCGGGCGCACCACGGAGCGCGACATTATCCTGGTGGAGGTGGCCGGCGATGGCGCATCCGGCTGGGGCGAAGTCACCGCCGGCGAGAAACCTTTCTATAACGAAGAGTGGACCGATTCCGCCTGGCTGATCCTGCGCGATTACGCCATCCCGCGCGTGTTGAACCGCAACCTCGAGAGCGCCGAAGATGTGGCGCCGCTCACCGCGCATATCCGAGGCCACCATATGGCCTGCGGAGGTCTGGAAGTGGCCGTGTGGGACCTGGCCGCGCGTCTGGCCGGCCAGCCCCTGTGGCAGGCTATCGGCGGTGGGGCGCGCCGCGAGATTCCCTGCGGCGTATCCATCGGCATACAGAATTCCGTGGATCAGCTTCTCGAAAAGATCGAAAAGGAACTGGCCGCCGGTTATCAGCGCATCAAGATGAAGATCAAGCCGGGCTGGGACGTGGATGTGATCCGGCAGGTGCGCGCGCGGTTTCCCGGAATCAAGCTGATGGCCGACGCTAATTCCGCCTACACGTTGGATGACGCGGACCGCTTGAAGCAGCTCGACGAGTTTTACCTGATGATGATCGAGCAGCCGCTGGCGCACGACGACATCATCGATCACGCAGTGCTGCAAGCCCGGCTCGAAACGCCCATCTGCCTGGATGAGTGCATTCGTTCCGCGCACCACGCCGCGCAAGCCATCCGGCTGCATGCGTGCGGCATCATCAACATCAAACTGGGGCGCGTGGGCGGCTTCCGCGAGGCCAGGCGCGTGCACGACGCAGCGCAGGCGGCGGGCATGCCGGTGTGGTGCGGCGGGATGCTGGAAGCCGGCGTGGGCCGCGCGCATAACATCGCGCTTTCCACCCTGCCCAATTTCGTCCTGCCGGGCGATGTCTCGGCCAGTAAGCGCTATTGGGCGCGCGATATTATCGTGCCGCCGGTCGAAACTACGCCGCAAGGCACCATCCGCGTTACGGGAGAGCCCGGCTTCGGCTACGCCCTGGACCACGGCTTCATCCGGTCGATCACCATCCGGGAGGAGTCCGCCGGTTGAACCGACCCGCGGTACTCTACGCCCTCCTGCTGCTGATGGTGGCGTTCTGGTCGGGCAATTATATTGCTGGAAAGATCGCGCTGCGCGAGTTTCCGGCGCTGTTGCTGGCAGGCGTGCGCATCGGGCTGGCGGGAGTGATGATGCTGCCTGTGTATGCCATCAGCCGCGGGGAACCGCGCGCCTCGGCAAGCGGCGCCGTCCACTTGCTCTTGCTCGGCCTGCTGGGAGTCACCCTCAACCAGGTCTTCTTCGTAATCGGTTTGAGCCGCACCAGCGTGGCGCACTCCGCACTCATCATCGGCCTGACACCTGTTCTGGTCCTGATCCTCGCCGGTCTGCGCGGCCTGGAGAAGATCACGCCGCGCAAAGCCGGAGGCATGGCGCTGGCGCTGGCGGGAGTCGCCGTACTGTCGGCCTTCAAGCCCGCGGCAACCGGCGAGGCCACCTGGCTGGGTGATTTCTTCATTCTGCTGGCCGCATTGTGCTTTGCGCTTTTTACGGTGTTTGGAAAGGAAGTGACCACGCAGTATAGTTCGGTCACAGTGAATACGTTCGCCTACCTGGGAGGCGGTGTGGCGCTGCTGCCCCTGACGGTGTGGCAGGCCGGCCGTCACCCGCTTACGAACATCAGCACCGCGGCGTGGCTTTCAGCCATCTATATGGCTATGTTCCCCTCGGTGATCGCCTACCTGATCTACTACCACGCGCTCACGCACGTGGCGGCATCCCGTGTCGCGGCGTTTTCTTATTTGCAGCCGGTATTTGCTCTGGCGCTGGGTTTCGCGATCCTGCACGAGCGGGTGGACGCGCCGGTGATCGCGGGCGGGCTGGTCATTCTCGCCGGCGTGTGCCTGGCGGAGCGCGGCTGATGACATCGTTCGTCGAATTGCTGCGCCACAATCGCAACTATCGCTACACCTGGATCGGCCAGGTGGTCAGCGAAATCGGCGATCACTTCAACAACATCGCCGTCTTCGCCCTGGCCCTCGCCAATACGCGCTCCGGCCTGGTGGTGAGCGGCGTGATGTTGTCGCGCGCGATTGCGGTGGTGCTGGCGGGGCCCATCGCCGGCGTGGTGCTCGACCGCCTCAACCGCAAGCATGTCATGATCGCCAGCGACGTCATTCGCGCGGCGCTGGCCCTCGGCTTTATTCTGACCATCCACCGCCACGATACCTGGCTGCTTTATCTGTTCAGCGCCCTGCTGATGTTCGCGTCGCCGTTTTTCACCAGCGGCCGGTCCGCGATTCTGCCCAGCATCGCCACGCGGGACGAGCTGCACACGGCCAATTCGCTGACCCAAACCACCGGCTGGACCACCCTCGCCATTGGCACGTTTCTGGCGGGCGCCAGCGTGGCGAGCTTCGGCTATCGGTGGGCCTTCGTGGGCAACGCGCTCTCGTTCGTGATTTCGGCCATCTGTATCTCACGGCTGTTTCTGCCAGGCGACGCCTTTCGTCCGAAGCGCCACGCGCTCACCGAAGCCGACGTCGTGCGGCCCTGGCATGAATACAACGAAGGGCTGCGCTACATGCGCGCGCATCCGCTGATCTTCGGCATCGCCCTGATCGGCGTCGGCTGGGCCACCGGCGGTGGCGCGGCGCAGATCCTGTTCAGCCTGTTCGGCGAGATCGTTTTCAACCGTGGACCGGCGGGCATCGGCATCGTCTGGGGTTGCGCGGGCATCGGACTGTTGATCGGCGGGGTTGTAGGGCACCGGGTGGGCGAGCATTTGAGCTTCAATGGCTATAAGCGCGCGGTGGTGGTGTGCTACATAATTCACGGCGGAGCATACGTGCTGTTCAGCCAGATGCGGAATTTCCATTGGGCGCTGGTCTGCATTGCGCTGTCGCGCGCCGCCGTGGCGGTCAGCTCGGTGCTGAATTATTCGCAGCTCCTGCGGCACGTGGCCAACGAATTCCGCGGGCGGGTGTTTGCGACCATGGAGTCAATGGTGTGGTTTACCATGATGGTTTCCATGACGCTTGCGGGACTCGCTTCGCAGTATTACGACCCGCGCGCGATCGGCGCAGTCGCGGGCGTGCTAAGTTCCACGACTGCGGTCTTCTGGGGGTGGGCGCACTGGACCGGGCGGCTGCCGCAACCCGCTCAAGAAGGCGTGTCTCCGGAGGATGTGGAGGTGCATGGTGAGCCCACCGTCTAGCCTGCAGGGCAAAGTCGTGTTGATTACCGGCGCGGCCAAACGCATCGGGCGCGGCATTGCGCTGCGCCTGGCGCGGGAAGGCGCGCGCGTGGCCATTCACTATGGCAACTCGGAAGCCGAGGCCCGCGCGACCGCAGATGAATGCGGGGGCGCGCCGATTTTTCGGGCCAATCTAGAAAGCGTGGCCGAAATCGACCGTATGTTCGCCGAGGTCGCGCACGGTCTCGGCAGGCTGGACGGTTTGGTGAACAATGCCGCGCGCTTCACGCGCTTCGAACCGCTGCAGATCACCGAGGCCGATTGGGATTTCATACACTCCGTGAATTTGAAGGCAGTGTTCTTCTGCTGCCAGCAGGGTGCGCGGCTGATGCGGCAGAGCGGCGGGGGCCGTATCGTGAACATCAGCTCCCTGGGCGGCATCCGGCCCTGGGCGGATCACGCGCACTACTGCGCATCGAAGGCCGGCGTGATCATGCTCACGCGCGCGCTGGCTAAGGCGTTTGCCCCGGAGATCACGGTGAATTCCGTGGCGCCGGGTGTGATCCCGTTCGGCGCTCTGGACTCCGAGGCCACCGGAATGATCCAGGCCACACCGGCGAAGCGGGGTGGGACGCCCGAGGAAGTCGCGGATGCCGTGATGTACTTTCTGACGGCGAGCAACTTCATTACCGGCCAGCTACTGGCGGTGGATGGCGGGTTGAGCCAGCGCTAAGCGCTCGCGCGAGATTACACCGGGTCGATGCGATAGACCCAGCCTGGCGTATCGGCGGGCGCCGCGTTGACCCGCTCCACCACCGCATCCACCAACCCGCGATCGGGAGCCAGCGAGCATACCGGATCAGTTGCGCTGGCGTTGCCGGTCAACAGCATGGCCTGGCAGCGGCAACCGCCGAAATCTTCGTGGCGACGGTCGCAGCTTCGGCACGGCTCCGGCATCCATTCTTCGCCGCGAAAACGCTGGAAAGCGCTGGATTCTTCCCAGATGGCGCGCAGCTGGCGAGACTGGGCGTTCTCGAAGGCCAGGTCCGGAATTACCCGCGCCGCGTGGCACGGCAGGACCCAGCCCGCGGGATCCACTACCATCAGCGAGCGTCCCCAGCCGCCCATGCAGGCTTTGGGATAGCGCGCGTAGTAATCCGGCGGCACGAAGTCGATGCGCAGGCGCCCTTTCAAACGCTCCTGGTGATTGCGCACCGACTCGACGCAGGCTTCCATCTGGCGGCGCGTAGGCATCATCCGGTCGCGGTTTTCCAATGCCCAGCCGTAATACTGCACATTGGCGATTTCCAGGCGATCGACGCCCAACTGCTCCGCCATGGCGATGATGCCTTCCAGGCGGTCGAGGTTCTGGCGGTGCACCACCGCATTCATTGTGAAACCGACCTGGCGGCCGCGGACCACCTCCGCCAGCGCCAATTTGCGGGCATGCGCGCGCGCGCCGGCATATTCATTGGCGGGCGCCTCCTGGGCGTCTTGAAAGCTGAGCTGCAGGTGGTCGAGTCCGGCCTCGATGAGCGCGTCCATGCGCTGTTCGCTGACGCCGATGCCGGAGGTGATCAGGTTTACGTAGAGGTTCGCGGCGCGCCCCGCCCGCACCAGTTCCTCGAGATCCGGCCGCAGAGCCGGCTCGCCGCCGGTGAGATGCAGGTGCAGGACGCCGAGTTCAGCGGCCTCGCGAAAGAGGTGCTCCCACGAGCCGGCCGGCATCTCCTCGCCGCGCGGGCGCATCGCCAGCGGGTTCGAACAGTACACGCAATGCAGCGGGCAGCGGTGCGTGATCTCGGCAATGAGGGCTTGCGGCCGCATGGTCACTCCACCACCACGATACGCCGCTCGATCAGGCGATTCAGGAAGGCATTCGTTTCAGCCTCCACGCGCGCCGTTTCAGCGTCGTTGAACTCCTGTGCCAGCTCCGTCACAATCTCTCCAAATGTGCGCGAGCCGTCGCATCGCCGCAGAATGTGCGGCCCCGGGCCGCTGAGCCGCAAGACCCCTTCCGGGATCAGCAGCACCCAGCCCTGATCGGCATCTTCGCGCAGACGGCAGCCACGCGCCAGCCGCGGAATACTGGCGGACGTCACGGCTGGAAGGCTCCCGGTGGTGGCCAGCCCGGCTGCACGTAGGCGTAGTACAACGCGTCGAGCTGCGCCCACAAGATATCGCACTTGGCGCGCAGCGCGTCGATCACCTGTTCTTGTTGCGCGCGCGTGGCGGCCTGGCGAGTCACCCAGTCCAGTGTGAACGTAGCGTCCTCGGGGGCCTGCGTCAGTCGCGCCTGGAAATACGACAAGCCCGGCTCCAGCCACGCGTAATGTTTGCGCATGGCGTCCATGCGCAAGGCGATCAGGCGCCCGGAGAAAAGCTCCGTCAGCGAAGACGCGGCGGCCTCCAGCAGCGTACCGCGCGAAACCAGGTTCAAATAGGCATCCACGGCGTAGCGCGTCCCCGGCAGGATTTCGCGCGCGGCGATCACCCGCTCGCGGTCGAGTCCGGCGGCCTCGGCCAGCAGCAGCCAGCGCTCGATACCGCCTTCGCCTGCGCGATTGCCGTCGTGATCCACCACGCGCTTGCGCCAGGCACGGCGAAATTCCGGGTCCTCCGACCGCGACAGGATGATGGAGTCTTTAATCGGGATGCGGCTCTGGTAGTAATAGCGGTTCAAAGCCCAGGCCTGCAACTGGGGGCGCGTGAGCTTCCCCTCGTGCATCATCAGGTGAAAGGGATGGCGGTGGTGATAAAACTGGTCGCCCACCGCCTGCAGGCGGGCGTGCAACTCGGCGGGCGTTAACAGGTCCGCTGTCGTGGTGGCTCCAGCGCTCATAACGCTATTTTCATCCCGTCGCAAGCGATCTCCCAACCAGCCTCGCGGACGGCCTGATGTTCCGCGCTGTCCTCGTCCAGCACCGGATTGGTGTTGTTGATATGGATGAAGACCTTGCGCGGGCCGTGCAGATCGGCGAGGCGCTCCAGGCTGCCGCCGGGACCGGACATCGGCAGATGTCCCATCGCACGGGCCGTCCGCGCGCCAGGCCAGATACGGATAAACTCGTCGTCGGACCAGAACGTCCCATCCAAGAGCACCAGGTCGCTGCACTCCATGCTCTGCAGTAGGGCATCGTCAATGTCGGGCACCCCCGGCAGAAACAGCAGGACGCGGCCGCCGCACCGTATCGAGAGTCCCACCACGGCTTCGTCCGCAGGGCATCGCGCCAGACGATCGGCGCCTACATAACCTGGATATCCTCCGGGCAAAGGAATCGCCTGCACTTCGAATCCGGATTCCACCTCGAACGCGGCGCCTGGATTGATGGCGCGCCACTGCACCTGATCCGGCGCGCGGTGCAGCATTCCGAACATGCTGTTATCCTCCAGCAGAATGTCACGAACCGATGCGGTGGCATATACGGTGAAGGGCTGCATCTCGCGCAGCGACAGCAACCCAGCCGCCTGGTCCACTTCGGCGCAGGTCAGGATCACAGAGGCAATAGGGGAATCGCGCAGGTCCTGACGGGGATGCAGGCAAGGATCGGCTTCAATCTGCCTGCCAAGATCGGGGGATGCGCCCAACAGGTGCCATTGGCGCCCATCCACGCTTACGGCTACCTGGATCTGAGTCCGCGGCCGCGCGCGCAAGGCTCCTTGGCGCAGCCGGCGGCAATTATTACAGTTGCAGTTCCACTGCGGGAATCCGCCGCCGGCAGCCGCGCCGAGAACACTTACCAGCACACTAGATTTCGGCTGGTGCGTAGGAATTGATTTCGCAACTGACGGAGACTTCTTGGAAATCAGGTGTTGTCCAGTTCACGCTTCCCTCCATGGGGGACAGTATAGCATTTGTGGTCAACTGGAGGGAGCCATGTCCGGAATGCCCGCTACCAGCGAGCGGTTCCCAGCCCTGCGCGCGCTTCGCCATCGGGATTTCCGCCTGTTGTGGGCCAGCCTGTTCATTTCGGCGACGGGCACCTGGATGCAGATTCTGGCGAACTCCCTGCTGGTTTTGCACCTCACCGGAGGATCATCACTGGCCCTGGGTACCGTCTCGCTGACGCAGGCCCTGTCATTTTTCCTGTTCGCTCCCCTAGGTGGGACTGTTGCCGACCGGCTCGACAAGCGCCGCCTCTTGCTGATCACACAGGGCATTCTGCTATTGCTGGCCGTGACGCTGGGCCTGCTGACACTGTTCGGATGGATCCGTTTCTGGATGATCGTGGTGCTGGTGTTTTGCGGAGGCGCCATCCTGAGCTTCGATCAGCCGGCCCGCAATGCGTTGGTTCCGTCGCTGGTGCCGCCCGCCGACCTGATGAACGCGGTCTCGCTGCAATCCATCATCTTCAGCGGCGCCGCCACGTTCGGTCCGGCGCTGGCCGGCGTCGCGGTTGTCCGCATCGGATATGCCGGTAACTTCTTCCTGAACGCGGCCAGCTACCTGCCGGTCATGCTGGCATTGTGGGGTCTGCCCCCGGTTGACGAGCCCCGGGCGCGGGCTCCGCGAGAGCCGTTGTGGACGTCCATGCGCACCATGCTGGGCGCCGCCGCGCGCGATGCGGCGCTGCCCGGGATCATCGCCGGCTATGGCGCGCTCCTCTTTCTGGGACCATCGCCCGCGGTGATGCTGCCCATCTTCGCGCTGCGCGTGCTGCACCTCTCGGCTCCCCGGATGGGCTTTCTATTTTCCGCCGTGGGCGTCGGAACGATTCTCGGCGGACTGGCGGTGGCATCGCTCGGCGATTATTGCCGCAAGGGTCAACTGTTCCTCGGGGCTGTGCTGGTGTGGAGCGCAGCACTGGGCGCCTTCGCCGCCAGCAAACAAGCGGCGGTGTCGGTGGGGGCGCTGCTGATTCTCGGCGCGGCGCAAACGGCGGCGGCGGCCACCGCCATCACACTGATGCAGACGCGCGTGCCCGCGAACATGCGCGGCCGCATCATGAGCCTGAATACGCTGTTGGTGATGGGGGTCCGTCCGTTGGGAGACTTTCCAGCCGGCGCGCTGATCTCCCTGATGGGAGGCCCTTGGACTGCCGGGCTCAGCGCCGCCCTGACCGGCGCTTATGCCCTTTTTCTAGCGGTGCGGAGGCCCCGGTTGCGAAGCGCTTAATCGACGGTCTCCGGGCCAGACGCCAGGGCTTCCGGACCGATGATGCGCGCCGCCGCCCAGCCTGCATCGCTGAATCGCTGCGGCGCGGCGGTCAATACGACGGGGAAGCTGGTTTCATCCGCCGGCGCTTCCGGCGGTTTGCCGATCTTGCGGCTCACCGTGGCGAGATACTTCAGAATGGTATAGATGTCGCCTTCCTCGGGCAGGCGAAAATCGAATTCCTGCGTGCGAAAGTGGATTCCCACAGCCTTTCCCGCCAGTCGCCACGCGACGAACGCACAGCAGTCCACCGCGTGCTCAAACCACTCCTCGAAACCAGCGGGAGCTTCCAGATCGAGAAACAATTCGACAGTCTGCTCCTGCTCGCGCGCGAACTCGCGCACCTGCAAACCGCCGGTGTGCGCTGTAGCCTTCCAATCCACGTGCCGCGCGCTCTCGAAAGCCTCGTAGGGCCGAATGCGATAGAAGTCGCGCCCCAGGCCGCGGTAATGCGTTTCGATCTCGCTGGCCAGGTCGGCCAGCAGCTCCTCGAAACCCACCCGCGCATCGATGCACGGATACACGGTTACTTCACGGCGCAGCACCACGCGCGCGGTTTTTTCCAGGAATCCGAACGGAAACCGGGTGTGGAACGCGAAGCGGTTTTCGCGATATTCGCCGCGGCGGGCGAAACGCACTTCGACCGTCTCTTCCAACGTGGCGCCGCCGGGGATCACCGGAAAATACACCGGCGATTGCAGCACGGGCGGCGTGTCCTGCTCGACCCCCACTACATGAATGGAAAACGACGGCATCCAGAACTTCAGATTGCGTACGTACAGTTTCGCCGGATTCCGGCGCCGCGCCGAAACGTGCTCCGGAAGCAGGAAGTCCAGCTCCAGCCCCGCCAGGCACAGGCGGCTCACCAACCCGGAGACCATCAGGGTGGAGAGCATGGTGGCCAGGATCAGAAAAAGCAGGTTGTTGGCCGAAGCGACCGCCGCCAGGCCCACCAGTATCACCGCGACGGTGAAGAGCACGCCGCCGCGCGCGATCTTGTAGCGTACCCGTCCCTGCAGCAATTGCCGGACCTGATGCCAACGCGCGCGCAAAATCGGAGGCTCTCCCTGCCTCACTTCTGTTGTGTCATACTCCGGGCGCCCGTGTCGAGCCGCGCGGCTCGCCTACTCAGAATCCTCGAACTCGGCCTCGGGAACGGGCAACACGTCGCGATCCCCCGCCCACCACACATACAATGCGGGCAGCAGGAAGATATTCAGCAGCATGGCGACCATCAGGCCGCCTACGATCACAATGGCGAAGGGCCGCTGCGAATCCGAGCCGATGGCGCGCGACATGGCCGCCGGCAACAGTCCCAGGGTGGCCACCAGGGTGGTCATCATGATGGGCCGCAGCCTCAATACGGCGCCCTCCACGGCGGCGTCCATCACGGAACGGCCGCGCGCGCGGAGCTGGTTGATGTACTCCAGCATGATGACGCCGGTTTCCACGCAAACGCCGAACAGCGCCAGGAAGCCGACGCCCGACGATACGCTGAAATGCGTGCGCATCAGCAGCAGCGCCAGCAGGCCGCCCAAGGGCGCCATGGCGATGCTGGCCAGCATCAGGTTAGCCCATTTGAACGAGCCGAACATGGTGTAGAGAATGATGTAGATCACCAGAATCGTCACCGGCAGCACTACCGCCAGCCGCCTTTGAGAGCGCTGCTGGCTGGCGTATTCACCGGCCCAACTGATGGTGTAACCCTGCGGAAGTTTCACTTGCCGGTCAACGGCTTTGATGGCTTCCTCGACGGTGCTGCCCAGATCGCGCCCGCGGACGCCGTACTTGATCGCCACGTAGCGCGAGTTCTCTTCGCGGTAAATCTCCGATGCGCCGTCCAGTACCTGCACTCTACAGAGCTGCGCCAGTGACACGCGTTCGCCCGTCGGCGCCAACAGACGGATCCTTTCGATGGCATCCTGGGTTTCACGATAGGGCGGCGTATAACGCGGCACCAGGTCGAAGCGCCGCTCGCCTTGCAGGACCTGGCTCACCGCGCTGCCCCCCACCGCGGTCTGGATGGCATCCTGCACGTCCGCCACGTTGATCCCGTAGCGCGAGGCGCGGTCGCGATCCACCACCAGGTTGAGGTTCGGCTGCCCGATCACCCGGAAAAGCCCCAGGTCTTCAACGCCGCGGATCTGCCGCATCACGGCGACGATTTCATCGCCTTTTTGCTCGAGCGTTTTCAGTTCAGCGCCGTAAACCTTGATGGCCAGTTCGCCTTTGACACCACTGACAGCCTCTTCCATGTTGTCGGCGATCGGCTGCGAGAAGTTCCAAAGCACTCCCGGGATCCGTTCCAGCTCCCGGTCCATGGCCGCGATCAACTCGGTCTTATCCTGCGCGAATACCGGCCGCCACTGTTCTCTGGATTTCAGGTCCACGAAGTATTCCGTGTTGAAGAAGCCCGTGGTATCGGTGCCATCGTCGGGACGGCCCACCTGAGAGACGACCTGGGTGACTTCGGGGAAAGAGGCCAGGATGATGCGCGCCTGGTTCATCAGGCGGGTACCCTCGGCCGGTCCGGTGCTGGGCGCCAGCGTGCCGCGCGCCCAGATGGCGCCTTCGTCCAGGTGCGGCAGAAACTCGGAGCCGATGATGCCGCTGGCGGCCAGCCACACGGTCGCCACTACGGCCAACCCGGCCACCCCCACCGTCACCCAGCGGGCACGAATGGCCCAACCAACCGTGGCGCGATAGCGGGCGGTCGTCCACGCCAGCACTGGGTTGTGCCACTCGCGCGTCCTCTGCCCGAATAAGAGGCTGGCCAGCACCGGCGCCACCACCAGCGAGAAAATCAAGGCGCCCAGCAGCGCCAGGGCCACAGTCCACGCCATAGGCTTAAACAGGCGGCCCTCCACGCTCTCGAGCGTGAAGATCGGCAGGTACGCCGTGATGATGATGCCGCGCGCATAGAACACCGGCCGCTGTACCTCGTGGGTGGCTTCGCGAATGCGCGTCATCAGAGGCTTGGGCTCGCCTCCGTGCGCTCCCGCTCCCAGGTGGCGGACAATGTTCTCCACCACCACCACCGTGCCGTCCACCACCATGCCGAAGTCCAGCGCGCCCAACGAAAGCAGGTTCGCCGGAATGTGGCTCAAGTCCAGACAGATGGCGGCGAACAGCAGGGCGAAAGGAATCGTCAGGGCCACAATCAAAGCGCCGCGCGCGTTGCCCAGGAACAAGAACAGTACAATGGACACCAGCAGGATGCCTTCGGTGAGGTTGTGGAGCACGGTCTCCGTGGTGTAGTGCACCAGGTTGCTGCGGTCGAGAAAAGGTACGATCCGCACGCCCTTGGGCAGCACATGCGCGTTCAGGTCCTTGACCTTCTCATGAATAGCTACCAACGTGGCGTCGGCTTCCGCGCCCTTCCGCAGCAGGACGATGCCCTCCACCACGTCGTCATCGTCCAGAATCTTGCCATCTTTGCGATGGATGGCCTTGCCAATGCGGCCCAGCCGGATTTTGGGGCCTTGCGTCACCGAGGCGATATCGCCGATGCGCACGGGCGTACCATTCTGCGTCTTCACCACCGTCTTGCCGATATCCTGTACGTTTTCAAAAAGCCCCACCGAACGCACGTTGATCTGCTGCAGGCCCGCTTCGATGAAACTGCCCCCGGCATTCACGTTGTTGCTCGAAAGTTGCTGCTCCACCTGCCCGATACTCAGTCCGTACGACACCAGTTTGTTGGGGTCAATGGCTACCTGGTACTCCCTCGTGAGCCCTCCAAAGCTCACCACGTCCACCACGTTTGGCACGGACTTGAATTGCTTCTCCAGCACCCAATCCTGCTGGGCTTTCAATTCCATCAGGTCGTATTCCGGATTCGTGCTGGTGAGGGTATACCAGTAAATCTGGCCCACCGGACTGTAATCCGTACCCACCTGCGGCTGCAGGTTAGCCGGCAGCGTGAGCTGCGCCAGGCGCTCCAGCACCTTCTGCCTGTTCCAGTCGTTTACCGACTGATCGTCGAAAATGAGCATCACGCTGGACAGGCCGAACAAGGATGTGGACCGCAAGTGTTGCAGGTGCGGCAGCCCGTTCATCGCGATTTCGACGGGGATAGTGACCTGCTGCTCGATCTCCTCGGCGGCTCTTCCCGGCCACTGCGTGATGATCTGGACATAGTTGTTGGCGATGTCGGGGTAAGCTTCTATAGGAAGGCTCTTGAACGAAACGATCCCCCACCCGAACAGGAGAATGGCCAGAGCCACCACCAGCAGACGGTTATTGAGCGAGAAATCAACCAGGCCGCGGATCATGAGCTGCTAAGAAAGGTAATGGGACTGAAGCGCTAATTTTAGCAGTCCCAATCTACTGCTCCCGCCGCACGTACTCGAATTCAAACGGCATGCCGTGAATCCCGGTGCTGGGCTTCGCGATCCAGTGCGCGATTTTGCCGATTTCCATTACCGGCGCCATCAGGTTACGTACGTAGGCGAAGTCTTTTTCGTTGGGCAGGAACTCGTCGCGACGTTGGTTCCATTGCTCTACGCTCAGCGGGCGGCCTTGCGGATCGAAGCGTCCCGCGGCATACGCCCCGATGTGCCGGTGGAAACGCCGGCCGGGCAGGCACAGCTCATACGGAATCTGATGCTCCTTGATCACGCGGTTCCAGCGGTCGAGACATTTCTGGCAGTCTTCGATGTACGAGTCGCGCAGCACCTCGTTCATGGCGTTGCGCAGCGGAATCTCCTCGCCGCCCACCTGGTAAGTGCCCTCCAGCGCCAGATGGTCCGGGTACTTCGGCTCTTGCACGCGGCCCTTCATCCCCGCGCTGAAGAAACTGGCGGCGTTGGATGAAACCTCGCCCCCGAACAGATCCAGGCTCAGGCTGAACCACAGGTTGATATACTTCTGCACGGTCGGCAGATCCACGCAGCCTTGCCGGCGCACATCGTCGTCGCCGGTTTCGCGCATGATCTCGCAGGTGCGCCGCACCACCCGCCGCACACCGGACTCGCCCACGAACATGTGATGCGCCTCTTCGGTCAGCATGAAACGCGTAGTGCGCGAGAGCGGATCAAAGCCGCTTTCCGCCAGCGCCAGCAGCTGGTATTTGCCGTCGCGGTCCGTGAAGGTGGTGAACATGTAGAACGACAGCCAGTCTTCGATGGGCTCGTTGAACGCCTCCAGGATGCGCGGCTTGTCGTCGCTGCCACTGCGACGCTCCAGCAGTTCTTCGCTTTCCTCGCGGCCGTCGCGCCCGAAATAGGAGTGCAGAAGGTAGACCATGGCCCACAAGTGGCGGCCTTCCTCCACGTTCACCTGGAAAAGATTCCGCAGATCGTACAGGCTGGGCGCCGACTGTCCCAACAGCCGCTGCTGCTCCACGCTGGCAGGTTCGGTATCTCCCTGGGTCACAATCAGCCGCCGCAGCATGTTGCGGTATTCGCCCGGCACTTCCTGCCACACGGGCAGGCCCAGATGATCGCCGAAGCCCACCCGGCGATCGTGTTCGGGCGGCGCCAGAAAGATTCCCCAACGGTAGTCCGGCATCTTGACGTAGTCGAAATGGGCCCAGCCGCCCGGCTCCACGGAGGTCGCTGTGCGCAGGTACACGTCGTCGGCCTGAAAGCCTTCGGGGCCCATATCACTCCACCACTGCATGTAATTGGGGAGCCAGTGCTCGAGCGCTCGCAGGAGGCGCTTGTCGGTTGAGAGGTTGACGTTATTCGGAATGCGTTCGTAGAGGGACATCTAGGTCCTCCGCCAGTTGAACCGGGGCCGTTCCGGCTTGCCGTACAGCGTGAGAGCGCCGCGCTCGCCCGTGGCATTGGGGCGCGAGAAGATCCAGTTCTGCCAGGCCGAAAGCCGCCCGAACACTTTGCTGTCCTGGGTTTCGGCGCCGGCGAAGCGCAGGTTGGCTTCCATGCCGGTCAGAGCATCCGGCGAAAGGCTGGCGCGCTCCTCCACGGCCACTCGCAGCCCGTCTTCCCAGTCGATTTCATCCACTGAAGCGGTCACCAGGCCGGCTTCTTCGGCGGCGTCCGTATCGAAGGGCTGGGATTCGTTCACGATCTCTTCCGCGCGCGCCGGCTCGGCCAGAAACCGCACTTGCAATCGCGATGGGCCATGCGTCATGGGCAGCCGCCCGCCGTTCAATGGAGACGATGCCATCCGCACCGAGCCCTTCTGATCGCGCAGCATATAAATCCGGTCGGCGGCCAGCGCGATTTCGAGCAGGCTGCCCGCGAAGCAGGACCCTTCATCCACCACCGCGAACAGGCTGCGCGCGGTGAGATCCAGGCGGCGCAGGGTGCGCGCCATCAGCAGCAGGGTCTCGTTGGCCAGCCAGTCCGCGCAATTGTCGTAAAGCTCGCGATCCATTCGCCGCACGGTTTCAAGATCCCCCCGCGTCTTCAGGATCACCAGGCCAATCTCGTCGTCATTGAAACGCAATCGCAGCAGCGCGTCGTCGAATTCGCGGAATGCGCGTAGCGGCGAATAGTCCGCGCCGGCGTGGACGGTCAGTTCCGCCGTGCGCTCCTCGGGTTTCAGCTCCAGAGTGACATGCCGGTAGCGCACCGCATTCGCCGTCACTTCCGGCGCCAGCGGCCCAAGCACGATGCCCGGACCAGTTGGCTTCGTTTCGTTTTTTGCGAGCGCGCGGGCGCGCTCGCGCACCCCATCCTGAAAGCGGCTGCGAGGCAGCACGCCATCCACCAGCCGCCATTCCACCGCCCGTTTCCCTTTCACCCCCTCGGCGAGAGTGGAGAAGACATCGGCCAGGTCGCGGCGCACTTTGCGTTTGTCCACCAGGCGGGTCAGGCCGCCGGTGCCCGGCAGCACCCCCAGAAGCGGCACTTCCGGCAGGCTTACCGCCGAGTTGCCGTCGTCCACCAGGTAAATTTCCTCGCAGGCCAGCGCCAGTTCGTACCCGCCGCCCGCCGTGGTTCCGTTGCAGGCGGCGATGTAATGCTGCCCGCTGTGCGCGCAGGCATCCTCGATGGCCAGCCGCGTTTCATTTGTGAATTTGCAGAAGTTGACTTTGAAGGCGTGCGCCGAGGTGGCCAGCATGTGAATGTTAGCGCCCGCACAGAACACCCGGTCCAGGCCGCCGGTGATGATCACGGAGCGCACTTCGGGGTGCTCGAACCGCAGCCGCGTCACGGCATCCGCCAGCTCCAGATCCACTCCCAGATCGTAGGAGTTCAGCTTGAGCTTGTAGCCGAGAACCACGGGGGAGTCCTCCGACACGGCCAGCGTCAGCGTAGCCAGCGGCGGCTCCACCTGCAACCGCCAATGGCGGTATTGCGAAGGATGCGTTTCCAGAGCGAACCCAGCGGAGCGACCCGGCCCCATATCTTTCATTGTAAAACGCCCGCACCCGCAATAATGGAACCAGCGCGCGCGCCGGTTCGTAGTTACACAACGATGAGATCAGCTACAGCTCTAACCGCGGCCTGTATCCTCCTTCTGCCGGCAGCCTTGGCATTCGGCGACGACCGCACCAATTGCGGGCGGGACTTCGAGACGGCCTTCCAGTCCGGCAACGAATTGCGAATTCACGCCCGTTCGGGCGATATCGAGATCAACGGTAGCGATGCCGCAAAAATCCGGGTGTCCTGCGAATTGCGGGACCAGGATCGCGCGCGCGAGGTCAGGATCGCTTTCCGAACCGAGGGCAACTCGGGAGATCTTCGCATTACCGGCGGTCCCACCAACAATTTCCGCATACGGATCGACGTGCCCCGCAAACTGCGGCTCTTCGTGCGGTCGCCCGCCGGCGATCTCACCATAAATGGCGTCACCGGCGACAAAGACGTGGAGCTGCACGCCGGCGATCTCACCATTGCCGTCGGCGCGGCAGCGGATTATGCCCACGCGGATGGCTCGGTGCTGGCGGGCGATTTGAGCGCGTCGGCTTTCGGGGTGACCAAAGACGGCCTCTTCCGCTCGTTCGAAAAGGACAACCCGTCGGGCAAATACCGCCTGCACGCGCATGTGGGCGCGGGCGACCTGGTCTTGCGCTAGTCTCATCCAAATTCTTCAAAGGCCCTTGACACCACGGTTCCTCTGTGCTAATTTTCTAGCAGTATGCTAAAAATGCAGCAGGAACGGAAGTCATGATCCCGGCGGCCGGCCTGAGCCGGCGGGAACGCCAGATCATGGACATCCTTTACCGGCGCGGCAAATCGTCCGCCGCCGAAGTCCAGCAGGGCATGCACAATGCCCCATCCTATTCGGCCGTGCGCGCCATGCTGCGCGTGTTGGAGGAGAAGGGCCATATCCGGCACCAGGCGGAAGGCTTGAAGTATGTGTACCTGCCGACCGTGGCGCGCGACAAGGCTAAACGGACCGCCGTCCAGCACCTGGTGGATACGTTCTTTAAGGAGTCGCCCGACCAGGTGGTGGCGGCGCTGCTGGATGTCTCCTCCACGCGTTTGACGAGCGCGGAATTGGACCGCATGGCGGAGATGATCGAGAAAGCCAGAAAGGAGGGCAAGTAAATGTTCGGATGGAACCAATCGGTATGGTTTGGAATTTTAGGCGGCGTGGCGATGAAGGGCGCTGTCGTCCTGGCGGCCGCTTGGATGGCGGCAGTAATCCTGCGCGGGCGCTCTGCAGCCGCGCGTCACCTGCTATGGACGGCTGCCTTTGCCGCCATACTCCTCTTGCCACTCCTCTCCGCCGCATTACCCGCGCTCCGTCTGCCCCTGGCGGGTGCGGTGTGGCCGTCGGCCAGCGCGGTTTTCGAGACCACCTCCACGGCTTCGCCGGATAATGGCCCGGCGACCTCCGCCGCCCGGGCCGGATGGTCAACTGCTCCGCGGAGCACCGGGTGGCAGCCGAATTGGGTGATGTGGCTGGCGCTATGTTGGCTAGGCGGCTCGCTGATGGCGGGCGCCCGACTGATCGTGGGCTATGCGGCAGCCTGGCGCGCGCGGCGCTCCGCGAATCCGCTTCCCGCGGGTGATCTTACGATGCTGGCGAGAACCCTGGGTATTCGCCGGCCTGTCGAAGTGCTTCAGACCGAGCCCGGCGCCATGCCCATGACGTTCGGGCTGAAACGTGCCACGATTCTGATGCCGGCGGACGCCGCGGAGTGGAGCGCGGAACGGAGACGCATCGTGCTGCTGCACGAATTGGCCCACGTGCGACGCCGCGACGCCGCCACGCATCTGATGGCGCGCGCCGCGGTAGCAGTCTACTGGTGGAATCCTCTAGCCTGGAAAGCCTGGCGCGAGTTCCTGAAAACGCGGGAACGCGCCGCCGACGACCTGGTACTCGACACCGGCGCGCGCGCCTCGGATTACGCCGGTCACCTGTTGGAGACCGCCCGCGGCCTGCGTGCCGGTGGCGCCATCGAGTGGGCGGCCGCGGCCATGGCACGGCATTCGGAACTGGAGGGCCGGTTGCTGGCGATACTCGACTCCCGCGTCAACCGGCGCGCGCCGAATCGCGCCACGGTATGGGCGGTCGCGCTTCTGGCGGCTGCCCTGATCGTCCCGCTGTCCGCGGTGCGTGCGCAGGATGACCATACGCAGGGGATGCCGGCCGATATTGACGCCAGCATTCGGGTGGCGCAATCGCAGAAGAATTTCGGGGTCTTGGAAGCCGCCGCGCAGGCTGCCGTGGAAGCGCGGAAATACGATGCCGCCCAGAAGTTGCTCGAAGCCGCGCTGGCCATCCGCGCGGAAACCGGCGGCGCCGAAAGCGTGGAGTATGGCGTCGGCCTCATGAAGATGGCGGACCTGCTGCTTAGGAGCGACACGGATGCCGCGGCGGAGCTCTACGCAAAGGCAGCGCGGGTTCTCGGCGAGCGGCCGGAAGCCGCGCGGGCGCTGATACGGCTCGGGCTGGCGGCTTTCGAGAAGAAGGACTTCCCACCCGCCTACGAATATTTTCAGCATGCGCAGCTTGTGGACCCGACACACCCGGCTACTCCATTGATGTGGATGGCGATTGTGCGGCAGCGCGAGCAACAAAAAGAGGAAGCCGACAGCCTGTATCAAAGGGCCTTGCTGGCGGCGGACGCCAGGCCGGCTGAGTCGTCCGTCGTTATGCGAGCCTACGCCGAGTTTCTGCGCATGAACGGGAGACCGGAAGAGGCAGCTGGGTTCGAGGCGCGCGCGGACGCCCTGCAGAAGGAGAATGGCAAGCCGGAGTCGGCCTTGCCCGCGGGCGTGTTCCGCATGGGAAAGGGAGTGACTCCGCCGGTGCCCATCCTGCGTGACGAGCCGGAATACACCGAGGAGGCGCGCGCCGCCCGCCTGCATGGCGCCGTCGTAGTGCAAGTCATCATCGATACGGACGGCCGCGCGCACCATGCGCGGGTTCTGCGAAGCCTGGGACTCGGGCTGGACGAAAACGCTCTCGACGCCATCAGCCAATGGCAATTCAAGCCCGCCGTCAAGGACGGACAGCCTGTGCCGGTGACGGCTACCATCGAAGTGAACTTCCGGCTGATGTGAGTGCGCGTCCGCGCATTACGGGCAGCGTATAATCCCGGAATGGCCTTCACCAACCAGGTCGCCATCGTGACCGGGGGCGCCTCCGGCATCGGCCGGGCATTATGCCAGGAACTGGCCGGCCGCGGCGCCCTGGCCATCGTTGCCGATATCAATCGGGAGGGCGCGCAGGCCGTGGCCGCCGCAATCACCGCCCACGGCCGCCGGGCTGAAGCCGCACAACTCGACGTCACCCGCGCGGAAGATGTTCAGAGCCTGGTGGCGGACACCATCCGCGACCACGGGCGCCTGGACTACATGTTCAACAACGCCGGTATCGGCGTGGGAGGCGAGGTGCGCGACCTGTCGCTCGACCACTGGCGCAAAGCTATCGAAGTGAACCTCTGGGGAGTTATCCACGGCGTTTCAGCGGCGTATGCCGCCATGCTCGGGCAAGGGTGCGGTCACATTGTGAACACCGCATCCGCCGCGGGCCTGGTCGGCGAGCCGGGATTGATTCCTTATTCCGTCACCAAGAGCGCCGTGGTCACGCTCTCGACCGCCATGCGCGAGGAGGCCGCCGGATTCGGCGTGCGCGTCAGCGTGGTGTGTCCCGGCTTTGTAGACACCGCCATCTACGAAAACTCCATCGGCATCCAAATCGACAAAGACGAATTTCTTGCGAAGCTGCCCGTGCGGCTGATCTCCGCCGCGGACGCCGCGCGCCGAATCCTGCGGGGTGTGGAGCGCAATCAGGCGATCATCGTGTTCCCGTTCTATGCCCGGCTGCTCTGGTGGCTGACGCGCATCCATCCAGCCGCGCTGGGGTGGTTTCATCGCCGCATGCTGGCGAATTTGCGCGCCCTGCGCGATCACTCATAGCGCAGCGCAACGATGGGATCGATCTTGGTGGCCCGGCGCGCCGGAATGTAAGCCGCCATAAAGGCGACCATCGCCAGGGTCAGGGCCACTGCGCTGAACGCGATTGGGTCGTTGGCCTTCACGCCGAACAACAGGCTGGCGAGCACGCGCGTGAGTCCGTAGGCGGCAGCCAGCCCGACGGCCAGGCCGATTCCGGCCAGCGCCATGCCGCGCACGATGACCATGCGCAGCATGGCGCCGCCGCTGGCGCCCAGGGCCACGCGGATGCCGATCTCCTGCTGGCGCTGCTCCACCGAGTAAGACATCAACCCGTAGATTCCTATGGCGGCCAGCAGCAAGGCCACTCCCGCGAAGATCGTCAGCAGCAGCATATTGAAGTTCTGGCGCGCCGTGGAGTTGGAAATCACCTGCTCCATGGTACGGAACTTAGCGACCGGCACTCGGGAGTCAAACGCCTGGAATTCGTGCAGAATCGGGGAGGTCAGCGCGGTGGGTTCCATGGCGGTGCGCACCGCCCAGCTCAATGGCACCACTTTGTTGGCGAACTGCGTCAAACCGTCCGTGATCTGCGCCTGCGGAACGTACATGACAGGTTGGTTGGAGTCCGTCAGGCCATTCTCGCGCACATTGCCGACGATGCCGACGATCTCGCGCGCGGGTTCCTCGAATTGGGGTCCCAGGCCCTTGCCGAGTATCATGCTGTGGCCGATGGGGTCCTCTTTTTGCCAGTATTTTTTAGCCATCGCATCGTTGATGATGACTACCGGCGCGGATTTTCCATCGTCGTGCTCGTTAAAGGCGCGGCCCCGCATTAGGGGAATCTTAAACGCCGAAAAGTAGTGGGCGGAGACGTATCGCCATTGCTCGTCGCCGTTATATGTGTTGCCCTTGGCCGGCGGTTTGCCGGGAATATTGAGTGGCAGATCGACGCCGCCCTCGACGGGCAGCATGAGCGTGCACGCGGCGAACTGAACTCCCGGCAGGCTTTCCAGGCGCTGTGTCATGGCGCGGACCAGGCTGTCGACTTGCGCGGTCGACCCGTACCGTCCGCTCGAAAGGGAAGCCTGCATGGTCAACATGTTGTGCGGGTCGAAGCCCGGATTCACCGCGCTCAGGCTGGCGAAAGTGCGGATCATCAACGCGGCGCCCACCAGCAGGATCACCGCCAGCGCGATCTCGCTCACCACCAGGAACCCGCGCGCGACGTTCTGATGCCGTCCAGTGCCCGAACGGCTGTTGGTGTCTTTTAGAGACGAGTTCACGTCCATGCGGGAGACGTGCGCGGCGGGAAAAAGTCCAAAGAGAATGCCCGTGGCAACCGAAATGGCGAGGGTGAAGCACAGCACGCGCCAATCCAGCGCCGAGACCGTGCTGGCGGAGTGAAGGGCGTCATTAATCAAGGGAAGATCGCCCGGCGCAATGGTCAGGAGCGCCCGTACGCCCCATGCGCCGATCAGGAATCCGAGAACGCCGCCGGCCATACCCAGCACTACGCTCTCCGTGAGCAACTGGCGCACAATGCGCAGACGGCTGGCGCCCACGGCCGTGCGGATGGCCATTTCTCTCTGCCGGCTGGCGGCTCGCGCGAGCTGCAAATTGGCCACATTCGCGCAAGCGATCAACAGCACAAAGCCCACCGCGCCCAACAGGATGAGAAGTGGCAGCCGCGCGTCGCCCACTACAGCCTGTTGCAAGGGAACCACCGCCACGCTCTCGGTCTTGTCCATCCACTTGGGGTTGGCCTGCCGGAATCGCTCGCCCACGATCTTCATTTGGGCGCGGGCGGCTTCCAGCGTGACGCGCGGCTTCAGGCGCCCGGCTATCCGCAGATAATGGCCCTGATTGCTGCTGTTCGGATCGGGCTGCAAGGGAATGAAGATGTCCGCCGGCGGATCGGACTGGAAGGTGGCCGGCATGACTCCCAGCACTATGGTAGGCGCGCCCGCGATCTCCATAGGCTGGCCTACCAGGCGCAGGTCGCCGCCCATGCGCCGGCTGAAGAATTGATTGCTTACAACCGCCAGATTCGGCCCGTTAGGAACATCCTCTTGCGCGGTGAATGTGCGGCCCAATGTGGGCGAGACGCCATAAACGGTGAAATACTCCGACGTGACATGGATAGCTTTCACCTGCTCGGCATGATCCGTGCCGCCGACGCTCACCCCCACGCCGGAGAAGTCGTACGCGGCGATGGCTTCGAATACATCGTTTTTCCTCCACGTATTGAATTTCGGGATGGAGGACGATCCCCCGCTGCCGCCGGGGAAGCTGCGGGAAATCTCCATAATCCGGTCGGGCTCGGGATAAGGCAGGGGCTTCAGCAGAACTACATTAATGACCGAGAAGATCGCGGTATTGGCGCCGATGCCGAGGGCCAGAGCCGCCACGGCGATGGCGGTGAAACCGGGACTCTTCAGAAAAACGCGATAGGCATGGCGCAGATCTGCCAGCAAATTCTCCATACCAGCATTACGCTTTAGCCTGGAGAAAAGTTCCGGAACCTCGAAAATCGCTTCTGACGAACACGCGCAAGACGGGGCGATCCGCGCCACTTGGATCTAAGGAGTTCCTCGCCTGTATGGCGGCGCGGCAAAACGCGCCCCTTTGCGCTTTTGAGGAATACGCGCAAGACGGGGCGACCCGCGCCGCTTGAATCTAAGGAGTTCCTGGCTTATATGGCGGCGCCCGCAAAACGGCGCACGGGCAGTTATGCGAAGGCATTGAAGCGCCCACGCGCCCTTGCGGGCTAACCCGCCGCTTTCACACGGTCAGCAAACTTGTGCCGGAACTTCTGCAATTTGGGCGCGACCACGTAGGAACAATACGGCTGCTGCGGGTTATTGACAAAATACTCCTGATGGTAATCTTCCGCGACATAGAACTCGGATGCCGGCAGGACCTCGGTCACGATCGGATCGCGGAAAGCCTTCGCCGCCGTCAGTTCGCGTATTAACTGCTCGGCCGTGTGGCGCTGCTCCTCCGAGTGACAGAAAATAGCGGAGCGGTACTGCGTGCCGCTATCGTTACCCTGACGGTTCAGAGTGGTCGGATCGTGAATGGCGAAGAAGACCTCCAGCAAGTCGCGAAAGCTGACTACCTCCGGATCGAACCCGATTTGCACGACTTCGGCATGTCCCGTGCGGCCGGTGCAGACGTCCTGGTACGTGGGGTTCGGCTGGCGGCCGCCCATATATCCGGACTCCACGGAAAGCACGCCCTCCATATCGTCATAGACCGCCTCCAGGCACCAGAAACATCCGCCTGCGAGAGTGGTGGTTTCACGCTTCGGCATGGTCCCAGGGTAGCGCACTGTGGAAAGACAGCATACCGCGGAAGAGATGCGGCTGCGCGGACATGGCGCGCAGGGCTCCCGTGCGCAGCCAGTCGCAGCGGTCCAGCGCCAGTAACAGATTCGACATGAACAGGCGGCGCCGGGCCAGCCGGCGATGGGCCCGCTGATACGCCGCGAGATCTTCGGCGGCCAGGCTATCGGCCAGCGCCACGGCCTGCTGAAACGAGAGGCACAGACCTTCGCCGGTGATCGCATCCACGGAACCGGAGGCATCTCCGATCAGGGCCACGCGGCCGCGATACACACGCCGCAGAGTGCAGTTCCCGGTGACCGCGCCGCGCTCCGCCGTCACCCGGGCGGCGCTCGAGAGCCGTTCAGCGAGATACGGAAACTGTGCCAGAGCTTCCTCCAGCCGCAAGTGCGGATTGCGGGAAATGAGCGCTGCGCAGACCTGGTGCGGGCCGACAGGCGTGACGTAAATCTGGCAGCCGCGGCCCCAGTGCAGCTCCATGTAATCGCTCCAAGGCGCCATGCAATAGTGGATGCGAAAGCCGAAGCGCTTTCTGGCCGGCGGCGCGGCCAGACCCGCCCAGTGCCGGACGCGAGAACGAAAGCCATCGGCGCCGACGATCCAACGGGCAGGCACGATCCCGTCCGCGAGTTGGACTCCCTCCTCGCAAATGCCGCTTACCGGCGTGCCCCACAACATCTTTACCCCGGCCGCCGCGGCCGCCTCGATCATTGTGGAATGCAGAACGGTGCGCCGCACACCCAGTGCCGGGCCTTCCCGAAAGGCAGCATCAACCGATAATCCGCCGCTGACGAAGCGGATTCCGCGGAAAGGCTGGGCGTCCAGTTTCACGCCGAGACGGCGCAATGCCGCCAAACCGTCCGGCATGAGCCCTTCGCCGCATGCTTTGTCGATGGGGGGTATGGCTCCGTCCGCCAGGGTTACATCGAATCCCTTGCGGCGGGCGGCAATGGCAGCCGCTAGTCCGGCGGGGCCGCCGCCAATGATGAAAACTTCACTTGCCCGCAATAAACCGTAGACGGATGCCGGCGCGGCTGCGTTTCGGCCCGGCGTTTAACTCAAGCTTTCCAGGTACTTGAAGCTCTTACGCAGCGAGTCCAGCGGATCGCCCGGTGTTTCGTCCTGTTCCACGAAGTAGTGCTTCACGCCCGCAGCCTTGGCGGCCTGCAGCACCGCGGGTATATCCACGGCGCCGTCGCTCAGATCATGAAATGCGGCCGCCGGGATCTCCTCGTTAAAGCGCTCCTGGGTGCCCCGGGCTACGTTCTTCAGATGCACCAGCGGGATGCGGTCGCCGTACTGTTTCAGGACGCTGACCGGATCGGTGCCTGCCACGCGCGCCCACATCACATCCAGTTCCAGGCTCACCAGGCTCGGATCGGTGGACTTCAGCAGCACGTCGAGCAGCCGGCCCTCCGGCGTGGGCCGGTATTCGAAGGCGTGATTGTGATAGCAAAGCCGCATACCGGATTTGCGGCATTGTTCGCCGGCGGTGTTGAGCGTGGCGCCCAGCTTGCGAATCATCTCGACGCCGCCGCGGTCGCGAGGCTCGATCCACGGACACACCACGTATTCGAAACCGTGCTTTTTGGCGTCTTCGAGCGCCGCCGGCAGTTTCTCGGGGTGGTGGATGAAGAAGTCCTCATTCATGTGGACGCTCACAGGCTTCAGCGAGGTCTGCTTCAGCATAGGCCAGATGTCGTCGAGATGATCGGCCGTGCATTCCACCTCGCGATAGCCGATCTCTTCGATGGCGCGCAAGGTTTCGAGCGGCTTCTTGGGCAGGACGCGGCGGACGGTGTAGAGTTGCACGCCTACGGCCGGGATGGCCCGCGCGTAGAGCGAAGCAGCGGATGCCGCGGCGGCGGTGAGCAGCGAACGGCGGGAGATAGATTGCATCTCTCCATCGTAGTCATTTTTTGCCGATACCGAGGTGCCGGCCGGCGAAGTCGAGGTAATGTTCCCAATCGGCTTTGCTCTGGCCGAATTCGCCGTCCCATGCATGCGAGGCGATCAGGTCACCCACGCCCGTCTTACCAAAGAGCTCATAAATCCGGCCCCCGTCCTGGGACGCCGCGATTTCCCTGGCGCTCAGATAGACCGGCCGGGGCGCCTGCAGAGACACCAGGTCGGGCCAATGGATGGGCAGCTTGTCCGGATCGCCCGCATAGTTTTTCAGCTTCCTGTCGAACCAATAGCCGTTCTTGCCATTCACCATGTCGAGGATGCCTTTGCCGGCAACCTCCTGTGCAAATATGACGGCGAAGCGCGGGTCCTGCGCGGCGGCCCACAGCACCACCCTGGCGTAGCGGAACGTTCCGCTGATGCTCACCTTTTTGGCGTCGATGTCTGTGTCGCCCTCGATGTAATCCATCGCCCGGCGCATGCCCCAGGCCCATGCGCCGATGGCTCCCCATTCCAACTCGCCTGGCTCGGTCTGTCCGGGAGGCGCGAAGTAGGCGCGGATGCTCTTGGCATATCCGTTTGCGTCGTCCGGTTGGATCTGATCGACCCGGCACGCCATGATACCGTAGCCGCGGTCCAGGACGGGCGCCGGGTTGAATCGGGCGTTGCCGGCGATCAGAAATAGCGGCACGGGCTTGTTCGATAGAGGCAGGGTGAGGCTTAGCTCCAGGACGGGACCGTCTTTTCTGGCGCTGAAATAGAGCTTGATGGTTTTGGTGATGGCCCTTCCGCCCATCGCGTGCCGGTCTTCCGCAACCACGTCCCAAGGCATTTCTTTAGGACGGCCGATCATGGTTCGCCCAAAGACATACTCTTCGAATAGCCGGATGAGTTCCGGGCGGCGGTGTTCGGTCCAGTCTTTCAAGCGGACGTCATCGGCCCGCACCGGACAAATGGCCAGCGTGGCCGCCATCAGCGCCGGCGCCGCCACCGCCGCTCTCCGGGAACATTTCATTTCAGTTGATCGAGGAATTCGTAGCGGGCGCGGCGGTCGTCGGGAGCGGCGTGCGAGGTGGCGTCCAGATGCATCACTTGATACTGGTTCTGGCTGCTGTACACGGGCCATTCGGGCAGGCCGGCGCCGTTGGGATCACCCTTCTTGGCGAAGTTAGACCAGTAAGTGGACAACAGATCGGAGAGCGCCTTGTCTTCCGGCCGCCAGGGCAGGTCCTTGGAGGCCAACGCGCCAAACACGAATTCGATCTCCGCGGAATGGTACGCGCCATGCTCCTCGCCGTTCGCCGGTGTGGGCGGGGCATCGTCGAATTCATAACGGTAGAGCCGGGAGCCGCCCGTGGCGCCCTGCATCTCCAGCCATTTCCAGGTGGAGAAGGCGATGAACTGGTCTCCCGCGAGGTCCTGCGCGGACCGTTTGGCCTGCTCGTCGCTGGCGCCGGGATATAGCTTCAGAAACTCGCCGGCCTTGCCGGCGAAGCGCTTCTTTGCGAATGCTTCGTAGTTCGCGGCGGTAGGATCGTCCTTGCCGAAGATGCCTCGATAGCCGCCTTCGTCGCGATTCCAGCCGGCCAGCAGCGGCACGTGGCTCTGCTTGCCAGCGGCGAAAATCTCGCGCACGGTTTGCGGCAGAAAGTATCCGTCAACATTCGGCGCAAAGCGGATAGCGCCCTGCCTGGTGGCGGCGGCCAGAAGGTCCGCGGCCGGCTTGGCACGCAATTCATCGAGCGAGTGCGCGCCGATGGAATCGGCGAACTTGGCGTCCGCTTCTTCGCTTTCGGCCAGCCTCTTCAGGTTGAGCACGGTGCTGAAAAACGCACCGCTCTCGCCGATGGCGCGTTGGAACAGGCCCTGCGCCAGGGGCGACGCCATCAGCGCACTGACCGAGAACGAGCCGGCCGATTCACCGAAGATGGTGACTTGCGCCGGATCGCCGCCGAAGCGGTCGACGTTGCGATGCACCCACTGCAAGGCGGCCACCTGGTCGAGCAGGCCGTAGTTGCCTGAGGAGCCCTTGCCGGACTCCTTCGCCAGGTCCGCGTGCGCGAAGAAGCCGAACAGTCCCAGGCGGTAGTTCATGCTGACCACCACCACGCCCTTCTTGGCCAGATTCCCGCCATCCTGGCGAGGTTCGGAAGTTGCGCCCGCGGCGAAGCCTCCACCGTAGATCCAGACCATCACCGGCAGGCGGGCTTTGGGTGAGGCGGCGGGCGTCCATACGTTCAGATAGAGGCAGTCTTCGCTGGGCCCCTTGTCGCGGAAAATCATGTCGTTATAAATATTCCCCTGCATGCAGCGGGGGCCGAACTCCAGGGCATCGCGCACGCCCTTCCAGTCCGGAGCCGGCAGGGGCGCTTTCCATCGCAGCGTGCCCACCGGAGGCGCGGCGAAGGGGATGCCTTTGAACGCAGTCACGCCGTTGTGAGCGGCGCCTCGGACGCGCCCGGTGTCCACGCGGACGGTATCCGGCACAGAGGCCGGCAGCAGCGTGGCGGCAGCCAGAATGAGGATCAGCTTGGAGGGCATGGATAATACTGTAACGCGCTGGTTGCCGGCGGTTGTGTTCTACTCAACTGAAGGAGCATTTATGAAGACTTTCGCACTGGCTGTCCTGATGGCTTTTGCGATGCACGCGCGCGCCGAGGTGGCAGATTCATCGAGCAGCGGATTCACCGTCAAGATCACGGTGAATATCCAGGCGGCGCCCGACGAGGTGTACCGGAAGATCATCCACAATGTCGGAGACTGGTGGAGTTCCGGGCACACGTTCTCGGGAGACGCGCACAATCTGAGCATTGACGAGAAGGCCATGGGCTGCTTCTGCGAAAAGCTGCCGAACGGGGGGGTGTTCCGCCACATGGAAGTGGTCTCGCTGATGCCCGGCAGGTCCATCGGCCTCACCGGCGCGCTGGGTCCGCTGCAATCGGTGGCGGCCAGCGGGAATATGAAGTTTCAACTGGAGGCAGCCGAGGGCGGCGCCACGCTGAACTTCACGTATGCGGTAGCCGGCTATCAGCCCGCGGGCATGAATACCTGGGCAGCGCCGGTCGATTCGGTCCTGAAGGATCAGTTGACGCGGCTGAAGAACTATATCGAGCACGGCGCCGCGGCCGCGAAATAGATGATGCCAGGATGTCGTGCAAACCGTCTCATGGCCGCCTTCATCGGCGTGGTTTCGGTGACCGGCGCAGGCTGGTCCGCATGGCTTCCGGACGCTTCCGAATTCTACATCGTCTCCATAGGGTTCAGCGATGCGGCGCCCGGCTGGCACCACTCCGTCCTCGAAGTCAGACCGGACGGCGGCGATGTGCTCGTGCGTTACATTCGCGTGATCCCCTTCAGTGTCGATTGCGGGGAGGCAGCCAGGATCGTCACCGCGTCCGCGCGCCTGCAACACGCCTCACTGGCATCGATCACCGGCGGCGTGAATCTCTGCGCGATCGATCCGTGGTCGTTGAGCCGTACTCTCCAGAAGTTCCCCGACACTCGGGGAACAAGGGCATTCGCGGGCGATCATTTCTCTATCGCCGCGAAATGCGGAACCGACACCAACGTCGTCCGTCTGCCGGGCGACTGGACAGTCGACATGGCCGGCCTGAAACGGCAGCAGCCGAAAATCGCCGCGCTTTGGGCATTGGAAAGCGCAATCGGGACGCAAGCCTTCGGAAGTTTTCCGTCCATCGATGTGGTCCCGGCCGAAATGGCCGCGAGGCTGGAGCCGGCCGGCGAAGCGATCCTCGCCGGCCTGAAATCCGGAAAGTTCGACGCCGGGTTTGCGCCACGGTCCTTTAAAGACGATGTTGCGATGCTGCGTTCCGGGGCGGATGCCCCCGGGCACAGCGTGCATGTGAAGAATGCCGATCAACTGCACTTCGATCGCTATGTCGAGCCGCCGTACCCGCCTTTGGCGAGGCAGGCGCGCATGAGCGGAACCGTGGAGCTGGAACTGGCCGTGAATTCCACCACCGGCAAAACGGAACGGGTCACGGTAATCGCCGGCCATCCGTTGCTGGCCCCGGCGGCCAAGGAGGCGGCACTCGATTGGCGTTTCGTGCGCGGAACACCATTGCCTACCCGTGTCTCTTTGGAATTCGTCTTCCGCTGCCCGTAACGCCGCGGCTAGGTCTTGCTCTGGTAAACCACGGGGTAGGGGTACGGATAGCGTCCGTAGCGCTTGTGGAGAAACCAGTTCTCGGCGCAATTCACCAGGACGCCGGTCAGCTTGCCGGTGGCATTGACCTTGTGCAGGGCGGCCAGGCACAGGTTGCGATCCGAATGATTCGGCCGCACCACGAAGATGACGCCATCGGCCACGGCCTGCACCACATCGTAATCGGTCACCGCGGCGATGGGCGGCGTGTCGATGAGCACGAAGCGGAAGCTGTTCCGCACAACGCCGCACACCTGCCGCCAGCGGGCCGAATCCAGCAGTTCGGCGGGGTTGCGGCGGGCCTTGCCGGCGGGAAGAATATACAAATTCGGAAACTGCGCGGTGCGGATGATGGCATCCTCGATGGCGCAATCGCCCATCAGGATGTCCGCCAGGCCCGGGCTTTCCGGTAGCCCCAGGGTACGGGCCAGGCTGGGATTTCGCAGATCCGCATCCATCAGCAGAACGGTGGTCTCACCCTTGATGGCCAAAGCCCCCGCGGTATTCACCGCCGAGAGGGTCTTGCCGTCTCCGGGGCCGGAGCTGGAGACCACCAGCACCCGCGGCGCGTCGGGATGCTGCAGGAGATTAGTGCGCACGGTGCGGTATTGCTCGCCGGCGCGCGCGTTGGTGCCGTCGTACGGCAGCAAGGGAGAAGCCTGCGCAAGCTGGATGGCCAGCGTACGGATGCGCGTTTCCGGATTGTCCAGCCCGGCGGGTTGCGCGGCGGCGGCCGGTGCGGCAGGCCGCTCGGGGATCAACCCGGTTCTTGAATCGAGAGCCTGGAAGATGGTGCTCATGCTCTGCTCCTGCCCGCGGAGAATACTCCATTCCACCAAGATTGCCGCGGCACACCGGGGGCCGCGGTTCTGAGCAGCGGGATGGGCTGCGCGTCGCTGGCGGGCTGCCCGGCGGCCACTGGCAGGGGCGTTTCGGCCATTTCGAGCAGCGGCTCGCTCAACTCGAGCACGCTCATGGCTTCACGGATCGTATCCCGGCCGATAAAAGCGCTTTCCGAGGTGTAGGCCCGCAGCAGGGCGATGTCGCAAATGGCGTTCGTCACGCGCGGGATGCCCTGCGACGCGCGCGCCACCAGATCCACGGCGTCGGAATCGAACGGGAAATTGCCATTGCCGCCGCCCTGGCGCCAGCGATGGCGCATATACTGGGCGACCTCCGCGGGCAGCAGCGGGACAATGTCCAGCCGCACTGAGACACGCTGGCGCAATTGCCGGAGATCTTCGCGCCGCATCAGGTCGCGCAGCTCGTTCTGGCCCGCCAGCACGACCTGTAATAGTTTGCGCTCGGCGGTCTCGAAATTCATCAGCAGCCGCACTTCTTCGAGCAATTCGGCGGAGAGTTTGTGGGCCTCGTCGACCAGCAGCACGGCGGTTTTGCCTTCCTGGTCGCAAGTCATCAGGAACTCCCAAAACCGCAGCAGGCGCTGCGCCTGGCTCAGGCCCAGCACGGGCAATCCGAAACCGATCAGAATCAGCTCAAGGAACTCCGCCGGAGGCACGTTGGTGCTAAAGACCGAGCAGAACCGGACCTTATCGTCTGGCACCGACTGGATCAGCTTTCGCAGCAGCGTGGTCTTGCCGGTGCCGACCTCGCCTGTCAATACCGCGGTTCCGCGGCGGCCCAGCACGGTGAAGATCAAGCCGGCCAGCGCCTCCCGATGGGTAGGCGCCAGGTACAGGAACTCGGGATCCGGCGTCATCGAGAAGGGCGCTTTGGATAGATGGAAGAACTCTTCGTACATATCCCGAATCCTAGGTCGCCGCCGGTTTGCGCGCCGGAATGGGAGGGACGATAGCGGTTACCCGCCCGATGATGGCGATATCCGGCGGCAGTTCCCATTCACCCAGCAGCACATTGCGTTTGATCTCGCGGGCCAGCCCACCCAGCAGAGCCAGCAGCAGGCTCAACGCGCAGCCTATACCTACCCACGTGGCGCGATCCGGAGCAGAGGGCTTCACGGGCGGCTGGGCAGGATCGATCATCGTGAACCTTTCACCCTGCTGGCGGCGCTCCAGGTCGGTGGCCATGTCGGCAGCCAGGCGGTTGTTGAGCAGCGACTTGTAATTGGCCTTGGCGATTTCATAATCGCGCGACAAGGCGGTCAGTTCCTGCTCGCGCACCGGCAGGGCGTCCATGCGGCCTTGCAGCGCGGCGATCTTGGTCAGAATCTCCTTTCGTTCGTTGTTGCGGAACTCCAGTTCGCGATTGGCCAGCGCCAGCTCCGTGCGCAGGCTGGCGATGCGCTCGCGCTGCTGGAGCAGGTCCGGGGCACCATCCACGGAAGCCTGGCTGGCGGCCGCCGCGTCCTTAACGCCAGATGGAGGGGCTTTCTCCGACTGCTTCGCCTGGGCCACCAGTTTTTCCAGCCGCTGCACATCGGGGTGGTCTACGGTATAGCGCAGCCGGAGCGCATCCAGCTCCGCTTGCAGGGCCGCGGAGTTTCTGGGCGCTGCCGCGGCATTGGCCTGGTTCGCGCCACGGCTGGCGGCGGTGCGCTCAAGCACTTTGGCGGTGGATTCCGCCATGCTCAACGAGCTGGTGAGCAGGGCGTGAGATTGCCCGGCGCGGTTGATGGCGTCCTGATTGCCCTGCAGCTCGATCTGCAGACGTGAAAGCGAAGCGGCCAGCGAACCTTCCTGCTCGGGCAGTTCGCCCTTGTGCTGGAGCTTGTAGGCTTCCAACTCGGCTTCCAGCGTGCCGAGGGTTTTCTTGGCCTGCTGCAATTGCTCTTCGATGAACGCCGCGGTTCCCTCCGCATGGTTCTCACGCGTGCGCAGGTTCTGCTCGATGAATAGATTCCCAATTTCGTTGGCTACGTTGGAAACCGTGTTGGGATCGCGACCCTGGTAAGCGATGCGGAACGCGTTGGTGCGCTCCTGGCTGAGGCCCCGCTCCAGCGTGATCTGGGTATCCTTGCGCATCATCTCCACGATCTCTTCCTGCGACAGACGGGCCTTTTCGCGGTCGTACAAATGGTAGGTATCGATGACTCTTTGCAGGCGGCTGGAAGCCAGGATCTGCTGTGAAATGGCGGCCAGGCGGTCCTGCACGTCGGCGCTGACCGTGGATGCCACGTAGCGCTCCGGCACCTTCTGGCTGTCGACCAGAATCACCGCCTCGGCCCTGTATGTGGGCGGGATGGTATAGACCACAGCCACCGAAAGCAGGCACAGGGCGATCCAGATTAGCCCGATAAGCACCTTTGAATTCCATAGCATGCGCGCCACAGACAGCGGCGATAGCTCGGGATGCACTGGTGGCGGCCCGGGCTGGACGGGGAACATGGGGTCGACGGAATGCACGGCTCCGACCAAACTGTAAACGGGCCAGTTTGCTTGGATTTGGACCACAGCCGCGCGGCACGGGCGATTCTTGGGAACTTAATCCAAAAGCTTCGGATTGGACGGCCGCGTCTTAGGGGATATACCTCATTTCAGAGCTGCAGTGTACCGGCGGTGATCAGGCCGGCGTTGTTCGACGAATTGCCCAGGTACACGGTATACGTGCCCGGCTGGGTCACCCATGCGCCCTGGCCGACGCTCCAAAAACTCAGCGGGTGTGAGGAGTCGTTTGCATCCACCTCGATGGTCACCTGCTGCGCCGCTCCCGGCTGGAGAAGCACTTTTTGCCACCCCACCAGGCGCTTGGGCGATTCGCCGGCCGCGGCTGGGAACGCCAGATAAATCTGGGCCACCTCCGCGCCGGCCACGGAGCCTGTGTTGGCCAGGGTGAAGGTCACCTGGAAGTTCGGGTTGCTCGCGCTCAAGTTGTTCACTACTGTGGCGTTCGAGAACGAGAAGGCCGTGTAGGACAGTCCGAAGCCGAAAGGAAACAGCGGCGTGAGTCCCTGCGCATCGTACCACTTGTAGCCGACGTTGAAGCCCTCAAAATAGCTGACCGGAAAGGGCGCGCTGCCGCTCGAAATGGTGGGCCGCGGCAGATCGTTCACACTGGCGGGAAACGTGATGGGCAGCTTGCCTGACGGGTTCACCGCGCCGAACAGGATGTTGGCGATGGCCTGTCCGCCGCGTTGTCCCGGGAACCAGGTTTCCAGCACCGCGCTCACGCTATTCAACCACGGCATCACCTGTGCGCCGGCGTTTTCCATCACCACAATGGTGTGCGGGTTGGCGGCGGCCACCGCGGCGACCAGGCCGTCCTGATCGATTGGAGACGGATTGGTGAGATCGGTAAAATTCAGGCCTGGCAGATCCATACCCTCGCTGGTCCATTGGCTGACGAAGACGATCGCCACCTGCGAGGCGCCGGCCAAGGAAGCGGCCGCCGCCGAATTGCTGCCGTCGTTGTACTGCACCGTGGCGCCCGGCGCCAGGGCTTGGATCGCCTGCCAGGGCGACGACGGATCCCACATCACTTGCGCCCAGCCTGGCGGGTTGGGATAAACCGGACTGCCCGTTACGGAGACCGGCCCACCCGTAGGCGTAACCTGCGCCGAACCGCCCCCCGAAAGCACCGCTACATCCGCATGCGATCCGATGACCGCGATGGACTTGATCGTCGCGGCATTGAGCGGCAGCTGGCCGCCGGCGTTCTTCAACAGCACGGCGCCCTGCTCTTCCGCCTCCTGTGCGATGGCTTGATCAGTGGCCGTGTCGATGGGCGCCAGGTGCTCGGGATAGTCGAACAGCCCAGCCGTGTACATGGCCCGCAGGATGCGGTGCACCATGTCGTCGAGGCGCGCTTGCGGCACCTGGCCGCCGGCGATGGCCTGGCCGAGGGTCCCGAAGTACAGGTTGTTCGGTTGCTCCTGGTCGAGCCCGGCCAGAGCCGCGGCCACGGTCGAATGGGTGGCCCACCAGTCCGACATGACGAAGCCCGGAAACGCCCAATCGCCCTTCAGAATGTCATTCAGCGTATGCGCGTTCTCGCAGGCGTAAACGCTGTTGATCAAATTGTAGGAACACATCACCGACTGCACGTTGGCATCCTTCACGCCGATCTCGAACGCCAGCAAGTCGCTCTCACGCATACCGCGCTCGTCAATCTGCACGTCGGCGGTGAAGCGGTCCGTCTCCTGATCGTTCAGCGCGTAATGCTTGATTCCGGCGATGACGTGTTGCGCCTGAATGGCATTAATATGCGCGGCGTTGATCTTACCCGCCAGAACGGGGTCTTCGCCCTTAGTCTCGAAGGTGCGCCCGTCGCGCGGCTCGCGGCCGATCAGGTTGACGTTGCCGCCCAGATTTACGTTCATCCCGTAAGCCCGCAATTCACTGCCAATGACCGTGCCATATTTGTAGGCTTCGTTCACATCCCAACTGGCGGCGCTGGCGATCGAGGAGGGCAGCGCGGTAGCTTGTCCCACGCCGTTGCCTACGCCCACGCTGCCGTCGGCCAGGTAGAGATCCGGAATACCGAGCCGCGGAATTCCCGGCACGTATCCCGCGGCGCCGCGCGGTATCGGCACTTGGGCGTTAACCGGTCCGCCCGCGCCATAAACCAGTTGGATCTTCTCGTCCTGGGTCATCTGCGAAATCAAATAATCCGCCCGTTGGTCCGCGGTGGGCGGTTGGACGGCGATCTGCACGGTATTGGACGTGGCGCCGCCGATCGAAAGGACCAGGGAGACGGCATCGCCCGCCGCCGAATTAGCCGGCACCAGCGCGTTCACCTGGTATTCGCCCACCGACCCCGGAGCCAGTCCCGCCCACAGCACCTGCGCAGGTGCGCCGCCTATGGTCACCGTTGGTTCAGTGGTGGTCTGCGAAAGCGAGCCGATGGGAGCCGGCGCGCCGGTCGGAGGCGGGTTATTTACCGCTCCAAGTCCAGTGCAGTAGATCAGGATGACGGTCACGCCGGCGCCTGCCGGATTCGACGGCGTGACCAAATGGTAGGATGAGTCCAGGATGGCTCCCGGTCCGGTGCCTTGCGCGTTGGTGGTGAAGATGCCGGGCGCGAAAGCCGCAATATCTACGGTCTGTGGAGCGCTGGTCTGGCCCGACAGCTCGGCGGTCAAGGAAGCCTGGCCGTTCGCCTCCCACGGTATTTGCAGGTTCACCTGGGTGCCGGAGACAAAGAACAAAGGCGCGTCGACAGCGGCGAATGCCAGCGAAAGGCCGCCCAGGCTGACAGGCAGAGGAGTGCTCGCCGCGCCCTGCGGCGTGGTCAGCAGGAAGCTGCCGTAAACGGATGCGATGCTGCCGGGAGCTACCGGCCCGGACACGGAACTAGCGGCATTCACGACGCCGCCCGGATTGATGGATGGCGCCGGCTGGGCCCACGCGCCGGAAAGAGTGGCCAGCAGGCACGCGAAACCGGCGCCCCAGGCCTTCCACGCGGACATAAGATCTGTACAGAACTTAACACATGGCGAACGCAATCGATCTTCCGTCCGACACTTCGATGGCGAAGACGGAAGCGTAAAGAGATGGGTTACAGTTATCCTTTCGTCTGCCACGTATTTAGGGTTTGTGAGCTTCGCGGTGATGTAGCCGCTGGGGCCGCACTTTATGAACTGAGCCAGACCGGTTCGGCCGTTCAGCTTCCGCTGGTAGAGATGGGTCACACTTACCGATCATCTGAAAATCCCTGCTCCCTTCATCCTCTCGTTTAGCGTTAAAACAACGCTAAATAACGCTAATAAGAAGAACTTCAACTCCTAAATCAATCTGAACGGACGTCGACCGCCATCGATGACTCGGCCAATCGCCCGGTTCCACTTCGCCACCAGCCCTGCTATTTAACGGTGACCTCGATGTGGCCCGAATAGGTTGATTCGAAGCGACTTAAAGTTCTTGCAGTTGCATCCGCCAGTAAACGGGATTTCTGTGACCGAGGGAATCATAAAACAGTTTGGCCCACTCCCATGGATTCCACATACGTCTCCAGCGAGCGCGGTTCACGATACATTTCAATCACCCGCGCTTAACGTCCCCCAAGAAAAACGACGCATCCCGTTCATTGAGGTGGCGGGTGAAATAGAGCCTCTTCGCGCTCGCTCTGTTCTACGCCAGAAGATTCCGACAGGTAATCCGCGATCCCGGGTTCCATCGCAGGCAGGCGTGACGCAGCGTCAGCGGCGCAGCGGGGCTGCGGCAGGCAGTATAATTCCATCAGGTGAAACTCGCCATTTCGGTTCTATTGGCTTTGCCTGGACTGGCCGTGGTGTGCGCGGCTGGCTCCGAAGACTACCTGCGAGAAGCCAACGCGGCCTATCAATCCGGCGACATGGCCACCGCCATCGCGCGGTACCGCGAGTTTCTTAAAGAGTATCCGGACGCCGCTGAAATCCGTTCCAACCTGGGCGCCGCACTGGTGCGCAATGGGCAGTTCGCCGAAGCCATCACGGAATACGATTTGGCCCTGCGAAAGCTGCCGAACAATCCCCAGGTGCGGATGAACCTGGCGCTGGCGTACTACAAGCTCGGGCGGCTGCCGGAAGCCGTCGCGGACCTGGAGATCCTGCACCGGCTGCAGCCATTGGAGCTGAAGCCGGCGCTGCTGCTGGCCGATTGTCTCCTCGCCATGAACCAGCCAGGGAAGGCGGCGGAAGTGCTCGCGCCGATGCTGGAGGAGTACCCCGACGATCATGCGGTCATCTACATGCTCGGCATGGCGCTGCTCAAGGACAACCGCACCCAACAGGCAGAAGCCATGTTGGATCGCATCCTGCACGATGGCGAATCCGCGGAATCGGCGTTCCTGCTGGGACAAAGCGCGCTGGTGCACAATGACCTGATAGCTGCCGCCGGCCACCTGGCGCGCGCCATCGAATTGAATCCGAAGATGCCTTGGGTGCATTCACTTTACGCGCAGGCGCTGAAAGCCGCGGGCCAGGGGGAGCTGGCGGCCGTCCAGTTCAACGAAGAATTGAAAGTGAATCCATACGATTTTACGGCCAACACCGAGACGGCCCTGTTGCTGAAGCAGGACGGCAAACTCGATGAAGCACTGGGCCGTGTCGAACGGGCCCTTCTGGTGCGCCCCAACGATCCGGGCGCGGTGTATCAACGGGCGTCCATCCACCTCGCGGAGGGACTCACCGAACCTGCCAGCCGCGAACTCGAGCAATTGCTTCACGATTATCCGAATTTCTCCGAGGCTCACGCTGCCCTGGCCACGGCTTATTACCGGCTCAAGCGGCGGGAGGACGGGGATCGCGAGACCGCCGAGGCGAGGCGGGTGCGGGAGGACGCGCAGAAGGCGCTGGAGGAGAACCGCAAGAACTGAGCCGGCGCCCTTTTAACGCGTGTCAGCCTGCTCGGTGACCGTCAGAATCTGGTCGGCGGGAACATCGCTTAGCGTCTGATGAATCCGGCTGGGCCACGTGATGTCGATCTGTTTCACCATCTTCGCGCGGCCCAGCCCGAAATGCAGGCGCGGATCGCTGGAGGCGGCGTAGCCCGTGCTGGTGGTGGCGTGATTGTACTGCGTGCCCTCCTCGGTGGTGACGCGTACCTGCGCGCCCAGCCCCATGCGATTGCTCTTGACGCCCACCAGCTTCAGCAGAATCCAATGATTTCCGTTGCGCGAGATGTTATGGAAGTACTGCGCCTTGCCATTCAGCACGGTGACCACCGCATCCACGCGCCCGTCGTTGTCCAGATCGCCAAAAGCGGCGCCGCGATGGGGTTGTGGGCTTTGGAACGCCTCGCCCGCGCCCGTGCTCACATCCTGAAACTTCCCGCTCCCCAAGTTGCGTAAGACCGTGTTGGGTTCCTCCGGCTTGCGCAGCGACATGAGAGCGATATTATCCAGCACGTGGCCGCGCACGGCCAGCAGGTCCTTCCACCCATCGTTGTCGAAGTCGTAAATACCGTTCGACCATGCGGACATGGGACGCGTCACGGTCGCCACGCCGGAAGCCGCCGTGATCTCCGCGAAATCGCCTGCCGCACCGCGATTTTTGAAAAGCGGGAACGTATCGCCGTCGAAGGCTGTCAGCCAGACGTCGTCATAACCGTCGTTATCCATGTCCCGGAAGTCGGCGCCCATGCCGGAGACGTAAGCGCCGGACTCGGGATAGGCCACGCCGGCTGGCAAGGCTACTTCTTCGAATTTCTTGCCGCCCACGTTGTGGAACAGCATGTTGGGCGCGTTATCGTTGGCAACGAAAACGTCCATGAAGCCGTCATGGTCGTAGTCGGCGAACGCCACTCCCATGCCCTTGCCGCGCACCGCGGCAATGCCCGTCGCGGCGGACACATCGGTAAATGTGCCGTCGCCGTTGTTGTGGTAAAGAGTGTTGGGCAGGGGCGCGTAGTTCTTGGGGTGGCAATAGGCGCGCAGGTTCGGATTAGGCCCACAAAACGGGTCTTCATTGACTTCCCACTTGCAGTAGTTCGAGACAAACAGGTCCAGCCGGCCGTCGTTGTCATAATCGAACCAGCCCGCGGACACTGCCCACATCTTCCGGCCGTCGAGGGATCCGCCGCCCACGCCGGCCTCGTCGGTGACATCGGTAAAGGTTCCGTCATGGTTGTTGTGCAACAGTTGGTTCTTGGTCACATTCGCGAGAAAGATATCCGGCCAGCCATCGTTGTCATAGTCTCCAACGGCGACTCCTATACCGTAGCCCTCACCCTTTACGCCGGCCTTTTCGGTGACATCGGTGAACGTACCGTTACGGTTGTTGTGGAACAGGCGATTCCAGTATTTGGGCGAATCCTTCGTGAGTGACGGGATAGCCGCGCCGTTGACGAAGTAAACGTCCATATATCCATCGTTGTCGTAATCGAGCAAGGCCACGCCGGCCAGCATGGTTTCGGGCAGGTTTTTGTTGGCGGTGGGGCAACTGTCGGCGATGAAGTGAAGGCCGGCGCGATCGGCAATTTCCTCGAAGGCGATGGGGCCCAGCGCGGCGGCCGCCGCGGCCAGCACCGGAGCACACAACAGGATGGCCGGCCCTCGCATTACCCTTCAGAATAGTACGTGGGGCGCGCCGCCCGCCTCGACACGAGCTAAATTCAGAGTTATGACCCTCGGCGGAATGGAGTTTTTTTGGTACTTTTCTGCGCCAAGCCGCCTATGGGCTCGGACAAGCGCCAATTCCGCCCCGGAAGAATGCTCCTTTCAAACTGAATTACACAAACGCCTGTCCGGCGTCCGGGTGTGCCGATTGCTCACGCGTTATCGCTTTTCTGCTACCCTGTCGCTGCCGGCAAGGCGGCGATCCTCCCCACCATCGCGCGGAACTGTCGCTTGGTCAGATGGCTCTCGGCGCGGATGAGCCAGTAGCGCCCGCTCACTACGGCATTGATGCGGAGATTCCGCCATGCTGTCTTCAAGGTCGTGACCGGCCTGGCCGGATCATTCGGGCGCGGACTGCCGAACGGAAAATGTACCACTCGGGGCGAAAGTCGCCGAAGCGTTCCTTGTGCCAAGCGGCGTAATCGGCGAGCGCCTAATGGAGCGCGGGATTCAATGGAATGGTGCGGCCTTTGCCCGCCTCGGTCTTGCTCCGGCCCACCGAGAGGTGTCGCTTCTCGAGGTCGATTTGTCCCCAAGTCAAGTTCTTCATTTTCCGCGCTGCGCATCCCCGTGTTCTGGCAAGCATCAATGCCGGATAAATATGGGGCGAACGCGCCGCCTTCGCCGCCGCAATCAAGCGAGCTTTCTCATCTGGGTCGTATGCCTTTCCGACACTCTTCCTCACCTTCAGCTCCAGCAGCTTCTTCTCGCGGAGCCGCACGCGAAGGAGATCGCCAGGTCTCCGAGGACCTTCGCCGAAGGTCGGTTCAGCTGCCATCCTTGCGTTAATAACTAGCATCGGCAGATCCATCGATTCCGGCGGGGCATCTCAGGCCCTCCACGGGGTTCTTGACGCATTACGCGTTACCGAAGCTGTATGCGGCCGATTGAGTGCCGTCGCGGCCCCTGGTATCTCACGCGAGCCAAAGCTCTGTCTGTGGGCTTTCTATTGCCTACTTCAAATCGCTCGAATTCCCGTCATTGGTCTGGGACTGTTAGGTAACCGTCCCGCCGTGTAGGGACTTGTACGCACTGTGGTGTGGCAGGGGTTGACGGGTGACCGCCGCCGCAATGCCGATCAAAACGCCCCAGCGTTTCCCGATACTGCCGCTGACCCTGCCGTCGTCAATCCGGGTACTTGTCCCCGTCCCGCGCTACGCGGATCCAGTGGTCGGCGAAGGCGTGGTTCGCGCCACGCAGCTCCACGCGAGGCATGTGGCAGGAGGTACACGCTTGCCTGGCAGCCGGACAGATCCGTTTGCGAATACTGACGTTCCGATCATTGTGGCAGGTTGTGCACTTCGCATCGTACGCCCGGTCGTCCTTCATCACGGCGGCGTGCGGGTCATGGCAGGCGGTACAAGCAATGCGCTGGTCGCCGGAAAGAAAACATTGGCTGTTGGCCAGCCGGTAGGGCTGGAAGCGCACATTGTTAGTCCCGTGAACCTTCATCAGAATGACCGTCTCCCAGGTGCGGTGGCACGATCCGCACAGGCCGCTGGTCTCCTCGGCGGTCAGCCCTTTCTGGCTGCGGATGGTGCCCGGCTTGGGTTTGCCGTCCACGATGCTGTCTATGTGGGCCTGGCCTGGCCCGTGACACGCTTCGCACTGCACGCCGTCCTCGTACGCCTTCAATTGCAGGACGCTTCCGCGCCGCGCTCCGGTTGTGTGACAACCAAAGCAGTCGCGGGTCTCGGTTGGTCCCATGCTCCTGCCCAGCGCCTGCTGCAGATTGCCGGGCGCGTCATTCTGCGCGCCCACCGTCAGGGACAGCCCTTTCAACGCCAGGTAGTAGCTGACGCGGCTCTCGAAATAGCGCCCGTCGGCGGCGAACACGTAGGTTTGCCCTGCTTTACCTTGCCCAAAAGCGTAGAGCAAAGTGGTCTCTTCGCTCTTGACACCGTCCGTTACGCGGTACAGGTAGCTCTTGTCTTTACGCTCGATGGTATAGCGATAAGTCCCCTCGGTCCACTCGAGACGCGGGTTGTGCTTCAGAATCTCGCAATCGTCGATAGGCTCCAGCGCGCGATGCATGCTGTTAGCGCGGTAGCTGCGGGCCTGCGCCGGATGACAGAGGCCGCATTTCTTGGATCCCGCGTACTCGCCCGCGGCAGGCCAGATCGACGGCGATTCGGCAGCGTCGGCCGAGCTCTGACCCGGCAACCCGATTCCGGCCGCCACCCACGCGGCCACCGGGCCCGCCAACAACAACCCCCGCCAGCGCATAGACTCATTATCGAACAATCGGGCATGCGTTACTATCACAAGTAAGAACCTATGCTCTCGCATGCGACGGTCGCCGCCGTGGCCGCCCTTTTCGCCGCGGCAGCGCCTGCCCAAAAGGCCGAAAGCGTCAGCTTCGAACAGGTCGTCAAGCAAGCCGGCGAAGCACGTGACCAGAACCGCCTGGAAGACGCCGCCCGCCTATACCGCGAGGCCTTGCGCATCAAGCCCGGCTGGCCGGAGGGGTGGTGGTTCCTGGGCACGCTGCTTTACGACCAGGACCGCTTCCCGGAGTGCTCCGACGCCCTCGGGCGGCTGATCGACCTGAAGCCTGAAATGGGGCTGGGCCAAGCCTTGCTCGGCCTGTGCGAATTCAATATCCAGCGTTACGCTTCTGCGCTGAGACATTTGCTCGAAGCCGAAAGGCTGGGCTTCGGCGGCGAGCAACAACTTCAGCAAGTGGCCGTCTACCATGCGGCTCTGGCGTGCATCCTTCTCCAAGACTACGAGCACGCCCGCGAACAGCTCATCCGGCTGGTCCAATCCACCGATGTCCCTCCCGATGTCTATCTCGCGGCGGGCATGGCGGCCTTGCGGCGGCCCCTGCTGCCGCCTCAAATCCCCGATTCCGACCGGGACCTCGCCGCGCAGTTGGGCCACGCCGTGGTCTTCGAACTGGAACGCCATCCGGAGGAGGCCGCCCGCGCCTATGAAGCCGTGCTCGCGGTTTATCCGAAGGCTCCCGGCGTGCACTATACTTACGGCAGTTTTCTGCTGAGCTCCGATCCCGATAAGGCCCTGGCGGCTCTCAAACAGGAACTGGAAATCGACCCCGATCACGTTCCGGCCCTGGCAACCATCGCAGGTGAATACTTGAAGCGCGAGGACGCCGCATCGGCGCGGCCTTACGCCGAAAAGGCGGCGCGGCTCGCGCCCGGGGATTTCGCCGCGCGCACCGCTTATGGCCGTACGTTGCTGCAGCTCGACGACGTTGAAGGCGCCATCCGCGAACTGGAGACCGCCGTCAAACTGGCCCCCGACAGCCCGCACGCGCGCTTCGCGCTGGCGGCCGCCTACACTCGCGCCGGACGTAAAGAAGACGCCGAAACTGAGAGAAATGCCTTCAAGCGACTGCAGAAGCTGATAGACTCAGAGAAGAACTGAAATCGGGACACCCGCATCGGAATCTGCCGGGCCCCGCAATTCTCCGCAAGGATGCTTGCCATGATGAAACGAATTCTCGAGGGAGCTTGGCTGCTCTGTTTTCTGGCGTCGCCTACCTTCGCCCAATCCCAACAGCCGCCCGCTTCCGCCCCCCAAACGCCAACCATCAAAACAACCGTCGATGAAGTGCTTCTCGACATGGTCGTCCGCGACAAAAAGGGGAAACCGATCACCGACCTCGGTCCGGATGACTTGAGCGTTATCGACAATGGCGCGAAACAGAAGATCGTCAGTTTTCGGCTGGTGCAAGGCGCGGAAACCATCGGCCAGCAAGGTGCCCATACCACGCTCGATCCTTTACGGCAGCTCCGCCTAGTCACCTTGGCCTTTGAAGGTATGGAAGTAGACCAGCGCGCCGTGGCGCGCCGCGCGGCCATCGACCTGATCAAGGGCGAACAAGGCGCCAACGTCTACTACTCGGTAGTGGCGATCGCCTCGCAGCTTCAGGTGCTACAACCGTTCACCAACGACAAGGAGTTGCTGCGCAAAGCCATTGAGCGGGCCACCAGCGGTCTCTCCTCCACGCAACTCACGCAGGACACCGCCCGGATTAAGAACGACCTCCACAAGACGTTGCTGCAGGCCACCGGAACACCCGATCAGCGCGCCGCCCTGGAGGCTTTGAATGCACCAAGCTTGAGCACCGGCAATGGCCCGCCGTCGAATGCTGCCGGGCTCGGATCCAGCGCCCTGAACGCCAAGCTGGTCCAGGTGATGCTCGATATGCTGCGCTACGATGCTACGGTTACCAACGATGGCAGCCGGCTCACCATCTTCTCGCTGGAGTCCCTGGTCAACGGCCTCGCCAAATTGCCGGGGCGCAAATCCGTGCTGTACTTCTCTTGGGGCATGTACATCCCGACCTATCTCGATGAGGCCTACCGGAATCTGATTTCAATGGCCAACCGCTCGAACGTGACCTTCTACACTGTGGATACCAGGGGTGTGATGACCTGGAGCCAAAACACCGGCTCCACGGATCAATTGACGCGCGCAACTCAAGGATCCGCGGCGAATATGAACAAGGGCGCAGTCAGTTGGGATCAGATCATGGCCGCTGACAATGCCGAGACTTCCATGCGCAACGATGTGCAGGGTCCCATGCGCGATTTGTCCCAGTCTACGGGAGGCTTCCTGATCGGCGATAGCAACGACCTGCGCGTTCCCTTGCGCCATGTCAATGAAGAGATCAACAGCTATTACGAGATCTCGTACAACCCCGGCATTCAGAACTACGACGGGACCTTCCGCAAGGTGAGGGTGGAAACGGGCCGCAAGGACCTGGTGTTGCACGCCCGCAGCGGCTATTTCGCGTTACCGCCGGAAGTCCGCTCCGAAGGGTTGATGCCCTTCGAAGTGCCCCTGCTAAAGGCTTTGTCGGATGCCACACTGCCGCACGACGTCGCCTTCCGCTCCAGCCTGCTGCGCTTTCAGAACACCGCCGACGGCATCCGCACTTCGGTGGTTGTTGAAGTGCCCGTGGGTAACTTGACCTTTCTCGAGGATAAGGAGAAGAACCAGTTCAATGCGCGGCTATCGCTGGTCGCGCTGGTCAAGGACGATAAGGGCCAGGTGGTTCAAAAGTTCGAGCGTGACATGCCCTTGCAGGGTACGCTGGACAAGGTTCCGGGCGTAAAGATGGGCAATTTCATCTACAAGGAACTATTTACGGCTCCCCCTGGCAAGTACACGCTGGAAGCCGCGGTGGTGGATCGCGAAAATAACAAGATCGGAGCCAACCGTAGCGCCTTCGAACTCGCCGCTCCGCGCGGGGTCGGCATTTCCGGCATTTCCCTGGTTCGCTCCTACCAGCCGAACGTGAAGGACCTGGACGCCAACGACCCGTTTCAATTCCAGGGCGGCCGCGTCACGCCGACGCTCTCCCCGACGATCAAGGCCGAGCCGGGAGCCATGCTGAATCTGTTTTTCGTGGTGTATCCGGATCCCGGCGTCAAGGCCAAACCGTCGCTGGCGATCGAATATCTCAGGGAGGGCCAGGTGGTGGGTCAGGGAAATGTGGACCTGCCAGCTCCGGATGCTCAGGGACGTATCCCCTATATTATGGGATCCCAAGCCTCCGGCATGCCGCCCGGCGAATACGTGGTCCACGCCACCGTAAAGCAGGGCGACTCGGCCGCGGAAGCCAGAACCACCGTTAAAGTGGAGTAGGACGGCTCCCAGCCTGTCTCGCTGCAGAACCCAACCTACTCGATCGACGGACGACGCATTTGTGAGGAACGAAAGGCCAGGAGGCCTCTCCTACTTCTGTTCAATTCAGCCAGAAGACTGTACTACTTTCGGCGACCGACGCCCCCTGCCGCACACTTACCCGGACTTCGTAGTGCCCCAGTTCGTCCAGGCGGGGCTCCACCATCACAGGAATGGCGCCGGTGGCGTCCGGCTGCGGCAGCGCCGGCGTCTCCCGCCCGACTTCGTTGCCGGAGGCTAAGTATCGGATGGTCACTTCCGGCTTGGTGGCGCTTTGCTGCGGGTCGGGATATACCACGAAATAGAGCGATGGCTTGGCGCCGGCCGCTATCTGGTCGTTCAACGAAGGCGTGATCCTCTCGCTGGCAAGCTCCAGCGGATCATTGGTGTTCCAGGCTTTCTCCAGCTTATCGACCCGCCGCACCAATACGATACCGCTCAGTCCTACTCCCGGTGAGGGCGCCGAGACCACGAACACCGAGCGCTGGGCCGCCGCAATCTCGCCCTCCCGGTCCAACACTACGGTTTCCAGCGTGTAGCGGCCGATGCGCACCGCAAACGGCTGCGCGAAGACCAAGTCGCCCTCGCGGAACTCGTCGAGCCTATCCGCGGGGACCGCCCGCGGCAGGTCTCGGCTGATCTTGCCAATCACCTGTCCATGCTCGTCTTTGAGCAGCGCCAGGAACGAGGCATGCAGCCGTGCGACAGGGTGTTCCCGTTCCAGGCCGGCGGTCAATCCGCGGATTGGCAGGTCGAGGACCATGTCATACAGAGCCCCTCCGGGCACCGGACGGAATCGCAGCGCGGCCGCACGATAGGTCAGCGCCTTGGGCAGCGGCGAGGTATTCAAGGCCTTGAGCGCGGCCGCCTCAAAAGGTAAGAGCGGCTCGCCGTTCAGGTCCGGCAGCGCATAGTAGCCGTCCCGCGCCTGCACTCTTACTCCGCTCCGCGCCAGCTTCACCGTGATTTTGCGGAAGCCACCGTCGTAATTCTGCGAAGTGGGCGAATAAGTCAGCTCATAATGCATGCCCACCTCCTCCATTATCCGGCGCAATGGCTTCACAATGTCGTTCGTGTTGGCGATGAGAAACCCGCCAGTGCTCTCCGCCAGCTCCTGCATGCTCTGCTGCGGGTTGGCGGAGAGCGCATAGAACAGGGAGTCGTCCTGGTGCATCCAGTCCTTAGTTTTTTCCGCGATTTCCTGATTGGTCGGATTGATGCTGGGAGTAGCCACCAGCGATTGCTGGTCCTGGCTTTCCTTGGCTATGTTACGCAGCTCGCTTTGAGCCGGCAACATCGGATTGGTGGTCGACAAACCGCCCGCATCGATGGCATAGAAAGAAACATTCGCGCGGTTAGCTTCAGAGAGAACCGCACGGAAAGTCTCGCGGTTGTTGGGCGGCAGCACCAGGCCTTCGGAAAGAAAGATCACGGTTTTGCGGCCCGGCAGCCGGCTCTGCTCCCGCGCCAGCAGGAGCAAGGCGGCGACCGAACGCATACCGAACTGGTAGGACTCTACGCCGACCTGGCCATGCAGGATGCCGTTCATGATCTGGGCCGATTCGCTATCGGCCTGCTCGGCGCCGGCGGTGGCCATACCGGAACTGCTGAACGGATCGAAACCGAACTCGATGGTGAAGCCGGTTTGGCTTGTTCTCACATTCATGGAAACCTGCCGCAGAACGTTGGCCGTATCGTTGACGAACTGGTCGTAGTTGCCGCTGGCGGCGTGTTCGATGGCCTTGCGCAGCGCAGGCACGTCGCGCGTGTAATTCTGCAGCGCGTTCAGGCGATAGTCGAGGCTGAAGATCGCCACGTAGGTATTGGGCGTTAGCTCGTTATCCAGGAACTTGAGGGCCGCATCGCGCGCGAAGAGACGGCTCTTCGGGCTCATGGCCTGGAACACGATGGAAACCAGGTTAATCTGGCGCACGGCGTGCGGGGACACGCCCGTCGGGCTGCTGACGGTCTCCGGTGCGCCGGCAACCGGCTCGGCCCGTTCGGACTCGCGCTGCTCCCGGCCGGAGATCAGGCGGAAGCTCTTGATGCTTTGCAGCACGCCGTCTTCGTAGACTTGGAGGTCGCCAGTCTTCAGGTCGGTAACTGCGCGCTCTTTCTTATCGCGCACCACCATGTCCAGCAGCACCTCGCGCGTGGTCGTGCGGATGGTCGTCTGCGGGAGCGCCGAAGCAATCGGCAGCAGTAATAACAGGTAAGTCCCCCTCAAAGTCACCTCACATTAGTGGGATAGGCCGTAGGCCGCCGGCGCAGGCTACGAGCCTTCCCCACAATAAAAAGGGGGGGCCGGGCGGCCCCCCTTCAGGTTTTTGCGGATGGCGAGTGTGTCTAGAAGTAGAACTTAATCGCCAACTGAATAATGCGGTGGCCGAGTTTCTCATCGACATAACCGAAACCTGGGTTGTTCAACTTGCCCTGTTGGTTGAACGTCAAGTTCAGATTCGGGTCGCCGCTATTCAGGAACGACGGCAGCGGATGGTTCAGGAAGTTATAGCCCGAGAAGCGCAATTGCACCTTCTTGGACTCGCTGATCTGGAAGTTCTTAAACAGCGACGCATCCGCGTTCCAGAATGCCGGCCCCTTGATATAGGGCCACTCATAACTTCCATTTTGGCCTAGGGAAGGCTGGGCGAAGCAGGCGCCGTTGACACGCTGGTTCGGGGCCAGATTCGCGTTCGGATTGCAGGTCAGGACGGGCTCCAGTTGCACGGCATTCGTCCCCAAAGTATTCTCAGCGTTCATGCCGATGGCTGAAGTTACGGTCGTCCCGTTGGGCAGCACGGTGCCTGGCAGAAGGTAGCCGCCGAAGTTCATATTGGCATTCACGATCGCCTGCAGGTCGGCGCCGCTCTGGACCTGGGTGATACCTGAAATCTGCCAGCCGTTGACGATCCCTTTAAGGATCGGGTTGCCCTTATAGAAATCGGGCGCCTGATAGACCCACGCAACGTTGAAGATGTGCGTATGATCGAAAGAGAGCGGCCCATAGTTATCAGCTACATTGAGGTTGCTGGCCTCGTTGCTCCATTCGCGGATGCCCAGGTTCTTGCTGAACGTGTAATTCATCAGGAAGTTGAGGCGGCCGCTCTGCTTATTCCACGAAGCCTGCAGCCCATTATAGTTCTGATACAGCGAGTGCTGCGCCACGTTGAGGGCCTGGTAGCTCTTGTAGGGGTAGTAATCGGCCGAGTCGCCGGCTTGGGTCCAATGCCCGTTCGCAAACTCCGCCCCAAACGGGATTAGGTTGATGTTGAAGAAGCTGGTGTTCCAATTGTTCTGGTCGGTAGAACTGTTGCCGACGTAGGAAACCTCAAAGAGCGACTTCCACGGGGCGCGTTGGGAGATCGTGAAAGAATAGGTCTTCGTGAGCGGTTGTTTGGTATCCCCCATCTGGAGCGTGGTGATGCTGCCGGGCGGGGCAGACGCCGGCACGGTGTTGCCGATTTGGTTGATCTGAATACCATTGCAGGCGCAATAGGTGTATGCGCCCTGCGTGATGCCCAGAGCACCCGACTGCACGTTCTGCTCGTCGTGGAAATGGTACATGCCCCAGCCGCCGCGGATCACGGTCTTGCCCGTTCCGAAGATATCGAACGCCATGCCAAAGCGCGGGTCGTAGAAGAGCGCGCGGCTGGGGGTTCCCGAGATTGGAATGCTGGGGTCGATCTTGTTCCACTCGATGCCGGTCAAGGAAGCGGGCGGAGCGCTGGGATCGTACTTGCTGGGAACCCACACCGCCAACCCGGTGCCCTTTTGATCGAACCATGCGCCCAGGTGGTCGAAGCGCAAACCGAAGTCCAGAGTCAGGCGCCGGTTTACCTTCCAGGAATCCTGCACGTAGAACTGTACGCTGTGGAAGGCCAGGGCCAGGATGGTGTCCTTGTTGCTTTCGCTGTATTGACTGACGCGGCCCAGAATGGTATCCGCGTAAGCATTGCCACTCGATCCGCCGCCCCAACTGGTCATTACCATTTCGCCGTTGGCCTGGTTGCTGGAGGGCTGATTGTTACCGGTCTGTTCCCAGTAGAAGCCCGTCTTGATGGTATGAGTCGCCCAAACCTTCGAGAAGTTGTCCGATACGGTCGGTA
>Ga0070731_10000187_pt1 | contig 107158 bp, 99 predicted proteins | sample Coa_R1_2_FD_66448 | JGI IMG/M metagenome (GOLD analysis project Ga0070731, IMG submission 66448) | Surface soil microbial communities from Centralia Pennsylvania, which are recovering from an underground coalmine fire - Coalmine... | ecosystem: Environmental > Terrestrial > Soil > Unclassified... | reverse complement strand
TCTCCTTTGCTCCGCCGCCTTTGGAGAAGACAAGCTTGTCGTGCACGAGTGGGGCACATTCACCTCGTTGCAGGACGAGGACGGCAATGCCATCGGCGGCATCAATACGGACGACGAACCCGTGCCGCAATTCGTGCACCGCATCGCGTATAACGTTTTACTTTCGCCGACCGAAGCGCCGTCCGGCTTCTTCCAGGGAGCGCCGAGTTGCCATCCCGACGTGACTATGCGGCTTGAGACCCCAGTGATTTATTTTCATCCGCCGGCGGGCTGGAACCCGCGGCCCGTTGATGTTCACGTTGCGTTCAACGGCGGGTGGCTTACGGAGTTTTATCCGAACGCTGATTTTCGCGACCCGGGTTTTGAATCGGAGCAGCGCATCGGTCACATCCGAAAAGACGCCGCAGGTGAATTATCCTGGAAAGGGCTGGCAATCGGGACGGACGCCAGAGGGCCGGAGACGAAGGAAAGGGTGTGGCTCGCCCCGCGCGCCGTCGATGCGGCGCCGGTAACAACGGGATCAAACGAGCACGAGAAATTTCTCTTCTATCGCGGCGTCGGAAATCGGGAGGCGGCGCTTCGCGTCGTGCGCAAGCAGGAAACGCTGGAAATGCAGGATGCTCCGCGCGTCCTCGCCATGCTGAACGCGCCGGAGAATCTCCGCATTCATGCCGCATGGCTGGTGGAAATCGCCTCCGACGGCGCGTGCGCCTTCCGCAACCTCGGCCCGCTCGAGTGGGAGAAGCGCGGCTCGATGCCGGCCTCCCTCAAAGATTTTCGCGCGGAAAGCGCTTCTCAATTACGCGGCCAGATGCGCGAAGCGCTCATCAAGGAAGGATTGTTTCCCGACGAAGCCGAAGCGCTTCTAAACACATGGCGAATTTCCTATTTCAAAAGCCCGGGCCTGCGGCTCTTCTACATCTGCCCTCGCGTGGACGTGGACGGAATTCTCCCGCTGGAAATTTCCGCGCCGTCGCAAATCACGCGTGTGATGATGGGCAGGATCGAGATCGTAACGCCGGGGCAGCGCGCCTTGCTGAAGAAACTCGCGGCAGGCCCCGCGCCCGACTTGAGCGGGATGCGCGCCGGCCCTTCCGACTTCCAGCACCCGGAGAACGTCGCGCATTGGGACGCGGTGATGGCCGGCAAAGAGCCTTACAGCGCGCTCGGCCTTCCCTTTCCGGAACTCTACGGGGACTACCTGAAACTGGGGCGTTTCCGCAACGCGCTGATCCTTGATGAGGAGAAACGCCGCCCGGCCCCGGCGCTCAAGAAATTCATCGAGGAAAACGGCTTTCAGGCATACGCGGACTAGGCAGTGTCATGCACTTTGGCCCGCTCTTGGTTGTAGAGGCGGCTGTGCCAGCCGCCTAAAGAACTGGAAGCGCCTCCCGCTCCAGGGGGAGTAGAATGTCTCCCATTCGCAAGATACCGGAGCGCATCGCCGGGTCAAACGTCCCCTCATTCTTTCTCCATCGCCCGTTCGACGAGGAGTGTGGCCAGACGTTGCGTCCCTTCATCCAGCGCGGCGTTCGCTTTCTTTAGCCGGGCCAGTTCGCCGGATTCCATGGCCGCTTCGACTTCCCGGGCGAGGACTTCGACCTTCCGCTTTTCCTCGGCGGAAAGGTCGATGATCCCGAAGGCGTGGCGCACCGCCGCCAGCATCTCGGAGGCTTTGAGTTTTGATTCCGTGAGGATGCGCTCGTTCATGTCCTCGAAGGCGTGCTCGACGGAATCGCCCAGCATCTTTTCCACGGCTTCGTCGGAGACGTCCACGGCGCTTTGAATGGCGACGATTTTTTCCGCGCCGGTTTTCGTGTCGCGGGCGAGGACGTGGAGGATGCCGTTGGCGTCGATCTCGAATTGGACGCCCACGCGCGCCTGGCCTTTCGCGCCGGGTTCGAACGCGATTTCGAATTGACCGAGCGGCCAGTTGTCGCGCGCCATTTCCCGCTCGCCTTGCAGGACTTTGATGAGCATCGAACGCTGGTTCGGCATGGCGTTGGTGAACATCTCGCCCGCTTTCAACGGAATGGTCGAGTTGCGCGGTATGATGACGTTCATCAACCCGCCGAAGGTCTCTATCCCGAGCGAAAGCGGCGTAACGTCGAGCAGCACCATGTTTTGCACCGCGCCTTCCAGGATGCCCGCCTGGATCGTCGCGCCAAGGGCCACGACTTCGTCGGGGTTGTGGCTCGTGTTCGGTTCGCGCTCGAATAGGGCTGCGACCAGTCGCCTCACCATCGGCATGCGGGTCGCGCCGCCGGCCAGCACCACCTGGTCGAGATCGGCGAGCGAAAGCCGCGCGTCCGCGAGGGCCCGCAGACAATGACCGCGCGTCTTTTCGACGATGGGGCGCGCGATCCGTTCCAGTCCGGCCCTCGTCAAAAGATGGGAGAAGCTGGTTTCGCCCTCCGCGAAGGGCAGCTCGATGCGCGCCTCTTCCTCCAGCGAGAGGCGGTGTTTCGCCTCGATGGCCGCCTCGCGCAGACGCGCGGTGAAAAGCGGGTCGCCTTCCCGCGCGATTTCGATTTCGGAGAGGAGCGCATTGTCGATGTCGTCGCCGCCGAGTCGCGTGTTGCCGTGCGTGGCGAGGACGTGGAAGACGCCCTCGTTCAATTCCAGGATCGTGATGTCGAACGTCCCTCCGCCAAGGTCGAAAACCGCGATCTTCGATTTCGCATTCAGCTTGTCCAGGCCGTAGGCGAGCGCGGCGGCGGTCGGTTCGTTGACGATCCGCTCGACGGTGAAGCCCGCGAGTTCGCCCGCGCGCTTGGTCGCCTGGCGCTGGCCGTCGTTGAAATACGCGGGCACGGTGATGACCGCGCGCGAGACCGTCTGCTCCAGCGCGCGCTCGGCGTCGCGTTTCAATTTTCCGAGGATGAGGGCGGAGATTTCTTCCGGGTTTTTCCCGTGGAACCGCACGTCGCGGCCCATCGATCGTTTGATGGAGGAGATGGTATTGGCGGGTTGCACGACGCGCAGGCGGGCTGCCGCCCGGCCCACGAGCGGGCCGGGCAGGTGGACGACGGACGGCGTGAGGCGTTCGCCTTCCTCGCCCGCGATGAGGATGGGGAAGCCCGCATCCATGACGCCGATGAGGGAATTGGTGGTGCCGAGGTCGATGCCAGCGATCATGCGTTCAGGCTTAGCAACGCCTCCCGCGCCTGGCCAGTCCACTTTGAGAGATACGAAAACCCCTGGCAGAGCGCCGCGAGCCGGTCGACCGGTTTCTTGTCGGGCCACTCGGAGTCGATCCGGCGCAGTTCCTCCAGAAGTTCGTCCATGCCGGCGTCGAGGACGGCAAGGCATTCCTTAAAAGAGCGGATCAACTTCCATCGTTCCGGCGCCAGAAGGGCCTGGGCGAGGGGGGTGGAGGCAGGTTTGAATGCGTTGAACGCCTGTTGCAACGCGCTCATCTTCATGAAGAGAGCCGCGATGCCGGGCGGCGCATCGGCGCCGGGGATGGAGGCGCATTCCAACTCCAGCAAGTGCCGCAGGCGCGTCCGCGGCTCGCGCAAGGTCTGGTATGCGGCGTTCAACGCCTGGAAATCTCCGGCTTCTCCCGCGATGTCGGGATGATGCCGCGCGGTCAGGGCGTGAAACTTCTCTTTGAGTTCCACGGCGTCCAGCCACGGCTTTCTCGGCTCTCCCAGCAACGCGAAATAATCAATCGTTTCGACGGGACAAGGAGAGCAGCCAGAGCAGGTTTCCCAGAGCGGCGACAAAGGCCGCCACATAAGTAAGCGCCGCCGCGTTCAGCATGTTGTTCACGCCGTCGGCTTCCTCGCCCGGGCGGACGATGCCCATTTCCCCGAGGATGATCTTCGCGCGGCGCGAGGCGTCGAACTCCACGGGAAGCGTGATCAACTGGAAGAAGGTCAGGATGCCGTAGCAGATGACGCCGAGTTTGATGAGCGCGAAAATCCCGAACCAGAAACCGCCGATCATGATGAACGGGAGCATCTGGGAAGCGATCTGCGTCGCGGGGACGACCGCCATGCGGAGCTTCAGCGGTCCGTAAGCGCGCGCATGCTGGATGGCGTGCCCCGTCTCGTGCGCGGCGATGCCGACCGCCGCGAGCGATGGGGTGTTGTAGGTCTCGCTGGAAAGGCAGAGGCGCTTGTTCATCGGGTCGTAATGGTCGCCGAGCATGCTGCCGTCGAGCTGCACGACCTCGACATCGTGGATCTGCGCGGCGTCGAGGATGGCGCGGGCCGTTTCGGCGCCCGTTATGTTCCGCGTGGCGCGAATCCCGGAGTATTTCTTGAACGCGGCGGACACCTTGAACTGCGCCCACATGCCAAGTAGGAGCGGTATTCCGACGTAGATCAGGTAATGCGAAAAGTAGTTGTAGCCCATTGGAGTCAATCTAGTGTGTTCAAAAGGGTATGACAACCGTCGGCCCCATTCGTTAGAGCGTGTCATGCACTTTTCGCCGTGAGCGGCCTCGTTGGGCATGCTCTATATTTCCATCCGTTTGGGGAAGCCGGAGAGCAGGCGGATTCCTGTTTCCGTGATCGTCACGACATCTTCGTGCCGCACGCCGCCGAGGCCTTGATAGTAAAGGCCGGGTTCCACGGTCAGCGCCTGCCCTGGTTTCAAGGTCGTCTTCGCGACGCGCGGTTCTTCGTGGATTTCCAATCCCAATCCATGGCCGAGGCCGTGAAAAAATCCGCCCCAGCGGCCCTCTTTTCTCTCCGTGGGGAAGCCGCTGTCGGTGAAAAATTTCTTCACGGAATCCTGGAGCCTTTTTCCGTTGACGCCGGGCTTCATCGCGGCCAGCGCCCGCTTCTGGCCTTCCAGCACGGTTTCCCAGAGCCTCCTTTGCGCGTCGGAGGCCCGCCCGCGCACCACCGTCCGGGTCAGGTCGCCGAAAAATCCGCTGGAGGCGTCGCGGGGAAAGATGTCGAGGATTATCAAGGTGTTGGCGCGGAGCGGGCCGTGTCCCCGCTCGTGCGGATCGCACGCTTGCGAGCCGCCGGCGACGATTGTCCCCCCGGGCGTTCCGCCAGCCCTTAGAACGGCGGAGTCGATCTCGCTTCTCAGGAGTTCGGCGGTCAATCGGCGCCCGGCCCAGGAAAGGCTGTTTGCCTTGCCGATGGCGGACGCCGCCAGCACTTCCGTCGCGCGGGCCATCCCCGTTTCGGCGATCTTCTCCGCCCGGCGCAGGAGCGCGATTTCGGCGGCGGTTTTCCGTTCGCGCTCCTTCCAGAAGGAACCCCGTTCGGGGGTCAGCGCGACCCTCAGGCGTCTGGCGAGGCCGAGCGGAAAATCGGCGGGCGTCACGGCCTTTCGCACCCGGCGCAATCTCAAGAACTCCCCGAGGACATCGGCGAAGTCCGGCTTGTCCAGCCTGCCGGCGATCTCGGAGTAGGAGACAATCTCGTCCACCGCGGCCTGCCGCCTGCCGCGGTCGATCTCGAGGTCGCTCAGGACGATGGTCTTTTTGCCCGCCTTCTCCAGGAAGATGAAGGCGTCCGGCGCGAAGAAGCCCGTGGCGTAGAGCATGTCCGCGCAACGCTCGCTCGCCGCCACAATGAGCCGCGTCATTTTTTCATCACCTCGGAAGGGGAGTAACCGAACGTTTTCCTAAAGGCGCGGGAGAAATAGTTGCTGTCGTTGAATCCCGATTCGAACGCCGCTTCCGTGCAGTTCTTTTCTCCCTGCAACAGGACATCCCTCGCCTTCTCCAGCCGGTGCCGCAGGAGCAGGGAGTGGAACGTCTTGCCGGAGCGTTTTTTCAGGATGCGGTTCAGGTGATTGTGGCTCGTGCCGCATGTCCGGGCGACTTCGTCCAGGGTCAATTCCGGCGCGCGAAAGGCCTGCTCGCGGATGATCGTCTGGACTCTTTCCGCGATGAGCGAGTAGCGCCACGAGGTGTGCCGGAAGTGTTCCCCGAACCCGGTCGCGCGCCGCGTCGCTCGCAGGCAGAGCGCCATGAGCCGCAACAGGTGCGACTGCATCATCGTGGCGTAGCCGGTCTCTCGCTGTTCGTTCTCGGCGATCATCTCCTCGATGGAACTGTCGAGCGATTCCTGTTCGTACGCGCCGAGCTGGAAAGGCTTGGCGGTCTCGGCGTGCAGCAGACTCAGGAGGATGGCCATCTCGGACTCCGAGGGCAGCCCGCCGAGGTCGATGGATGCGTAGGCCGCCGCATCCACGGTGAAGTCGATGGCGAAGCAGATGGCGCCCTCCTTCGCGTCGCTCCGGAAGGTGTGGCGGCAGCCCGCGGGCACGAAGAAGACGCTCCCCTTGGAGATGGGGTAGACCCGGCGGCTTATTTCGAGGCGTCCGCTGCCGCGCTGGTAGTAGAGAAGCTGGTGTTGCGAATGGAGGTGCGTTTCCGCCGCGAGCTGCCGCGCATGCCGGTTGAACTGCACGCGCCAGAGGTGGAGCACGGAGTGTCCGATGTGGTAGCCGACGTGGATGCCAAGGATGTTCTCCCACCCCTTCGGAATGAGCCAGCCGGGGTTCAGCGGGCTGGGAATCAACTCGTCCTGTCTCATCCCAGGCCAAGGATTCGGGAGAGGAAACCCGTTTCGCGGGGTTTCTCGCCCGGCACGACCAGCACGGGGCATTCGGCCCCGTTCACGACTTCGGAAGTAACGTCGCCCATAATGCTGCCGAGCGGCCCCGCCGCGCGCGGGGAGCCGACGACAACCATATCATAAACCCCAAGCCGGAATTCTTCAAAAAGTTCGCGCACCACCAGGCCGTGGCGAAGCCGCACTTCGGTTTGAAAGCCTTTCGCTTCAAGCGCCTTTTTCTCGCGCAGGAGATTCCGGCCAAGGTCGGACGGCGAGTCGAGCAGGCGTTGCACGTCCTCCTCCTGGCGGATCATGTCGGCGTACATGGCGGGGGGCAGGGCCATGACGTGGACGAGCGTCACCGCGATGCCGCTGCCGCCGGCCATGCGGCCGATGAGTTTCACCGCGTTGTCGATGTAGCGCTTGCCGCCGCTGCAAAGGGCGATCTTGCGCAGGGCGGGCCGTTCGCCGATGACCGCAAGCACCGGCGGTTCGATGAGTTTGATGATGCCGTAGGCCCGCTCGGTCATCCAGGAAGGGCCGCCGCCGCGCCTGGATTCCGCGCCTATCACCACCAGGTCATAGGTCGCGCCGGCGGTCACCTGGCGGATCTCCTCGACGGGTTCGCCCTTCCGCGTCGCCAGCTCGGGCGTTATCCCCGCGTCCCGCAGTATCTCCGCGGCGCGCTCCAGGGCCTTCAGCAAAGGAGCCTCTTCCCCCGCCGCTTCGATGATGCCCAGGAGTGTGACTTCCGCGCCGGATGCCGCCGCGATGGGCGCCACGAAACGCACGGCATTCTCCGCCTGCGCGTGTCCGTCGCTGCAAAGAAGGAATTTAAGCTTTTCAGTGGCCGTTTCCATGAAGTAACCCGTAAATAACGATGCCGGCCCCGAGGACGGGCAGCGGGACGAAGGCGAGCCGGATTTTCGGGCCGCCGAAATATTTTGTCGAGATGGCGCCTATCTGCGCGCCGATGGCCGCGCCGGTGTGCATGACGAGGGCGATCATGATGTCGACATTGCCCTTCAAGGCGTGGGTGAACGTGCCGTAGCTCGCGGAGATGATGATCTCGAAAAGGTCGGTGCCCACGGCGATGTGGGTGGGGATGCCCAGAAGGTAAACCATGGACGGCATCCTGATATAACCGGCGCCGCCGCCCAGAAACCCGCTGAAAAAGCCGCCCGTAAGGGAGATGACGAGGATCGCCCAGAATGAAATCTCCTCGATCCCGGAGGCGGGCAGGCTGACCATCGGCCAAAGGCGTATGCGCTGCACCCAATGGGCGATGTGCGCGAAGGCGGACTCGTCCTTTTGCGAGTTGGCGTCGGGGGCCTTGCCGCGCTTCATTTTGATCGTCCGCCAGCTTTCCCAGGCCATGAACGCCGAGATCGTCACGAGGATGACGACGTAGGCGCACCCCACCACGCCGTCAATGTGCGCGTGACGCTTGAGATACTGGATGACATCCGCGCCGATCTCGACGCCGACCACGGTGCCGATGACCATGATCGCGCCGAGCTTGATGTCCACATTGCCGAGCGCGCGGTGTTTTTTCGCGGCGACGATCGATTTGCCGACGATGTGCGCCAGGTCGGTGCCGATGACGAAATTCCAGGGCACGCCCGCCGCGAAAAGAGCCGGCCCCGCGAGGAAGCTTCCGCCCACGCCGAAGAACCCGCCCATGACGCCGATGAAAAACCCGATGGAAACCAGGTAATACGGACTGATGTGCTCGCCGGAGATGAGGAAATCCACGAATGTTACTCCGTCTTGTCGCGGATGACTTTCAGGAGGAAGGTGGTCACCATTTCCAGGACCAGCCCCTGGCCGAGCATGAGGCCGAGAGCCACGGCGGCATAGAGCGTCTTGTCCTTGTCATAGATGGCTTTTATCCATTCCCCGAGGAAGTGGAGGACGAGGTAAAAGTAGCCGACCACGAGCACGGCATAGACCGCCAGCTCCACGAGGAAGGACCGAATCTGGCGCTGCTTGTCGTCCACGAACCTTGCATCGGGGTTTTGGGAGGGCAGGTCAAGGAAGATGAGCGCCTCCAAGAAATTCTTTGGCTAATGGGGATTTCCCGCATAAGGTGACAACTCCATTTTTTCAGCCGATGAATTACGAAAGCCTTTTCCTTCTCGCGCAAGCCACGCCCGCCGGCGCGCAACCCGCCGGGCCGTCCATGCCGTGGATACCGTTCATTTGCATCGGCATCATCTTTTACCTGCTCATGATCCGCCCCCAGCAGAAGAAACAGAAGGAGCACGCGGCGCTCGTCTCGGGCTTGAAGACCGGCGACAAGGTCGTCGCTTGCGGCGGCATCCACGGGCTCATCGCGAATGTCAAGGAGACGACCGTCATCTTGAAGGTGGCGGATAACGTCAAGATGGAAGTGGACAAGGCGAGCATAGTCGTCGTCAAGCGCTCCGAGGCGGAAGCCGCCCCCGCCGCTTCCTAGCCTCCTAAAAGATAAACGGATGCTTACCCCCATCTGGACCTTCCTCTTCGGCCTCAGCCTGCTGATCCTTTTCGGCTGGTATTTCGCCACCGACCTCGGCGACAGGAAGCGGAATCTCGGCACGGTCCTGACGATCCTTCTCATTGCGTTTTGCCTCGATTCCATTTACCCCCCGAGCAAGAAGATCGGCCTTGGCCTCGATCTCCGCGGCGGCACCGAGTTCCTCCTGCGGCTCGACGCGCAAAACAAGAGCGTCACTCCGGCCATGCTCGACCAGGCCGTGGGCGTCATCGACAAGCGCATCAACGCCTTCTCCGTCAGCGAGCCGGTCATTACGCCGCAGGGCAGCGACCGCATCCTCGTGCAAATCCCCGGCCTGGACGCCGAGAAGATGCGCTCCGCCAGGGAGCAACTGGAAAAAGTGGCGCGGCTGGAATTCAAGCTCGTCTATCCGAACTCCGCGCAGCGCCTTGCCGAGATCGACGCCGGCACGACGTTCATCCCGCCCGGTTACGCGATCCAGGATTACAAGGAAATGCGCGACGGCAAGGAGACGACGGTGCGGATCCTCGTAAAGAAAAAGGCGGAGATGGGCGGCGAACACGTGACCGACGCGCGCGCGGTTTACGGCAGCCAGGGGCCTGAAATTCTCTTCCAGCTCGACGGCGAGGGGACGGAGGAGTTCGGAAGGCTGACCGCGGCCCACATCAACGAGCAATTGGCCATCGTCCTGGACGGCGCTGTGAAATCCGCGCCGAACATACAATCCGCGATCTATGGCGGGAATCCCTCCATCACCGGCCACTTTACCGACCAGGAGGCGCAGAGCCTCGCAAGCGTCCTCCAGAATCCGCTCCAGACTCCGGTCATCATCGACGAAACCCGCAGCACCTCCGCCACCCTCGGCTCGGACTCAATCAAGAGCGGCGTGGTCTCGGGCATCGGCGGCCTGGTTCTCGTGTTGGTCTTCGTCGCCGTCTACTACCAGTTCGCGGGCGTCATCGCCATCGCCGGCCTGGCGACGAATATCATCCTCCTCTTCGGGGTCATGAGCCTCTTCAACTTCGTCCTGACCCTGCCGGGCATCGCGGGCATGATTCTCACCATCGGCATGGCCGTGGACGCGAACGTCCTCATCTACGAGCGCCTGCGGGAGGAAATGGCTTCCGGCAAATCGCTTCCCGTCGCGCTCGACGCGGCTTACAGCAAGGCATTCACGGCCATCTTCGACGCGAACGCCACCACCCTCATCACCGCCGCCATCCTCTTCTGGAAGGCGAGCGGCTCCGTGAAGGGCTTCGCCGTGACGTTGACGGTGGGCATCATCGCCTCGGTCTTTTCCGCGATGGTCGTCACGCGCACCTGTTTCAGTTGGGCGCTCAAGACCGGGTTCCTGAAGCGGATATCGATGCTGCACCTCATCCCTTCCGGGAAGAATTTCGACTTCATGGGCAAGCGGTTTCTCTGGATCGGCATCTCCCTCACGGTCATCGCCGTCAGCATCGCGGGGTTCGCCGTTCGCGGGGAAAAGAATTTTGGCATCGATTTCAAGGGCGGCGACTTGCTGACCTTCGAGACGACCAAACAGGCCGTCTCCGAAGCCGATGTCCGCAAGGCGCTCGGCGCGATCGGCCTCGGGGAGGCCGCCGTCATCCAGAAGGAGCACGACCCTTCCGTGAACAAGGATTACATCTCCATCCGCAGCCCCATCGACACGGGGGAAAAGATCGAGGCGCAGCTTGAGAATACGATGCCCCAGGCGGGCCTCGTCGTCACCAAGCGCGACAAGGTCGGCAAACTCGTGGGCGGCGAAATGGCGCGGAGTTCCCTGGTGGCCCTTGGGCTGGGAATGCTGGGCATCCTCATCTACGTCACCATACGGTTCGAGTTCTCCTTCGCCCTCGGCGCGCTCGTGGCCCTGCTGCATGATGTCATTATCACCACCGGCGTCTTTGCCATCTGCGGGCGGGAACTGTCGCTCGTCATGGTCGGCGCCATCCTCACCATCGCCGGCTATTCCATCAACGACACCATTGTCGTCTACGATCGCATCCGCGAAGGAATGCGCAGCGGACGCAAAGGCTCCGTCCAGGCGATCATGAACGCCTCCATCAACGAGACGCTCAGCCGGACGATCCTCACCAGCGGCGTCACCCTCCTTTCCGTGGCGGCTCTCTTCTTCTTCGGCGGCCCCGTCCTCAATGACTTCGCCTTCGCCATTCTCATCGGCATCGTCGTCGGCACGTACTCCTCCATCTTTATCGCCGCCCCCATCGTCCTTTGGTGGTCTGGCCGCAAGGGCGCGGCTCGCAGGGACGTTGTCCCCCGTTCGCAAGTCGCTCCGGCGTAGGCGCATCCGAAAGCGCAAATTAATCGGAATATATTTCGGGCGACTCCCGTCCAATCGTGTGGAGATTTCTCGAACGAATTGGGGAAGGAGATGTCTAAAAATTTGAATTATTAACGTTGTTAATTATCCGAACATTTGGTAGAACGTTGACGGTCAAGTAACTTTCCATTTTCGATTTTTCTAATAACTATGGGCGCCGAAGATACAGATTCCGGAATCAAAATCTACCTGCGCGAGATCGGGCAAATCCCGCTCTTGACGCCGGATGACGAGATCCGCCTTGCCGCCAGGATCAAGAAGGGCGACAAAGAGGCGCGCTCCCTCATGATCCGCTCCAACCTGCGGCTGGTGGTCAAGATCGCGCACGATTACGCCAATCTCGGCCTGCCGCTGCTCGACCTCATCTCCGAAGGCAACATCGGTTTGATGAAGGCCGTCGAGCGCTTCGACCCCGCGAAGGGGGGCAAGCTCAGCACGTATGCCGCGTGGTGGATCAAGCAATCCATCAAGCGCGCCCTGGCGAACCAGAGCAAGACGATCCGCCTGCCGGTTCACCTGGTCGACAAGATTTCCAAGATGCGCCGCGTCTCGCTCCAGATGAGCGAGGAGTTGGGCCGCGAACCGACCGACGAAGAGCTCGCGGAAGAGATCGGCATCTCCAGCGGAAAGGTTTCGCAGTTGAAGACCGTCTCCATCCGGCCCGCGTCCCTCGACGCGCCCATCAGCGACGACGACTCGACCGAGTTCGGCGAGATCGTCGGCGACGAAGAGGCGCAGACGCCGTTCGAGATGTTGCGCGACAAGAATCTCCGCAACGAGGTTGGCGACCTCCTCGACGTTCTGGACGAACGGGAAAAGAAGATCATCTTCTCGCGTTTCGGACTCGACGGCGGCAAGCCCAAGACCCTGGAGGAAGTCGGCAAGAAGTTCGGCGTCACGCGCGAACGCATCCGGCAGTTGCAAAACATCGCCCTGCTGAAACTCCGCCGCGCCCTTCAGAAAAAGGAGAAGCCGGTGGACGTCGTCCACGGCGTCAACTGAGTCCGCTCTCGGGCATTGCCTCCCGCGCCAGGCGGCAACAGAGGTTTGCCCGCCCGGCGCTTACTCGGCTTACTCGCTTACTCGCTTACTCGCTTACTCGCTTACTCGCTTACTCGCTTACTCGTTGTAGTCGAAGCTGGTGAGGCGGCCTTCTTCGTTGAAGATGAATGTCCCCGTGCGCGCGTGGTAACCGAAGTTGTACGGGATGAAGGCGTGGCCCTTGTTGAACCAGTAGTGCCATACCTCGCCGCCGGAGGAGTGGGTTACCTCATCCGGATCGCCGTACATCTCGCGGATCTGGTGCTCCGACATGCCGACGCGCGGATGCTTCTCCCCGGGTTCGCTGTCGCCCTGGTTTTCCTCGCTTCTGCCTCCGTGATGAGCCGCTTTTGGCGGCGGGGTCGTTTCATCCTCGCCGCATGCGGCGAGGAGAAGGGCGAGGGGCAGGATGACAAGAAGATTGGGGGATTTCATGGCGTCCTGAGGAGTAATGCTCCCCGGGCCGGTGTGTCGAGACGAAACTTCATCCGAGCTTCTCGTAAAGGCGGGTGATCAACAGGCGCAGGCGCGCGCTGACGGACGGCTCTTCAAGGATCGCCTGGCGGTGGAAGGGATTTTCCACCAGCGCGCCGGCCACCTTGTCGCAGACGATCTCGGGATGCGCGATATGCGTTATCTCCTGGCGGAGCGCGGCGGGTATCTCGACCCCGCCTTCCCTCAATTGCTGGCAGAGTTCCAGCACCTTCGCGCCGAGCGCTTCGGCCTCTATGGGATTCGGATTTTCCGAACGGGCTTCCTCCATCCGCGCGATGCGAAACGGCGTTTCCTGTATCCATTCCGCCAGCCGCACGCGCGCCAGCCCCTGCAACACCAGGTTGGAGGTTCCATCTTCGTTCTCCACGCAGACGCGGATCAACCCGACCCCGGCGACGGGAAAAACATCGGCGCTTCCGGGTTTGGTCAGCGCCACGCAAAACATGCGGTGATGTTCGAGTGCGTGGGCGAGCATCTCCCGGTACCGCGGCTCGAAGATGTGGAGCGGCAGGAGCGTGTGCGGGAAGAGGAGCGCGTTGGGCAGCGCCATCACGGGCGCGGCGGGCGGCAGCGGGGCGGCATCCATTACCGGCCGAATAAATCCGCCTGTTCGCGCGGCGCCTTCACCCCGAGCTTGGCGTACGCCAGGGGCATCGCCACGCGTCCCTGCGCCGTCCGTTTGATGTAGCCTTGCATGATGAGATACGGCTCGTTGACGTCCTCGATGGCGCCCGCGTCTTCCCCCACCGCCACGGAGAGCGAATTCAACCCGACGGGCCCGCCCGCGAACCGGTGGATGAGCGTTTCAAGTATCCGCCTGTCCATCCCGTCGCAGCCGTCGGCGTCGATCTCTTTCATGAGGAGCGCCTCGTTGGCCGCCTGGCGCGTCACGGTGTTTCCCGCCTTCACCTGCGCGTAATCCCGCGCCCATTTCAAAAGGGTGTTGGCGATCCGTGGCGTCCCGCGTGAACGGGAGGCGATCTCGGTCGCGCCGCCTTCGTCGATCGCCACGCTCATGAGGCTCGCGCTCCGCTTCACGATCGTCAGCAGTTCATCCGCCGAATAGTAGTCGAGCCGGCTGTTCATGCCGAAGCGGGAGCGCATCGGCGCGCTGATCATCCCCGCGCGGGTCGTGGCGCCGACCAGGGTGAATTTCGGGAGATTGAGCTGGATGCTCCGCGCCCGCGGCCCCTGGTCGATGATGATGTCCAGCTTGAAGTCCTCCATCGCCGGATAGAGGTACTCCTCGATTGTCGGTTGCAGGCGGTGGATTTCGTCGATGAAGAGGATGTCTCCCCGTTCCAGGGAAGTCAGCAGGCCCGCGAGATCGCCCGCCTTTTCTATCATGGGGCCGCTCGTGGTCTTGATGTTCACCCCCATCGCCGCGGCGATGATGTAGGCCAGCGTCGTCTTGCCAAGGCCGGGCGGGCCGTTCAGGAGGATGTGGTCGAGCACGTCGCCCCGCTGCCTGGCGGCCTCCACCATCAACTCGAGTTGTTCGCGCAGCTTCTTCTGGCCCGCGAATTCCGAGAAGAGCGGGGGCCGCAGCGAGATATCCAGCGGCGTATCCGGGCCTTCGACGATCTTCGTTACGAACGTGTCCGCCACGGGCTTATTGAAAGCGTCCCCGCGCAAAATGCGAAGGAAAAAGGAGCGTCAACGCCCCGTGCCGGACGCGGACGGCCCTGGCTTCGCCGCGACGGAAGGGAGCGCATGCGCGGGCGGGGCGACGGCGGAGGGCGCGGCTTTTGGGGCCTTCATCAACTGCTGCTGGATCGGGCTCTTGACGCTCGACTGCCTCGCATAAAGCACGGACAGCGTCAGCGTCAGGCACAGGAACGCCCCTCCCAGCCACCTTGTGAACGTTTGCAGGACGCTCGTCGTCTGCGCGCCGAACAGGTTTTCCGTCATCCCCCCTCCGAAAGCGGCGCCGAGGCCTTCGCTCTTCGGCCTCTGCATCAGGACGGTGACGATCATGAGGAAAGAGACGACGAGCTGGATTCCCAGCAGGGTATAGATGGCGGCCGTGAGCATGAGGGCCGGAAATATGGTTCAAACCGCCGCCGATGTAAAGAGGCGAAAAAGCCGCCAGAGAACTACGGCAGAGAGGGTCAGACTACCGTTGCTGCATTCCTGCCCTGGCGGGGTTCGCCCGCCCGCAATCCATAGCCCCTGACGGAACCTCACCTATACTTGAAAAGAGAGCGGCGGCAATCTATTTTACCGATGGGAGAGGCAGACGCCGGCTTTCAATTTTTTTGGGGGTCTTGCATAAAAGGCGCTTGCATTCGGCGCGGCTGCGCGGCTAAAAGGATGCCCTCAGCTACTTCCCCACCGGTTTGACACAATAACATGGCAAAAATCTTCCTCGGTTTCGCGATTCTGTTCACGCTTCTCGCGGCGGTGCTCGGCTTCCTCACTAAATCCAAGATAGGCGATATCCGCGCCAACCTTGCCACGGTCACAAGCGCCAGGGACGCGGCGAACCAGCAGCTCGCAAAGACCAAGGCGGACCTGACCGCGGCGAACTCGCAGATAGACACCCTGAAGCAGCAGGAGCAGGCCCTCACCAAGAACCTCTCCGACACGCAAGCCGCTCTCGACACCGCCAACAAGGACAAGGAAGACCTCCAGAAGCAGATGGCCGATGCGCAGACCCAGATCAAGGCGCTGAACGACAAGCTCTCGATGAATCCCTCGAGCGCCGGCCCCGCCACGGTCTCCAACCCCGCGGACGCCGCGAAGATCCAGGAGTTGGAAACCAAGGTCAAGGAGAACGACCAGATCAACAAGAAGCTGACCGAACAGAACGCCGAAATTCAAAGCAAGCTGGATGATTACATCAAAGAGCGCAAGAGGGTCAGCAGCCTGGCATACGCCCGCACCCTCACCGGCCAGGTGCTCGCCGTCCAGCCAAGCTGGAACTTCGTCATCGTCTCCCTTGGGGATCGGCAGGGAGTCACGATGAACTCGCCCTTCCTGGTCAAGCGCGGCGGCATCCTGGTCGCCAAACTCAAGGTCACTTCCGTCGAACCCGCCACCTCCGTAGCGGATATCGTTCCTTCCTCGGTGCCGAAGGGGATGCACGTCGAGCCCGGGGACCGGGTCGTTTACGCGGCTCCGTAACCGTTGGCTTATGGGGAGAAGGGTCGGAAAACTTCTGGCGTTCGCGGTCCTGGGACTGGGCGCGCTTCTCCTGTCCTCCTGCGCTTCGACCAGCGACACCAAGCAGGATGAACAGGTCAGCACCATCCCGTGGGATCGACCCGAGAAATGGGAGAGCGGCAACGGATTTCCCGGCATGAACAGCAATCCCGGCGGCTACTGACCGCCGGGCCATGGCTCCGCGCATCCTCGTCATCCGCGGCGGCGCCATCGGCGACTTCATCCTGACCCTCCCGGCCATCCGCCTTCTGCGGGAGAATTTTCCACAGGCCCGCATTGAAATCCTGGGCTACAAACACATCGTCGCCCTGGCCGAGAGCCGTTTTTACGCGGAAGGCTCCCGCTCCATCGAATACGCCGCCCTGGCGTCCTTCTTCATCCCCAACGCGGAGCTCGCGCCCGATCTCGTGGAATTCTTCGGCGGCTTCCAGCAAGTCGTGAGCTACCTCTTCGACCCGGATCACATTTTTGAAAACAACCTTCGCCGTTGCGGCGTCAAAAATTTCATTGCCGCTTCCCCCAGGATTGACGATTCGCAGCACGCCTCCTGTCAACTCGCCCGCCCGCTCCAGTCGATGGCGCTCTACCTCGAAGACCCGGCGGCCAGGTTGTATCCGTCGCCGGAAGACCGTGCTTTTGCGTCCGGTTTCCTGGGAAATATCCGTTCACCCGTCGTGGCAGTCCACCCCGGCAGCGGCGGCGAACGCAAGAATTGGCCCCTGGAAAATTGGATCGCTCTTTGCCGGTGGCTCGTCTCCAAGGAGGCTTCGCTCCTTCTCGTCGGGGGCGAGGCCGACGAGGAGCGCCTCTTCGCCCTGGAACGCGCCGCGCCGGTGAAAATCGCCCGCCGCCTCCCGCTCTGCCACGTCGCCGCGCTCATCGAGCGATGTTCGTTCTTTCTTGGCCACGACAGCGGCGTCTCCCATCTCGCGGCCGCCGTCCAGACGCGGTGCATCCTCCTCTTCGGCCCCACCGATCCCGAAGTCTGGGCGCCCGCCAATCCGGGCGTCCAGGTCGTTCGCGCGCCGGGCGGCTCGATGGAAAACCTGGAACTCGCCGCCGTCAAACAAGCCATAAGCGCTGGCTTTTTCGCCGGGGAAAGCTAAGTTTTCTCCTCCCTATGAGCGCGCGCCAATTCGAAAACCTCCGGGCCTCCTCTCTTTACTGCAACCGGTGCAAAGCCGCGATGCCCGTCCGCGAACGCCTCCTCCTCGTCCTGCCGGACAAGGAAATCTACGACTACCTTTGCACGGGGTGCGCCTCCTCGCTCGGGAGCAAGGAAGTCACCGCCGGCGACAAGCTGATGAGCCAGGCCGCCGCCGCCCGCCGCGCCCAAAGCGCGCGCGCGCCGGGCTTGTTCCTCCCCTGAGTCTGTGCGGATTCTCTTCATCGGCACGGGCGGCATCGGCGTTCCGGCGCTGGAGACGCTTTTGCGCGGGCATTCCGTCGCCGGCGTCATAACCCAGCCCGACAAACCCGCGGGCCGCTCGCAACGGCTTCTCGCCTCGCCGATAAAGGAACTCGCCCTGCGGCGCGGCACGCCCGTTTTCCAGCCGAAGCGCATCCGCGAGCCGGCCGCCGTGGAGCAGGCCCGCTCTCTTCGCCCGGATGTCATCGTCGTCATGGCCTACGGGCAGATACTCCCGGGCGAGTTGCTGCGCGTGCCTGCGATGGCCTGCCTGAATCTCCACGCCTCGCTCCTGCCGCGCCATCGCGGCGCCGCGCCCATCCAGGCAGCGCTTTCGGAGGGGGACGCGCGCACGGGCGTCACCGTCATGTATATCGACGAAGGCCTCGACACGGGCGACATCCTTTTGCGCAAGGAGCTTCCCATCCTTCGCCGCGACACCGCGGGATCCCTGCACGACCGCCTGGCTTTGCTTGCCCCCGCAGCGCTTGCGGACGCGCTCGCGCTCCTGCAAGCGGGAAACGCCCCGCGTGAGCCGCAGGACGCCGCGGCGGCCACCTATTCTCCAAAGCTCACCCGCGAGAGCGGCCGCGTCGACTGGAGCGCCCCGCAGGTTCAGATCGAGAGAAAAATCCGCGCGATGAATCCGTGGCCCGCCGCGCATACGGTCCTTGGCGGGCGCATCCTGAAGATATTCGGCGCCATCGGCTGCCGGAAATGCCCGGGCAAACCCGGCGAAATTCTCCGCGCGGACAAACACGGAATCCTGGTTGCCGCCGGGGAAGGCGGCCTGCTTCTGCGCGACATCCAGCTCGAGGGCAAGAAGCGCATGAGCGCCCGGGATTTTCTCCTCGGCCATCCCGTTGAGCCCGGCGCGGTATTATGAGCCTCCGCGGCCACGTGGCGCAACTGCGCGCTTGCGTCCTCTGTCCGCGGATGCAGGGGCCGCCCGTCTCCGGCGGGCCCGTCGTCAGCAAGGTCATCCTTGTCGGCCAGGCCCCCGGCAGCAAGGAGCCGATAGCGGGCCGCCCCTTTGCGTGGACGGCGGGCCGCACCCTTTTTGGCTGGTTTGAAAAGGCGTGCGGGCTGGGCGAAGCCGGTTTCCGCGCGTCCGTCTATATGGCCGCGGTGTGCCGCTGCTTCCCGGGAAAGACCGCCGCCGGGGGCGACCGCGTGCCCGACCCGTCGGAAGTGGGAAACTGCTCGCGATGGTTGCGGCGGGAGATCGAGATTCTCCGGCCCGCGCTGGTCATCCCGGTGGGACGGCTTGCCATCGCAAGGTTCATCCCTTTCGAGAAACTGGCGGACGTGATAGGGAAGCAATTTCCCGTGACGCTTCACGGCTGCCGGTTCGACGTGATTCCGCTGCCGCATCCCTCCGGCGCCTCGCCGTGGCACCGGGTCGAGCCGGGCAAATCGTTGCTGGCGGAAGCGCTCGGGCGGATCGTGAAGCATCCCGCCTTCGCGAAAACTCACCGGATGAACATGCAGTCGCCGTAGCTGTAGAAACGGTAACCCGCCTCGACGGCCCTGGCGTAGGCTTCGAGGACGAATTCCCTGCCCGCGAAGGCGCTTACCAGCAGGAGGAGCGTGGACTTTGGCAGGTGGAAATTCGTCAGCAGCGCATCCGCCATCCGGAACTCGAACGGCGGATAGATGAAAATGTCCGTGCGTCCTTCGCCCGCGCGGAAAGGGCGCGACTCCAGCACGCGAACCGTCGTCGTGCCGACCGCGACGAGCCGTTGGGCTGCGTTGATCGCCGCCGCCGCCTCTTCGGTCACGGAATACCGTTCGGAATGCATCTTGTGGTCTTCGAGCGACTCGGTCTTCACGGGCTTGAACGTCCCCGGGCCTACGTGAAGCGTGACGAACGCGCACCGCAAGGCCGCGATGATTTCCGGGGTGAAGTGAAGGCCCGCGGTCGGCGCGGCGACGGCGCCCGCGTTGCGCGCATAAACGGTCTGGTAACGCTCCGCGTCCTCCGCGTCGCTCGCGCGGCGCAGGTAGGGCGGCAAGGGGACATGCCCCGATTTTTCCAGGTCCAGCTTCTCCGCGAAACGGACGAGCCGTTCGCCGTCCGGCAGGGTTTCCACAACCTCCGCCGCGCCGCCCGCCACGGTCAGCGCATTCCTTCGTCCCGGACGAACCAGGCATTTCCAGACATTTTCCCCAACCGGCTCCAGCAGGAGAAGTTCCGTCCGCCCGTCGTCCGAGAAGATGCGCGCGGGGATGACCTTGGTGTCATTGAGAACCACGAGGGCGTCCGGTCCGACCAGGCCCGGAAAATCCCCGAACCGGGCGTGCTCCATCGTCCCGCGCCCGCGATCCAGGATCATCATGCGCGCGTCCTGCCGGCGGGGAGCGGGCCGGCCCGCGATCAATTCCCGCGGCAGCTGGAAATCATAGTCCGAGAGAGTCATGGCGTCGCTTGAAAAGTCAGCCCGGATTTTTTACAACATGCCGATGCCCCGGAACATCGTCTATTTCGACCTTGAGACGCAACGCACGTCGAACGACGCCGGTGGGTGGGATTGCAAGCAAAACATGGGGATGTCGCTGGCCGTCACGTACAGCACGGCGAGCGGCGAATACAGGATATACGGAGAAAAGCGGGTCAACGCGCTGGTGGAAGAGCTGCTCAAGGCCGATCTCGTCATTGGGTACAACATCCTTCATTTCGATTACGAAGTCCTCATGGGCTACACCATCCTGGATTTGAAACACCATATTCCCACGCTCGACATGCTGGTCGAGATCGAGAAAAAACTCGGCCATCGGCTCGCCCTGGACGCCCTCGCGAAGGCGACCATCGGCGCGGGCAAGAGCGGCGACGGCATGGAGGCCATCAAGTGGTGGCGCGAAGGCCGGCTGCTGGAGATCGCGGAGTATTGCTGCATCGACGTGAAGGTGACCCGGATGCTCCACGAGTACGGCTGTAAAAACAAAGAACTCTTTTACAACGACCGTTTCGCCCAGCGCCGCCGGGTCGAGATCGAGTGGAACTGACTTGCCTCAGGCTTCCTTGAGCCGCTGTTCCATGTCGCCGGCCTGCAACGCATCGACCATTTCGTCGATGTCGCCCTGGATGAAGCGGTCCAGGTTATAGAGCGTCAGGCCGATCCGGTGGTCGGTGACGCGGTTCTGCGGGAAGTTGTAGGTGCGCACCTTTTCCTCGCGCCCGCCCGAGCCGATGAGGCTCCTGCGCTGGGCGGAATATTTCTCGGCCTCCTCGCGCTGTTTTTCCTCCAGCAGGCGGGAGCGGAGGATGCTGAGCGCCTTCTCCTTGTTCTTTTGCTGGCTGCGGCCGTCCTGGCAGCGCACGATCCTCCCCGTGGGGATGTGCAGCACCTGCACGGCGGAGTCGGTGGTGTTGACGCCCTGGCCCCCCGGCCCGCCGGAACGGCAAACCTCGATCCGCAAATCCTCGGGACGCAGTTCGATATCGATTTCCTCGGCTTCCGGCAGCACGGCGACCGTGGCGGTCGAGGTGTGGATGCGGCCTTGCGCCTCCGTCGCCGGGACGCGCTGGACGCGGTGAACGCCGCTTTCATAACGGATCTGGCGGAAGACCGAATCGCCCGCGACGCGGAAGGTGATGTCCTTCAGCCCGCCCAGTTCGGAGGGGCTGGATTCCATCGGCTCGACTTTCCAGCCGCGGTTCTCCGCGTAGCGCGTATACATCCGGTGCAGGTCCGCCGCGAAGAGCGCCGCTTCGCTGCCGCCCGTCCCGGCGCGTATTTCCACGATGGCGTCCTTGTCTTCGCCCGGCTCGGGCGGGAGCAGCGCCATCTGGATGCCGAGCTCGGAGTCGGCTATCTTTTTTTCAAGCGCCGGGATTTCCTCGCGCGCCATGCCGGCCATCTCGGGATCATCCGACTTGGCGAGCGCTTGGTTTTCCCGAAGCTCGACGGCCGCCTTCCCGTATTCCTCATGCCGAGCGAGCAATTCCTTTACACGGGCGTGCTCGCGCAAAAGCTCTCTCGCCCGTTGCGGGTTCTCGAAGAAGGCGGGAGAGGAAATCTCCGCCTCCAGTTCGCGGAAACGCTCCGCCTTTTTCTTGATGAGAGGCTCGAAGTCCATCGCGGAAAAGCCGCGCCCCCGCGGGGCGGGCGGCACGCTTGCCGAAGGCTATTTGCGTCCGGCGCGCGCGGCCTTGGTGCTGCCGTAGCGGCGCGCGAATTTCTCGACGCGCCCGGCGGTGTCCACGAACTTCTGCTCGCCCGTGAAGAAGGGGTGGCAGGCCGCGCAGATGCCGATCCGAATCTCCTTCTTCGTCGAACGGGTCTTGTAAACCGTGCCGCAGGCGCAGGAGATGAGCGATTCGACGTACCGGGGATGAATATCTGCTTTCATGGCTAAGGAGGATGGAAAATACTCGCTTTCCTTTTTTCTGCAAATGAAATCCCTTTTTCTTGAGCGATGGCTGGGCGTTCTCCGGGAGAAGAGCGCCCTCCCGGCCATTTACGCGCCGGACGGGGAGAAGCTGCGGACGTTCGCGGATATTGAAACGGAATCCGCGAGCTTCGCGGAGCGGCTGCGGGTTCATCCGCCCGGGTCGGTCATCGCCATCCGCGCGGGGAATAAACCCTCGTGGCCCGCGCGGCTGCTGGCGTGCATACGGCTTCGGCTCATTCCCCTTCCGCTCGGGGAAAGCGCGGGCGCGGACTGGCTGGAACCGCGCGTTATCCCGCCGATTCCCGGCGAGCGGCGGCCAGAGTTTTTGAAGCTGACTTCCGGCACCACCGCCGCGCCGCGGGCGATCCGGTTCCATCTCGATCAACTCGTCGCCGATTGCGACAATATTTGCGAGACGATGGGCATCGCGTCCGGGGATCTCAACTTCGGCGTCATCCCGTTTTCCCATTCGTACGGGTTCAGCAATTTGATGACGCCGCTGCTGTGCCGGGGCGTCCCTCTCGTCGCGTCCGAGGACCGGCTGCCGCGCGCCATTCTTTCCGGCCTGGAGCAAACCGGGGCGACCGTCCTGCCGGGGATGCCCGTCTTTTACCGGGCGTTCGCCGGGATGGAGAATGTGCCCGCCCTGCCTTCGTTGCGATTGTGCATCTCGGCGGGCGCGCCTTTGACAAAGAGCGCAGGCCTTGGTTTTTCGGGAAAATTTCACCGGAAGATCCACTCGTTCTACGGCGCGTCGGAATGCGGGGGCATCGCGTACGACCGCTCCGAAGACCTTGATTACGACGGGAACCTCCAGCCGATGCGGAACGTCCAGATCACGCCGTTGGAATCCTCGATGATAGAGGTGAGAAGCGCGGCGGTGGGCGACGGTTATTTCCCGGAGACCGACCCCTCGGTGCTGGGACAAGGACGCTTTATTCCGGGCGATCTCGTCGCGGTGCATGAACGCGGGATGTCGCTCGAGGGAAGGGTTTCCGACATCATCAACGTCGCCGGGAGGAAGCTGAACCCGCTGGAAGTCGAAGCGCGGCTGGCGGAATTCCCCGGCGTGCGGGAGGCGGTGGTGTTCGGGACGCCTTCCCCCCTGCGCAACGAGGAGCCGGTCGCGTGCGTGGTGGCGGAGAACGGGTGCGCGGCGGGCGACCTCCTCCGCTTCTGTCACGAGCGCCTCAGCGCCTGGCAAACGCCCAAGGACATCTGGTTGGTGGAGCGGATTCCCAGCAACGAACGCGGCAAGGTCAGCCGGCGCGAACTGGCGCGGCTCTACGCGGAGAGAAGGCGCTGAGGCGTTTGCCATTTTCCAAAAACGCCGGAGACTTCATCCATGGATCCCATTTTCAGCCCCCTTCTCAATGAAGGGGTGGCGAACCCGGCGGGCGTCCCCCGTTTTCCAGCCGCCGAAGAGGGCGAGTTGCTCGACGCCTATTCCAGCGCCGTTGTGGGCGCGGCAGGCAGGGTCAGCCCGTGCGTCGTGAACATAGAAGTGACCGCCCGCGAGGGGCCGCAGCCAAACGGCGACCGCGAGAGCCGCGGCGGAAGCGGCTCCGGCTTTGTCCTCACCCCGGACGGCTTTGTCATCACGAACAGCCACGTCGTCCACGGCGCGTCGCGGCTGGTGGTGACTCTCGCCGATGGCCGGAAATCCTCGGCCACCCTCATCGGGGATGACCCGGATACGGATATCGGCGTCATCCGCATCGGCGCGGACAATCTCGTGCCCGCCGCTCTTGGGGATTCTGACGAGCTTCTGGTCGGCCAGCTTGTGGTCGCGATCGGCAGCCCGTACGGCTTTCAGCGCACCGTCACCGCCGGAGTTGTGAGCGCGGTGGGCCGTTCATTGCGCGCCTATTCGGGACGGTTGATGGACAACATCATCCAGACCGATGCGGCTCTTAATCCCGGCAACTCCGGCGGCCCGCTCGTCAATTCGCGCGGCGAAGTGGTGGGAGTCAACACCGCAACCATCCTCCCCGCGCAGGGGCTCTGCTTCGCAATCGCCATCAATACGGTGAAGTTCGTCGTCAATCTCCTGATGCGGGACGGGCGCGTGCGTCGCGGTTACATCGGCGTGGGCGGGCAGAACGTGCCGCTGCTGCGCCGGGTGGCGCGGTTTCACAACCTCGCGCATGAGAACGGAATCCTGGTGGTCTCCATCGAGGCGAACAGCCCCGCGGAGCGCGCCGGGTTGCGGGAAGGCGACGTCGTCGTCGGGTTTGACGAGAAGCCGGTGACCAGCATCGACGACTTGCACCGGTTGCTGACCCTGGCGCGGATCGAGGAAAAGACGACCGTCTCCATCCTCCGCGGCGTCGAGAAGATGAAGATTGCCATCGTCCCCGCGGAGTCGCAGATTTACGCGCGGGAATGATCGAGCAATCCGAGGCGGGCGTTTTCGTCCACAAGTTCACAACGGGGCGCGGGTCGCCTTACACCCTGCTTCTCCTCCATGGGACGGGCGGCGACGAAATGGCCATGATCCCCATCGGTCGCGCGCTTGCGCCCTCGGCTTCGCTGCTGAGCCCGCGCGGGCCCGTGCGGGAAGGCGGGGCGGCGCGTTTTTTCAAATTTCCCGCGAACGGAGTCTTCGATGTCGAGGATGTCGCGACGAATACGCACCAGCTCGCGGACTTCGTAAAAATGGCGTCGGGCGCCTACGGATTTGACGCGACGAAGATCATCCCCGTCGGTTATTCCAACGGCGCGAACATCGCCGCGAGCCTCCTGCTGCTGCGGGCCGAGCACTTTCCCGCCGCGGTCCTTTTCCGCCCGATGGTGATATTCGAGCCGGAGACCGTTCCCGATCTTTCCGACACGGCGGTTTACATCTCCGCGGGAAATCTGGACCCGTTGATCGCGGAGGAGAACACGCAGGAACTCGCATCCCTCTTCAGGACGGCACGGGCGCGCGTGACGCTCTCCATCGAAAATGCGACGCACGCCCTGGTGAAGCACGAGATCGCCGCCGCCGGGAAGTGGCTTGCGGAACGGCTCGGGAAATGACCGGGCGCGCGAAGGCCTGCGCGCTGCGATGCTCGAAAAGTTAAAGCTGAGAAATTTCCGGTGTTTCGAGGCGCTCGACGCGGAATTTGCCTCCACGAATGTCATCCGCGGGCCGAATGCGCAGGGCAAGACCTCGCTTCTCGAAGCGATCTGCGTCCTGCTGCGGCTCCAGTCCCCGCGCGTCTCCTCGCTGGCGGCTGCCATTCGCCACGAACAGAAGGGGTTCGTGCTCGACGGTCTGTTCGACGCGCGCCACATGCAGTTTTATCTTGGCGCCGCGCGCAGGAAGTTGGCTCTCGATTCCGTGGAGCAGAAATCGGCGTCCGAATATCTCAAGATCGGGCGCGCCGTCTATTTCTCCAATCGCGACGTCGAGATCGTCCGCGGCCCCGCGGACCTGCGGAGGAAATTCCTGGATTTCGCCGCCTTCCAGGTCGATTCCGCGTATCGAAGCCAGCTTCGCTCCTACGAAAAGGCGCTCCGTTCCCGGAATCTTCTTTTAAAGGAGCCGAGGCCGAACCGCCGCCAGATCGCCGCATTCGACGGCCCGCTCGTGGCGGCGGGCGATTACATAACCGCCGCGCGGACGCGGCTCATCGCGGCTCTCCAGCCGTTCGCGGAGGAGGCGCACAAGGATATCACCCGCTCTGCGGAGACGCTCTCGCTGGCGCACCGGAGAGGAGGCGGCGCGGACTTCCGGCGGACGCTCGAAGCCGCAACCGGGGAAGACCTGCGGCTGCGGCAGACAACCGCCGGCCCGCATCGCGACGATCTCCACCTCCTTCTGAACGGGCGCTCGCCCGAGATCGCCTCCGAAGGGCAGCAGCGCACCATCGCCCTGGCCTTGCGGCTCGCGGTCTGCGCGCTCCTCGCCGAACACGCCGGCCGCCCGCCGCTTCTCCTGATCGACGACGTCTTTGGAGAACTTGATTTCGAACGGCGCAACGCCCTCCTGAAAAGGCTGCCCGCCGGTTCGCAGAAGTTCATCACAGCCACGGACATCGCCTGGATGGCTCCCGGCGAGGCCCGGCTTTTCCACCTCGCGGCGGGGAGACTGGCCGCGTTGACAAAGCCGCCCGGATAGGGAATGGAAGAAGGCATTCGCAAACGGCACGTCATCCTCTTCGCAATGCTGCTCCTTTTTTCCGGAGCCGCCGGACGCGCCGACGACACCCAGCCCACGAAGGACGTCCAGCCGCCGTTCCCCGGCATGCGCTGGGGCGAGCCCTCCGTGGCGATCGAGAAGCTTCTGAAGGGCGCGCGGGCGAACATTGTCGAAAAGCGCAAGAACGACAGCGGCGACGTGTGGACGGTGGAAGGGCTCGTCCAGGCGTCGCTGCGGAGGACGCTTTTTTATTTCAAGGACGAGATGCTCGTCGAAGTGGAACTCCAGTACCAGAACGCCGACTGGGATGACGCGAAGTATAACGACTTCATGGGCCAGGTGCGGCAGCGGATCGCCGCCCGTTACGGGGAAGGGCAGTTGATAGCGCGCTCCAAATCGCCCCAGGACGGGAATGTCATGCAAACCATCGTCGGCTATAAATGGAGCCTCACGAACACCGCCATCCAGCTCTTCTATTTTTCAGCCGAGAATTCCACGGAGATTTACCGGACGATAAGCATCCACTACAAGGCGTACTGATTTTAGTGCTTCGCGGCGAAGGTTTCATCGATCCGCCGCAACCGGCGGCAGAGATCGCGCGCGATGTTCAACAGGAGGATGCTGTGTTGCGCGGGCATCCGCTGGTAAAGATGGTGGAAGGCGAACGACGAGATGCCTATGAGCGTGGACGCCGTCACGGTCTGCGCCGTGGATGACCGCGGATACGGTTCCAGGATGCATGTCTCCCCGAAAAATTCGCCTCCCCCGAAGCGCGTGATCTCGCATTCATCCTCCCGTCCGAGGTTTTTTACGATCCGCACCGTTCCCGATTCGATCAGATACATGCAATTCCCGTTCTCCCCTTCGCGGACGATGACCGCTCCCGCGGGATAAAGGTCTCTCTTCGATTCCTCCAGGAGGAGGTCGATCGCGGCCTCTTCCACGCCGGCAAAGACGGGGACGCCCTTCAGGAGCAAGCGCATCGCGACTGCTCCAGCCAGCGCCGGTACGCGGCGGGGGAAATCTCGGAAGGTTTGATCTCGCTGCGCCCCCCCCAGAAGACGTTCGTGTAGGCGACGGGTACTTCGCGGCTTTCCAGGTGGCGGTCAATGGCTTCCTTGTGCTCCAGCAGGCGGCCCTTGTCCGTCCCGTGGGCGACGGCCATGATGTTGACGTTTTTGAACTCGGGTCCCGCTTCGCGCCAGTAGCAGTGGGTCAGGATGTGGTGACGCCCGACTTCGCCTCCCGCCTCGAGCTCCCTCCCGGGCGGCACGGCCCAGTGGAAAAGAGCGTTGAAACGGGTGACGCGCACGCCGTTTAACGAAGGTTTTACATGCTCGAGGAACGTCGAGAACCGCCCGATGACCTTCATGGCCGAAAGACCTTCGGCGACCTTGAAAAACGTGTCCGGCGCCACGCCGGCTTCCGCCGCGCGCCGCGTCCAGGGGGAGGGGCCGATTTCCTCGACGGCGAACTCGCGTTTCAGCGCGAGCAGCACCCGCCACTGGAGATCGTCCAGGCGCACCACGGCGGTTCCGAGCATTTCCGCGCGGACGTCGGCGCGGCTGCCCGGTTCCAGGGATTTGCGCCGCACGTGCCCCACGCCGAGGGTGAAGATGCCCTTCGCGGGCATGAGCCGGAACCGCTCCGCGCCTGTCCTGCCCGCCAGCAGGGAGCAATGTTCCTCGAGCGAAAACCCCGCGGGAACCTTCACCGTCGTCCAAAGCCGGTATTCGGAGCCGGCGGTGGCGCCGTCGGTCGAACGGATGACGACGTGGCCGGAAAAAGGGTCCTTCTGGAACATGTAATCGAACGCGGCGTTCAGTTTTTCTTCCGGCGTCTTCCAGGCGACGAGCGCGCCCTCCGCGAGATTCGTGGCGACGAGGGTCTGGCGCACGCGCCGGACGGTTCCCGCCGCGAGCATGGAGCGGATGCGATCGAGCACCGTCTCGATGGGCGTCCCGGAACGCTCGGCGATCTCCAGGAACGGCTCGCGGACGAACCCCTGGATTTTGTCCTCGGAGACGGCGAGGATTTTCGCGTTGACGGGGTCGTTATGTTCGACGGGCGTGGTCATCGCCCTTCGGCTCGCCGCCCGCGGCTGGTGTGGGGGCCGAACGTCGCCGTGACCCAGTCGAGCGCTTCCTCGCGCGTGGAGATCTGGCCGTCGAGCTGCCGGGTTTGCACGGCTTCCAGCGCCTTGCCGAAGAGCGGGCTAGGCTTCCACCCGAGTTCCATGAGGTCGTGGCCGGTGATCAATGGCGGAGGGATGAGCGGTTCATTGGCGAACTCCGCCTGCTTCTCCAGCAGGAAGTCGTAGTTGTCCAGCCAGCCGTGGCTGCTCTGGCAATCGACCTTGTGCAACGCCATCTCGTCGTCGAAATGCGGGCGCGACATGAAACGCTTCAGGCGGGAGAGGCGCATGTGGCGGACATCCTTGAAGACCATGTGGTTGTCGACAGCCTCGCACGCCGCTGCGATTTCCGCACTCGAAAAACGAAGCCGTTCCATGATGCGCCGGGTCATGATAGCCCCGAGCTTGTCGTGGCCGCTGAAACGGATTCTGTTGTCCGCCTCGTCGTAGCTCAATGTCGGCGGCTTGCCGATGTCGTGGAACAACACCGAGAACGCCAGCGCGGGCGAAACCTCCGGCGGGAGCAGCCCCAGCATCTTGCGGGTGTGGACGAAGACATCGCCTTCCGGGTGGAATTGCGGCGGCTGTTCGCAACCTTTCAGCGCCGCGACTTCCGGCAGGATGATTTGCAGCAGCCCGCTCTCGTCCAGGAGATCGAACCCGCGCACGCGGCTTGGGGAGACGAAGATGCGGGTAAGCTCCTCGCGGATGCGCTCCGGGCTTACCGCCTTGATCTCGGCGGCCGCTTCCCGCAAAGCGGTCCACGTCCCCGGGTCGATGGCGAACCCGAGGTGCGCCGCGAACCGGATCGCGCGCAGCATGCGGAGACGATCTTCCCGGAAACGGTCGCCGGGGCTGCCGATGGCGCGGATCATGCCCGCCTCGAGATCGGCCCTGCCGTTCACGTAGTCGATGACCTCGCCGCTCACGGGGTCGCGGAACATCCCGTTGATCGTGAAATCCCTCCGCTCCGCGTCCTTTTGCGGCGTGGAGAAGGTGACATCCACGGGATGCCTGCCGTCGATATAGACGCCGTCCGCGCGGAAGGAGGCGACCTGGAAAACATCGGAACCCTCCATCACGCAGATGACGCCGAACTGCGCGCCCACGGCCGCCGTCCGCGGAAAAAGCCGCTGCACGTCCGCGGGTTTTGCGTCCGTGGCGATGTCGTAATCCGCAGGGGTTCTCCCGAGCAGGAAATCGCGCACGCACCCACCGGCGAAATACGCCGTGAAGCCCGCTTCCTGCAAACGCCGCGCGATGTCGCGGGCGACAGTCTCTCCGTTAACAGTCACGCGCAAGAATAGACGAACAGGCCCGCCCCTGCTAAGAAGAAATGCACCTTCATTTCCGATACATGTCCCACGAGCGGCCCTCTTTCGAGATTTCCTTCCACGGCGCTCGTCGATCGTCTGTGCGGGCGCGCGGCTGGCGTACGCATTTTTTTTTGTCGGGGTTCCGACGTGCGTCCTCATTTTTGTGTTTTTCAGGGATCGCGCGCCGCGCGCTGCTTAGATCAGATCAAAACGATGGTTGGCGATGTAGAGGCGGCTGTGCCAGCCGCCTGGAAGGGACGCGAAAAACGAGGGCCTAGTATTTCAGAACGCGCGCCAGGAAGTCGCGGCACGCGGCGGTTTGCGGCGCGCCGAAGAGTTCCGACGGCGGGCCGGATTCGACGATCCTCCCGTCCGCCAGGAACGCCACCCGGTCGGCGACGTTCCGCGCGAAACCCATCTCGTGCGTCACCAGGAGGAATTCGCGGCCTTCTTCCTTCAGTTCCTCGATGATGTCGAGCACCCCGGATGTCATCTCCGGGTCGAGCGCGGAGGTCGGTTCGTCGAACAGCAGCAGTTTCGGCTTTATCGCAATGGCGCGCGCGATGGCGATCCGCTGGTTCTGCCCGCCGGAAAGCTCGGCGGGCCGTTTGTGGGCGTGCTGGTCCAGCCGGAAACGCTTCAGCGCCGCCATCGCCGTCTCCCTCGCCTGCGCGGCGGAGAGGCCGTGAACTTTTTCAAGCGGCAGCGTGATGTTCCGCAACGCGTCCATGTGCGGGAAGAGATTGAACGCCTGGAAGACGAATCCGATGGCGCGCCGGTGTTTTTGCAACGCCGCGGGCTCGAAGATAACCTCTTCTTCATTGATTGCGAGCGAGCCTTCGGTTGGCGTTTCCAGGCCGCCGACCATGCGGAGCAACGTCGATTTCCCGCCGCCGGAAGGGCCGATGAAGGCGAGGCTGCGGACATCCTCGAAGACGGCGGTGACGCCGTCCACCGCGCGATGGCCGCCGAAGGATTTGGCGAGGCCGTTGAAGCTAAGTTTCAAATTTGTGCCGTTGCTCCAGCCGCTGCGTCCAGAGCGAGATGGGGAGCGTCAAAAGCAGGTAACCGAAGGCGAGGGGGACGTAGCTTTCCAGCTTGCTGTAGGTGTTCTCGCCCACGATCTGCGCGTTCTGGGTAAGCTCGTTGAGGGCGATGACCGAGAGCAGGGAGGAGTTCTTGATGAGGTCGGCGAACTGGCCGGCGAGCGGCGGAAGAATCTGGCGGATGGCTTGCGGGAAAATGACGAACCGGTACGTCTGGGCGCGGGTGAGGCCGATGGCTTTCGCGGATTCCAACTGGGATTTTCCGATGCTCTCCAGCCCGCCGCGGATGACTTCGCTGATGTACGCGCCGCTGAAGCCGGAAAGGATGAGGACGCCGCTGACGTAGCGGTTCTCGATGCCAAGCTGGTGAAAGATGCCGTAGTACAGGCAGAGGATTTGCACGAGCAGCGGCGTGCCGCGGACGGCTTCGACATAGATGCGCGCCGCGTACCGCAACGGGAGGATCGGCGCGCGGCGCAACAGGGTCAGGAGAAGGCCGATGAACGTGCTGAGGAAGAGCGCGCATACGGACAGCTCCACGGTGACGAACCACCCGTCGACGAACAGCCGGCGATAATTCGCCACAGCCCGCCAGCCCGCGCGATCCGTCAACAGCCAGAGCGAAAAACCGAGCAGCCCCAGCGCCGGCAGCAGGACGCCGCAAAACTGAAGGCGCGCGGCCATCGGAGAGCCCAGGCGTTCATTTCGCATAGAGGCGCCCCATCTCCTCGACGGCGGCGCGGACCCGCCCCACCAATTCCGGCGGTTCCAGCGCCTCGGCTTGCGGCCCCCAGCCGAGAATCCAGTTCTTGATCTCCTCCAGGCTGTTGAGTTCCATGCCAAGGATGATCCCGTTCTCCGTTTGCTCGATCGACTGCGTAGGGTGCCACCGCCGTTCCTCGACCATCCGCGAGGCCGGGGCCGTGAACCGTATGCGGACTTTGCGCGTCTCCTTGCCCGTCACGACCCCGAAGCTTCCGCTGAGGTGCCGCGCGATGGAGAAGTCCGCCGGCTTATGAAATTTCTCCCCGGTTTCCTTGACCTTGCGGATCCTCGGGAGGGCGAAGGTGCGGACCTCCTTCCGCGCGCGATCGTAGGCGAAGAGATACCAGAAATTCTTGATGCAGGCGAGGTGGTACGGCTGGACGCGCCGGCGTTCGTGTTTCGATCCCTTCAGCTTCCGGTAGTCGAAGGTGATCTCACGGGAGTGGAGCACGGCCTTGTTGATCACCTGGAAAAGAACCGGGTCGGCGCCGGCTTCGCCGCTGGCGCTCCTGAAGGAAATGGAGGCGTCCACCTCCTCGAGGCCAAGGTCCACGCAGCCCCGCAGCCCGGCGGTGATCTTTTCGAACGCGGCTTTCAGCGGTTTTTCGTAGGGGGTGCCTTTGTGTTGTTCGAGGGCCTTTTCTGCCACGAAGAGCGCCACGACCTCGCCTTCCGAAACTTCGATGGCGGGGAAACCGGCGACGTGCTCGGTGTAATAAAAGCCGAACTTCAACTCATCGTAGTCGATGGGGAGGCCGAGCCGTTCGCGCATGAACTCGACGTCGCGCTGGATCGTCTTGGTGGAGACCTCCAATTCCTCGGCGAGCGTCCGGCAATTCGGATACCGGACGGCCTTCAGCCCCTGATGAATCTGGAGCATTCGCTGGAGGGGCGGTCTGGCGAATCTGTCCAGTTTCACTCGGATGTGCGTAAACCCCGGCGTCCATTAGAGCAATCGAATATTTTTTTGGGGGGACGGACAGTCCTTGTCTCCTGGCGGGCGTATAACAGGCGCGTGGGCGGGGCCGGTTCCGCGGAAAGTGGCGCAACGGGGGAAAGGGCGAGTGTGGCGCGGGGCCGGCTTCGAACGCGATTGTTTTCCTCTCTTCCGGCACGGCGCATCCTGCTGTAGACTAACGGGGCGATGTTTGTCTCGGAGATATTCCACTCGATCCAGGGCGAAGGAGAGCTGACGGGCGTGCCGTCCGTGTTCATCCGCGCGTCGGGGTGCAATCTGCGTTGCGACTGGTGCGACACGAAGTACGCCTCCTGGGAGCCGGAAGGCGGGGAGATGTCGGTCGAGGCCATCGTGGCGAAGACGCTCGAATACCCGGCGGAGCACTGCGTTCTCACCGGCGGGGAGCCGATGATCGCGAAGGGCGTTCACGAACTGGCCGCGCGGCTGCGGCTGGCGGGCAGGCATATCACCATCGAGACCGCGGCGACCGTCGCGCCCGGGGGCATCGCGTGCGATCTCGCCTCGCTCAGCCCGAAGCTGGGCAATTCCACGCCCGGCAACGGCTGGCGCGAACGCCACGAGCGGACGCGCTGGCAGCCGGAAGTCGTCGCGGCATGGATGGAGGGATACGCGTTCCAGCTGAAATTCGTCGTCGCCTCGGAGGAAGACGTGGCGGAGATGGAAGCCTTGCTCGCGACGCTTGGCAGGCCGGTTCCGCGCTCCAAGATATTGCTCATGCCCGAGGGGATGGAGCCGAGGCCCGATGTGCTGGAACTTTGCCTCGGGCGCGGGTATCGCTATTGCAACCGGCTTCACATCGAGCTTTTCGGCAACACGCGGGGAACCTGATGCCTTACCGGATTTGCAAGACGTTCGAGATCGAAAGCGGGCATATGCTTTCCAAACACCCCGACAAATGCCGGTTTCCACACGGCCACAGCCGCAAGGTCGAGTTCGTGCTGGAGGCGGATGCGCTTGACTCCGGCGACATGGTTTGCGATTTCAAGGTTATCAAGGAGGTGATGGAAGACTTCCTGGAGCAGTACGACCATTCGATGTGCGTGAACACCGACGATCCAAAATACGCCGATCTGAAAGCCGCGTACGGGGAGCGCATTATCGGGTTCCCGAAAATCGACCCCACCACGGAAGTCATCGCGCGAGCCATCCACGACCATTTCAGCGCGGCGTTGGCCCGCTATGCCGCGAAGCCGGATTCACTTTACCCGGTTCGCAAGAGTCTGCGGGTGGTCAATGTGCGCGTTTGGGAGACAAACAGTTCATGGGCAGAATTCTTCTCTTAATCCTCGTTATCCTCGTGAGCCAGATCAACGTCCAGGCGCATACGTTCACCATAGGGGAACACGACTTTTTTCTCGACGGGCAGCCGTTCGTCATACGGTGCGGGGAGATCCATTTCCCGCGGGTCCCGCGCGAGTATTGGCGGCATCGCCTCCAGATGTGCAAGGCGATGGGCCTGAACACGGTGTGCGTTTACCTGTTCTGGAACTTTCACGAATGGCAGGAGGGGCGGTACGACTGGAGCGGCCAGGCCGACGCGGCGGAGTTCTGCCGCATCGCGCAACAGGAAGGCCTTTGGGTCATGTTGCGCCCCGGCCCGTATTCCTGCGCGGAATGGGAAATGGGCGGCCTCCCGTGGTGGTTGCTGAAGAACGACAAGATCAACCTCCGCTCGCGAGATCCCGCCTTTCTCAACCCCGCGGTGCGTTATATGAAGGAGGTGGGCCGTGTGCTGGGGCCGTTGCAGATCACGCGCGGCGGCCCCATCCTCATGGTGCAGGTGGAGAATGAGTACGGCTCCTACGGAAAAGACGCCGCATACATGGGCGCGCTGAGGCAGGCGCTCATCGACGGCGGCTTCGACACGCCGCTCTTCGCGTGCAATCCGCAGGGAGCGATAGCCAACGGGCGCCGGAGCGACCTCTTCCAGGTCGTCAACTTCGGCGCCAACGCCGCCGCCAAGTCCTTCGAGACCTTGCGCCATTTTCAGAAAACCGGCCCGCTCATGAACGGCGAATACTATCCCGCGTGGTTCGACATGTGGGGGCGCAAGCACCGCACCGGCCCCGTCGAACCCATCGTCGCCGATATCGATTACATGCTGAAGAACCGCCATTCCTTCAGCATCTACATGGCGCACGGCGGCACTTCGTTCGGCTTGTGGGCGGGCGCGGACAGGCCGTTCAGCCCCGATACCTCCAGCTACGACTACGACGCGCCGATCAGCGAGGCGGGCTGGGTCACGCCGAAGTTCAACGCCATCCGCCAAGTGCTTGCCAGGGGCGAAACGCCGCCTGCCCCGCCGCCGCAAAATCCGGTGATGACAGTGAAGCCGTTCGAGTTGAAGGAAGCCGCTTCCGTCTTCGAAAATCTCCCCGCGCCGGTGGAGGACGAGACGCCGCGCACGATGGAGTTTTACAACCAGAGCCGCGGCTGCACCTTGTACCGCGCCACCCTGCCCGCCGGCCCGGCAGGCGCGCTGACAATCAAGGAAGTGCATGACTTCGCCTGGATTTTTCTGGATGGAAAAAGCGTTGGCGTGATGGACCGGCGCAGGCAGAGTTATCACGTCGATCTCCCCGAACGCGCCGCCGCCGCGCGGCTCGACATCCTGGTCGAGGCGATGGGACGCGTGAATTTTGGACGCGAGGTGTTCGACCGCAAGGGAATCCACGGCCCTGTGCGGTTTGCGAAGAGTGAAGTGAAAGGCTGGAAAATATACCCGCTGTCTCTCGACGCGCAGGAGTTGGCCTCGCTGAAGTTCGGCCCGGGGGCGCCCGGCCCGGCCTTCTGGCGCGGGAGTTTCCAGTTGGAAAAGGCGGGCGACACTTTTCTCGATCTGCGAACATGGAGCAAAGGCGTGGCGTGGGTGAACGGCCATTGCCTCGGGCGTTTTTGGGATATTGGGCCGACGCAGACCATGTATTGTCCCGGCCCGTGGCTGCGCCATGGCGGCAACGAAATAGTCATCCTCGACCTTATCGGCCCGCGGCGTCCGGAGATGGCGGGGCTGGAAAAGCCGATATTGGATGAGCTGCGGCCCGCGCTGGATTTCAGCCGCGCCGCAAGGGCCGGGGGCGCGTTCAGCGCGGGGGGCGTCCCGCCCGTAATCCAGGGGAGCTTCACTTCCAGCGACCAGTGGCAGGAAATCAATTTCGCCCGGCCCACGAAGGGCCGCTACCTCTGCCTGGAGGCTCTCGACGCGCAGGATGGCAAGCAGACGGCCTCCGTAGCCGAACTCGACGCCCTCGACGCGAAACGCGAGACGATTTCAAAGGCCGGCTGGAAAATCCTTTGGGCCGACAGCGAGGAACACGGAGACGGCGACGCCGAAAACGTGCTCGACGGCCAGCCCTCCTCCTCCTGGATAACCGCGCCCGGGACGGTTTTCCCCCACCGCGTGGTCATTGATCTCGGCGACGGCGCGGAGATCTCCGGCATTCGCTACCTGCCTGGGAACATCAAGGACTTCCGGGTTTACGTGAGCGAAATGCCCTTCGGCCTGACCCCGCGGAACTAATTCGAAGGCCCGCGCGTCACCCATTCCGTGCCGCCCGAGAATTCCTTCGCGCTGTCGATGCGTTCCGCGGGCTTGCCGTTTTCGGACACTTCGTCGGTCCACACGTCGAATTTCTCCAGGCGGTTGGGGCCGAAGGTGGTCGTGAGCGCGACATCCGCGGCGTCGCGGCCCGCCGCCATGAGGATGCGCCCAATCCGGCGTGCGTCGTGGCGCGGGTCAAAGACGTGCCAGCGGTCTCCGAGCCAGACTTCCATCCACGCGCTGAAGTCCATCGGGGACGGCGCCGCCGGCACCCCGATGTCGCCGAGATAGCCGGTGGCGTAGCGCGCCGGGATGTTCATGCAGCGGCAGAGCGTGATGGCGAGGTGCGTGAAATCGCGGCAGACGCCGACCCGCTCGGTGTAGCCGTCGAAAGCGGAGCGCGTCTTGCTCGCGAGCATGTAGTCGAAGCGGATGTGGTTGTGAACCCACGCGCAGATGGCCTGCACCCGCCCCCAGCCGAGCGGCGTGGCGCCGAACAGATTCCACGCGATATCCCCGAGGCGGTCGACCTCGCAATAGCGGCTGGCGTACAGATAGCGCAGGGTCTCGGCGGGCAGATCGTCCACCGGGTGCTGTTTCGCGTCCGGCGCGACGGGGTCCGGCTCGCCGCTGTCGGCTATCAACGCGTCGTTAAACATCCGAACCTTCCCGGCGGGAGCGGCGATCCGCGCGCACTGGTTGCCGAAGGTGTCGGTGAATTCGCGGATGGGAACCCCGGGTTCCACTTGCAGGCGCTCTCTTTTAATGAAGTCGGCGTGCCGCGAGGGATGCACGTTCAGCATCAGGATCATCGAGGCGGGCGCCTGCAACTCCAGCACTATGTCGTATCCAATTTGTATCAACATGACGTGGTTATTCGGAACGGACCGGTGAGGCGCGCTTATCTCATGAGCGCGAAAGTGAAAATGTTATGGCCTCCTCGATCGACATGCCGCGGCCTTCGCGGCGGGCGATCCGGGCTTCCTCCTGGGTGAAATGATCCGCGGCGGTGGAAAGGATTTCCCGCATGGCCGGATGATCCGACGGCTCCGTGGAGATTCCATTCTTCGCGCGCAGCGCCTCCGAGGCGCCGAGCAGGCGTGCGGCGCGCGTATATTGCCCCTCGGCCACGGCGAGTGCGGCGAAGGCTTCGAGCAGAAACGGCATCCCCCAGGGGCTTCTCAACGAGCGGAAGTTGGTGAGGCATTCCTCGAAATAAGCGCGTGCTTCCTCGTAGCGGCCAAGGATGGCGGCGGTGACGCCCGCGGCCCAGAGACCGATTCGCACCAACCATGCGTCGCCCACCTGGCGGTAGAGCTCCAGGGTTTCCGCGTAAAGCGCAAACGACTCCGCGAAGTCCCGCCGGGCGGACGCTTGAAAACCGCGCGCGCGCACGATGTGCGCCCGGAGCCGGGCTTCTTCGAAAGGGAGAGCCAGTTCGGCGGCCCTTGCGAGCATGGCGTCCGCGGCTTCGAGCTCGCGGCGGTCCGCGGCGGCGAGCGCCATGTCGGCGAGGATGAAGGCTTCGCGGCGCGCATCGCCCAGCTCGCGGTAAATCTCCAGCGCTTCGGCGTGCAGGCGCCGGGCCGCCTCGTCGTCGTCCGCCATCCACGCGAGGCGGCCCGCGGCGGCCAGGGCGTTGGCGCGCGCCGCGTTGCGCGGGGCGGCGTCGGGGTGGGCGAGGAGTTGCGCGAAGTCGTCGCGCGTTTCCTTGAACAAACCGCGCACCTCCACGTAGCGCTGGAGCGCCGCGACGAGGCGCAACCCTTTCTGCACACGGCCCGGCAGTTCGATGCTCGCCTCGACGGCGAACCGCATATTGATGCCGTCCTCCTCGACGCGTTCGAGCCAGGTTTGCTGTTGGGGGCCGGTGATTTTTTCTTCGATTTGCTCGGCGTAACCCAGGAAGAAATCGAGATGCCGCTCCCGGAATGCCGCCGTCTCGCCCGCCTCGGCGAGCTTTTCCCGGCTGTAGTCCCAGACCGATTCGAGCATGAAGTAGCGGACGCCGCCCGTGGCCTCGGATTTCTCTACGGTGAGGAGCGACTTGTCCACCAACTGGGTGAGCAGGTCGAGAATCCCCCCTTGTTCCAGGCCGTCGGAGGAGCAGACCGCTTCGATTGCTTCCAGCGAGCGGCCCCGGCCAAAGACGGAGAGGCGCCGCAACAGCTTTTTCTCCGGTTCGTTCAGGAGGTCGTAGCTCCAGTCGATGAGCGCGCGCAAGGTTTGCTGGCGCGGAACGGCTGTCCGGCTGCCCGCCGTGAGAAGGTGGAAGCGGTCGTCCAGGCGCTCGGCGATCTGGTCGACCCGCAGGACGCGCGCGCGGGCGGCGGCAAGCTCGATGGCGAGGGGGATGCCGTCCAGCCGCCAGCAGATCTGGGCGACGGCTGCGGCGTTGGCGTCGGTCAACCGGAAGGAGGGGCGCGCCGCGACGGTGCGGTCCACGAAGAGGCGCACGGCCTCGAACTTCAGGATGCGCTCGGCGGCGCCCGGCCCGGAGGCGATCTCACGCCAATGGGCCGGGAGATTCAGCGGCGGCAGCGGCCACGCCACCTCGCCGCCGATGCCGAGCGGCTCCCGGCTGCTGGCGAGGATGACAAGATTCCGGCAGACGCGCAGGAGAGCCTCCGCGAGATGCGCGCAGGCCGCCACGACGTGTTCGCAGTTGTCGAAGAGAAGGAGGAGCGTCTTCGCCCGGAGGAAGTTCGCGAGCGTCGAAGCCAGGGGGCGGCCGGCCTCCTGGCGGACATTCAAAACGGCGGCGACAGTCTCGGGCACGAGAGCGGCGTCGTCGATGGTCGCGAACTCGACGAGCCAGACGCCGTCCTGGAATTTCTCCAGCAATTCCGCGCCGAGCTGGAGGGAAAGCCGCGTCTTGCCGGTGCCGCCCGCGCCGACGAGCGTGAGCAGATGCGCGCCGCCTAGAAGGCGCCGCACCTCCGCCATCTCCCGCTCGCGCCCGATGAAGCTGGTCAGTTCCAGCGGCAGGTTGTTCGGCACGCTTTCCAGGGAGCGCAGCGGCGGGAAGTCGGAGGGGAGATCGCCCGCGATCAGTTCGAAGATCGTCTCCGGCCGCGAGAGATCGCGCAGCCTGCGCTCGCCCAGGTTGCGAAGCCGGACGCCCGCGGGCAGGGAGTCGCGCACCAGTTCCTCGGTCGGGAGGGAAAGGAGCATCTGGCCGCCGTGGGCCGCCGCGAGAATCCGGCTGACGCGGTTCAGCGTCTGGCCGAAGTAATCGCCATCCCGCTGCTCGGCGGCGCCGGTGTGGAGGGCCATGCGGACCCTTAACCCGCCGACGCGGTCCCAGGCCTCCGCATGGAGCGCCCGCTGGGCCGCCACCGCGGCGGATGCGGCGGCGGAGGCGGTGTGGAAAGCCGCGCAGAAGGCGTCTCCGACCGTTTTGAAAATGAAGCCGTCCCCAAAGGCCTGGCGCAAGATCAGGTCATGCCTGGCGAGCGCGCCCTTCATCTCCTCGGGATGCTCCTCCCAAAGCCGGGAGCTTCCCTCGATGTCGGTGAACAGGAAAGTGATCGTCCCGGAAGGTTGCGCGGTCATCTGTCGGCATGCGGGATCAATTTGGCAAAACCTGGATCTCCTTGCCGGTCTGTATGACGATGCGGTAAAGCCCCTCCACTTCGGAAATCGAACCCGTGACCCGCACGTGCTTTCCGATGTAGGTCTGCACCGTCTTCAGCGGAAACTTGTATTGCGGGAAGGCGATGATCAGCGCGTTGAAATCGGTTTCGGAAAATTTCAGGTCGCGCGTCGCGTAGAGGCTGTTGTTCGCGACGGATGTGGGGACGCCTTCCGCGATGACGGTATCGCCCTTGTGCTTGGAAAGACTCACGTAATCGAGCGGATCGACCTTCGGGGGGCCGGAAGGAATCTCGGCGGACGCGACCGGCGCGGGCGGCGGCGTCGCGGGCCGGAGGAGGAGCCAGGCGCACCCGACGACCAGCAAAATCACGACAGGGACGGCGACATACATCGCGGGCGATTTCCTCGCGTGGCGGACGGTCCCCGCGGGCAGCGGGACCGGCTTCCTGGAAGCGGGGGCGCGCGCGACGGCGGCGATCGAGGTCCGGACTTCCTCGACCGTCTGGGGGCGAAGGTCGGGATCGCGCGAGAGCATCCGCGAGACGATGAGTGAAAGCGATTCCGGGACATCCTCCCGCACCAGGTGGAGGGAGGCGGGCTGGTTGTAAAGATGCGCGTTGACGATCTCCTCGATGGTCTCGCCTTCGTACGGATACCGGCCCGTGAGACTGAAAAAGAAGACGATCCCGAGCGAATAAATATCCGTGCGCTGGTCGACGGGCTGGCGCAGGAGTTGTTCGGGCGCGATGGTGTAGGCCGAGCCGACGACGGTGGTGGACTCCGGATCGGCTTCGACGGCGTCCACGTCCGCCTGGGCGAGGCCGAAGTCGAGCACCTTGAGGGTAAAAGACCTGTCTTCGTGGAAATGCAGCATCAGGTTTCCGGGCTTCAGGTCGCGATGGACGAGGCCCTTGGAATGGGCGGCGGAGAGGCCGTGGCAGACCTGGTTTGCCAGTTCGAAGAACCCAGTGAGGCTTAAAGGATGCTCGGGCGCAATGACTTCCAACGTGCGGCCGTTGACCAGTTCCATGACGACGAAGAGGCCGTTTTCGTCGGAGTCGAAGTCGAATATCGTGACGATGTTCGGGTGGTGGAGCGCCGCGAGGATGGCCGCTTCCTGGCGGATGGAGGCCTCTATTTCCGCATCCTCGTCGATGCGTTTGATGGCGACGAAACGCCCGAGTTGCCTGTCCCACGCGCGGAATACGCTCCCGCTGCCGCCTTTGCCGATGGCGTCCTGGATTTCGTACCGTCCGGCGGCTGATGTATCGTCTTCACCCACCAGCCTACCGTTCCAAAGGCATGAGGGGATGGCAATTCAAAAAACCGGCGCGCGGTTTGTCTTATTCGCGGGCATCGTGTACAAGAAGCGCTTCATGAGTTTCGTTTCCGCATTGGGCGCCGCTTACCGGGGCAAAAAGGCATTCGTGACGGGCCATACGGGATTCAAGGGAAGCTGGCTTTGCGAATGGCTTCTCCTGCTCGGCGCCGAAGTCGCGGGTTTAAGCCTCGCGCCGGAACCGGGGGCGCTCTTCGGGCGGTTGGGGCTGGAGAAGAGGATGACGCACCGGCTGGGCGACCTGCGCGACCCTTCCCTCGCGTCCGCGGCGATCCGCGCGTTCCAACCCGATTATTTGTTCCACCTCGCGGCGCAGCCCCTGGTCCGCGCTTCGTATGACAGGCCCGTCGAGACATTCGAGACGAATGTCAACGGAACGCTCCACGTCCTCGAAGCGCTCCGTTCCCTGGAGCATGCCTGCGCCGCCGTGTTCGTTACCACGGACAAGTGTTACGAGAACCGCGAATGGCTCCACGGTTATCGCGAAACGGACGCGCTGGGCGGGAACGACCCTTACAGCGCCAGCAAGGCGATGGCGGAACTGGCCGTCGCGTCGTACCGGCGCTCTTTTTTTTCCGGCAGCGCGGTCAGGATCGCCTCCGCGAGGGCGGGCAATGTGCTCGGCGGCGGCGATTGGGCGGCTGACCGCCTCGTGCCCGACGCGATCCGCGCGTTGAAGGCCGGGCGCGCCGTGCCGGTGCGGAATCCGTCCTCGACGAGGCCGTGGCAGCACGTCCTCGAGCCGCTGGGCGGCTATCTTCTGCTCGGGGCGCGGCTTCCCGAAGGCGGGGACGTTTGCTCGGCGTTCAATTTCGGCCCATGGACGGATTCCAATCGCACGGTGCGGGAGCTGGTCGAGGAAATGCTGAAACATTGGCCGGGCCAGTGGATGGACACGTCCGACCCCGCCGCCCCCCATGAGGCCCGCCTGCTCCATCTTTCCATCGACAAGGCGTATCATCTGCTCGGCTGGCGTCCGGTCTGGGGATTCGAGAAGACGGTGGAAAAGACGGTGAACGGATACCGCTCGCAAACGCCCCGCGAGCAGATCGAGGAGTACGCCCGGGATGACCGATAAGCAGACACGGGAGGAAATCCTCCGCCTCACGAGGCTGTATGCGGAAGAGCGCCATTGCGGCGAGGTCGATTTCAAGCCGGGCGTAACGCCTGTCCCCTACGCGGGCAGGGTCTTCGACGCCGATGAAGTCGAGGCGGCGGTGGGGTCTTCCCTCGATTTCTGGCTGACGCTCGGAAGCGAAGGGGAGGATTTCGAGCGGGAGTTCGCCCGGTTCCTTGGGGTCAAACGCACGATCCTCGTCAACTCCGGCTCGTCGGCGAACCTTCTGGCGTTCTCCGCGCTGACGAGCGCGAAGCTCCCCCCGGAGCGGCGCATCGTCCCGGGCGATGAAGTGCTAACCGCCGCGGCGGGCTTCCCGACGACGGTGGCGCCCATCCTCCAGAACGGCGCCGTCCCGGTCTTCATCGACAACGACCCCGCGACCCTCAACGCCCGCCCCGAACTGCTGGAACAAGCGTATGCGCCCGGGAAGACGAAGGCCGTGATGATGGCGCACACGCTGGGCAACCCATTCGACCTCGGCGCGGTGACGGCTTTCTGCGAGAAATACGGCCTCTGGCTCATCGAGGACAACTGCGATGCGCTCGGCGCGCTCTACAACGGACGCCTGACCGGCACGTTCGGCGATCTCTCGACGCAATCCTTCTATCCTCCCCATCACCTCACGCTGGGCGAGGGGGGCGCGGTCAATATCGCCCGGGACATGAAGTTCAAGGTGCTCGTGGAAAGCTTCCGCGACTGGGGCCGCGACTGCTGGTGCGCGAGCGGCATGGATAACACGTGCGGGAAGCGCTTCGGCTGGAAGCTCGGCGACCTGCCCGAAGGCTACGACCACAAATACATCTACAGCCATCTCGGCTATAACCTGAAGCCGCTCGATCTCCAGGCCGCCATCGGACGCCGGCAGATTGTCAAGCTCCCGCGTTTCATCGCGGCGCGCAGGGAGAACTGGGAATCCCTGCGGCGCGGGCTGGCGCACCTTGAAGAATATTTCGCGTTCCAGATTCCGGAGCGCGGCTCCGAGCCAAGCTGGTTTGGCTTCATGCTGCGGGTGAAGGAGGGCGCGCCCTTTGACCGGACGCAACTGGGCAGATACCTCGATGAACACCGGATCGGCAATCGCACGCTCTTCGGCGGAAACCTTGTGCGCCAGCCCGCCTTTACGCAACTGGCGTTGGACCGCCCCGGCGCCTTCCGCGTGGCGGGGAAGCTCACCGGCGCCGATACGATCATGAACAGGGTGCTGTTCGTGGGCGTTTACCCGGGGCTTACGCGGAAGATGCTCGAATACATCGTGGCGACCATCGACGCCTTCGCCGGGAAATTTTGAGGATGCGCCCGCTGCCCGAGGACGATCTGCGGCATTTTCTCGAGCACACCCGGGACGTCTGGGAGGAAGCGCGCGGGGGCCGGTTCTTCGTAACCGGGGGCACGGGTTTTTTCGGCTGCTGGCTGCTCGAGACGTTCGCCTTCGCCAACAGGGAACTCGGGCTCGGCGCGGGCCTGACCGCTCTTACGCGCAACCCCGAAGCGTTCCGCGCGAAGATGCCGCATCTCGCTTCCGTCGAACTTCTGCGCGGCGATGTGAAGACGTTCGATTTCCCCGCCGGGGAGTTCGGGTTCGTCCTCCATGCCGCCACGGAATCGACTTCGAACCAATCGGCCTCCGATCCGCTGGGGGCGCTGGATGACATCATCCTGGGAACGCGCCGGACGCTCGACTTCGCGAAGGGGGCGAAGTTCCTGCTGACAAGTTCGGGCGCGGTTTATGGGAAACAGCCCGCGGACATTACCCATGTGCCGGAGACGTATATGGGCGGCCTCGACCCGGTTGATCCGCGATCCGCTTACGGCGAGGGGAAGCGGGTCGCCGAGCTGCTTTGCGTCACCAGCGGCGTCGAGGCGAAGATCGCCCGCTGCTTCGCGTTCGTGGGGCCGCATCTGCCGCTGGATGTCCACTTCGCCATCGGCAATTTTATCCGCGACGCGCTGAACGGCGGCCCGGTCGTCGTGCGCGGCGACGGCACGCCCCGCCGGTCTTATTTGTACGCGGCGGACCTTGCCGTCTGGCTCTGGACGATCCTTTTCAAGGGCGCGGCCCGCGTTCCATATAACGTCGGTTCCGAGGAAGAGATGAGCATCGCGGATGCGGCCCGGCTTGTCGCTGGAACGCGCACGCCGCCATTGGAGGTCAGCATCCTGCGCCGGCCGGAGCCGGGCGCGGAAATCGCCCGTTACGTGCCGTGCGCGCGGCGGGCCGCGGAGGAACTTGGCCTTCACGCGTGGATAGACGCCCGCACGGCGGTATTGAAAACAATGGGGTGGCGGCCTTACAAAGAGACATGAGCACCGATCAAGCCGACGCCACGATGGCCGTTTACCTCGACCTCGAGAATATCGCCAGGGGGGCGCGCGACGCCCATTACCCGAGCTTCGACATCCAAAAAGTCCTGGAGCGTCTTCTTTTGAAGGGGCACATCGTCGTCAAAAAGGCGTATTGCGACTTCGACCGTTACAAGGACTTCAAGCGCGATCTTCACGAGGCGGCCTTCGAGTTGATCGAGATACCGCATGTCCGCCAGTCGGGCAAGAACTCGGCGGATATCCGCATGGTCGTCGATGCGCTCGACCTTTGCTACACCAAGGGGCACGTCGATACGTTCGTCATCATCAGCGGCGACTCGGATTTTTCACCCCTGGTGAGCAAGTTGCGCGAGAACGCCAAGACGGTCATCGGCGTGGGCGTGAAGAACTCGACCTCCGATCTTTTTCTCAATAACTGCGACCAGTTCCTCTACTATGACGACATGGTCCGGCCCGAGCCGTCGAAAGCGCGTCGGGACGACATAAATGCAGGCCCGCCGCCGGAAAACGCGATGGAACTCCTGGTCGGCACGGTGGAAGCCATCACCGAGGAGCGCGGCGCGGATGAACCGGTGTGGGGATCCTTCGTCAAGCAGACGATCAAGCGCCGCAACCCGGGCTTCAACGAGCGGGCGTACGGCTTCCGCTCATTCAACGACCTCCTGCTGGAGGCCCGCAAGCTCGGTCTCCTCGATTTGAAGCACGACGAGAAATCCGGCGGCTACACGGTGCGGGTCGCGCCCGCCCCTTCCGCGAGCTGAGCGGCTACTCGAGCCACTCGGTGTGGAAGACGCCCGGCTTGTCCACCCGCTCGTAGGTGTGCGCGCCGAAGAAGTCGCGCTGCGCCTGGAGCAGGTTGGAGGGGAGGCGTTCCTGGCGGTAGCTGTCGTAGTATTCCAGCGAGGCGGCCATGGCCGGGACGGCGATGCCGTGCTCCACCGCGTGGCAGACGGCGCGCCGCCAGTTGCTCTGCGTCTTTTCGATGATGTCCCTGAAGTAGGGGTCGAGCAGGAGGTTTTTCAGCTTGGGATCGCGCTCGTACGCGTCCTTTATCCGGTTCAGGAAGCGGGCGCGGATGATGCAGCCGCCGCGCCAGATGGTCGCGATGTCGCCAAAGTTCAGGTTCCACTCGGAGTTGACGCTCGCCGCGGCCAGCAACTCCATGCCTTGCGCGTAGGAGATGATCTTCGACGCATAGAGCGCGTCGTGGACGGCGGTGATGAGTTCCTCGCGGCTGCCGGTGAACGGCTTCGCCTCCGGCTTGGGCAGTATCTTCGACGCCTCGACGCGATCCTGCTTGCGGGAGGAGATGACGCGCGCCTCGACCGCGGCGTTGATCGTGGAGATGACGACCGATTCCTGGAGCGCGGATTGCAGCGTCCAGAGGCCCGTGCCTTTCTGGCCGGCCTTGTCGAGGATGAGATCGACGATCGGCTTGCCGGTCTCGGGGTCTTTCTTCTTGAAGATGAGCGAGGTGATCTCGATGAGGTAGCTGTTCAAATCGCCCGCGTTCCACTCGGTGAAAATCCCGCCCAGTTCGTCCGCGCCGAGTCCGAGCAGATCCTTGAGGATGCTGTAAGCCTCGCAAATCAACTGGATGTCGCCGTACTCGATGCCGTTGTGAACCATCTTCACGTAATGGCCCGCGCCGTCGATGCCCATGTAACGGCAGCACGGCTCGCCGTCGACGATCGCCGCGATCTTCGTGAAGATCGGCTTGACGATCTCCCAGCTTTCCTTCGACCCGCCGGGCATGATGGACGGCCCCTTCAACGCGCCTTCCTCGCCGCCGGAGACGCCGACGCCCATGAAGTGCAGCCCTTTCTCCTCGAGTTCCTTGCAGCGCCGCTGCGTGTCGGTGAACAGGGAGTTGCCGCCGTCGATGATCACGTCGCCCTTGTCCAGGAGCGGAACCAGTTCGGCGATGACGGCGTCCACCGGCTTGCCGGCCTTCACCATGATCATCGCCTTGCGTGGCCTTGAAAGGGCGCCGACGAATTCCTCGATCGTCCGGGTGGGGACGATGTTCTTCCCCTTCGCCCTTCCCTCCGCGAAACGGTCGGTCACCGCGGTGGTGCGATTGAACGCCGCCACGGTGAAGCCCTTGCTTTCCATGTTCAGCACGAGGTTTTCGCCCATTACGGCGAGGCCGACGAGGCCGAGATCACATTGATTCATAAACGACTTTTGGGTTTAAGGTTGAGTCCGCAAAGTTTGAGAGTAACTATGGTTGGCTCCCTATGGCAATGTTTTGCGAATCAAAATGAACTGGGCCAACCGCCTGACCGTCGCCCGCTTTTTCCTGACGCTCCTTTTCGTCTTTTGCCTGAGCTCTACATTCCCGTTCAATCACACGACCGCTCTCTTTCTTTTCATCGTGGCGGGCATCACCGATTATGCCGACGGCGAGATCGCGCGCCGCTGGTCGCTGGTCACCGATTTCGGCGCCCTCATGGACCCGGTGGTGGACAAGATCATGATCGCGGCGGCCTTCGTCTGCCTGGTGGCTATGCATGCGGTTCCGGCGTGGGTGGCGATAGTCATCATCAGCCGCGAGTTTCTCATCACGGGCCTGCGGATGCTGGCCGCCACGAAGGGCCGGATTCTGCCCGCCGAAAAGATGGGCAAACACAAGACGGCGTGGCAGATCATCACCGTCCTCTTCTTTCTCGGCATGCTCGCGCTGGGGGAGATTGATCGCCTGGAGGCCGCGCATTGGTGGGCGCTGACGTGGCGCTACGGGGGGATTCTTTTCATGGCGGGCGCCATGGGGTTCACCCTCTACTCGGGCTTCGGGTACCTTTGGAGAAACCGGGCGTTGATCCAGACGGCGAGCTAGTCTAAGTCTAGGTCATGCAGTTTGCGCCCGCGCTTTGGTTGCCTGCAAGCGCCCCGGGCTCCGCTCCGGGCGGCTGGCACAGCCGCCTCTACAACCACGTTGCGGGCGGAAAGTGAATGGCGCGCGATGGAGGAAAATCACCAGAGGCTTTGCGCGACTTCGATCTGGTCGCCCGGATAGATCTTGCTGTCGAGCGAAGGGTCTTTGCGCAGTTTGCGCGTGTCGATCATCTCCACTTTTCCTTCGTGAACCCAGCGCACTTTCCGCTGGTCGGCGAAGTCGTTGAAACCGCCGGCCGCGTTGATGGCGGAGAGCAGCGTCAAATCGGGAGTGAAGGGGATGCGGCCCGGATTGCGCACGGCGCCGCCCACGTTCACGAAGCGGGCCGTCGGCTGGACGATGATGGTGATGGTCGGGTGGGTGTAGATGCGCTCGGCGACCAGTTTTCTCTCGATCTCGCCCTGCACCACGTTCTGCGTCAACCCGCCGGCCTTGACCTGGTTGATGTACGGCAGGTTGAGAAATCCCTGGTCGTCCAGCGTATAGGTGGCGCTGAATTGCTGGATCTCGTCCGCCGGCACGCCGCTCAGCCGGATTTCTATCGTATCGCCCGGACGAAGCGTGGCCTGGGCGAACAGCGGCGCGGCGCCTGCCAGCAGAAGGAAGAGCAGCGCGAACAGCCTCATGTCTAGTAATCCTCGGAGTGCGCTGCTCCGGCGCGGGCCGGCTCCGGCTTGCGGGGCGTTTTATAATACTGCTGGTAGTTCGTGTAATACTGGTAGTGCTGGTCGTGGCTTACGTTCACGTTATTCAGCACGACGCCAAGCAGGTTGCCGCCGACGTTCGCCACCGCGCTCTTCACCCGCAGCAGCATCGAACGCGGGAACCGCCGGTGTTGCACGACCATGATGACGAGATCGACTTCGCTCGCCAGGACCGAGCCGTCGCTTACCCCGAGAATGGGCGGGGAATCGAACAGCACAAGGTCATAAGCCGCCTTGGCATGCTGGATCAGTTCGCTCATCCGCTGGGAATTGAGGATGCCGACGGAATCGTGAGGGAGGATTCCGCTGGGGAGGATGGAGAGGTTCTCCACGCCGGTGGGACGCACGATCTCATCGAAATCCATCCGGCCGGTCAGGTAGTCGGTAAGGCCGGCGGTGTTTTCGACGCCGAAGAATTTGTCCTGGCTCGGACGCCGCAGGTCGGCGTCGACGAGGAGCACATTGTAGCCCCCTTTCGCGCAGGTGAACGCGAGATTGCAGAGAGTGGTCGATTTTCCTTCGCCGGGGCCGCCGCTGACGACGGTGAGGGTGCTGGCGTCGGGAGACTTGCGGTTGAACTCGATGTTGGTGCGCAGGATGCGGTAGGCCTCGGCGTCCGGCGCGTCGCCTTCGCAGCGGTGGAGGAGGGGGATCTTCCGCGGGATGACGGCGAGGACGGGCAAGTTCAGGAGCCGTTCCACTTCATCGAGGCTCTTGACGCTGGTGTCCAGGTACTCGAGGAAAAACGCGAGGCCGCCGCCCAACCCCGCGCCGACGGCCGCGGCCACCAGCATGTAGAGCCATACCTTTGGCTCGCTGGGCATGGATGGAGGCTCGGCTGGCTGCCATATCTTCGCCGGGGTTATGGTGATGTTCTGCTGCATCCGCGCGGTGTAGTAGCGCGTCTCGGAGGCTTCCAGCACGCGCTTTGCGTTGATGTATTTGTTTTTGGCCTCCGTGTAGGCCGCGCTCTTGTTCTTGATGCCCTGGAAATTGCTCCGGCTCTGCCCCAGTTGGTTCTGCAATGCGCCAAGGGTGTTTTCATGCAGGGTCACTTTTCTCGCCAGCGCGTCGCGCAAGGCGCGCAACTGCTCGTCAAGCTGTTCGGCATAGACGGCTTTCTGCGCCCGCAACGCCTTTACGCGCGGATGGTTTTCCCCCAGGCCGGAGTTGAGCAGGCGGGCTTCTTCCGCCACGGCGTCCTGGTAAAGAGGGAGAACCTTGGTGACGGTGGGGTCGTCGATTTCCAAGGTGTGCAGGGCCACCAGGAGTTCCTCCGGTTTCAGCTTTTCTATCTGGGCGAGTTGGGTCTTGAGTTGCTGGAGTTTCACCTTCGCATCCTGCACTTGCGACTCGTCGCCGAGCACCTGGCGGTTTTCCGGTATGTCCGAGGTCTCCATGCTTTCCGGGTTCAGGTCGATGACGCCGTCCTGCCCCCGTATCGTGCCCATCAGCAGCGAGGTGTCCTGGACTTTTTCCCGCTGCTTGTCCACTTCTTCCTTCAACTGCCCGAGGCCCCGGCTCACGGATTCATCCTGATCCGCCACGCGCCGTTCCTTGTAAACCATGGCGATGGTGTTCGCGATCTCGGCGGCTTCGGCGGGGTCCGGACTCTTGACGGCGATCTCCAGCAGGTTCGTGCCGCGGACTTCGCTGACGTTCATGATCCTCTTGAGCTTGCCGAGCGTCCATTCCCGCAGGAGAGGAACGCCGTTGTAGCCCCACCGCTCCTGGAGTTTTATCTGGTCGATGACCGGGTAGAGGATTTCCGTGGTCTTGAGAATCTCGAACTGGGTCGGGGCGAAGCTCGGGTCGCTGGAACCCTGCATCGGCGCATCGGAAAAGATATGGACGCGGGCCTCGTCCGGCTTCACCTCCATGGTGACGCGGGCGATATAGATCCTGGGCGCGAGATAGACGTAGATGCCGGTGGTGACCATCACCAGCAGGAAGACGAGCAGGGCTATGCTCGAACGCACCCGGATGACGCGCCAGTAGTCGAGGAAGTGTAACTTGGCTTCGCTGGGTTCATTCATGCTGGCGGCAAAAAAACGCGGGGCCAAACTATACCGGGAAGCGCCGCTTCGCAACGGCCCCGGCTAAAAGGTGTAGGTCGCTCCGAAGAATATCCGGTTGCGGGTATAGCTGGTGAACGCGAGGGAGGAAACCACGTCGGTGAAGGTGTAGGCGGCGTTCAGGCTGAAGTTTTTGTTAAGGGTGTAAGTCGCCCCGACGCTGACGTTGAAGTCGTCCTCGGTGTCGACATTAATGTTGTTGGCGATGTTGTCGGTGTCGAAGTGGTCGTAGTTGAAGCCCAGGTTGGCCACGATCCGCGCCGTGACGACCTGGTTGATGGCGAGCGAAGTGCGGTAACTGGTCTGGCGGGTTTGGGCGAGGCCCGCGGGTTCGAATCCGTACCGGTTATCCCAGACGATGGTCGAGTTGTGGCCGTAAACATATTGCAGGGTTGTCTCGACAAAGGGGGCGTCCTGGAAGTTGCCCATCTGGTAATCCCGCAGTTCCGCGCCGGCCCGCACCGTTGCGCTCAGCCTTCGGTTGAAGGAGTAGTCGAAGCCGCCCAGGAGAAAGTTGCTGACGGAACTGCTCGACGAAAAATCCGTCTCCGTGGAGGCGAAACGGTATTCGGCCACGGCCACGAGGCGGGGATTGAGATTGAACCGGAACTGGTTGCCCAGGATGTTCTGGTAATAGTTGCCGCTGGAAAAGGCGCTGTTGGTATAGACCAGCGTGTTGAACACATAGGACGAGACAGTCTGGAACCGAGGCGTCCATTGGTAGGTGAGATCGAATTTGGAGGTCCCGATGAAGTATTCGCCGCTGGAGCCGCCTCCGCCGTTGGGGGCGTTAAAGTTGCTGAAGTCCTCCTGCGGCGCGATGACGAAGACCGCCTCGGCGTCCACCTGCAGGCGCGGCGAAAACTGGTGGGCGTAGTAGAGGGTGACGCTGTCGTTGAAGTCGAAATTCTCCGTGCTCCTGCGCCAGTAGTAGGTGCCGCCGAGGTTCGCATCGAGCGAGAAGACGGATCGCGGGCTGGCCAGCCGTATCTGGACGCCCATGTTGCCGTAGGTTTCCCAGCTCCCCACTTTTGGCAAAGTCGTCATCCTGGCGCCCGGGAACGGGAGCCGCTGCGTGTCGGGCGCGGTGTAGACGTTGTCGTCGTATCCCTGCGAAAGCGAAAACGTGACGCGATACGGCGGCTGGGCGAAGCGCCCTTCGCCCGGGATGAACGTCTGCGGAACGAATCCGTAGCCGGCGGGCAGGACGACGCCTTGGGGCGCAATGACCGGGCCTTCATTCGTCGGGGGAACCTGCGACGGCGGCAGAGCGCCCTCTCCGTATTGCGGCGAACCGTACGGGGTGGAGGCGGAACCGAAGGAAACGTTGGACGCGCCCGCGCCGGCGTCGGGGGAACCGCCGAGGGAGTCCTGCGCACAGGCAAACCGCGAAAGGGCGCAGAACGTAAAATAGATCAACCCTAGGGAGGCGCGGTTCATTGGATTAAAAAAAGATGGGGCGGCCATTCAAACGCGACGTGCATAACGGAATCGCTCGGGTGAGGCAAGAGGGAAAACTTCGCCGCGAATTTTTGTTATCAATTTCGCGGCGGGTGCTGCATCTTCCCTGCGTATGCAAAGAACAGTCCTCGGTTGTCTCGCTTTCGTCGTCGTCCTTCTTTTTGTCGCGGTCATCATCGCGGCCCTTAGCGGCATCGGCATTTACAACGGCATGGTCTCCGGCTCGCAGGCCGTCGATCAACAGTGGGCGCAGGTGCAGAACGTCTATCAACGCCGGGCCGATCTCATCCCGAACCTCGTCAAGACGGTGACGGGCGCGGCCAACTTCGAGAAATCGACCCTGGTGGAGATAACGCAGGCGCGCGCCTCGGTCGGCCAGGTCAAGATCAACCCGAACTCCGCTCCCGCGAACGCGGAGGACCTTGCCAAATACCAGCGCGCGCAGGACGGGCTTTCCTCGGCTCTCTCGCGGTTGCTCGTGGTCTCCGAACGCTATCCCGACTTGAAGGCGAACCAGAATTTCGCCGATCTCCAGGCGGAACTTGCGGGAACGGAGAATCGCATCTCCGTGGAACGGGGCCGGTTCAACGAAGCGGTGCAGGCGTATGACACGCGCATCCAGAGGTTTCCCGGAGTCTTCGTCGCGCCGATGATGGGGTTCAAGCCGAAACCGTACTTCAGCGCCACCGCCGGTTCGGAGACTCCGCCGAAGGTTGATTTTAACTTCGGGACGCCCCCGCCCGTCCAGTGATGAAGCGCGGGATATTCCTTGCGGCTTTAGTCCTGGCCATGGTCTGCCGGGCGGCGGAAGTCATCCCGCCCGCGCCGGATCATTATTTCAACGATTATGCGCGCGTAACCGGCGCCGGCACGGCGGAACGCCTGAACGCCAAACTGGAGGACTTTGAAAAGCAGACTTCCAGCCAGGTCATCGTCGCCGTCTATCCGAAGATGGAGTCGGATTCCTCGGTCGGCGACTACTGCATCCGCGTTTTCCAGAAGTGGGGGTTCGGCCAGAAGAAGCAGAGCAACGGCGCGGTTCTCTTCGTATTCATCAATGATCGCCGGATGTACATCGTCACGGGCTATGGCCTGGAGGGCGCGCTGCCGGACGGGCTGTGCAAGCGGATCATCGACACCCAGATCACCCCGTTCTTTAAACAAGGGAACTATGACGCGGGTCTTTCCGGCGGCGTGGATGCAATCCTGGCCGCCGCGCGCGGAGAATATAAAGGCGACGGCACGACGCTGAATCAGCGGCAGGGCGGACATCAGGACGCCAGCCCCGGAACGTCGCTGCTGGGTCTCGTCTTCTGGCTCATCGTTATCGCGCTGGTGCTCCGGCTTTTCGGAGGCTCGCGCGGCACGGTTTACAGCAGCGGCGGGTTCTCGAACTTCGCGGGCGGGATGCTTCTCGGCAGTCTTATGAACAGCGGCGGAGGAGGGGGATTTTCTGGAGGTGGAGGTGGAGGGGGCGGAGGAGGAGGCTGGGTTACGCCCGGCGGAGGGAGCACGGGCGGCGGAGGAGCGGGAGGCAGTTGGTAAATGAAGGCGCGCCATTTCGTCAGCAAGCTGGATCACGACCGCATCCTCTCGGCCATCGCCAACGCGGAAAAGAAGACCTCGGGGCATATACGCGTTTACATTTCGCACCGGGAGGCGGCGGATGCGGTGGCGTCCGCGCAACGGCGGTTCGATAAACTCGGGATGAACAAGAGGCCGAAGTCCGCGCTTATCTACCTGGCCCCGGAGAGCAGGGTCTTCGCGGTGATCGGCGACGCCGCGGTGCATGAGAAATGCGGCGACGGTTTCTGGCAGGAAGTGACCGCCGCCATGACCGCGCATCTCAAAAAGGAATCGTTCACCACCGCCATCGTCCACGGTGTGGAAAAGGTGGGGGAACTGCTCGCTGAACACTTCCCCGCCGGAGCGAAATAATATGGCGTTCGGCTCCTTCTCCGAATTTCTCGCCGCGCTGGAGCGCGCCGGGGAGTTGCGGCGCATCGCGATCCCGGTCGCGACGGAACTGGAGATAACCGAGTTCGCGGACCGCGAGATGAAATCGCCCGGCGGGGGGAAGGCGCTCCTCTTCGAGAAACCGACGATCGGCGGCAAACCCTCCGCATTCCCGCTGGCAATCAATACGATGGGCTCGGCAAAGCGGATGGCGGCGGCCCTCCAGGTCGGGGAGGTGGAGGAGTTGGCGCACCAGATGCAACTCATCCTCAAGGCCAAGCCGCCCACGAGCATGAAGGAAGGGTGGACGCTGTTGAAACAGGGCGTCGATCTGCTCCACGCCCGCCCAAAGCGCGTAAAGGACGGCCCTTGCAAGGAGGTGATCGAAAAAGACTTCTCTCTCGACGACCTGCCGATCCTGAAATGCTGGCCGAAGGATGGCGGCCGCTTCATCACCCTGCCCAACGTCCATACGAAAGACCCGGATACCGGCGAACGCAACGTCGGCGTTTACCGGATGCAGATTTACGACGGCCGCACCACCGGGATGCATTGGCAGGTTCACAAAGTCGGCGCGCGCCATGGCAAGCGTTACTACGAAAGAGGCGAGCGGATGCCCGTCGCGGTTTGCCTCGGCGGCGATCCGGCCTACACCTTCGCCGCCACGGCGCCGTTGCCCGACGGCCTGGATGAAATTCTCTTCGCCGGCTTTGTCCGGAAGAAATCGGTCGAACTGGTTCGTTGCGAAACCGTCGACCTGGAAGTGCCCGCCGACGCCGATTTCGTCCTGGAAGGCTACGTCCAGCCTGGCGAGACGCGGCCGGAAGGGCCTTTCGGCGACCACACCGGCTTCTACACCGGCGTCGATCCCTACCCGGTCTTTCATCTCACCGCCCTTACGCGCCGGAAGGACGCGGTCTATCCCGCCACCATCGTCGGCATCCCGCCCATGGAGGATTTCTATATAGGCGACGCCAGCGTCCGCATCTTCCTGCCCGTGTTCAGGATGAATTTTCCCGAGATCGTCGACATGGCGCTGCCGCCCGAAGGCGTCTTCCATAACCTCGTCTTCGTCAGCATCCGCAAGCAATACCCTTACCAGGCCTATAAGATCATGCACGGCCTCTGGGGCATGGGGCAGATGATGTTTTCCAAATACATCGTCGTCGTGGACGAGGATTGCGACGTCCACAACACCAGCGAAGTCCTCTTCCGCCTTTGCGCGAACACCGACCCGCAACGCGACACAACTTTTATTAAAAATCCGTGCGACTCCCTCGACCACGGGCCGAGCCTGCCGAACATCGGCTCGCACATGGGGATCGACGCCACGCGCAAACTGCCGGGCGAAGGGTATCTGCGCGGGTGGCCCGAGCTTCTGAAGATGGACGACCCGGTGAAGGCAAGAGTCGACGCATTGCGGAAACAACTGGAAAGATGAACCTTGCCGCATGGCGCTTTGGCATTGCCTTCCCGCCCCAGGCGGCTGGCGACGCCGCTCAGGGCGAAAATAAAAAAGAAATTATCTGCCGTCGCCCTTTCGGAGTTGACAGGACTCCGTCCGTTGCGATGATGTCCGCCAAATGAGATTTCCGCTTCCTTTAACCGCAAAGATCGCCGCGTATATTATCGGTCATAAGATTCGCCGGACGGAGAAGTTTGCCACCGTGCTCCAGCTCGAGCCGCTCCACACTTGCAATCTCACCTGCACCGGTTGCGGACGCATCCGGGAATACTCAACCTCCCTCAAGGACATGATGTCCCTGGAGGATTGCCTTGGGGCCGCCGCCGAATGCAACGCGCCGATGGTCTCCATCTGTGGCGGCGAGCCGCTTATTTACCCGCACATCGAGGCGCTCGTCCAGGGGCTGCTCGAACAGAAGCGCATCGTCTATATCTGCACGAACGCCATGTTCATGCGGAAGAAGATGAGGGAATACCTCGCCTCCGAATACGTCCGCGACCGCGGGGCGGCGGAGGCGACGTTGCAAAAACTCCTTCAAGCCGAGCTTGTTTCCGAAAAGGACGCCGCCGAGGTTCGCAAAGGCCCGAAGGACACCGCCAAAGCCGTTATCAGCCCCAGCAAGTGGATGTATTGGAACGTCCATCTTGACGGCCTGGAACGGACGCACGACCTTATCGTCGAGCGCGAAGGCGTCTTCAAGGAATGCATCTTCGCCATCCGGATGGCGAAAATCCTGGGGTACCAGGTCGCCACAAACACGACCATCTACAAGGAAACCGACATGGGCGAGATCGAACAGATGTTCGATTTCCTGACGACGCTGGAGGTGGACGGGCACACCATCTCCCCCGGCTACGAATACGACGCCGCGAAGAAAGACATGATGAAGCGGCTGAACCTCGACCCCGAGAATTTCTTCCTGACGCGGAAAAAGACCGTCGAGAAATTCCAGAAGGTCGAGGAATGGGGAAAGACCTACACGCTTTTCGGCACGCCGATCTACCTGGAATTCCTCGCAGGCAAGCGCGAGTTGACCTGCTCGGCCTGGGCCATCCCCACGCGGAACATCCGCGGGTGGAAGGCGCCTTGCTACCTCATGACCGACGGCCATTTCGCCTCCTACGCCGAGTTGCTCGAGAAGGTGCAATGGGAGAACTACGGCGTCGTCAACGGCGTCGCGCGCGACGCCCGTTGCGAGAATTGCATGGTCCACTGCGGCTACGAACCGAGCGCGATGCTCGGCGACAACGCGAAGCCGGGCGACACCTGGAAGAATATCCGGTTCAACTTCGCGCCGAGGCCCAAACCCGGCCCGGTCGACCCGGATATCGAGGAGAAGGCCTATAATGGCGTCACCGTCGGCAAGGGCCACCTCACGGGCAAGAAAGAAACGCCCGACGTCGTCGCGGCCTAGTGATCGTCCGGTTCCGGTACTTGACCGGGCTGAGGCGGTCGATTTTCAGCAACGCCCGCCTTACCGGCACGTGGGATAACTCGGGCCGCTACTCCGCGACGTGGAGCGAGACGCCAATGACTCCGGGCGTCGCGGAAGACGGCTGCCCCTGCTTTACGGCTTCGGTGGATCTTGCGGATGAAGGCGCGCAATTCCGGTGGGGCGTAAAACTCGACGGCCCTTCGGGAACCAATCTTTGGGGCATCCCGACCCAGGTGAACGACCCGACTTCCGCGGATCGCTATCGTTCCTTTCAACTCGGCGGCGACACCGCCTTGCAGGACTTCCACCTCACCTATACGCGCCGCCTCGGGGCCCGCAAATACTACACGGCGCCGGATGCCGACCCCGGTCTCCGGTTCTCCGTGTGGGCGCCGAACGCCCTCGCCATCGACGTCGTCTTCGGACTGCCGGCAAACGGCTACATCGCCGATGACGGAGACGGGATCGATCCTTCGCGGCGGCCAATCCCTCTCCAGCGCGGGGATTGCGGCATATGGGAAAGCCCCGTCCTTCCCGGCTTTTGCGATTACCAAGGCGTTCCCTATATGTATCGCATCCGGAACGCCCAGGGGGAGACGGTTTACAGGACCGACCTTTTCTCCCGCGACCAGATCGGCTGCGGCGCGTTCAACCCCGCGGGCGCGCACTTCACGGGAACCCCCGAGACCCTGGACGGCTCGAAAAGCTGCAGCGTCGTCACCAGCCTCGATACCGTGGATGGCATCCCGGAATCCGATTTCTGGCAAGACGAGTTTACCTCCGGTCTTCCCGTCCCCGCGCGGCTTTCGGACCTCATCATCTACGAACTGCACGTCAACGCCCTCGGCGGCCCCGGCAAGGACGGCCCGGGAACTTTGCGGGACGCCGTGGACCTGCTGCCGTATCTCTGCGACCTCGGCGTCAATGCGGTCGAGTTGCTTCCCATGTGCGAATTCTCCGGCGGCGCGGGCTGGGGTTACGGCGATTCCCATTACTTCGTCATAGAGTCCATCGCGGGCAGCCGCGACGATTACAAGCGCTTCGTCCGGGAATGCCACCGGTGCGGCGTCGCCGTGTTGCAGGATGTCTGTTACAACCACTTCGACTTCAGCGCGGCGCGCGACCAATGGCAATACGACTCGGACGCTCCCGAACAGAATATCTACTACTGGTACGAGGGCGATCCGGCCTCGTACGCCTCGCCGGACGGCGGTTACATCGACAACGGCTCGACCGGCTACGCCCCGCGTTATTGGGAGGAGATCGTCCGGCATCTTTTCGTCAGCAGCGCGGCCGCCTTCTTCGAGGAATTCCACGTCGACGGGATGCGCGTCGATCTCACCCAGGCCATCCATCGCGACAATGTCCTGCACGCGAACGGCCATTCCGTCGGAAACGCCAACCTGTTCGGCGTCAAAATGCTCCAGGAATGGAGTCGCACCATCCGCCTCATCCGGCCCGCCGCCCTGTTGATCGCGGAAGATCACACCGGCTGGGCCGCCGTAACCCAATCGCCGGACATCGGGGGGCTTGGCTTTGACTCGACCTGGTGCGCCGCCTTCTACCACAACCTCATCGGCGATTCCGACATGGCGGGGGGCGCCGCCCGGCTCATCAAGAACGCCGGCGCGGGGGACGACTCGCCGCTGGCCATCGAACAATTCGCGGGCGTCCTCTACGACAGCAGGCTGAACCAGATCGTCTATAACGAGTCGCACGACGAGGCGGGCAACGCGGGCGGCACCCAGCGGACAATCGTCTGCGCCGTCAACGGCGCCCCGCTCCTCGGAGCCACCCGCGACGCCGCGGAAGCGCGTTGTCGCGCGGCATTCGGCCTCACCCTCCTTTCCGCGGGCACGCCGATGTTTTTCATGGGTGAAGAAATCGGCGCCCGGAAGCTTTATAAATACGACACCTTCATGCAGAACCGGGAAGACCTCTTCGGAGATCGCGCCGGGATCGGAGCGAACCTGTTCCGCTTCTATCAGGAAGCCATCAAGTTAAGCCGTTCGCATCCCGCCGCGCGGTCATTGCAGATCGACATCCTCCACGCCATCGGCGCGAACCGCGTCATCGCCTTCACCCGCAGCGCCGGGAACGACATGCTGCTGATCGTCGCCAGCCTCGCGAACCGGCCGTATTTAAATGGCTACGTCGTTCAAACCGATCCGTCGCGGCTTCCGGACGGTTCCTGGCGTGAAATCTTCAACAGCGACGCCTTTATCTACGGCGGAAAAGGCGTCGGCAATTTCGGCGCGGACATCCCTGTTTCCGGCGGGCGTTTCCAGGCAAACCTTCCCGCCTCGGGCTTCCTCATCTTCCAGAAGCTTTGAGGGGAGGAGTGTCCTCATCCAGGCGCGGAAATAGTGGGCTCGGGCTTCCAACGGCGTGGGCGTCCGGCAATCCTCCCCAGCTTGCGTTTCCCAGGGAAGGTTCCTCCGTGACTCTCAACTGGTCGAACATCGAACGCGCGGCTTTTGGCAGAACCGGAGAGACCAGGACGGCTATTATTCGCAAGGACTCCGCCAGGTCGTAGAGCACGCCATCCAGGGCGGCGGAGCGCGCCGTGTCTTTGGCGAGCTTCCACGGCGCCGATTTTTCCACGAAGGCGTTGCACTCGGAGATGAAGCTCCAGATCGCCTCCAGCGCCGAGTGGACCTGGAACTCGTCGAAGCGTTGCCGGTAGGTCCCCGCCATTTGCGCCGCCAGGCCGGACAGCGGGCCTTCGCCGTTTGATTTTACCACGACGCCCGAACGGTAGCGCTGGATCATGTTCAATGTGCGGTTGAGGAGATTCCCCAGGTCGTTGGCGAGGTCGGCGTTGTAGCGCTGCCGGAGGCGGTCTTCGCTGAAATCGGCGTCATGGCCCGTGGCGATGTCGCGCAGGAGGGCGTAGCGCAGGCATTCGGCGCCGTATTTGTCCGCGAGGGCGGAGGGGTCGACGACGTTGCCAAGCGTCTTGCTCATCTTCGCGCCGCCGAGGTTCCACCAGCCGTGGACGAGGAGTTGCGGCATCCGGTCGTCGGGGAAGCCGATGGCGTGCAGCATGATTGGCCAGTAGATGCCGTGCGGCGGACTCAGGATGTCCTTGCCGATGACGTGCAGGGCGCGCGGGTTCCATAATTCGGAAAAATCGGGGAGACCGGCGTCCGGCTCGGCGAGGTAACCGGCGAAGCTGAGGTAGTTGATGAGGGCGTCGAACCAGACGTAGGTGACGTAGAGAGGGTCGAACGGGAGTTCGATGCCCCATGCGAGCCGGGTCTTTGGCCTGGAGATGCAGAGATCGCCCGAGACTTTCCCGATGGCGTTCAACAATTCGGCGCGCCGGAAATTTGGAAGGACGAAATCGGGCCGGGCTTCGACGAAACGGTTGAGCCATTCGCCGTAGGAGGAGAGCCTGAAATACCAGTTCTCCTCCTCGATCTCGATGACTTGTCCCCATTCCGGGCCGAATTCGCCGTCCGGGCCGCGCTCTTTTTCGGTGAGGAATTGTTCCTGCCGCACGCTGTAGAACCCGGCATAGGCCGCTTTGTAGAGGTCTCCCTTTTCGTAAAGGGACTGGAGAATCTTGCGGACCGCCAGGGCATGGCGGGGATCGGTCGTCTTCGCCCAGCCGTCCGGCTCGACGCCCAGCTTTTCCCAGAGCGCGAGAAAGGAGGCGGAGATGCGTTCGGCGAAGGCGAGCGGGGGGATGCCTTCCTTCTCCGCGGCTTGCTGCACCTTCTGGCCGTGTTGGTCGACGCCGGTGAGGAAGTAAACCTGCTCGCCTTTCAGCCGCCGGTAGCGCGCGATGGCGTCGGCCAGCACTTTCTCGTAAGCGTGCCCTATGTGCGGCGGCGCGTTCGTGTAGTCGATGGCGGTGGTGATGAACATTCAGGAGTCCTTTTTTACTTTGCCGCCCCACGAGAGGATTCTCGCTTTCGCGCCCGCGGCCTCGGCTTCCTGTATCTGGTTGTTCCGCACGTAAAAGAGAGAGAGGCTTGACCAGCCGAGTTGGTCGTTGGGCCGAAGCTCCACTGATTTCAGGCCGGCGGCGATAGCCTCTTCATAGCGCCCGATTTTCATGAGCGCCATGCCGAGGGCGTGCCAGCCGTCGAAGAACGCGGGGTCTTCGGCGACGCATTGCCGGTACTTTTCAACCGCGCTTTCCAGGTCGCCTACGGCGAGGTCGCCGTTTGCGTCGTCAAAGAGTTCTTCGAGCGCCATGGCGGCTCATGTCCCCGCCTGGCCAAGGACGTGCATCCGCGCCCCAAGCCGCTGGAGACGCAGCCAGTCGCGGAACGCGATCTCCTGTTTGCCCCGCAGGAACCGCTCGCCGAGCGAATGCTCCTCCTTGGCGAAGACCGCGGGGTCTATCGGCTCGAATTTATCCAGGAAGACGAGCGCGCCGCCGCTCTCCGACGGCGTGAACTCGCTTAGTTCGCCGGGGCTCAGTTGCATCGCGGTTTCCGCGAACGCCCCCGTCTCCGGTTGCTCCTGGCTGCTCAAGTCGCTCAGCGAGAACGGCGGACGGCTTTCGACGCTCTGTCCCGCGGCTTTCGCGGCTTCCGGGAAGGATTTTCCCATCTTCAACGCGGTGACGATCTTGTTGCGGATATCGGTCGCTTTCAGATTCAGCGTCTCCTTGGCGCGCTCGTCCTTCAGTTGCGCGGTGAGTTGCGCCCGCGCCTGTTCGAAGGTGAGGGGCAAACTCGGAGCCACGTCCTCGAGGTGCATTACATAAAAGGAATTCGGGCCCTGGACGGGATCGCTGTTCGGATCGGCCTTGGTCATTTGAAATGCCGCATGGACGGCCGCGGGATTCCCGGCCAGTTGCTTGTCCGGTTCGGCTTCGCTGAAGAGCGCCGTCTCGTGCGTTTGCAGGCCGAATTTCGCGGCGACCTGGTCGAACCGCGCTCCCTTCTCCGTCATCGCTTCGGCGAAATCGCTGGCGTGATTCGCCAGTTTTCCCATCGCGTCATTCAGATCCTTGCCTGCCAGCTTCTTGTCGGAATCCGGCAGCGAGAAGACGATGAAGGCGACCTTCCGCTTTTCGTCGGAACGGAAGTTGTCCTTTCTCGCTTCAAACGCCTTTTTCAGATCGTCCTCGGATAGCTTGACCGGGACATCGGCGAGCCGGAAGCGGATCACCGAGATGTCCATCTTCCGATTCTCGACATCGTAGGCGAACCGGACTTCCGACGGCGCCAGCGCCACGGTGGAAGCGAGCAGCTTCTTCACCTTCTTGAGCTGGAGGTCTTTCACGATGAGTTCGTCGATCTCGCTTTCGCCGAATCCCTTCGGGGCGAGCTGTTCCTGGATGAAGCCCGCCAGTTTGTCCGGATCGAAAGCGCCGTTTGTCTGGAAGACCGGCAGATGGGATTCCTCCGCGATGATCTCTTCCTTGGTCGGCTGGATTTGCAGGACGCCGGCCTCGTGTTCAAGGACCATCGAGTTCCAGACAAAATCCTCGGCGGTTTTCTGCCCGGCTCCGCGCAGGGACTGGATCATCTCGTAAAGCCCCAATTCCCCCGCGAGGTAGTACCGCCGGAAGTCGCGCTCCAACTGGTTTTGCGTGAGCTGCCGCCCGTAGATGGAGGCGATCTCCTCGCCGCCGGCGGCGGCGTTGCGGCCCGCCGTCCGGTTGACGTTATAGAACCAGACGAAGGAGATGATCACCAGGATGGTGACAAACACCATGAGGAACTGCTGATGTTTGCGGAGGGTGTTTATCATTTAACGTGGCAAGCCTATGCCCCCGTTCCGCGCTTCAGCAATCTCTTTTTGGCCCCTTCGCCCGGCCCGGGGCGGGACGAGAGAAGCGTCCTGGCGTGGGCCAGCGCGGAATCGGTGCGCCCGCCGAGCATTCGGGCGAGTTCCTCCACGCGCGCTTCGCCCTCCGCCGCCGAGAGGCGCGAGACGGTGCGGTTGTTTTCAAATTCCTTCGTGACGACGAATTGGGCGTCGGCCATGCCCGCCACCTGCGGGAGGTGGGTTATGCAGAGCACCTGGTGGGCGGCGCCGAGCGAGAGCATCTTTTCGCCGACGGAGCGGGCGATCTCGCCGCCGACATTGGCGTCTATCTCGTCGAAGACGAGCAGGGGGACGCTGTCCTGCTTTGCGAGGGACGATTTGACCGCGAGCATGACGCGCGAGATTTCCCCGCTCGAAGCGATGGCCTTGAGCGGCATCGGCGGTTCGCCCGGGTTCGGGGTGAAGAGAAACTCGACGCTCTCCAGGCCAAGCGCGGAGGGTTTTCCCAGCGGCGAGACGGCTATGTCGAAGCCGGATTTCCTGAAGCCCAGGTCGCGCAACTGCCCGGCGACGTCCGCGGCGAGGACGGGGGCGGCCTTTTCGCGGCGCCGGGTGAGGTTCGCGCCGGTTTCCAGCAGGCGGCTCCGCGCGGCCTCGATCTCCTTTTCAAGGCGGAGCAATTCCTCCCCGCGCGACTCGATCCGGCGCAGGCGCGTCGCGGCGTTTTGGCCGAAGGCGATGACCTCTTCGATGGAGCCGCCGTATTTTCTCTTGAGCGTCTCCGCGAGGGTTACGCGCTCCTCCAGCCGCGCCAGTTCGGCGGGATCGATGTCGAGTTGCTCCCCGTACTCCCGGAGGCGGCCGGCGATTCCCTCCAGTTCGGACGCCGCGCGCGCCTCGGCCGCCGCGAGTTCCGACGAGGCCGGGTCCAGCTTTTCCAGATCGCGGAAAAACCGCCGCAGTTCTCCCAGGCGGTTGAGTACGGCGTCGTCGGCCTCGGCCAGGCGTTGCAATATCCCGGAAGAGACCTCGGCCAGCCGCCGCCCGTTGGCGGCCAGAGTGTAACGTTTCAGGAGGGTCTCGCCCTCGCCGGGCTGAAAATCCGCGGCTTCAATCTCGTTCACCTGGTGCTTCAGGAGATCGACTTCGCGTTCCAGGGCGGCTTCGCCGGCGGAAAGATTCTCCCGCTCGGCGGCAAGCCGCGCCAGCGCCCGGAACTGCGTCTGGTAACTTGCCCGGAGTTCGCCCGCGCCCGCGAAGGCGTCGAGCAGGCCGAGCTGGTTGTCCGCGGAAAGGAGCGATTGGTGCTCGTGCGGCCCGTGGAGGTCGACGAGACTGTCGCCCACTTCCTTCAGGATCGCGAGCGTCGTCGCGCAGCAGTTGATGAACTGCCTGTTCGTCCCGGAATGCGAGAAGACCCGTTTTACGATCAACTCGGAATCCGCGCACGGATCGATGCCGAGTTCGGCCAGGCGGGCGTCCAGGGCGGCGGAATCCGGCAGACGGAAGGCGCCTTCGACCGCGCAGCTTTCCGCCTCGGCGCGGATGAGCGTTCTTTCCGCGCGCTCGCCGAGCAGGAGCTTCAGCGCGCCGAGGATGATCGACTTGCCCGAGCCGGTCTCGCCCGTGACGGCGGTGAAGCCCGGGGACAAGTTCCACTCCAGGTCTTCCACGAGGGCGAGGTTCCTGATCCGAAGAGAGGAGAGCATTGCGCGCACGGGAGGAGTATGGAAAGATCACCCCGTTTTTTCAACTCATGGCGGAATTGACGATCACCTTTCTCGGCACGGGGACTTCACACGGCGTGCCGATGATCGGTTGCGGCTGCGCGGTTTGCGCCTCGCCCGATCCCCGCGACAACCGCACCCGCTCTTCCATCCACGTCCAGACGCCCGAGTGCGCGTGGGTCATCGACACGGGAACCGATTTCCGCGCCCAGTGTCTCCGCGAAAAGATCACCTCTCTCGACGCCGTGGTTTACACGCACGCGCACACCGACCACATCATGGGCTTCGACGATCTCCGGGCGTTTTGCGCGGGCGGCAAGGAGATTCCCGTCTACGCATCCGGGGAAACGATGCGGAGTCTGCGCAGGGTGTTTGAATTCGCCTTCAGCGGGGAGAACCGCATCATCGGCTACGTGCTGCCGCAGCCCCGCGTCGTTTCCGGGGTTTTCCGGCTTGGGGAAACCGAGTTGCTGCCCCTGCCGGTCATGCACGGCAGGACGATGGTCAACGGTTACCTCATGAGCCGGGGCGGTGCGCCCCTCGCGGCTTATCTCAGCGATTGCAAAGTCGTGTCGCGCGAAGTCATCGAAGCGATCTCCGGCGTGCGGGTGTTGATCATCGACGCATTGCGGCATCGGCTTCACCCCACGCACTTGAACGTCGCCGAGGCGCTGGAGATCGCCGCGCGGGTGAAGGCGCCGCGGACCTGGTTTACCCATATGTGCCACGAGTTGCCGCATGCCGCGACGGAGGCTTCGCTGCCGCCGGGCGTCCGGCTGGCGTACGATGGAATGAAAATCGAGCCATGAAAAGATGCGTCGTCCTCGCGGCGTTCAGCCTGTGCCTGGCGACGGCCGTCTCCGGGCAGGAAAAGCCGTTCGAGTGGCTTCCGCGCAGCGCGGTTGACCGCTGCGCCGCGGCGACCATCGTCGTATACAACACGCGCGACCCCTCTTCGCCGGCGCTCGCGAATTTCTACGCCGGCTTGCGTGGGATCCCGCCGGACAACATCGTGGGCGTGGATTGTTCGCGGGAGGAGGAAATATCCCGCGACGAATACGATGCGACCATCGCCGATCCGTTGCGTCGCGTCTTCGCCGGGCGCGGCTGGTGGAAACTGAAGGAGGGCAACCCCGTTCGCGTGTTGCAAAACAAGGTGCGTTTCGTCGCGCTGATGCGCGGGATGCCGTTGAAAATCCGCCAGGCCGAACATTATCCCGGCGATTCGTCGAAAGGGCCGCCAATCCTCGCTTCCACCAACCAGGCGTCGGTTGATTCCGAGCTTTCGGTCCTCGGCGCTTACAGCCGCGTCATTTCCGGCGCGTTGAATAATCCCTACTACCGCTCCTTCACCTCGATCTTTACCGCCGACATGCCCGCGGTCATGCTTGTCTGCCGGCTGGACGGCCCTTCGGACGCCATCGTCCGGCGGATGATCGAGGATTCCGTGGAAACGGAAAAGACCGGCCTCTGGGGTTTTGCCTATATCAACGAGCGGGGCGTCAACACCGGCGGCTACGCTTTGGGAGATCGATGGATGCGCCGCATTGAGAAAAATGCAACCCGGCAGGGAGTTCCGTGCATTGTCCAGGAAGGCCCCGCACTCTTCGCGCGGGATTACCCGATGCGAAACGCCGCGCTGTACTACGGCTGGTATTCCGCGAACAGCGTGGGGCCCTTCACGCTGGACAGCTTCCAATTCACAAAAGGCGCCGTCGCATGCCACATCCATTCCTATAGCGCCGCGACCATTCGCGACCCCAAAGCCGGCTGGGTCGGCCCGCTGCTGGCGCACGGCGCGGCGGCATCCATGGGGAATGTCTATGAACCGTATCTTCCGTTTCTGCCGCATCTTGACGTTTTTGACGAACGCCTTCGGGCCGGGTTCACCTTCGCGGAGAGTGGTTACATGTCTCAACCCGTGCTTTCCTGGATGCCAACCTTCGTCGGCGACCCATTGTACCGGCCCTTCAAATTAAACCAGGACGTTTTTGGCGCCGCCCCGAAGTCGGACGAGGAATGGGCGGCCTATCGCGACGGGGTGCGCGACTGGTTTTACAAGGATCGCGCCGCCGGTGAAGCCGCGTTGCGACAGGCTGGAAACAGGCTCCGCAGCGGAGTTATTTTCGAAGGGCTTGGTCTTCTTGAAAAAGACGCGGGCGACCTGACGGCAAGCCTGGCCGCATTCGACGCCGCCCGGCGGTGCTATAAGGACGGTGACGACATCCTGCGCGTCGCCATCCATGAAGTCCGGCTCCTGCGCGCCGCCGGCAGAGACGCGGAAGGGCTGGCCCTGGTGCGCAAGGAGGCCGCGCAATTCCCGGACGCCCCCGCGCTGCGCGTCCTCCGCGACGACGCCGCGCGGATGACGCCGCCGTGACGCCCGCCGCTCATTATGCCGCGTTGCGTCCGCCGGAGCGCTCCAGGCTCGGCGAGGGGGATTTTTTTTCTTCGCGCAAATGGACGGAAATCGAGTTGCAGGCGAGCTGGTTCGCGGGGGAGTTCGGAACGCGTTTTCAAGCAACCGGCGGCGAGGAGGTCCGCATCGTCCAGTTCGGCGTGTGGAACCGCGAAGCGGGTCCCGACTTCGCTGAAGCCGCCGTATCCATCAACGGCGCAGCGCCCATCCGCGGAAGCGTCGAATTGGATCCCGACGCGCGCGATTGGGAACGGCACGGGCACGCGGTGAATCCGGATTACGAGTCCGTGATTCTGCACATCTTCCTTCAGAAAGGCTCCGCCGCGTTCTTCACGCGGACCGCGCGGAATCGCAACGTCCTCCAGGTTCTGCTCGACCCCTCGAAACTCGGCGAGGAACCGCCGCGTTCCGCGCCCCTGGCCAAGCCAGGCAGATGCCTGGCGCCCTTGCGCGACCTTCCGGGCGGGAAAGCCGCCGATATCCTGGACGCGGCGGCCCAATTCCGTTTGCAAAACAAAGCGGCCCGCATCGCCCGGGCCGCCGACGCGCACGGCGCCGACGAAGCGCTGTACCAGGCGCTTGCCGCTACACTCGGCTACAAGGGAAACACCTTCGCCTTCACGTTGCTCACGCAACGGCTTCCCCTGCGCCTCCTCTTGCGGGAGAAAGAGCGCGTCGACTCGCTCCTTTTTGGAGTCAGCGGTTTCCTTCCCCATACGGGCATGGGCCGGTTTCCTCAGGAGACGCGCTCCTACCTGCGCGCGATTTGGGAGGGGTGGTGGCCGGAGCGCGACAAGTGGGAACGCCTCGCGCTCAAGCCCGAGCGCTGGCGCACCGGCGGGGTGCGGCCCGCGAACCATCCGCAACGCAGAGTCGCGGCGCTCGCGCAGATCGTGAGGCATTGGGGCAAAGTTCGGAGATTGAAGGAGAGTCTCGATCCGAAGCGGATTCATGCGTTCTTTGCCGGGTTGCACGATGAGTATTGGGATCTTCATTACACCCTCACCGCCGAGGGGATGACCGCGCCGATGGCTCTTGTCGGCGAATCCCGGGTCACGGAAATGCTCGCGAATGTTTTCTACCCTCTCGCCATCCTGGCCGAGCCCGCCGCATGGAGCGGGTATGCCAACCTGGCCGCCGCATCCGTGAATCGCCGTGTGGAAACCGCCGCGATCCGTCTGTTCGGCGGGATGCCCCAAGCGAAGGAAATGCTGAAAACGGCGGCCCGCCAACAAGGCTTGATGCAAATCTACGAAGACTTTTGCATGAAGGACAACTCCGACTGCGCGGAATGCCTCTTCCCGCAGCAGATCGGCCAATGGCGATAGACGCCCCGCCTCTCTTCTTCAAATCCAGGAGCAACTCGCGCCAACTGCTCGCGCTCTCCCCCGCCATTTTGGCGTCAAGAACGAGAAACGCGTTGGGATTGCCTAGAGCCGCGCGATAAGCAGTTCGCGCTGCAGGAGGAGTTCGTTCGGCACGCGGTCTCCGAGTTTCGCGAAGAATTCCGCCTGCGAGTCCGCCTCCGCCCGCCATTCCAGCGGGTCGATCCTCTGCACCTGCTCAAAGTCTTCCGCGGTGAATTGTTCCAGGCCCCGCCAGATGAAGTCCTCGCGGCGCGGCAACCAGCCGATGGCGGTCTCCCGCGCGGGCGCGCGGCCATGACAGCGGTCGACGATCCATTTCAACACGCGCATGTTCTCGCCAAACCCGGGCCAGAGGAACGCGCCTTCCGGGCTTTTGCGAAACCAGTTGACGCCGAAGATCAACGGCAAGTCGGCGACCTGTTTTCGCATGCCGAGCCAGTACGAAAAATAGTCGCCCATGTGATAACCGCAAAAAGGGAGCATCGCCATCGGGTCGCGGCGCACCTGGCCCACGGCTCCGGCGGCGGCGGCGGTCGTTTCCGACCCCATCGTGGCGCCAATGTAGACGCCGTGGCTCCAGTTGAAGGATTGATAGACCAGCGGCGCCGTGGTGGCCCGCCTGCCGCCGAATAATATGGCGCTGATCGGCACGCCGCGCGGGTCGTCGGCTTCGGGCGCCAGCGCGGGGTTGTTCGCCATGGGAGTCGTGAAGCGGCTGTTGGGATGCGCCGCGGCGCCGGGCGAACCGGGTCGCCAGGGCTGGCCCCTCCAGTCGATGCAATGGGCGGGCGCGGGGCCGTCCTTGCCTTCCCACCAGACGTCGCCCTCCTCGGTGGTGGCGACGTTTGTATAAATGGTGTCGCGCGAAATCATCTTCACCGCGTTCGGGTTCGACTGCGAATTCGTCCCCGGCACGACGCCGAAGTAACCTGCTTCCGGGTTTATCGCGCAGAGGCGGCCGTCCGGCCCGGGCTTCATCCAGGCGATGTCGTCGCCGATCGTCCGCACCTTCCACCCCTCGAACGCGGGCGGCGGGATGAGCATGGAGAAATTCGTCTTGCCGCAGGCGCTGGGGAACGCGGCCGCGACGTAGGTCTTCTCGCCCTCCGGCGACTCGACGCATAGCAGGAGCATGTGCTCGGCCATCCAGTTCTCCCGGCGGCCAAGGTAGGAGCCGATGCGCAACGCCAGGCATTTCTTGCCGAGGAGGACGTTCCCGCCGTAGCCGGAGCCGACGGAGACGATGGCGTTGTCCTCCGGGAAGTGGCAGATGAAGCGCCGTTCCGGGTTCACATCCAGGAGCGAATGCAGGCCGCGATTGAACTCGCCGCCGCCGTCGAGCTGGTCGTAAGCGGCGGCGCCCATGCGGCTCATGATTCGCATGTTCAGGACGACGTAAAGGGAATCGGTCAGTTCCACGCCCACCTTCATCAAGGGCGAACCGGGCGGCCCCATGAGGTAGGGGATGACGAAAAGCGTCCTGCCCTGCATGGCGCCTTTCAGCATGCCGTAAAGACGGGCGTACATTTCGCGCGGCTCGGCCCAATTGTTGGTGGGCCCGGCGGCGTCGCGTTCCCGCGTGCAGATGAAGGTGCTTTGCTCCACGCGCGCCACGTCGTTCGGGTTCGAGCGATGGATGAAGCTCCCCGGCGCTTTTTCGGGATTCAGCTTCGTCATCACCCCCAGGGCGAGCGCCTGTCCCTGGAGGAACGCGTTCTCCTCCTCCGAGCCGTCGCACCAGAAGACGCTCTCCGGCCGGCAAAGTTCGGCGGATTCCTCCACCCAGGCGCGCAATGCCGCGTTCTTTGGAAGGCGGCGTCCGAGCCCTGCCGGTGGGTTGTGCAAGGATGCCGCTGTCTCGTTCATCGGGAAGGTGATCTCCCCGGGATATTGCGCCCCCGTTTGCGGAACTCAAGACAAACCCGCGCAGGGCGGTTCATTTGGGGAAAATGGCGCCGGAAGTGCTGTTCTGTTAATGCGGTTCGCACACCCAGGAAATCCACTTCTGATCAAAAATCTTATCAGCTTTGTCATTCCTCTCAAGGACGAGGAAAAAACCGTCCGCGAAACGTTCGAGCGGATCGCCGAACAAATGACCGGCCTGAACCGGCAATTCGAGGCGATTTTCATCGACGACGGCAGCGCCGATGGAAGCTGGGCGGTTATCCGGGCCTTGAGCGAAGAGCATCCTGGAAAGGTTGGCGCCATACGCTTTCACCGCAACTGCGGCAAGGCCCACGCGCTGGCCGTGGGCTTCGAGGCGGCGCGCGGCGACATCGTCTTCACGATGGACGCCGATTTGCGGGACGACCCGAAGGAGATCGGGCGATTCCTGGAGAAACTCGACGAGGGCTACGACATCGTCAGCGGCTCGAAGAGCAATCGCCACGACGCCTGGCACAAAGTGTTGCATGACCACAGCTGCGGCTTCAAGTGCTGCCGCGCGGAAGTCATCAAGAACGTCCGGCTTTACGGCCAGATGCACCGCATGAGTCCTTCGCCCGGCGGCATCAACGGCTTCCGTGCCGCGGAGATCGTCATCCGGCGCCATCCCCGCGTTCACGGGCAGAGCAAACACTGGGCCAGGCGTTTGCTGCGCGGCTTCATGGGCGTGCAGCCGCGGGATTCCGCGCCGGTTATGGACAACATTGCGCCGATAACGTTCCCCGTTGACCGGACCGGCGAGGGCCAGACCGTATTGGTCGCCGAGGACGAAGCCGGGATACGCGACTTGATGCGCAGCCATCTTGAAGAAGCCGGCTTCCACGTGGAAGAGGCGGGGAATGACGAAGAAACGCTGGCGAAGCTCAACGACGGCGTCGGGATCGTCCTGCTCGACCTTGCGGCGCCCGGCAAGAGCGGGCTGGAGCGCCTCGCCCAAATGAAGAGGCGCCACGCGGATATACCGATCGTGGTCGTCTCCGGCAACGATGAAATCCCAACCGCGGTGCGCGCCATGAAGCTGGGCGCTTTCGACTACCTCACGAAACCGTTCGATGCGCGGCAGCTCGTCCAGACGATCCAGAAAGCGTTGCGCATGCGCGGCCTCGTCAGCGAACTCATCCGGACTGCCTAGATTTGGCCGCCCCTTGAATAGCTTCCCGTATGCGCCGTTCCGCACCGACTTTACGGAATGGGGCGGGATAGCTACATTACACCCATGGCAAATTCCGCGGCGTCCCGTCTCGTCCTTGGCCCGTATTCCGAGGAGTCGGCGGGCAACGCCGCGCGCGAATGCCTCGCGGAAGTCGGAGGCGCCGTCACCTGCGCTTTTGCGTTTGTCTCGGCGGATTTCCGTCCGTTCATCCCGGAGTTTGTCGAGGTCGTTCAGGTTCACGGCCACGTTCCGCTCGTCGTGGGTTGCAGCGCCTCGGGCCTCATCGGCGCCAGCCAGGAGGCGGAGCATTCGCAGGGATTCTCGATCTTCTTTCTCCACCTGCCGGAAACGACCGTAACGCCCTTCGTTTTTCGCGACGAGCAAACCGACCGGAAAGCCTGGGACGTCGACGCCTGGATGCTCCTCGCGAACCCGGTCAACTTCCCGGTGGAACGCTGGCTGGCCGAGTGGAACAAGGCGTATACGAATATCCCAACCGTGGGAGGCCTGGGCAGCGGCGGCGACGTCTTCGTATTTCGCGACCGGGAGTTGATCGACGACGGCTCGGTGGCGCTCGGGTTCAAGGGCGGGGTGCGCATCCGTCCGCTCGTCAGCCAGGGGTGCACGCCCATAGGGCATCCGTTCGCCGTGACCGGCGCGGCGAAGAACACCCTGCTGGCGCTCGGCGGCAAGCCCGCCTACGAGGTGCTCGCCTCCGCGTTCGAATCGCTTTCCGACGAAGAAAAACGCCGCGCGCAAGGGAACCTTTTCGCGGGCCTCGCCACCTCCGAATACCTGGACGACTTCAAGCGGGGCGACTTCCTCATCCGCAACATCCTCGGCGCGGATGCGGAGAGCGGCGCGGTGACGATCGCCGCATATCCGCGCGTCGGGCAGACTTTGCAATACCAGTTGCGCGACCGGCAGAGCGCCGCCCGGGATTTGCGCGAACGCCTCCTTGCGTTGCGCGGCGAGGCCCGGAGGCCGTTCGCCGCGCTGATGTTCTCCTGCACCGGGCGCGGCCTGAGCCTTTTCGACGCGCCGAACCACGACGCCGAGGCGTTCGCGGGGCAATTTGGCTCGATGCCCGCCGCCGGGTTTTTCTGCAACGGCGAGATCGGCCCGGTCGGCGGGACGAACTTCGTCCACGCCTACACCGTCTCGCTGGCGCTCTTCTCCGACGCTTAACCGCCGCGCGCATCCGGCCAAAGGTTTTCCATGAACCGATAGCGCGATCTGTCATTGTTCAAAGAGAATTTTTCGAGTAATGCTTTGGCATGGCTGGTTCCTCGCCTGAATCTATCCGAGCAAACGGAGCGACTGCAAATCACACACTGCGCCCGGTAAAGTATGAATTGAATCGCCGCCGGCTAATGGGCCGCGCGACGAAGCGGCGCGAAAAGATGATAGCATTCGGATACTACGGTGGTAAAAAATAGGCGCGATGATCGCGGGGATGCGCCTGGGATGCGCGGAGCCTTGGTTCAAAAGTGATAGCCCCATTCATTTCGCGGCAGGAAAATGTGCTGGGAACGTCGGGCGACCCTTATGTGGGCAACGCGATGCGTATCCCATACATGACGCGCGGAGACGCCGCCAAGCGAGATCCCGCGGGATGGGAAGGACTCATCGACGTATTGGAAGCCGTGGAGAAGCGCGACGAGCCTGTTTTCACCGCAAACGTGATGCGGCAAGTGATCCTTGAAATCCATCGGCGGCAGCAGCAATTGCGTTTTGCTTATCCTGTTCCGCCCCGCGTCAGTCTTAAGAGCGCACTTGATGCCGCGCGAAGTTTTCTTGGTGAAAAATCCGGCGGAGATCGCGCCCTCGCATTGGCTGGCGCGCTGTTTGAGGCGGCAGGCGCTCATTTTGGTTTGTACGAACGGGATAACCGCGGCCGCATTAATGCGAGCGATGAAGCGTCCGGGCAGGCGGCTGACTTGGAATGTGTAAATCAGGACGGGACCATTGTCATGGCCGTGGAAGTGAAAGATCGGGCGCTGAAACTCGCGGATGTGGAAGGCGCGATAACCAAAACCCGGTATCGCGAAATAAACGAAGTCTTTTTTACGGTTCTCAATCTGCCGGTGTTTGACATTCCGGAGCTTTCCCCGAAACCGATGACCTTCGAGGAACACCCCGCCCGCACGAACCAGCCTTCGCTTGGACGCGATAGGCACGTTATTTAAGAACCATGCGGCGCGACCAGGTTCTCGATCACTACTTCCTTGAGGCGCGTTCCAAACTCATCGACCTCGCCGCATTCCTGGACAGGCTGGAGCGGGCGGATGGAGAGGAGGATTTCCGCGCCGCGGCATTCCGCCGGGCTTGCGAAGAACTGCTCTCCGCGCAACCGGAAAGAGCGAAGCGCATCCTCCTGGCATTCAGCGACCTGAGCACGGAACTCGCCAAAGCTCCCGGCGGCCCGGCGTGCGGGGCGTCTTAAATGCGTTACATAGAGCCGCACGCCCACATGGTCAGCCGCGTGACCGACGACTACGCCGCAATGGCCACCGCGGGCTGCCAGGCGGTGTGTGAACCGGCGTTTTGGGCCGGCTTCGACCGGGGCGGCGCGCAGGGGTTTCACGATTACTTCCGGCAATTGACCGATTACGAGCCGAAGCGGGCCGCGAAATTCGGGCTGCCGCACTATGCGTGGCTTTGCATCAACCCGAAGGAGGCCGAGGACATGAAACTGGCGGACGAAGTGCTGGCGATGATCCCGGAATTCCTGGAGGAGTCCAATGTTCTGGGCATCGGAGAGATCGGGCTGAACAAGAATACGCGCAATGAGATGGCGGTGTTGGAGAAACACGTTGACCTGGCGGCGCGGCACGGACAGCTCATCCTCGTCCACACGCCGCACCTGGAAGATAAATTCAAGGGGACGCGGCTCATCCTTGATTTGTTAGCCGCGGATGGCCGCCTCGACCCGGGGCGCGTGATCATCGACCACGCGGAGGAACACACCCTCCCGCTCATCCTGGAAGCGGGGTTCTGGGCGGGCATCACGCTTTACCCGGAGTCGAAATGCACGCCCGCTCGCGCCATCGACATGCTCGAAGTCCACGGCCAGGAGAGGGTGTGGCTGAACAGCGCTTGCGACTGGGGCCGCAGCGACCCGCTTGCCGTGCCCAGGACGGCTCTGGAGATGCGCAAGCGCGGTCATTCCCCGGAAGTGATCGACCGGCTCCTATTTGAAAACCCGAAGCGGTTCCTGGCGCAGTGTCCCAAGTTTCATTTGTGACGAGGCGTCATTTATCTTGTTTGGGCGCACTGGGTGCGATTAGATTCGGAAACTGAGGGAAGGTCTATGAACAAGCGCAAGGTATTGATCGTGGATGATGAGGCGGGTTTTACAAAGGTAGTGAAGTTGACTTTGGAAGCCTCGAAGAAATACGAGGTTCGGGAACAGAGCAATCCCTTGATGGCCCTCCAAACCGCGCGCCAGTTCCAGCCGGATGTCATCCTGCTGGATGTCGTCATGCCCCAGATCGACGGCGGAGATGTCTTTTCCATGCTTCAATCCGACCCGGCGTTGAAGCACATACCCGTAGTCTTCGTAACCGCCACGGTGCGGAAAAACGAAGTGCCCGAGCATGGAGGAGTCATCGGCGGCTCGTTTTTTGTGGCCAAGCCGGTCAGCGCGCAGGGTTTGATGAACTGCATCGAAGACCGGCTCAAGCACTGAAGCGCCCTGAGCGGCGTCGTTGTCATTGTCGTTTGTCGTTGTAGAGGCGGCTGGGCCAGCCTCCTGGGAGCGGGAGGCAACGCCAAAGCGCCAGGCCGTTCCAGTCTTTAGGCAACCAAGGGCGGGAAAAAGTGCATGACACGCTCTAGGTTCTACGAGTCGGGCAGGACGAACGTCTCGCCGATCTCCGCGAGGGCTATCCGCCAAGGCTCGGCCTGGAGCGCGGCGCGAAAGCGGGCCATGGGCTCCTCCATCGGCTCCCAACTCAGTTTAAAAGTCCGGTGGTGGATCGGAATAATGTAACGGGCGCGGGCTTCATTTGCCATCGCGACGGCTTCCTCCGGGGTGGAATGGGAGTTGATCCACGGGTTATACGCGCCGATGGGCGCGAAGAGCAGATCGATGGGGCCGCGCGACCCGAGCGCGCGGGCGTCCGTGCGCGCCGTATCCCCCAGGTGGCAGATGCGCCGCCCGCCCCGTTCCACGACGTAGGCGTTGTATTGCCGGTGGTCGTCGTGCCGCATTCGCGCGCCCCAATGGCGCACTTTAAATGCCGTCACGGTCACGCTTCCCCGCGGCGTCTTGATTTCCCGGGTTTGGTTCCAGTCCAGTTCGACGACTTCGCGGAAGGGGATGTTCCGGAAAATATCGGCGGTGTCTCGCGCCGTGACGACGACGGCGTCGCGGGAGAGGCGGCGCAGGGAGCGGAGATCGATATGATCCATGTGCGCATGGGAGAGGAGTACGAGGTCGATTGGCGGCAGTTCCTCCGGTTCCAACGCGCAGGCGACGTGCCGTTTGGGGCCGATGACGAAGGGGCCGATGCCGATGCCGCACCGGGCGAACAGGACGGGATCGGTCAGGATCGTGACGCCCAGAAAATTCACGAGCACCGTGGCGTGCCCCAGCCAGGCGGCTGTCACGGCTTCGGGCCGCCAGGTTCCGGGATGGGGATGACGGGGCGCCGGGAGGACGGGACGGGCGAGGTCTTTGGCCATCGTCGCGAAGAAGCGGAGACGGCTCATCGGGACGTGAAAATCATAATAATTATAACTGTGGCATTAACCATGCTTTCTATAATTATTATGAAAGCTTTATTTTATATCCTGGTAAGCCTGGTTTCAATGAATCTGCCCCTTCTGGCCGCGGATGGGAATGCCGCCGCCGTGCTGGAACAGATCAATCTCGCCCGGGTTTCGCCCGCGCGCTACGCCGAGACGCTGGCCAGATGCATGGAAGGCGTCCGGTTGCGCGAGGGCGGCCGTTCGCTGGATGAAGCTATAGCGTTTCTCAGGCGCGCCTCTCCCTTGCAGCCGCTCTCTTTCTCGGAAGCGATGGCTTCCGGCGCGATGCGGCACGTGGAAGACCAGGGGAGCGCGGGGACGTTCGGGCATAAGGGGAGCGACCATAGCTCGCCGTGGGACAGGATGGCGGGGGTGGGCAAGTGGACGGGGGCTGCGGGCGAGAATATCTCCTATGGATATTCCGACGCGCAGCGGATCGTCGCAACCTTGATCGTGGATGACGGGGTGCGCGGGCGGGGACATCGCAAGAATATTTTTAACCGTTCCTTTGGCGTGGCGGGGATTGCCTGCGGCGCGCATGCGCGCTTCGGCCGGATGTGCGTCATCGACTTCGCGGGCGGCTTCGTGGAAAACGCCCCGGCTGGCGACGGGAGGCGCACCCTGGCGGCGGCCTGGACGCACAAGGGATTGGAAAGATTGTAAAGTCGCGGATTTCATTTGGAAACCTCCCAACCTATGCCATTGTCGATCAACTATTTCATGAACGTCAGCTTTGTCCTGCTCCTCGCCGCTTCGGGTATCTTTCGCTATGTCGCCACGCAAGCCAGGGCGGCGTTCACCGTGCGGCTGGAAAGACTGCTGCCCCGCAAGGTGATGAGCGACCACTTGCAGGCGCTCTTCGAGGAGTACCGCCCGCTCCTGGGGGCGTTTCGTTCCCAGGCCCTTCCCTTTTCGCTGCTGGAGCTTTTTCTGAACGCCGCGGCTTGCGCGGTGTTCGTCGCGGCGCTTTGGACTTACCCGCCCCGGGAGCTTTCGGACCTGAATCTTTTCCTCCTGCGGTATTGCAGCGCGGCGTTCGTCCTGCTGGCCGTTCTCGGGGATGTCTTCGACCTTGGCAGGCTCTTCTACCACACCTTCTCGCGCGCCGAGGCGGTGGAGGAGGCCGAAGAGTAAGGGGCTTCTCAAAAAATAAACATCCCCACCGCCGCCAGGAACATCAGAGCGGTGGCGATCCCGACCGTCACGCGGCCCAGCATGGAGCTTGGCTGGTTTTTCATGATGCCGGCGTCGCACGCCACGAGGAGGATGCCGAGCAGGAGCGGCGGAGCGAGCAGGCCGTTGATGACCGCCGACCAGTACATCGCCTTGACGGGACTTATATTCGCAAAATTCATCGCCACCCCCGCGAGGATCGAGAGGATCAGCATCCCGTAAAAGGCGTACGCCGCGCGAAACTTGCGGTCCAGCCCCTGCCGCCAGCGGAATGTATCGGAAAAGGCGTACGCCGCCGAGCCGGCCAGCGTTGGGATTGCCAGCAGCCCGCCGCCGATGATGCCCGCGCTATAAAGCAGCGCCGCGAAATTGCCCGCGAGCGGTTTCAGCGCCTCGGCGGCCTGGCGCGAGGTTTCGATGCTCGTCTTCCCGGCCTTATGGAGCGTGGACGCGGACGCCAGGAGGATGAAGAACATCACGATGTTGGAGAAGAAGGCGCCGGTTCCCACGTCAAGCTTCCGGTCGATGATGGAATCGGCGGAAACCTTTGCGCGGCGCTCCGGCTCCCAGCGGTTCGCGGCTTTCTCCTCCTCGATCTCCTGGGCGGATTGCCAGAAGAAAAGGTACGGACTTATCGTCGTTCCGAGGATCGCCACCAGCGTCGTCCAGGCGGCGTGGTCCGCGGGCCAGGCGGGGATGAACGTATCGTGCAACGCCGTGCGCCAGTCGGGCTTGATGAGGAAGGCTTCCAGCACGTAAGCGAAGAGAACCGCCGCCAGCCATTTCAAGACGCCCGCGATCTTCTGGTAAGGCAGGAGGACCGTGGCGACGGTGATGCCGGCCCCAAAAAGGAGAATCCATAGGCGGGAGTTGTCGTGGGTTAACATGCCGGCGGCGTCGGCCATGCCCGAGAGATCGGCCCCTATGTTGATCGCGTTCGCCAGGAGCAGGGCCAGGGACGTCAGCACGAGCACCGGGCGCGGAAACTTCCTGGCCAGGGCGCAGCCGAGGCCGCGGCCCGTCACCATGCCGATGCGCGCGCACATCATCTGGACCGCGGCCATCAACGGCCACGTTACGAGCGCCGTCCACGCCATCTGTGTGCCGAGCTGGGCGCCGGCGATCGTATAAGTCGCCACGCCGGAGGGGTCGTCATCCGCGGCGCCGGTCACCAGTCCCGGGCCGAGAGCGGAAAAGAAGCGCGAAGCGAAGCCGCGAGCCTTATTCGCCATCGCGGGGGAACTTCGCGACCCGCAGGTCATAAAAGGCGATGACGATCTGGCTTAGGAGAATTGCCCCCGCGGAAATAAGGAGCGCTTCATGAACCAGCGGCGTAATCATCTCCGCCGTCTCCTGCGGGACGCCCTGGGCCGTGAGTTCGACCTGCAAGTCCGGCAGCGTCGCGGCGCTCCAGAAAAGATAGCCTGAGCCGAGAACGCCCAGAGCCAGTTGATTCCAGAAGCCGACCCAGCCTCCGCGCGGGTCGTTGGCCGCGAACATCCCGTGGGCGCGCCGTTCGGACCAGGCCAGCGCGCCGAGCAGCAGCGCCAGCGCCGCCAGCGCCAGGGAAAAACCAAAGAACATTTGCAGGGCTGTCAGTCCCGCGCAGAGCGCGAGCGTAACCCAGATGATCGCGGAGAGCTTGCGCCGCCGGGAAAAGGCCTTGGCCGTATTCACGAGATTATTTTGACGACGCGCGTGTCGCAGACGCGGTCGTGGAGCGCCCGTTTCTGGCCGTCGAAACCCGCCATAATATAACCGATGAAAAACGTCGCGAGGCCGCTCAGCATTTCCCCGAAGAAGCGTCCGAAGGCGCGCCTGTAAGTCAGCGGGCCGCCATCGGGGCGGACGACCTTCAGGAAGCAGGCCATCTTTCCCGGCGTCGCGCCAAACCGGCCGAGAAAGAGGGTGAAGTAAATCATCTGCACGAGCAGCGACATGCCCAGGAGGGGAAGGGAAACGCCCTGATAAACCGCGAACGTGCGAAAGTCCAAGGAGAATGCGTCGCTTATGGCGGAAGCCAGGAGCATGTTTATGGTGAACAACAGGAATACGTCGATGACCCGGGCCAGCGCGCGCACCCAAAACCCGGCGTAGTGCAATTCCTCCTTTTCGACGGCGGGCGCGGGGTCGGCCTGGACGGCGGCGGCTTCGGCCACCGCCTGGGCGCCGATGCTCATGCGCGAATAGGGCGCCCACTTCTCCATGCCGTCGCGCCAGACGAGCGTGTCCGGCTTCACCGTACCTTCTTTCAGGAGGCGGTTGAAGTTGCCGTCGTTCACCGGGCCGACCTGCCGGTCGTTCTCGACATAGTACCAGTCCATCCGATTCCGGCCGCGCCTACTCCTCCACGGAGACGGGCGTGCCGGTCGAGACCGAGCGGAAAAAAGCTTCCGCCATGAAGCCCGGCATCCGTATGCAGCCGTGCGAAGCCGGGTAGCCCGGGAGGAATCCCTGGTGCATGCCGGTGCCCCCGTTTATCCGCATGAAGAAGGGCATCGGCGCGCCGTCGAAGTGCGCTCCCGGGGGCTTCGGGTCCTTGGTGTTGTCGATCTCCTTCATCACGATGTTGCCCTGCTCGTCGACGTAGTCGCCGTAGATCGAGGACTTGTGATCCTTATCCTTCTGGATGATGTGGAAATGCCCCGTCTTGGTGCCGTAGCCCTCCCGGCCCGTCGAGATGACCGAGACGCCGACAAGCTGGCCGCTTTTGTAGAAATAGGCGCGCTGCTCGCTCAGGCGGATCCTGATCGAGGGGCTGCCGGAAATCCCGTCGCCGTCCCAATAGGAATCGGCGTCGCGATTTGGCGAGAACGCGGAAGCGATCCGCGAGCCGAGACCGCCGAGGTATTGGGTCTCGCGGTTGTAACGGGCGTCCTGCGCGCAGCCCGCGAACAGGAGGAGTAGGGAAAAGAAAAAAAGCCGGCCTTTAAGCATTGGGAAGGGATTGAATCGGAGGAATAAAGCGTCTGCCCCACCCGGCGTCAACTCGTTTGACGGGAGGACCCGGCATCTGCTACTATGGCTGCTCCCTCTATGCCGACGTACGAATACCATTGCGAGAAATGCCAGAAGAACTTCGATGTCTTCCAGTCCATGAAGGATGAGGCCTTCTCGATCTGCCCCGAAAATCTTTGCCGGGAATCGGAATGGGGGAAGGGGAAGGTGAAGCGTCTGCTCGGAACCGGGGCGGGATTGATCTTCAAAGGATCGGGTTTCTACATAACCGACTACCGCAGCGCGGGCTACAAGGAAGCGGCCAAGAAGGATGCCGCCGGCGGCTCGGAATCCAAGCCCGCCGAATCGAAGCCCGCGGAAAAACCGGCGGCGAAACCCGCGGCCGCCAAACCCCCCGCCGAATAGATGGCCGAGATAACCTGCAAACAATGCAACCACGTCAACGAGGCGGAGCGCGTCTATTGCCACAGTTGCGGAGCGAAGCTGGAGCGTTCGATCCTGCCGGAAGAGACCAAGCCCGAAGTCTCGCGCGAGAAAGAGCGCGACCGCATAAAAAGGCTGACCAACCCGCCGCGCGTCCGCATCCTGCGGGAGCTTTCCAATCTCGGCCTGACCTTGTTCTGGAGCATCGTAGCCGCGGCCTTTATCCAGATGGCCCGCTCCCCCGACGCCGTCCCGCCGATGCCGAAGGAGCGCATCCTGGACGCTCCCGAGATCGGCATCGACCTGGAGGAAGCGATGCAATCGCCCACGGCGCAGAGGCTCGCCCTGCCCGAGAACGGAATTAACGCCTACCTGGGCAACAAGATAAAGCCGGGGGAAGCGGGCATGGCCGGGACGGTGAAATTCGAACGGGCGTTTGTGCATTTGCAGGACGGCGTCTGCTGCGTGGTCTCGCAACGGAGCTTCATGGACAACCCGATTTACGGCAGTATTCTTTACCGGCTCTCCATCGTGGATAACAAATTGCAGGCCACTTGCGTGGGGGGTTATTTCGGGCGGCTGGCGATCCACCCGAAGCTCATGGCGGGTTTTGCGGTCGTCGATCAGGATTTGTGGGATAAACTGAAACCCGAACACCGGTTGCTCGACCAGATGGCCTCCATCGACGTGACAAAGGCCGGGATCATCGTCGCGACCCGTCCCGCGCGATGAGGCTCCTCTTCCTCGCCGCACTGGCCGTTTGTTGCATCCCCGCGCGCGCGGCGCTCCCCCGCCAGAGCGTCAGTTCCTCCCACCAGTTTGTCATCGTCTGCGACCAGGACTCCGCGCGCGTCCGGACGACAACGTATTGCGAGGAAGTAAAATCCGGCTTCCTGAGCGCCCTGCGCCTCCCGGATAAATGGAAATTCCCCATCGTCGTCAACCTCCGCAACCTGCCCGGCGCGGGGAGCAACCCGGCCAGCGTCAGGATGTTCGAGGCGAACCAGGGGCTCAAAGTCGTGGTGGATGTGAATCTCGCGGCGGATTTGACCGGCGTGCATCTGGGGCAGCATCTCTTGAGCGCCTTGATTCTGGAACTCGCGTACCGCGACCAGAGTTTCATGAAACAGGGGATGGAATACAACCCGCCCCCCGCCTGGCTCGTGCGCGGGCTGGAGCGCTTCCTGGAAACGCGCGATTCCGGCGCGGATGCGTCCGTTTACAGAGGCCTCATGGCGTCGAACCAGCTTCCCTCCTTCGCGAATTTCCTCGCCGAGGCGCCCGCGGGGATGGACTCCACCTCCCTGGCGCTCTACGACGCCTGCGCCTTCAGCCTCGTCCAGCTTCTCATGGGTCTGCCGGAAGGCCGTCCGCGTCTCGCCGCCTACATCCGCTCCCTCCCGGCGGGCGGCGATCCGGCCGCGGGGCTTATCCGGAACTTCCCCGCGCTCGGCAGTTCCGCGGACGGCCTTGAGAAATGGTGGACGCTCGGCATCGCCCGCCTCTCCGCCTCGGATCGCTACAGGGGCCTTTCCGCGGAGGAAACCGAGCAGCGGCTTGCGGCGCTCCTGTTCGTCAAGATGACCGTCGGGAAAACCGCGGAGGAGAAGGAATACCGGCTGGAGGACTTCAAGAGCTTCATGGGCAACCGGCAAAGGCGCGCCGCGATTTTCCGGATGAACGAGAACCTCGTGGCTCTCTCGGCGCAGGCGAACCCGCTCTTTCGCCCGGTCATCGCCGAGTATCAGGAAATCGCATTGGACCTCCTCCGTGGAAAAACCAAAAGGGTTCCTCCCCGGCTCCAATCCCTCGCCACGTACCGGGAGACGATCGTAACCCGTGTGGACGAGATCGCCGATTACCTGAATTGGTATGAGGCCACGCAGATGCACGCCTGCAGCAACTCGTTCGACGGTTATTTCAAGACCGCGAATGAATTGGCCGCCCCGCCCGCCAGCCGCCAGGACGCCATCTCGCGTTACATGGAAGAGGTGCAGGACCAGACGGAGTAGCCGCCACGGTTACTCCCTCGCGGGAACCGCGAATCGGAGCTTTCCCGGCCCCGGCTCTTCCTCCGCGAGCCTCCCGTTTTCCAATCGCACGATCCGGTTCGCTTTTCTCAACGTGTGAACGCGGTGCGCGACGATGAACGTGGTGCGGCCCGTCATGAGGCGTTCCAAGGCTTCCTGGACGCGCGCTTCGCTGGCGGCGTCCAACGCGCTGGTGGCTTCGTCCAGTATCAGGACGCGCGGGTTGCGCAGCATGGCCCGGGCGATGGCGATGCGCTGGCGCTGGCCGCCGCTCAAGCGCGCGCCCGCTTCGCCGATGGGCGTGTCCAGTCCCCGCGGCAGTTCCGCGATGAACGCCCCCGCGTTCGCCGCTTCTATCGCGTGGCGAAGCCAGTCCTCGCTGACGCGGCTCGTGCCATAAATGATGTTCTCCCGAAGCGTGCCGTCGAAGAGAATCGTCTGCTGGCCGACGACGGCGATATGCCGGCGGTAGCTGCGCAGGTCGATGGAATTCATATCCACGCCGTCCAGCAGCAGGCGGCCCGACGTGGGGCGAAGAAAGCCGGTCAGGAGGCTCATCAAGGTCGATTTGCCGGAGCCGCTGGGGCCGACGACGCCGATGGTCTCGCCCGGCGCGACGTCGAGATTCACATCGCGCAGGGCGGTTTTTTCCTCCGCCTCCCGCCGGAACTCGAAGCTGACGTTCTCAAAGCGGATCGCCCCCCGGACGGAAACCACGGCGCGTTTGCCCCGGTTCTCCTCGATGTCCGGCTCCTCCAGCACTTCGCCTATGCTATGCAAGGCGTCGAATCCGCGCGTGATGACCGGCAGCATCGAGTTCAACTGCATGACGGCCGCCGTGACGGCGTTGAAGTAGCCGCCCAGGAGCACGATCTCACCGGGCGTCAGCGAAAGGACGCCGGAATAGGTGAGCCCCGCGGCGGCTGTGAAACAGGCGAGATTGAAGAGCATGAACGCCACCCATGTCGTCGCGCCGAAGAGCGTGGCGTGCCGGTCGAAACTTTGGGCCGCGTCGCGCACCTTGCCGAACCGCCCCTCGACGCGCGCGATCTCCTCTTCTTCCGCCGCGTGGGCTCGTGTGACGGGGATCATCGAGATCATGCCGTTGACTTGCGCGCTCATGGTTTCCAGTTCCTTGCGGAAGAGCTGGTTGTAACGTCGGAGGCGTTCGGACATCGTATGGCGGATAATCGCCACGAGCGGCACGAGGAGAAAAAGGACGGGCAAGAACTGCGGCATCCGCCACGCCGTGACGCCGATCGCGACGAGGATGCTGACGACGGCGGCCACGGCCGGATCGCTCAGTTGCCGGCTGAGTTGCTCGACCGATTCCACGTCGCGCAGCACTTTCGTCTGCAACCGGCCCGCGCTGACCCGGTCGTAATAGCCGATGGAGAGCATCTGGAAACGCCGGGTCAGGGCCGAACGCAACCGGTTCTCGACGTTACGGATCGCGCGGCTGATGAATTTGGCGAAGAGATACCCTGTCGGGATATTCTGCACGATGAACGCCGCGCCTATCCCGGCGTTTGTCGCAAGCGCGCCGAAACCGCCCGCCCGGCGTTTCGCTATGATGTCGATGATGTTCGCCGTGACCAGCGGCAGGATCCAGACGGGGCTGGCCTTGCAGAGAAAGGCGATCTCGCCCGCGAGAACCCAGCGCCGTTCCGGCCAGTAAAGCTCCAGCAGCATGCGCCACGGGCGGTCCGAACGATAACTATGGTCGGAGGCGGCTATTTTTCCGCGGCGTACAGCCGGCTGTTCTCATCCAGGTTCTTGATGACGGTGCAGAGGAAAACGGGTTGCGGGTGCAAGGTGCGGTATTTGGAAATCTCGGAACGATTCAGGACGCGGAAGCCGTAGCGCTCGAACATCTTGGCGCCGCGGCGGCTTTCGAAGGTGACCATCTGCCCGTAAACGCGCTTTTCCCCGTGCTCGTGGAGATAGTGGAGATAGGCGTCCATCAAGGCGCGGGTCGAGGCGATGCTCCTGGCTTCCGGCAGAAGGTTGACGTGGAAGTGCGCGGTCCGCCTCGGGGCGGCGGGCACCTCCCGCCAGCCGTAGTAGAGTATCCAGTGGACGAAACGCCGGGAGGCGCTGTTGTAACGCCGGTAGCGGGCCAGGCCGCGCACGAGCAGGCCGAGGTTCTGGTAGATGCTGTAAAGCTGGTGCCGGAGCGGGCGCCTGGAGCCGAGCAGGTAGCCTTTGACCTCGCCGTCCAGTTCCAGGACGAAAGCGGACTCCGGCTCCCAATCCGTGTAGTAACCGGTGAGGAAGTTCGCGAACAATTCGCGGTCCTCGAATACAGGGTCTATCGGCTGCCCCAGGAAGCCTGTGTCGCAACAAAGACGGCGCACCATATCCCGGTCGGCGGGCGTATAATTGCGGATCACCGGCTTGGATTCCCTTTCCATGCGTCAGTTTCTATAGTCCCGAATGGTCTCGCGGTAAATTTCAAACAGGCGGGAAAAGACTTTTTCCCACGAATACTGCGCCGCCACCCTCCGGCTGACCGCCGCGCCCACCGCGCAAAGGTCCTGTTCAGCCGCCTCGACGACCGCCCGGGCCAGCGCTTCGGGGCTGTTTTCCGCCGCCCAGTGCGCCTGGTCGCTGTGGATGATCCGATCCATGTAACTGCCCCGGATTCCCACTACCGGCGTGCCGCAAGCCTGGCTCTCCAGCGTCACCAAACCGAAGGTTTCCTGCACTCCCGGATGCACGAAAAGGTCCGCCGCCGAATAGAACCGGGCCAGCTTCGCGGAGTCCGCGCAATACGGCAACCACGTCACGGCGCCGGTGGTTTGCTGCAAGTCTTTCAGGAGCGGACGCTGAAGGCCGTCGCCGATCGCCAGCAGATGGAAGCGCCCGGGACGCTCCCGCGTCAACAGCTCGAAGGCGTCGAAGAGAGTGCGGGTGTTTTTCTCGGCGGCGAGACGGCCCACGTAGAGGAGCAGGGTGCGCTCCGCGGGGACGCCGAGTTCCGCCCGGACGCACGCGGCGGGTTGCGGCTTGAAGACGGCGGTGTTTACGCCCAGGTCGATATTCCGCACGTTCTCCACCCCCCAATCCGCGAGAAGCCTGCCGAGGGCGGGGGAGGGGACGAGCGTCTTCGAGAAACGGTTGTAGAGATGGCGGACATAACGCATCGCCATGTCGAAGGCGAAATCCGTCGCGGCGCTTCCGAAGAATTTCCGCACGCTGCGCAGATACGCCTCCGGGAAATGCGAGTGGTAAAAACCGACCGCCGGGATGCGGAGCGCGGCGCCGGAAGCGATAGCCTTCCAGGCGACCTGGTACGGGTCGCCCGATTCGATGATGTCCGGCATCTCCTTCTCCAGGACCTCCTCCACCGCGTGGAGGCGCAGCAGCGCGCGGTATCGCGAAGTTTTCGAGACCAGCGGCGAACGGATGGAATACGTCCTTGAACGCCCTTCCACCGCCAGGCCGTCCTTCTCCCCCGGCACAATGAGGATGTGTTCGTCCTCGGTGTGTTCGTGCAGGTAGAGAACCTTTTCGTGAAGGTAGCGCTTCACCCCGCCGCTCACGGGCGAGTAGAACTGGGTGAGATCGCAGACCTTCACAACCCGGTCTGGTCAACCTCGTTCGGCGAGATACTTTTCGGCGTCCATCGCGGCGGCGCAGCCTTCGCCCGCCGCGGTCACGGCCTGTTTATAAACGTGGTCGGCCACGTCGCCCGCCGCGAATACCCCCTCGATATTCGTCCGCGAACCCCGTTGCTGGGTCAGGTAACCCTCCGCATCCATGTCGAGCACTCCGCGGAACGGCGCCGTATTCGGCGTGTGGCCGATGGCGACGAAAACGCATTTGACCTCCAGTTCGCTTTCCGCGCCGGTTGCCGTATTCTTCAGGCGCACCGCGCGCACTTCGCCGCTTTCGTCCGTGAGGTATTCGGTGGGGACGCTGTTCCATACCGGCTCGACTTTCGGGTTGGAAAGCGCGCGCGCGGCCATGATCTTCGAGGCGCGAAGCGTGTCCCTTCGATGGATGAGATAAACCTTGGAAGCGAACTTGGTAAGGAAGGTCGCCTCCTCGCAGGCCGAGTCGCCTCCGCCCACCACGCACACCGGCACGTTGCGATAAAACGCGCCGTCGCACGTGGCGCAGGAGGTCAGGCCGTGGCCGACGAGCTTCTTCTCGTGAGGCAGGCCGAGCCAGCGCGCCGAGGCGCCGCTTGCCACGATGAGCGTCCGCGTATCCACCCAGTCATCGTCCACCTTCACCCGCAGATGACCCTCCTTTGGCTCCAGTCCGTTCGCGAAAGAGTAGGCGAAGCGCGCCCCAAACCGCTGGGCCTGCGCCTTCATGTTCAGGATGAGTTGCGGCCCGTCGATCCCCTCCGGGAAACCGGGGAAGTTTTCCACGAGAGTCGTCGTGCTGAGCTGCCCGCCCGGCTCCTTTCCTTCAAGCACGAGCGGATCGAGATTCGCGCGCGCCGCGTAGATGGCGGCCGTCAGTCCCGCGCACCCGGAGCCGACAATGATCATTTTTTCCATGGAAGAAAAAGAATTAACCACGGATAGCACGGATAGCACGGATAAAAAAGACGCCCGCCCGCGCCGTCCGTGTTACTCTTGCGAAAATGTTCACCGGCTTGATCGAGGAAACAGGGAGTGTCGCATCCGCCGGGAAACGGCTCGTTCTCGAAGCGCCGCGCATCGGCCCCGGAACGCGGGAGGGGGACAGCGTCGCGGTGAACGGCTGCTGCCTCACCGTCATCGAATGCAACGGTTCCATGCTCGGGTTTGATCTGCTGGAGGAAACGCTGGCCCGGACAAACCTGGGCCGGTTGAAACAGGGCGGCATCGTGAACCTTGAACGCGCTCTCGGCGCGGATGGCCGCATGGGAGGGCATTTCGTGCAGGGGCATATCGACTGTGTGACCGAAGCGCTTTCGTTCGGGACGGATCACCGGCTCGAGGTCGCGCTGCCGGAGGCGTTCGCGCGCTACGTCGCCTTCAAAGGGTCCGTGGCGCTCGATGGGATAAGCCTCACAGTCGCCGAATTGCTGGAGCGAAGCTTCGTGGTCTGCATCATTCCGCACACGCTTGCCCATACGAACCTGGCGTCGCTCCGGGCGGGGGACGCGATGAATCTCGAATGCGACATCCTCGCGAAATATGTCGAGCGCGCTATGGGGGAAGCAGCGACTTCACCCCGTCCAGGAGCGTCCCGGCCGGGTCCGTAAGCGCCTTTTGCGCCTTGTCGATGATCGCGCCTTGAGCGGCTTGGACCAGTCTCGGGGTCAGGTCTTCTATCGGGCTCTCCACGGGGCCGGTCAGATGCAGATGCGTCCAGAGATACCCTTCCCGCGAATCGGTGAAGACTTTCCCTTGCGACCCCGGCAGCCATTGGAGGCTCCCAGGCGTCACCCCGATCTGGAAGGCGCCGTCGATTCGCCCGTCCTGCACCGTGAACGCTCCTTCCATGCGGATGAGACCTTCCGCTTCCGCGACGAAGTTCTTCACTTCGAGCCGGGTTTGTGTCCGCTTGAAGTCGCCGGAGGCCTTGCTCAAGGAGAGCGTCCGGAATTGCTGCGAGCGTGTGAAGAGGGCGATCTGGTCGAGTATCGGCAGGGCTTCAACCCGCGCCTGCGCGAGGCTTAGCGAGCCTTCCATATCCGGCTCGCCGGTCAACGGCATCGCGGAAAGCAGGCGGATATCGCCATACAGATTCCCGTCCAGCCGCCTTCGCCAATCGACCGGAAGCAAGGGCCGGAGGGGGACGCCGTTCAGTTTGAGTTCGAGGTCGAGCGACTGTTCGAAATTGATTTCTCCGCTCGCCGTGAGGCTCCCTTCCTCTTTGCATTTGAATTCCGAGTCGAGGATGAAAAGCGAGGGCCGCCGGTAACGCAGCTTGGCGCTGCTGACCTCCAACCCAGGCAGGTCTCCGGTCGCAATATGCCCGCCCTCCGCCAGGATATTCCACGAGCCGGGATTAGCGGCGTTCTCGCCGCTCATGGAACCGGCGGCTTCCGGCGTGATGGTCAGTTTCGTCCCCTTCACCGAGGCGCGCCGGGTTTCGCCCGCCCATTCCAGCGAGGCGTCCTCGATGTCCGCCTGGCGCAAATCGACCTTGCTCGGCAGCCACCCCGGGCCGCCGGCGCCGGGCGCAGGCGAAGGAGCCGGCTCGCGGTTCTTCTGGTTCCCCACGGTTATCTGGAGTTGCTGCAATTCCAATTCGTCGATCTCCCAGGCGTGTTTCAGGATGCCGCGCAGGTTGAACTCGGCCCGCATCTGGTCGGCGCGCAATTGATCGAAGAAGGCCGTGCCGGCGCCGCGCGCCTGAAACCCGTCGGTATAGATCGTCGTGCCGGAGTAGTGGAAAGGAAGGAACTCCCCTCTTGCCTGGATGGCCCCGAAAGCGACGCCGCTGATGAGTTTCCGAAAACCGTCGCTGCGGAGATAGGCGTCGAACCAGATCTTCAACGCGAGGAAACAGACGACGATAAAAATGAAAAGCCCGAGCGCCGACCAAAGAAAAACCATCCCGCGCTTCATGCCGTTCACTCATCCCATGCCGTCTCCGCAAAGTCCAAAGAATTCCAGAGGAGTGAACAATCGGGGCCGGCGGGATTCGAATTCCAGTGACAAACGGGCTTGCTAAATGAATCTTTGATCAGTGCTCGAACTTCGCAACGTCTCCCTGCAACTTGGACGGGAAGGGCATCGTCTCCTGAATGAAGTTTCCACCGTCTTTCCGCAGGCGCATTTTGCCGCGGTCATCGGGCCGTCCGGCTGCGGGAAGAGCACGCTGCTGAAGGTCATCGCCGGCTTGCGCGAGCCGACGGAAGGGACGCTGCATTGGGAAGGCAGGGACCTGGCCCATCATGATCTCGATCCCCACGAGACGGGTTATGTGCCGCAGTTCAGCATCGCCTACGATCTCCTGACCGTGCGGGAAAGCGTGGAGTCCGCCTTACGCCTGCGCGTCGCCATCGGCGGCGATGCGTGCGAGGAACGGGTGGCGGAGATATTGAACCACGTGGGCCTGGGCGAATTGCGCGACCGGCGCGTGCAGGTTCTTTCCGGCGGCCAGAAACGCCGCCTGGCCCTGGCGATGGAGATGGTGACATCGCCCATCCTGCTCCTGGCGGATGAAGTGACAAGCGGCCTCGACCCCAAGGCGGAGGACGAGATCGTGCGCTTGATGAAACGGCTCTCGAGCGAGGACGAGCGCATCGTCCTCTCCGTGACGCACAGCCTGCGACATGCGGAGCTTTACGACAGCGTTCTCGTGCTCCACCAGGGGCGGCTCGCGTACCATGGCCCGGCGAATCTTCTCTACCACTACTTCAGCGTGCACGATCCCGACGATCTTTTCCCACGCCTCGCGGAGCGCTCCCCCGACGATTGGCATGATTCGTGGGAAAAGTACAGGGAGGCGTTCAAGTTCGGGGCGGCCGCCGGGATGGCGCCCGCGGGGCCGCGCACGGAAAGCTTGCGCCGGCTCTTCCGGCTGCCCGCGCCCAAAAAGCCGGAAGGGTTGAAACACGGGGATTTGGGCGGCGTCCCCGGTTCTCTCACCCAGTTCGGCATCCTCCTCGCGCGGCGGTGGCGTCTCTTCCTTCGCGACAAAGGGCAGGTTTTCCTCAACCTCGCGCTGTTGTTCGGCTTCCCCTGCCTGGTCGTCATCTTCGCATGGGACGGCCTGCCCCAGATCAAGAACCTCAGCATGGGTTCGCAGACCAACATGTTGCGCCAACTGGCGGAGCAGGCGTCCTATCAACAGGAAGCGGCGCGCACCGGCGGGCTGGTCTCCGGCCTGGTGATGTTCCAGGTCGTTCTCCTGACCTTGATGGGTTCCAACAACTCCGCGCGCGAAATCGCCGGCGAGCGCCTCGTCTTCGAAAAAGAAAAATACGGCGGGGTGCGGCCCGTCAGTTACGTCATGAGCAAGGCCGCCTTCCTCGCCGCGCTCGTCGCCGCGCAATCGCTGTGGATGGCGGTGTTCGTGAATGTCATCTGCCATTTCCCCGGGGACTTTGTCAGCCAGCTCGGCCTGCTGGCGCTCGTCAACGCGGCCATGACCTCCGTCTGCCTCGGCATATCCAGCCTGGCCAGGACGGCCGAACAGGCGTCGCTCATATCGGTCTACCTGGTCGGTTTTCAGCTTCCGCTTTCGGGGGCGGTGCTCGCGCTTCCGGGCTTTATAGGATGGATAACCCGCCCGTTCATAGCCGCTTACTGGAGCTGGTCGGGCTTCCTCCAGAGCATGAAGGACACGCGCGTCTACGACATCGTCCAGGACGTGACGCGGACGCATCTCTCCGCCGTGCCGCTCTGCTTCTGGGTGCTGGGATCGCACGTGGTGTCGGGCCTCGTTCTTGCTTATATTGGAAGCAGGAACAGCCGCTGGGAGTAGGCTTCTTTTTTGAACATCCGCGGCTCCCGCCGGGTCACACTCTATCGCAAAAGCTATGAAACACCTCGTCCCCCTCCTCCTTCTCTTCGGCAGCCTGGCGAACGCGAGGGAAATCCCGATCAAGGATTTCTTCGACAATCCAAAGATAAGCAGCGCCTCCATTTCCCCCGACGCGAAATCCTACGCCTTCCTCGCGCCGGACAACAACCGGATGAACGTCTGGGTCTGCGCCGCCGGCCAGTTCGACAAGGCCCGCGTCATCACGCACGACAAGGCGCGCGGCATAAGGAGCTTCTCCTGGACGCGCGACGGCAAATACGTCCTCTACTCGCAGGACCAGGGCGGCAACGAGAATTTCCACATCTACCGCGCCGATCCCTCCAAGCCCGACGCCCCGGCGGTTGACCTGACGCCCGAGGAGGGCGCGCGCGCGGAATTCGTCGATCTCCCGCGCGAACGTCCCGACGAAGCCCTCGTCGCCATCAACGCCCGGGACAAGCGTTACTTCGACGTCTACCGCCTGCGGATTTCCACGGGCGAGTTGAAGATGATCCAGCAGAACCCGGGCGACATCGACTCCTGGCACACCGACACGAACGGGGTGCTGCGCGCGGCCGCCGCGCAGATCAGCGGCGGCAGGACGGAGATTCGCGTGCGCGACAGCGGCGAAGGCCCGTTCCGCGTGCTCGCCACTTACACGGATGAAGAGGACGCGTCGATCCACGCTTTCACGAAGGATGGGACGGCTCTTTATTTCTCAAGCGCCCGGGGAACGAACACCTCGCACCTGGCGACGCTCGACCTCAAGACCGGCAAGGAAACGCTCATCGACGAAGACCCCGAGTACGACATTGACGGCCCGATCATCAGCGACAAGACCCACGAACTGCTGGGCGTTGTCTATAACAAGGACCGGATGACTTACAAAATGTTCGATCCGCAAATGAAAAAGGACCTCGCGCTCCTGGAAAAAGTCCACGACGGCGACGTTCTCTTCCGCGACAGCGACGCCGGCGAGCAACATTGGATCATCGCTTACAACTCCCCCACCGATCCCGGCGCGACCTACGCCTATGACCGCGCGACCGGCAAGACCGACTTCCTCTACCGCCCCCGACCCTGGCTGAAGCCCGACGAACTGGTCGGCATGAAACCGATCTCCTTCCCCGGCGGCGACGGCCTCGCCATCCACGGTTACCTGAGCCTGCCGAAAGGCGTCGAGCCGAAGAATCTCCCCACCGTCCTCGTCGTGCATGGCGGGCCCTGGGCGCGCGACGATTGGGGCTACGACCCCGAGGCGCAATTCCTCTGCAACCGCGGCTTCGCCGTGCTCCAGGTCAACTACCGCGGCTCGACCGGTTACGGGAAGAAATTCCTGCACGCCGGCGATCGCGAATGGGGCGGCAAGATGCTCGACGACATGGTCGCGGGCGTGGACTGGGCCGTCGCGCAAGGTTACTCCGACAAGGACAAATTGGGCGTCTACGGCGGCAGCTACGGGGGCTACGCCACGCTGGCCGCGCTCGCCTTCCGCCCCGCCGTGTTCAAGTGCGGAGTCGATTATGTCGGCGTCTCGAATCTGCTGACATTCATGAACACCATCCCGCCCTATTGGGAAACGTACCGCGACGTGATGTATCGCCGGGTCGGCAACCCGAAAACCGACGTGGCATTCCTCCGCTCGCGAAGCCCTCTCTTCGCCGCGGACAAAATCATCGCGCCCCTCTTCATCGCGCAAGGCTTCAACGACCCGCGAGTCAATCACGCCGAAGCCGAGCAGATCGTCAAAGCCTTGAAAGCCGCCGGCAAACCGGTCGAGTACATGGTGAAGATGGACGAGGGCCACGGCTTCGCCAACCCGGAGAACCGGCTTGATTTCTACGGAAAGATGGAAGCCTTCCTCGCGAAATATCTGCTGGAGAAACGGGGCGGCGCGGTGCATAAAAGCGGGGCATGAGTGACCATATTTACAAAAAAATCGAACTGGTCGGCTCTTCCCCCCATGGGATCGAGGAAGCCGTGAAGAACGCCGTCGAACACGCCGCGAAGACCGTCCGCCACATGCGGTGGTTTGAAGTGGCCGAAACGCGCGGCCATATCGTCGATGGCCGGATCGACCATTGGCAGGTGACCGTCAAGATAGGCTTCACCCTGGAAGGATAAGCCGCATGCGGTATCTCCCCACGGTCGGGCTGGAGGTCCACGTGCAGTTGAAAACCCGCAGCAAGATGTTCTGCGCCTGCCCCGTGGAGTTCGGCGCCGAGCCGAATGCGCACACCTGTCCCGTCTGCCTCGGCCTGCCGGGCGCGTTGCCCGTCATGAACCTCGAGGCGCTCCGGATGACCGCGCTCTCCGGCCTCCTGCTCGGTTGCGACATCGCCCCGGTCTGCAAGTTCGACCGCAAGAATTACTTCTACCCGGACATGCCGAAGAACTACCAGATCTCGCAGTACGACATGCCGCTTTGCGCGGGCGGCGGCGTCCCCCTGCACGACATGGCCTACCCAAAGGACGCGCAGAAGAACATCACGCATCCCGACAAGGTCGTCCGGCTCGTTCGCATCCACCTCGAGGAGGACGTGGCGAAGAGCTTCCATTTCGAGACCAGCACCGGCATCGACTTCAACCGCGCGGGCACGCCGCTCATGGAGATCGTCTCCGAGCCGGAGATCGATTCGCCGGAGGAGGCCTTCGCCTATCTTACGGCCTTGAAACAGATACTCATCCACGGCGGCGTAAGCGACGCCGATATGGAAAAGGGCCAGTTGCGGTGCGACTGCAACGTCTCCGTCCGCCCCGAAGGCCAAAAGGAATTCGGCGCGAAGATCGAGATCAAGAATATGAACTCCATCAGCGGGGTGCGGCGCGCCCTTGCCTACGAGATCGCGCGGCAGATCGACGCTTGCGAGCGCGGCGAGGCCTTGCGGCAGGAAACGCGCCGCTGGGACGACGCCTCCGGCCAGACGTGGCTGATGCGCACCAAAGAATACGCGCATGATTATCGCTATTTCCCCGATCCCGATCTCCTCCCCGTGAAGACGGATGTGCTCGTCGGGGCCGTCCGCGGGCGCCTCCCGGAGCTGCCCGCCGCCCGGCGCGCCCGGTACGTCGCGGACTACGGAGTCAGCCCGTACGACGCGGGCGTCCTCGCGAACGACATCGGGCTTTCCTCCTATTTCGAAGCCGCCTCAAAAGACTCCGCCAAACCCAAGAGCGTCGCCAACTGGGTTCTGAACGATCTGCTAAGCGCCCTGGGCGCATCCTCCGGCGCCATCGAAGCGTGCCCCGTTTCGCCGGAATCGCTCGGGAAACTCGTAGCCGTCATAGAGCGCGGAGAAATCAGCGGCAAGCAGGGCAAGGAAGTCTTCGCCGAAATGTTCGCCACGGGAAAACCGCCGCAAACGATCATCGCCGAAAAGGGGATGAAACAGGAGAGCGACACCGGGGCCATCGAAGCGCTCTGCGACCAGGTCATCGAAGCCAACCCCAAAGTCGTTGCGGACTACCGCGCGGGCAAGGTATCGTCGATCAACTTTCTCAAAGGCCAGGTCATGAAACTCTCGCAAGGCAAGGCAAATCCCGGCATGGTGGGAGAAGTGCTGGCCAGGAAACTCGCAGACCTATGATCAAACGTATAACCGCGCTCGCGTTTGGAACCGCGGCGGCGCTTGCCTGCACGGCGTCCGCGGCCAAAGTCCAGAGCCCCCGCGCCCCGCTTTACGACACCGACATGACGGGGAGCGACCTCCAATTCCTCGGCGACGCCGGCGAGCAGGACGAGGCGCAATCCGCCCTCGATGAACTGGCCGCCACCCACGCCCGCACCGGCCCGGTGAAAACCCTGGGCGAAGCGCTCCTCAAAGACCACGCCGCCGAGAGCGACGCGTTGAAGAAACTGGCCGCCGGGAAGCGCGTCACCCTGCCCGCGCAGCCCCGGCAGAAGAGGAGCGACCGCGCGCTGGCCAAACTAAGCGGCGACAGTTTCGACAAGGCTTGCATGGAGCGCATCATCGACGTGCAGAAGAAACAGGTCGCCACCTACGAGAAAGGCTCGGAATCCGCGGACGCGGCCATACGGCGATTCGCGAGGAAATCGCTCCCCGGCCTCAAGGAACATCTTCTTTTGGCTCAAAAAATAGCCGGCATGGCCAGCGCGGAAAAATTATTCAAGACAGGGGCGCCATCCTTCGCTTCGCCCGCCGTGGCCGAAGCTCCGGCGGAAACCCCGGCATCCGGTCCGGAAGGTTCGTTGGAACTGGCGGATGGAAAAATGATCGCAGGCTGGGTCTACGACCCCGCCCGCCCCAACGAGCCGCTAACCGTGGACATATGCGACGGGACAACCGTTCTGACCACTGTCGCCGCCAAGGAATTCCGCGGCGACCTGAAACAGACCGGCAAAGGCGACGGCAAACATTTCTTCATGCTCCAGACCCCGGACGCCTTCAAGGACGGGAAGGCGCACTGGATACGCGCCACCGTTTCGGAGGCGCACTTCGAACTCTCCGGCTCCCCGAAGTCAGTCGTCGTCCCCGCGCGATAGATCCCTCCCTCCTCAGCCGCCTGGAGCGGTGGGGGACGCAACGTCAAAGCGACAAGGAGGTTCCAGGCCTTTTTAGGCGGCTGGCACAGCCGCCTCTACATTCCGCCGGCGACACGCGCTAAGCGGCGAGGCGTTTCTCCGGTTCGCAGTAGTGGACTTCGACGGTGACGTGCACCAGTTCTTCATGCTCCGCCAGGAGTTGCTTGTAGCTTTCGGGCGGTTTCGGGTCGTGCGTCACCAGCGATACGATGGCCGCGAATTGCCGCACCCCGACCTGCCAGATGTGCAGGTCGCAGATGACGGTGTCCCCCGTTTCCAGGGCCTTGCGGATTTCCCGGCTCAAGTCGCAATCCTCCGGTTCGCTGTCGAGGAGGATGGGGCCGGTCTCGCGGAAGAGGGTTGAGGCCCAGCGGGCGATGGCCGCGCTGCCAATGACGCCCATCACCGGGTCCAGCCAGTTCCAGCCGAAGAATTTGCCGAGCGTCAGCGCGGTGATCGCAAGGATGGATGTGACGGCGTCGGCGATGACGTGCACGTAGGCGGACTTCAGGTTGAGGTCATGGTGGTGGTGGCGGTCATGATGACTGTGGTCATGGGCGTCGTGTTTCAACAGGAGCGCGCTGAGGACGTTCACCACGAGGCCGACGGACGCGATGGGTATGGCTTCCGCGAATGCGATGGGCGCGGGATGGAAGAGTCTCCATGCCGATTCCCCCGCCATGTAAAGGGCTATGCCGCCGAGGATGACCGCGCTCGTGAACGCGCCGAGCACGCCGATCTTCCCGGTCCCGAAGGTGAAGCGGGCGTTCGCCGATTGCCGCCGCGCGAGCCGGTACGCGAACGCGCTGATCGCGAAGGCCGCGACGTGCGTTCCCATGTGCCAGCCGTCCGCGAGCAGGGCCATCGAGCGGAAGCGCAGGCCGCCGAATATCTCGACGGCCATCATCACCGCCGTCAATGCAAGGACGCGACGCGTGTTCCTTTCCGCGGTCGCGAATTCGCCCGCGAAATCGTGGCTGTGCCTCCATGGGGAACTGTCGGTCGTGTGCATCAAAGGATGCTACGCGGAGCGAACGGGTCTTTCAACCCTGGCGCGTCACTTCCGCAGCGGGCTTGTCCTCGCGCGGGCCGAGAAAGACGGGGTTTCTCAACAGGCCGTCGTGCGTCCATTGGGTGAATTTGACCTGGCAGACCAGCTCGGGCTTGAGCCATGTGCAGGTTCTCATCTCGGATCGCGAGACGCTTCCTTCGGCGGGAAGATTGACGAACGGGCATTTGGCGATTCGCAGCGGCTGGAGCTGTTTGTGGAGGGCGGCGAGCGATTTGGCGGTGAAACCGGACCCGGCTCGGCCCGCGAAGACGAGGCGGCCGTTTTCGAAATAGCCGAGAAGCAAGGCGCCGAAGTGCTGGCGAAGCCCCTGCGGCGGGGTGCAGCCGCCGATGACGAATTCCTGCTCGTTGACGCATTTCAGTTTTATCCACGCGCCTTTGGATTCGCCGGACTCGTATTTGGAATCGGCTCGCTTGCCAAGAAGCCCCTCGAGTCCGAGGCGCCTTATTTCCTTCAGGAGATCCTCCACGCCGCCCTCGATGTTCGCGGAAAAGCGCAAGGGGTCGCCCGCGCCCTTCAGCGCTTGCTTCAGCATTTCCTTCCGCTCGGAAAGGGGCAGCCCGCGCAGGTCGCGCCCGTTCAGGTTCAGCAGGTCGAAGAGATAGTAGCGGACGTGCGCCGCCGTATCGGAGTTCTGGAGCAATTGAAAGGATGGCCGGCCTTCCGCGTCCAGCGCGACGATCTCCCCATCGAGGACGAGGCGCGAATAGCCGAGCCTGCCGACGGCTTGGGCGATCTCCGGGAACCGCTGCGTAAAGGAGTTCTTCGCGCGCGAGAGGAGTTCGACGTTTTCTCCATTCTTGACGGCTATCGCGCGGTATCCGTCAAACTTCAGTTCGTAGAGCCAGGCGCCGGCGCGGGGCGGCGCTTCGACCGGACGGGCGCGCATCGGTTCGACGAAGGAAACCGCGCCTCGGCGGGCAGCGCGCGCTTCGGCGGCCATGCCCCGGTTCGATTGCCACTCGGCGTCCTTGTCCGCGGCGATCTTTTTCATCGAGCGCTTTGTGAGCACGGATTGGTCGTCGCGCCTCGCGGAGACCGGAGGAAAATCCTCGCCGCTCTTGAAAAGGAGCCATTGGTTCTCTTCCTCCGTCCGCATCCTTATGAGCGCCCATTCGCCTTCCAGCTTTTTGCCGTGCAACAGGAAGTGCATCTTGCCGGCCTTCAGATTTTCCAGGGCGCCGCCGCCGAGCATCTCGTAGGTTCCGGCGTCCCACACCATCACGGTTCCGCCGCCGTAGCTGCCCTTGGGAATGACGCCTTCGAAGCCCGCGTAATCGAAGGGATGATCCTCGACCTGGACGGCAAGATGTTTTTCTCCCCGCGCATAAGGAATGCCCTTTGGCACGGCCCACGACTTGAGCACTCCTTCCATTTCAAGCCGGAAATCGTAGTGCAGCCGGGAGGCGTCGTGCTTCTGGATGACGAAGAGGGGCTGCTTCCCCTTCGACTTTTTGACGGAGGGCTTCGGTTCGGCGGTGCGGGCGAAATCGCGCTTTTTCTGGTATTCCTTCAGGCCCACGGTTTGTTGACTTTCGCATAACAGGGCTAATGCTCAAGGCGACGGAAACGACGCCCGCCATCCTTTTGCGAAAGACAAAGCTCTCCGACACGAGCCTCATCATCGGTTGGTGGACGGAGCTTCACGGTAAAATCCGGACCGTCGCAAAAGGGGCGCGGCGTCCCAAGAGTCCGTTCGCGGGCAAGCTCGATCTTTTCTTCGAGGCGGACATCCAGTTTATTCGCGGCAGGAAAAGCGATCTTCACACCTTGCGGGAGGTCTCGGTCCGGAACGCGAACGAGGGCGTGCGGCGGCATCTCGCGAACGTGCGGATGGCGTCCTACTTCGTGGAACTCATCGAACTCGTCACCGAGCCGGAACACGCCGCGCCGGAGTTATTCGGCCTCTTGCGACGAGCCGTCGGGCACCTCGCCTCGAAACCGGCGAGCCGCAGGGCCTTGCTGCATTTCGAGTCGGAACTGGTCCTCTTGCTGGGCATCCAGGGCGAGGACGGATGCTCGCCGGCCGTCTCCATCGGCCGCGTGTACGGACGGCTGCCCGCGCTACGGCGCGAGGCGCTGGATGCGCCCTAGAAGCTCCTCGCGCGGGAGGGTTGTTTCCTGCCGGGTCGCGAGCGTTTTTATTTTCACTGCCGGCCATTCGTCGCCGAAGAGCACGGCGAACCGCGCCCCGAGTTGTTCCGCGTTCTGAAATTGTTTTCCCACTTTCGCGGGGGCGAGGGGATAGTCCACGCGCAGCCCGTTTTCGCGCATTTCCTGAACCGCGCGGATCGCGTCGCTACGTCGGTCCTCCTTTGCGATGACGACGTAGATTTCCGCCGCGGATTGGCGCCAGCGCTCCCATTTCTCCACGGCGGCGGGCGTATCGGCGATCAATTCCCCCAGCACCACGTCGCCCATCCCGAAGCCCAGCGCGGGCAAATTCACCGCGCCGTCGCTCATGTCGCGCAACAGGTTGTCATAGCGGCCCCCGCCTGCCAGCGCGCGGAGTTTTCCCTTCCTGTCGAACACTTCGAAAACCAGCCCGGTGTAGTAAGCGAGCCCGCGGACGATCGTCGGATCGAGCCGGTAGAAGCCGGCCATCCCGCGCGCATCGAGATCGGCCGCGAGCTGGTTGAAGCGTTCGAAGTGAACGCCCGGTTCGGCGATGAATTCGCGCACTTCGCCAAGGTTAAGGCCAAATTCTCCCAGCTTCCTCGCGGTCGCTTCCTCGGTTTCGCGCTCCAGCTTGTCGATGATTTGCAGGAACTGGCCGCCGCCCGCGTCGACCCCTTTCGCCTGGAGGAAGGAGAGCCACGCGTCCCGGTCGCTTATCCGCACCACGAAATCGTGCGCGGTGAAGCCGAAGGCGCGCAGCGCGTCGATGACCAGCGCCACAATCTCCGCGTCCGCCGCGAGCGAAGCCTCCCCGATGATGTCACAATTCAACTGATAGAACTCGCGCAAGCGCCCGCGCTGCTGTTTTTCGTAGCGGAAGAATTGGGAGACGCTGAACCACTTCAGCGGTTTGCGGAAATCGCGTTCGCGCGCGATGACCATGCGGGCGAGGGTCGGGGTCATCTCGGGGCGCATGGCGACTTCCCGTTCGCCTTTATCCTTGAAGTCGAAGAGCTGGCCCACGATCTCCCCGCCGCTCTTCTTGCGATAGAGTTCCGTGCTTTCGAGCACGGGGCCGTCGTATTCCACGAAGCCGTAGCGGAGCGCCGTCTCGCGCCAGCGGGAGAGGATGTAATTGCGCCGCGCGCAATCGTCGGGAAAGAGGTCGCGGAATCCTGGTAGAAGCTGCATGGCGAGCGTGGCAGTTTACGCCGCGCAACGCCGGATGCACGCCTTTAGTCTCCCCTTAGCAAAGAGCGTGTCACGCACTTTGCCCGCTCTTGGTTGTAGGGGCTGTTCCAGCCGCCTCTACGACAAAAACCTCCTAATCGCCCGCGACGGCGCAGACGGAGGACGGGGAGAGGCCGGAGAAGCGCGTGTCGTACATCGGCGTGACTTGCGTGGCGGGCCAGCGGAATGTCCCGGCCGCGGTGGCGCGCGCCAGCACGGAGTAGGCGCTGAATCCCGGCTCGACCCGGTTGAAATAGAGCAGGGTGGATTGATCCCGCATCTCCGAATGCGACAGGGCGAGGATGTTGTCGCGCGAATTGTTGGGCGTCTCGAAAAACTTTGCGACCGAGGGAAGATCGGGATTGACGGTTTCCAGGCCGGCGGGAAGGAGGTCTTCCAGCGCGACGTAGTTTTGCAGCTTCGCTGTTTCCAGCCGGTAGGTGATCAGGATGCTGTCGCCGAGCTTGAAGGGCGCGTCGGGTTGCCCTGTCCGCTTCGGTTCCGTGAGGTTCCGCACGACGCGCTCGACGCGAAACCCGCGGTCCGAGCGCTCCGTCTCGACTTTGGCGTCCGTGAATTCGGCGCTCAGGATGTAGCTCCCGGCGTTGTTGAGACCGCGAATGCTGAACGGGTCCTGAAACGATTGGTCCCTCCAGGAGGCGGATGCGCCGTTGCGGGATACGATGGCTTGCAGCAACTCCGCGGCTTGCAGTTTGGGCGCGGGCGCGGCGCCGCCGAGCGCTTTGAAGACGAGCAGCAGCCAGAGGTTTTCCTGCGTCGAGAGGGCGGCGGAGGATTCCATGAGATCGGAGATGCGTTTTCTCTCCCGGTCTTTTTGCCGGGCCCAGCCGGGAGGATTGATCGTGGTGAAGGCGAGGGTGCAAATGGCTTCGGCGCGTTCCCGGGAGGAAAACGTTCCGGGATCAAACGCCCTCTCGGGAAGCGGCCAGGTTATCTCGCTGAGGAGTTGGAGCTTCTCTTTCGGCAAAATATCGAACCGGTGGAGCGCCAGTGCGAGCAAGGCCCGGCCTTCGTCGGTCATTTTGTTGCGTTCGAGATAGACGGCTTCGGCGGCTTTGATGAAATCGCCCCGCCCGTCGAGCGTCATGAGGGCGAAGCTCCTTAAGAAGGGTGGGCGCGTCCCGGTCGCGATGGATTGAACCGCTTTGGGCAACGTTTCAAGCAGGCGGGGAGGGACATCGAACCCGGCTTTCGCCGCTTCCGTCACGGCCCAATACGCCTGAATGGTGCAAAAGGCGTTGCCCTGGTCCTCGCCGCTCCAATAGGGGAGCATGCCGTTCGGAAGGAGGGAGGCGTCGCATTGCCGCAAGCCGTTTTGGATCGCTTCGCGGTAATGTGCATCCCGTGCCTGAGCGTCCGGCAGGGAGGCGAGGAGCGAGCCGAGCAGGCTGTAGCCAAGGAGCCGGGTCGAGATTTGTTCGAAGCAGCCGTGGGGATAGTCGAGGAGGAGCGGCAGTCCGGTTATCTTCGGCAGCCACGGGGAGGTCGAAAGCGTCAGGTCGTAATGGCCCGTCGAGTTTTTCCAATCGGGCATGTGCTCGGAGGGGTTGAAGACGGGGCCGTCGAAGGCGCCCGCGACGCTTTCCTTCCGAAGGATGACGGGCGAGCCCACGGGGACGACGTTCTCCACGGAGTCAAAAAGATCGCGGTTGGACTTCGAGACGGCCTCGAAGCGAATCTTCGTGGAGGAGAGATCGGGATCGATGACCTTCGCCTTGTAGCGAAAGACAACCGGCGCATCGCGCTGCGCGATTTGCGGTCCTTGCGCGTCGAGGAGTTTCAGTCTCGAATCCACGATGCAGCGGGTGATGATATTCTCCGAGTCCGAGGAGTTCTGCCGGACGACGGCGCGCAGTTCCACTTCATCCCCCTCGCGCAGGAAACGCGGGAGGGCGGGCTGGATCAGGAGCGGCTTGGAGACCTGCACGGTCTTGTCCGCCGAGCCGCCGAACTGATGCTGCGCGGTCTGGCCGATGGCGACGATGCGGTAGCTGGTGAGGTTGTCGGGCGCCGTGAATTCGAAGGGGGCTTTGCCTTCGAGATTCGTTTTCACATCCGTTTTCCAAAAAGCGAGGGTGCGGAATTCCTTCCGGCTGACCGAGACATTTCCAAACTCCTCCGCGCCGCCGTCGCCGATGACAAATCCCTTCTCCGTGAGATTTTCCCGCCGGATGGAGTCGACGTAATGGGACAGCGCATTGAAGCTGAGGACGCCGAAGGGACGCTCCGGATAAAAGAGCGGAGGAATCTCGGGCATCCGCCAGTCGCCCAGTTTCAGGACGGCGTCATCGACGGCGAAAAGCGTGAGATCGGCTGAAGCGACAGGCGTTCCGGCGGAAGTGACGGCCACTTCGCCGTGGACTGTTTCGCCCGGGCGGACGGCGTCGGCGGTGAGGCTTGTCGCGAGGTCGAGTTGCAGGTCCGGGCGGCGGACCAGGATGGGCGCGCTGGCGAAACGTTCCTTGGGCAGGCCGCGCTCGCCGCCCGGTTTCACCAGGTATACGGAGACCCAGGCGTTGGGCGAAAACTCCTTCCTTATGGGCAGGCGTATGCGGCCGGAGTTGCCGGCGATCCGCTCGAACAGGCTGTCGAGGATTTCGTTCGTCTCGACGGTGACCCACGCCGTGCCTCCAAAAGGCGCCTGGATGGAAAAGGCCGCCACATCGCCCGGAGTGTAGAATTGCTTTTTATCCAGCGGGACGAGTTTGAAGCTCGATTCATCCTCGACCGGCAGCTCGGCGTATTGCTCCCCGCTGACGAAGGTCTCATCGCTCACGATCGGCGTGGCGGATTCCGCGCCCGTGACGGTGGCGACATACCGGCCCGTGGCGCGCACGGCGAAGACGATGGCTCCCTTCGTCCTGAGAATCTTGGAGGCGACCTTCTCGAACAGGTTCGTGTTCCGGTAGCGATAGACGGAGCGCGCGAGCTGTTCTTTAACCGTCTTGGAAGTGACATGGTACAGATCGGCCCGCACGGGGAACTGGCCTATCGGCTCGTTTTCCGGGGTGACGGCGTCCACCTCGACCTTCACGGCGGAAGCCTGGTCTTCCGCGCGGCACCGTACGCCGGGCAGCGCCGGCACTCTTTGCAAGGGAGCGTGGGTTCCGCCGGTGATCGTCTGCCCGTCAACGGAAGTGACATCCACGCGCCAATTCACTTCATACCGTCCAAACAATGAGGGGTCGGCGAACGGAGCGTCCGACTGGAGTTCCGCCATGCCGTTGACGTCGAGGACGGCGTCGCCTTCCATCTCCTCCTCCTCAGGGAAGGAAGCGGGCGCTTTTGGCGACCAAAGATCTTCCCGCTGGAAGGCCTCCTCGCTTTGTTCCGCGCGGGAAACGTTCCAGGCCGCTTTCCAGTGAATGCGAGCCCCGGCGTTGGGAGCGCCATGAAAATAGGCCGAGGAAACCCTGACGCGCGAGCGCGGGCCGACCGCCTTGGCCGGTTCCACCGTCACGGAGAAAAGCGGCGCGCGGTATTCCTGCACCTGGAAGAAGCGCGGCTCTTCCGCGCTGAGGCCGCCCACCTTGCAATGGATGACGTACGAGCCGATGGCCGTCTTCTCCGGCACGGCCCATTCGGCGTCCCATCCGCCTTCTTTAAGCGGGGCGGAGCCTTCGGCGGCGGGCGCGTCGCTTCCTTCCGGGGTTATCCACCAGGAGATTTTGTCATCGGCGGGCGTGATGAGATCGCCGCCCCATGCCCTGCGGACGAATCCTTTCCATTTAACCGTCTGCCCGGGCCGGTACAAGTTGCGATCCGTCAGGATGAATGAGCGGAGAACCGTCTCCTTGTCTTTCGTGCCGGGGCGGCCGGAGGCGTAGGGCGCGGCGTCGACGAACTGATAGGCGGGGCCGTCGGGCGCATCGGCTATGTAAAGGTGCGCCTGCGGCCCCTTTTTTGGGAAGAGCCGGTCGGTTGTGAAGAATGCCAGGCCCTCGTTATTCGACTCGGCTTGGGCCAGGAAGTAATTGTCGGCGGATACCGCCCGGACCGGCGCGTTCGCGACGGGCGAGCCGTCGGACATTTTGGCGAGCCGTAGCGTGACGGTGTCGCGGCTTCTTTTCTGCGTCATCATGATTTCGCTGAAGCAAACGACCGTCCGGTTCCCGACAAACCTGCCGTCCGCTCCGTAGCCGCAGACCTCCAGGAGATAAGGGCCGGACAGCGGCGTCCCGTCGGGCGCATACGTGATCGTGCGGAGAACTTCCTGGTCCGCGCCCGTCGAGTCGAACCGGCCCGAGCCGACGATCTTCAAGTCGAACGCCTTGACCAGCAACTCGGTCTCCTTGTTCTTGTCGAGGCCGGTGTTCGGATCCTTGAGCGTGCGCCCCGTGAGCGGGTCTTTGGCGGTTTCCGTGAACTCATGGACGCGCGCGGTGACGGCCGCCAGTTTTTCCAGCGGTACCTCCGCGAGGTTCCAGGTAAGGAGCGCGGTGTTGACCTGGATGAACGAGAAGCGCAGCCCCGGCGCGGAACGTTGAAGTATCTGTTCATCCGGCGGAAAGAGGACGGAGGGTCGCTTCGGCCTGAAGGTCGCGCCCCACCTGGAAGGCGCGGGCAATCCATAGCCGCGCTTGCCCTTGAGGGCCGGAGAGACGGTGACGGTGTAGCGCCGCGCCGTGTCAAAATCCCCCTGGGCGTCAATCTCGTCCTCGTTCGCGACGATCTTCAGATTTCTGACCGCCGGCTCGACGTGGAACGCATCCGGAGAGACGCTGTCAGGATCGATGGCGTCGTCGAAGTGCGCGCGGATCATCGGCCTGTCGAGGGGGGCGTTGAAGGCGCCCAGCCAATCCAACCCGAGCGAAGCGGTGGTTCCGGCGGGAAAGACCTGGGGGAAGGGGAGGGGCGTGCGCGTCCGCAGGTCGGTCAATCCGTTGAAGACCAGTTCGTAGCCGCGGTCCGGCGGCAGGGGCTCGCGCGGCTGCACGGCAAAGTGCGCCCCCTGCAGCAGCGCGTCATTCCTTTCGGTCTGGATAACCTCGGCGGGGAAGCGCTTGAAGGCCGACTTGTCCTGGAAATAACAGTGCGCCGCGGCCTCGGCGAAACTGACATCGTAATTCGTATCCACGGAGATGCGCGGCAGGGCGTCCAGATGTTTTTGTGAAAGCTGATCTTCCCAAGGCTGGATGTGGAACGCCTCGGCCTTGAACTCGGCGCTCCATTCCTTGATCGCGACGGGGTTGCCCGAAAGATCCTTCAAACCCGGGGCGAGGGAGAAATGGTAGACCGCCCCCGGAATGACGGGGCCGTCCACGGTAAACTCGCCCTCCGTCTGGCTTTTCCACAGGAAAACGCCGTCAAGCTTCGGTTCGCTCGTAAAAGGCGGAGGCTTTCCTCCCGCGTCGATATCCTCCGCGGCGGCCATGGCCGCGGGAAAGCTGATGCGAAACGAATCCGTGTCCGTGATGCGCCCTTCGCCCGGATCGAGCGTGACGCCCCCCGCGTCGGGCGCCGCGTTCGAAATGCCGGCGGCCAGCAGCCACAGCGCCGCGAACAGGAGGGGGCGATTCATTTCTGCAAGCGGCGGTAACGCTCGATGTCCCAGTTCGCCTCCTCCACGTGCCCGGTCGCCCGCTGGCATCGCGCGCGTTCCAGCAGGACGGGGGCGACCTCCTGCAACACCAGCGAGCGGGAAAGAAAATCAATCGCCGCCGGGTAGTTCGCCCGCAGCATCTCCGCTTCGCCCCGGAACCGCCACGCGAGCGCGTTGCTCGGGTCGAGCGTGGTCGCTTCGGCGAGGTCTTTCATCGCCTTCTCCGCAAGGCCCGCCTTTTGCAAGGCGTAGGCTTCCTCCGTCAGCGCCTTGGCGTAGGAAGGATCGCCGGAGCCGCTCTTGCGGATCGCGGCGACGTCGAGAAGCGAGAGCGTGTACTGGTCGACCTCGTTGCACTTGATAGCGCGGGCGAGCAGCGCGGCGTTCAGGTCCTTCGGGCTCCCTTCTATTTTCGCGTCGAGTTCGCCGATCTGTATCAGCACTCCTTCCGCGAAGTTCCTTTTGGGTTCGAGAATGTTCAGATTCAACTTCGCGGCGTCATCCTCCCGGTTCAGCGCGAGGAGCGTCGCGCATTTCTGGAGAAGCGCGCGGCGGGAATCCGGAGCCGCTTTCATCGCCGCCTCGTCGTCTTCCAGCGCCAGGTCGTTCTGATCCGCCTTTGCGAAAAACGAGGCCCTGTCCAGCAGCTTGTTGGCGCCGCGCGTTCCGGGCGGCACATCCAGCGCGTTGATCTCGGGGAGATATTTTTCCACCAGCTCGAATCGCGGCAGCCAGGCCTTCACCGACTCATCCGCCGGGTCCATCGCATTGGCCGCCTGGATGTCCTTCCACCCTGCGTCCCAGTTCCTGCGGCGCAGATGCAACCGCGCCCGCCACACCAGCGCGCCCGGCGTCTTCTTCGCCTCGATCCGTTTCGTGAGCGTCGCGATGGCGTCGTCCCAAAGACCGTCGGATTCCTCGCTCCAGGCGATCCTATCCAAAGTGCCGGCATCGTCCGGCTTGGCGGCCAGGAAGGCATTCCAGCGTCGCAGCGCCTTCGGATGATCGCCCCTGGCGAAAGCGATGTCGCCCGCCAGCGCGTCCATGACGGGAGGATGGGCGGCGAGCGATTCCTCCCAGGAGATCAGCGTCCGTTCACACGCGTCCACGTCGCCGACCTCGAACTGGGCGCGCGCCATTTTTTCCCAGACATCCGGGCTGTTCGGCGCGAGATGAAGGATGAGCCTGCACAAATCGGCGACCGCATACCAGGAGAACCCCGTCCGTTCCGTATCCAATTCGGCGGCGGCGAGTTGCCTGCGGAGCCCGTCCAGGGCATCCGACGGCTGGCCGGGAAGTCCGCCCCGCAGAAAAAAGAACGCGAGAAGACATGCGGCGGCGCGGGCGGATGGCGGGATTTTAATCAGAGCGCCTACTTTAAAAACGTCGCCGCCAAAAGGAAGTGAGATTTTGCGCCTGGGCCATAAAATGAAGCCATTGAACAAGACTCTCAACGACTGGCTGCGACTTCTCCGCGCGCCGAATCTCTTTACAGTCCCCGGCGATCCGGTCGCGGGCTTCCTGCTCGCGGGCGGGATTTCGGGCCGCGTTTTCCCGGCGGCGGGCGCAAGCCTGTTCCTCTACGCGGGCGGGTTGTTGATGAACGACCTTTGCGACATGGAAGAAGACCGGCGGGATCGTCCCGGCAGGCCGCTGCCGGGCGGCGCGGTTGGAAAGGGAGCGGCGTTGGCGGTCGCCTTCGCATTCGGCGCGGCGGGGCTTGGCCTTTGCGCCCTGGCGGGCGCCTTCCGGGCGGGATTATGCGCCGGCCTTTGCATCATCACCTACAACGCGGGAATAAAGAAAATTCCATTTATCGGCGCGGTGAACATGGGGCTGTGCCGGGGCTTCAGCGTGCTCATCGGCGGCGCGGCAGCATCCGGCGCGGTCTTTCATAACGGAGCCATGCCCGCCGCGCTCGTCATCGCGCTCTACATCGCGACAGTAACGATCCTCGCCCGTAATGAAACAAAGGGAAGCCGTATCGGGCCGCCTGCCATCGGGATGTTGATACGGCTCCTGCTTCCCATCCAGGCGGCATTCTGCGCGGCGACGCCGGGCGGAACCGGCTTCGCGCTGGCGTTGCTCGCCCTGTGGCCGATCTCCCGCGCCGTCGGGAAGCGGTTCGCGGGGAGCTAGTGGTATGTCCCTTAAATAGCTGGAAGAATAGTGGAGCGCGGAGAATGAACGGCTGGCTGCGGCGATGGGCGTCCACCAGGTCGTCTTGCCGGGTCGAGGACTTTTAAGCGCGGAGCGCGCAGCCCGTGAAAAGAAGCGGTGGTTCAAGCGCGGACAAGCATGGCGGGCGGGGATCGAGCCGCGGATCGCCACGCTCAAACACCGTTTTGGGATGGAGCGGGCGTTCTAC
>Ga0070731_10000186_pt1 | contig 108164 bp, 98 predicted proteins | sample Coa_R1_2_FD_66448 | JGI IMG/M metagenome (GOLD analysis project Ga0070731, IMG submission 66448) | Surface soil microbial communities from Centralia Pennsylvania, which are recovering from an underground coalmine fire - Coalmine... | ecosystem: Environmental > Terrestrial > Soil > Unclassified... | reverse complement strand
GCGATGAGGGCGAGGATCAGCGCGTACTCCGCGAGACCCTGGCCTTCCTCGTCACGCTTGAAAGAATGGATGAGAGCAGTGATGAACGACATTCCCTTGGGTACCTCCTTTCTTCGGAGATCTCCTCAACCCTGAGGAGTCGGGCGCAGACCGTAATCGGGGCATCGGGGGCCTGTCAACCACAGGTGCCGTTGGGCCGACGGGCCGCTCGACCCCCCGAGCGCTCCCCCGGCTTGGGCCCAGGGGAGCTCGGTGCGGGTCTGCGTCAGATCGATGAGCCGACCGTTGAAAGGATGCCGCTGATCGCGCCGCCCAGGAACAGGAGGGCCACGATCGCGACGATCGCGATGAGGGCGAGGATCAGCGCGTACTCCGCGAGACCCTGGCCTTCCTCGTCGTCGCGCCGGAGCGCCGCGAGGAGCGTCGAGATGAGGGCCATGTGGACCGTCCTCCGGTAAACGACCGCCCCACCCACCATGTTGGGCAGGTACGTCGAACACGGTATTGCAGGGAGCTGTAACTCCTGTATGGCCCGATGGTCCGGGGTCGAATTAGGACCGGTCGAAATGGCGTTGTTACTTCTTCCCGGAACCCGCCAGGACCGCCTCGGGTGAGGGGTGCCCGAGGCCCGCGGAATGGGCCGCGTCGGGCAGCACCACCATGAGCCGCAGGCGGGCGCCCTCGTCGAGCAGCTCGGCCTGGATGCCGAGCGTCTCGGCCCGGCCTGACACCTCGCGCCAGATCCGCTCCGGCAGCCGCGCCAGGCCGGCCAGGCGGGCCTCCTCGATCGCGACGCGATGGGCGGCCCGGCGCTCCTCGACCATCGAGGCCAGGGCCGGCGGCAGCTCGGCGCCGTCAGCCGGCAGGTCGAGCGCCTCCACGGCGACGGCGCTCTTGCCGGCGGTGAGCTCGACCTCGAGCTTGTCGCTCCAATCCATCCGCAGGGCCAGCGTCTCGGGTTTGCCGGCAAGGTGGGCCGCCATCGCATCGTCGATGATGCGGAACAGGCCGGACTCGAGCTCCATCGGCAGGCGCCGGTCGACACCGACCGACTCGAACTCGACCTTGACGCCGGCCCGCTGGCCGCGATCGCGGCTCGACTTGCGTAGCGTCGGCACGAGCCCGAGGTCGTCGAGGACCATCGGCCGGACGTCGAAGATGAACGTCTTCGTCGCCTCGAGCGTCCGCTGGACCATCGAGACCAGGGCCTCTACCTCGGGGGCCGCCTTGTCGGGGTCCTTTGAGAGCAGGCGCTCCACGATCTGGGCCTGCAGGACGATGTTCGTCAGGCTCTGAGCCGGCCCATCGTGCATCTGCCGGGCGATCTCGCGGCGGAGGTCCTCCTGGACCGAGAGCACGAGGCGCGAGACCGCCGGCGGCATGGCCCCGGACTCGACCATCTGGCCGAGGTTCTCGAGGGCCTGCTTGCCGGTCGTCGCCTCGCCATCGCCGTCCAGCCCGGACTTGCCGGCCGAGCCCCCGCCGGGGAGGGCGCGGACGCTGGCGGCATGTTCGAGGATCGAGGCGTGGAGGCGCCCGACGCTCTTGCGCTTGCCCTCGAGGAGGTCGATCTGGGCCTCCATGAGCGCCGCCTTGCGAGCCACGTTCACCAGGGTGTTGGCCGCGTCGGAGACCTCCTTGGCCGTGCCCCCATTCCCGCCGGCAGCGATCGCCAGCTTCTCGGCGGCGGAGGCCAGCTTGTCAGACGCGGCCTGGCGGCGGGATTCGTGACGAGCGGCCTCCGTCCGGGCCTGGCTGATCAGGAGCTCGATCTCGTCGATCTCGCTCTGGACGGCCTCCGCTTCCGCGACGAGACGACCGGTCAGCTCCTCCGGCGTGCGTGCAGCCTGGGCGGGCGCGCTCCTGAGGACCTCAGTCCTCCGGCATCTTGATCCAGCCCTGGCGCATCGCATAGACGACGGCCTGGGTCCGGTCGTTCACGGCGAGCTTCCGGAGGATCGAGCTCATGTGGTTCTTGACGGTCTGCTCGGAGATCGAGAGGGCGTAGGCGACCTGCTTGTTGGTCATGCCCTGAGCGATGTTGTCGAGGATCTCGACCTCGCGCGGCGAGAGCGGCGCGAAGATCGGCTGGGCCTCCTGGCCGTAGACGGCGAGCTCGCGGAACTCCTTGAGGACGCGCGAGGCGACGGCCGGCTTGGCGAAGACCTTGTCGTTGATGAGGAACTCGCCCTTGGAGACTCGGCGCATGATCTGGACGAGATCGTCCGGGCTGACGTCCTTGATGATGAACGCCGCCGCGCCGGCCTTGATCGAGGCGAAGAGCGACTCCTCGTCCTCGTCCTGGGCCATGACGACGACGGCGGTCGCCGGCAGCTCGCGCCGGATCCGCTGGGTCGTCTCGATGCCGCCCGGCTGGGGCAGCGACAGGTCCATGAGGACGATGTTCGGCGACAGGGCGTTCGCCGCCTCGATCGCGGAGCGGCCATCGGCGGCCTCCCCGACGACCTCGAAGTCCTTCTCGTGGACGAGGACGTTCGAGATGCCGGCGCGGAACAGGGCGTGGTCGTCGACGATCAGGATGCGAATGCGGTCGGCGACGGCCCCCCGGCGACGCTCCGCGGTCTCCGTGTCGGTCATCAGCTGTCCTCCACTTGGGCTGGGATGGCCATGCGCACGACGGTGCCGAGGTCCGGACGCGATCGTACTTCGAATCGGGCGCCGATCAGGTCCGCCCGCTCGCGCATGAACTGGAGCCCGAAGTTCCGACGGCCGGACACCGGGGTGGCATCCGGATCGAAGCCGCGGCCGTCGTCGCGGACCTCGACCGTCCAGAGCGGGCCCTCGCGAGTCACCCGCACGCGGACGCTCGTCGCGCCGGCGTGCTTGCGGACGTTCTGGAGGGCCTCCTGGACGACGCGCAGGATGACGATCTGGACGGTCTCGGACAGCTCGTCCAGGCCGTCGTCGAGGTCGACCGCGATCGGCACGCCGATGATGTTGCCTACCTGCTGGGCGGCATCGGAGATGGCCCCGGAGAGGCCGAGATCGGCGAGTAGCGGCGGCCGGAGCTGGCTGAGATAGGCCCGGACGCTCCGGAGCTCGCGGTTCAGGATGTCGCGCAGCAGGCGCAGCTCGGCCCGGGCCAGCATCTCGTCCCGGTCGAGCAGGCGCTCGACCACCTCGACCTGGAAGATGCCGTTGGCGAGGGCCTGAGCCGGCCCGTCGTGGACCTCCCGGGCGAGTCGCGAGCGCTCCGATTCCTGGGCCTCGACGATCCGCATCTGGGCGTCGGTCGCGGAGGCCGGGTCGGTCGGATCCATCACGAGGCTGTCGTCCTCACGGTTGAGGAACAGCCAGGCGTTCTCGAGGGAGCGGACAGCGAGATCGATCCGGGCGAGCCCCGAGCGCTCCGTGCCGACCTCGCGGCCGGCAACCGCCTCCTCGCGCCGGAGGCCCTCGCTCGCGGTGCCGTTCCGGCGGCCCGACTTGCCCACGCGCGAGCGCAGGCCCTCCCAGCGGGCGAGCTGGGCGGTGTGGGCGGCGCGGTACCGCTCGCGGACGTCGCGCAGCGCGTTGGCGCCGGTCGAGACCGCGGCCTTGGCCTCCTCGAGGAGGGCGCGGGCGGCCGCCTCCCCGTCGGTGGCTGGCTGCGTGGTCCGGCGACTGGTCGAGCTTGGCGCGGCTGCTGCCCTGGCCCCCGGAGCGCTCACGCTGGTTCGACTATCCAAGCCGGTCCCTCACTCCGCACGCGAGTATATGGGCCGTCTTTGGCCCACCAGCCGATGCTCACGGGCACCGAATCCGGTAGACCGTGACACCCGCGAGGGGGTCCGGGTCATCCCCCAAATGGGTCAGGACAAGTGGGGTGAAGCACGTTGCGGGTGGCCCCTGCGGGCCGGCCCACGCGGCAGCGGTCTGGCTGTCCAGTACCAGCAGCGTCGAGCCGAAGTAGTCGGCCAGGTCGAGGACGCTCGTCGAGTCCTCGTGGGGGAAGGCGATGGCCGCGTGGCCGGTCGTCGTCGCGAACCAGATTGGGGTGTCGGTGATGATCGGGCCCGGGAGCGAGTCGAGCGAGACGCCGGCGTCGGCGAGGGCGACGGGGAGCGCCGAATAGCGGGCCTCGGACGCCTTCGCCGTGGCGCCCTCCGACGGCAGGAGCGCGAGCGTCAGGACGGCCGCGGCCGAGATCGTGAACGCGGGCCCGAGCCAGGCCACCGGTCGCGTCCATCCACGGGCGGCGCGGACGCGATCGATCAGCCGGTCGAGGCCGAGGCCGGCCGAGAGGAGCAGCAGCACCTCGGCGGGACCGGCGGCGTGGAGGAACGTGCCCCACGTCGTGGCGACCGGGAAGATGAGGGTCGTCTCGGCGAAGACGAGGATCGAGAAGAGGAGGAGCGGCCGGATCGTCGGCGCCCGGACGGTCCACGGCAGCGCGAGCAGGCCGACCGCCGAGACTGGGATCCCGAGGAGCAGCAGAACCTCGACCAGGTTGTGGACGAACCCGGTGACCCGGAGATCGAGGAGCGTCCCGAGGCCGGCGCCAAGGTACCGGGACAGGGTCGGCGGGTTCGACCAGGCGAAAATGTCGGTCCCCTGCAGACTGAGGGCGTTCGCCAGGGCCTGGCCGGGCAACGGCGTCCCGAACGTCAGCCAGTCGCGGATCGCCCACGGCGCGTAGACGGCCAGGGCGACCACCCCCGGAACGGCCACGAGCCGAGCCCACGTCAGGCGCCGCCGGCCGTGCCCGGGCACCTCGCGCAGCGCGATCCCGAGCGCCACCACCGCCCACGCGAGGCCGAGCCAGACGGCCTCGTTACGGGTGAGCCCGGCGAGGCCGATAAGGAGGCCGAGGGCGACGAGCCGGCGGTTCGACGGCGCCCGGACGATCCGCCCGGTCAGCACGAACGCGCCGAGGACGATGGCCGTGAAGGGGGCGGTCGAGTCGGGCTCGACCGACGCGAGCACCAGGGGCAGGTACGCCGCACTGGCGAGCCCGACCCCGAGCGTTAGGGCGAGCGCACGCCCGCGCGGAAACGCCTGCTGCTCGGCGACGTCGAGCGCCAGGCGCCAGGCGAGCACCGCCGTCAGGGATCCGAGGAGGACGGCGGCGGCCTGCGCCGCGATGAGCGTCGGCCCGAGGACGAGCATCGGGATCGCCATCAGGAAGCTCGGCAGCGGCAGCCAGACTTCGAACGCCGGCCGTGGGAAGGTGAGCGGCGGCGTCTGATAGCTCCAGATCGCCTGGCTGAAGAGGCCGTGCCCCTGGACGAGGCTCTGGGCCACGGAGACGTAGTAGGCAGCGTCCTCGGGACGCGGGAACACGACGAAGCTGGCGGCCCAGATCCGGATCGCCAGCGCAACGCCGAAGACGGCGACCGCCGAGAGCCAGGCTTCGCGGCGGCTCATCGCCGGGTCATCTCCGCGTCATCGCCGACTCATCCGCCGCTGCATCGCGGATCACCCGGCGAAGTGCAGACGGGGAACAGGGCGAGCCGTGGCAGGCCGCCGTCGGCGGCCGGCACCGTGAACACCGGCGGCCCGATCCAGGGCGGCCGCTGCCCGGCCAGCACCGGGCCCAGGGCCCGGGCCGCGTCGTCGCGCTCTACGACGAGCCAGCGGATGTCGTAGGCCGTGGCCACGGCCTGGATCGTGTCGATGGGATCATCCGGGCTGACGACGCCCGGGTGACCCGTGAAGTACCAGATCCCCGCCGCGTCGATCGACATGATCCGGTCGGCGGCGGTGGCGCCCGTCGAGGGATCGGCCTCCAGCTGGTCGAGCTTCGCGGCGAGCGCCTCGCGCGGCTGCCGGACGGCATCCCAGCCGGCCTCGACCTGGAGGGCGAATGGCACCGAGCTCAGGGCCACGATCCCGACGATGCCCCAGACCAGCACCGCGCCCGCCTGGCCCTCGGCCCACCGCCGTCGCCGCCCGGAGACCCAGCCGACGACGAGGAGGACGCCTTCGACGGACAGGATCGCGGCGTGCGGCGCCAGGCCGATGGCCGTGTGGATGAAGGCCCCGCCCGGGACGTGCAGGGGATAGATGAACGTCGCGCCGGCGAAGGCGACGAACGCGTAGACGAACCACGGCTGGAAGTCGAACGAGTGGCGTCGGGCGAGCGCGCCGACGATCAGGAACGGCAGCAGCACGACGCCGCAGATGAACACGACGAAGTTGCCGAGCGCCCAGCTGAGCCCGCTGAGATCGTGGGCGGCGATCGTCGCGAAGCCCTGGGCCAGCCAGGACTGGAGTGTCGGGTGGGCGGTGATCGAGTTCCACTCCGAGATGCTCCGGAGCCACAGGGCAGCCCCGCTCGAGGAAGTCGGGGAGATCGAGCCGAACGTCGCCAGCTGGCGGGCCCACCAGGGGCCCATCACGACGAAGAACCCGACGAGCGCGAGGAACCCGGCGAACCACGAGATCGGCTGGCGATCGTCGACGTGGCTCCAGCCCCGGCCGCCGCGACGGGCCCGCCACCAGCGGACCCGGTCGGCCAGCCACACGAGGCCGACGGCGCCGGCGAGCAGGACGCCGTCATTGCGGGCGAGGGACGCCAGGCCGGCCAGGAACCCGGCGACCGCGAACGACCGGCCGTCGCCGCGGAGGCCCCGGGCGACGAGCCACAGCGTCGCCGCGACGAGCGGCTGGAGGATCGCGAAGTTCTCGGGCTGGGCGAGGAAGACGGCCACCGCGCCCGGGACCGCGGACAGTACGCCGGCCGCGGCCGCGACCAGCGGCCGCGCCCCCGCGTCCCGGGCGATGAGCCAGGTCAGCGGTGCCGCCAGCGCGCCGATGAGGATCATCGGGATGTCGTTGGCGTAGGCCGTCGGGCCGAGCAGCGACACGAACGGCGCCTGGATGAAGCTCGCGAGCGGCAGCCAGTGGGCGTTCGACGGGACCGGCAGCACGGCCGGGTTCGGGAGCCGGTTCCCGACCTCGGCGAAGATCCAGATGAACGGGACGGTCAGGCCGTGGCCCGAGGCGATCTGCCGGGCGACGTCGGCGTAGTAGTAGGAGTCGGGGTAGGCCGGGTCCGGGAACGAGACCATGAGCGCGGCGCGGACCCCGAGGGCGAGCAGGTACAGCGCCACCGGCGTCCGCACGCCTCGGGATTGCATCGGGCGGGAGTATGGCGCGCGGACGCACCGCCCAACCCACCCCCCGTTGCTCCCAGCATCGATCGGCGTCGGTCCTGTGGAAACGGGCCGGGACGGGCCGTACGCTTCGCCGAAATGTCCCGACGCGTCGCCGCGCTGCGCGATGGCCTGCTCATCGCGGGGCTCCTGTTCGCCGTCTACCTGTTCCTCGTCATCGCCCCGGCGGCGGGCACGTTCGGCTTCGACGCGCGCTCGTACTGGGACTACACGATGGCCGACCCGTATGCCCTGACCCACGGCACGCTCGGCTCGTTCGTGTACTCGCCGGTCGTCGCCCGGCTGTTCGCGCCGTTCTCGAGCCTCGACTGGTGGACGTTCCTGTACTTCTGGACGGCGGCCCTCCTCGCGACCGTGGTCTGGCTCGGTGGCTGGCGCGGGACGGGCTGGCGACGCTTCGGCTGGCTGTACGTCCTGGCCTTCCCGCCGGTCGCCGTCGAGCTGTACCACGGCAACGTCCACCTCCTCATCGCCCTGGCCATCGCCCTCGGGTTCCGCTGGCCGGCGACCTGGTCGTTCGTGCTGCTCTCGAAGGTCACGCCGGGCGTCGGCCTGCTGTGGTTCGCCGTCCGCCGCGAGTGGCGCTCGCTCGCGATCGCCCTCGGGTTGACGGCCGTCCTCGTGGCCGTCTCGCTCACCGTCGACGGCGGGCTGTGGGCGCAGTGGATCGATAGGGAGCTGCTCGTCTCGCTGAACCGGCCGCCCGACCAGCCGCAGCTGCCGATCCCGCTGCTCCTCCGGCTGCCCGCCGCCGCGATCGTCGTGATCTGGGGCGCTCGGACCGACCGCCGCTGGACCGTGCCGGCCGCCGCCGCGCTGGCCATGCCTGTGCTCTGGTTCTCGGCCCTGTCGGTGCTCGCGGCAATCCCGGCGCTCGATCGACCCGAGCTCCGGGAGCGGACCCCGAGCCGGCAACGGCCCGCGCCGCTGGCACGTTCCGAGCCGGCCGTGCCGGAGCCCGCGTGACCAGCCGGACGCGGCTCGGCGTCGGGGACCTGTCGCTCGCTCAGCAGGCGCGACGGGGGCTCCTGGACCGGCAGATCGAGCGCTACCCGCGCGCCTGGCACGCCCTGCGGCTGCTTGCGTTCGCGCTCGCCGTCATCGGCGGCCTGCTCGGCGCCTGGGTCCTCTGGATGCACATCACCGGCGACCCGCTCGCCGACGCGAACGCCTACTACCAGGCGGCCGACCGCCTGAACCACGGCCAGCCGCTCTACCCGGCGAACGCGGACGCGACCCACAACACGATCTACCTGTACCCGCCGCTCCTGGCCATCGTCTTCCGGCCTCTCGCCCTGCTGCCCTACTACGCGTTCGCGCTGACCTGGGAGATCGTCGTCGTCGGCTCGTTCCTGCTGACGATCCGGCAGCTCGGCGGCGGCTCCCGGGTGTACATCGCGATCGGCATCCTCGGCATCCCGATCGGCTGGGCCCTCGGCGTCGCGCAGGCCCACATCCCGATGACGCTGCTGCTCGCCATCGGCCAGCCGTGGTCGATCGCCCTGGCCACGAACATCAAGCTGTTCCCGGCCCTCATCGCGCTGTGGTGGGTGGGCAGGAAGGAATTCCAGTCGGTCATCGCCTTCGCGGGCTGGCTGCTCATCTTCGGGATCGTCCAGCTGGTCCTCGAGCCGACCGGCACGCTCGCCTTCCTCCGCGGCGCGATCGGCTTCGGCCAGCTCGGCGACGTCCGGAACATCTCGCCGTACGCGTGGGCCTCGCCGGAGGCGTGGGCGGCGTTCCTCCTCGTCGGGATGCTCGTCACCGTGGCGCTCGCCCGAACCCGCTGGGGCTGGGCCGCGGCCGTCTTCCTGGGCACGCTCTCGCCGCCCCGCCTGCTCGTCTACATGCTGACCGGGCTGCTCGCTGCCGTCCGGACGCCGCACATCTCGGGCGACCCCGAGCCAGACCGGCTGCCGACCGCGGCCGAGGCCTACGTGTCGAGCGCCCGATGACCGCCGGGTCTGCACGGGCCACCGCCGAACGATCGGCCGGGCTCGACCTCCTGCGCGCGGTCGCCTGCCTGCTCGTCGTCGCCTTCCACCTCGACACGGTGGCCGGCATCGGCTTCGGGCCGCTCGATCCGCTCATCCGGGGCGGGGACGACGGGGTCTACATCTTCTTCGCCCTGTCGGGCTACCTGCTGTACCGGCCATTCATCGACCGGGAGGTCGACCTGCGGAGCTACGCGATCAAGCGCGCCGCGCGGATCCTGCCGGGCTACTACGTCGCGCTGCTGGGGCTGACGATCCTCACCGGCAGCGCCCTCCCGACGAGCCACCTGTTCCAGTACCTGACCTTCACGGCCACCTACAGCATTCCGCTGCGCGGCTTTCTCGGGTCCGCCTGGACGCTCTCGGCCGAGCTCCTCTTCTACGTCACCCTGCCGCTCATCGCCCGGGCCGCCCGAGGCCGCGAGATCGCGACGCTGGCGTGGCTGGCGCTCGGGTCGGTGGTGCTGGCGATCCTCCTGCGGCTCAACCTGAACTCAAGCACCGAATGGCTGAGCGGCTCGTACCCGTTCGTCGTGTACGCGTTCGTCCCGGGCATGCTCCTGGCCGTGGTCGAGCGGAAGCACCCGGCGGCCTTCCGGCGGCTGGCGGCAACTCCCGTGCCCTTGGTCGGCGCCGCGCTCATTGCGTTCGGCTGCATCACGTCGGTGCTGCCGTTCGCCCTCGGGACCGGGATCGGCACCCCGCTGCTCATGGGCTGGCTGCTCCAGCATCGCGTGCCCGGTGCGCGACCATTGGTGTTCCTCGGCGGCGCGTCCTATGCGATGTACCTCTGGCACAAGGACCTGATCATCGCCTTCGGCGCCGTTGGAGCGGCCTTCGCGATCGTCGCGGCGGGCGCCTCCTGGGCGCTCGTCGAACGGCCGATCCTCGATCGCGCCCACGGGATCGCGAAGAGCTGGGGCCGCCGAGCTCCGACGGAGCCGACGAGCTCGACCGGGCCGGCGATCGAAGCGCCCGCCGGCTGACGCGGTGAGCGCGCCGGCCGAACCGCCGACCCCTGCGCCTCGCTCGCCGAACTGGATCGCTCGGGCCGTCCTCACCGCGATCGCGTTCGTCCTGCTCCTGCCGCCGAGCCTCCCGCTCGCCGGCGCCTTCGCGCCGGCCCTGCCGCTCATCGGGCGGTTCGGGCGGCTCGTCATCGAGCACCTGCCGCTGATCGGCGGGCTGAGCCTCGCGGCAACGGCCCTCACGGCGGTCGCGCTCGTGCTGGGTGGTGGCCGACGGACGCAGGCCCTGCTGGTCGTCGCCGCGGTCGCGGTGATCGGATCGACGTTGATCTACGGCGGTCTCGAGGGCACGGCCGCGAGCGACGCGTCCTCGTTCTCGCTGCTCGGGCAGGTCTTCCCGCGCCCGCGCCCGGCGCAGCAGCCGAACGAGCGCGTGACCTTCGCGACCGTCGACGGCCAGCCGCTCCAGGCCGACGTCTGGTGGGCCTACAACCTCGAGCCGCGGCCGACCCCGATCCCGTATGGGCTCGTGCCGGCCGACTACGGTCACGCGATCCTGTTCGTCCACGGCGGCGCGTTCTGGGGCGGCGGGCTCGACGCCCGGCCGGCGCTGCTCGCGGCGCTATCGGACGACGGCTACCCGGTCTTCGACGTCGAGTATCGGCTCGAGCCGCCGGCCCGCTGGGACCAGGCACCGGGCGACGTCCTGTGCGCCCTGGCCTGGGTCGAATCGGAGGCCGACCACTACGGGTTCGACGCGTCGAAGGTCGTCGTCATCGGCGAATCGGCCGGCGGCAACCTCGCCCTCATGGCGGCCTATGCCCCCGGATCAGCCCAGACGACCGTGACCTCGAGCTGCGACCGAACGCCGGCGCCGCCCGCCTCGGTCATCGCGATCTCCCCGACCGTCGATCTCGCCGGTATCTGGGCCGATGGCACGCTCGTCAACGGCAGCGATCGGTTTCCGGAGGGCTACATCGGCGGGACGCCGTCGCAGTTTCCCGATCGCTACGCGGCCGCCTCGCCGCTCGGCCTCGTCCGCCCGGACGTGCCCCCGACGTTGATGCTGGTCGCCGACAACGACTCGCTCGTCCGCCCGATCCGCTCGACCGTCCTCGTCGACGCGCTCCGGAAGGCTGGCGCCGACGTCACGCTCATCACGATCCCGTTCGCCGACCACGGCTTCGACGGGCCACCGCACGCCTTCGGCGAGCAGCTCGAGGAGAGCTACTTCCCGCTCTTTATCTCGGATCCCACGGCGCTCGAGGGGGAGTCGGCGGGGTCGAGCTAACCGGCGACGGCCTCTGCGGCGATGGCTCGCGGGCCGGGCTCCAGGATCTCCGACGGGGTACGGATCCCCGAAGTGCGCGCCTTCACCCAGCGGAGGATCGGCCGCTCGAGGAGCACGTACGACAGCGAGGCGACCGCGATCGTCAGCGGGACCCCGAGGTCGCCGAGCTGGCGGAACAGGTCGAGATGCCACAGGTACAGGCCGTACGAGATCGCGGCGCCGGCCGACCAGAGCAGCGCGCCGCGCGGTCGGGCCTGGATGCCCCAGCCAACGATGAACCCGGCGCCGATCACGGCCGGGACATCGGCGTATTGGCCGCCACCCGGCGTGAACGGAAGATACGCGACGCCGACGACGAGGAACGCGGCGCCGGCGATGAGCCAGCGCCAATCGGTCTTCGGGCGCCACGCGGCAAGGACCATCCCGGGCGCGAAGGCCCAGAAGCGAACGGGGAGGAGCGACTCGACAACCGTCGCGTGGGCCGGCGTGCCCGCGATCGCGAGCTCGAGCGCCAGCGAGAGGAGGCCGCCGACGATCGGCACCGCGAGGGGTCGCCCGATCCGCGCGAGGTACGGCAGCGCGACGTAGAACATCACCTCGGCCTGGAGGGTCCAGATCACGCCGAGCGGGCTGCCGCGGTCGGGCAGCATCACGAGGTAACTCAGGAGGTTGCCGCCGCGCAGCGGCACGAGCACGAGGCACGCCAGCCAGAAGGCCGGCAGGATCCGGGCCAGTCGATTGGCCGCGTAGGCGCCGAGCCCCGGCTTGCCGGTCACGAGGGGCCGCCAGAGCAGGTAGCCCGAGAGGGCGAAGAAGAGTGACACGCCGATGCCGCCGAGACCAGCGAAGGCGTCGGGCAGGGCGAAGGACAGGCCATTCGAGACGCCGACGTGGGCGAGCACAACCATCATCGCCGCGGCGAACCGGACGAGGTCGAGCCCGACGGCTCGGCGGTCGTTCATCGCGCGAGGCTACGCGAGGCGGCTGTGCGGCGACCACCGTACGTCCGGCCTACCGCGGCCCTCCGGCAGGATCCACTCCGAGGCGCTCTAGAACGGAACGGAACTTTGCCCGAAAGACGTGCGGGCTGAACCGCTCCGCCTGGGCGCGGATCGTCGACCCGTCGAACGGCACGGTATCCAGCGCCTCGATGGCATGTGACAAGGCTTCGATCGTCGGCTCTTCGAAGAGGATCCCGGTACGGCCATTGAGCACGGTCTCGGTCACACCCCCGCGAGCCAGCGCGACGACCGGCTTCCCAGCGGCCATCGCTTCCACCGGCGCGATCCCGAAGTCCTCCTCCCCGGGCACCAGATAGGCGTGGCTCCGCTGAATGAGATCGATCAACACAGGGCGGTCGACCCGCCCGACAAACCGGACCGACGGTCCAGCGATCGACTGGAGCCGAGCCCGCTCGGGGCCATCGCCGACAAGAACGAGCTGGCGGTTCAGCCTCGTGGCGGCGGCGACGGCGAGGTCCAGCCTGCGATAGGCGAGCATCCGGGCGGCGATGAGCAGGAACCCATCGTCGCGTGTGGACAGCTGAATGGCGTCGACATCGACCGGTGGATGGATCACCTCTGCATCGCGATTCCAGAACCGCTGGATCCGCTGCCGGACTGCCTCCGAATTCGCGACGAGCACATCCGGTCGGTTTGCCGTCGATCGATCCCAGCGTTGCAGCCAAGGCCGTAGCAGCCGGCCGCCCAGCCGTGCCGGGACCGAGAAGCTGGACCGACGCAGGTATGCATCGAGGTCCCACGCGTAGCGGAGGGGCGTGTGGACGTACGAAAGGTGGATGGCGCCTCGGGCGGTCCTGACCGCGTGGGTGAACGCGACCGAGCTGCTGACGACGAGGTCGTACCGGCGTAGGTCGAGTCCGCCGAAGTACAACGGGTACAACGGGAGGAACGAACGGAAGTGTCGCGTCGGGCCGATGATTCGTTGGAGCGGCCACGAGTGAACTCGCGTCTCATTCACGCCGGGGAATGCCGACGGATCGAAGAAGCTCGTGTAGATCGACGCCGTTGGGAGCAGGTCGGCGAGCTCCAGGGCAACGCGCTCGGCACCGCCTTCGACGACGAACCAATCGTGCGCAATCGCCGCGGTTGCCATCTCGGGCGACTGTAGCGGGCTAGGCTGCGGCCGATGGTCGATCGCTCGATGAATTACGGGCGGCCTCTCATCGCTCGCTTCGTGCGTGGGCTCGACGTCAAGGTCGCCGTCGATCTCGGGCCGGGTCAGGGCGATGACATGCGGATCGTCAGTTCAGCCCATCCCCACGCCAGGATCGTCGGCATCGAGGCATTCGGCCCCACTGCCGATGGCCTCCGAGCGGCAGGCTTCGAGGTGGCTTCAGCCGATGTCGAACGGGATCGACTGCCGTTCGAGGACTCGGCCGTGGATCTCGTCGTGGCGAACCAATTGTTCGAACACATCAAGGAGATCTTCTGGGTCCTTCACGAGTGCGCACGAGTTTGCGGGTCGGAGGCAGCCTCATCGTCGGCATCCCGAACCTGGCCGCGTTCCACAACCGCGTGCTCCTTGCCGTTGGCAGGCAGCCGAGTCAACTGAAGAACTGGTCCGCCCATGTTCGGGGATTCACCAAGGCCGACCTCGTCGAGACGATCGGCAAGCCATTCCCGGGCGGGCTTGTGCTTCGTTACCTCGCCGGAGCGAACTTCTACCCCCTGCCGGGACCCTTGGCGAGACCTGTTGCGCGCGTGTGGCCCGGCGGCGCTTGGGGGCTGTTCGCTCGCTTCGAGAAGGAGCGGCCGTACGAGGGGTCGTATCTTCGATGGCCGTTGGAGCAGACGCTCGAGACCGTGTTCTTTCTCGGACCGAACTCCACGGACCGAGTCAGCTAGACGTCGGAGTTCCGCCTGCCAGCTCCCCGGCGAGCTCGTCCCAAGACTGGATGCCGTCGCGGGAGACCGTCGAGCGATCGAACGCCGCCGCTCGCTCAAGGGCACTCCGGATGCTGAGGCGATCGGCTGAGTGATACGCGATTACGTTGGGCCGCTCTGCCCGAACATAGTCCGGAGCGACGATTGGCAGTCGGGCATAGGTGTACTGAATGATCTTGAGCGAGTCGGAGTACACCTCCGGGTTCGGCACCCACGACCAGGTCGCAAGACCGATGTCCGCGTGCGTGATGTACGGCACGGTCTCGGCAAATGGCAACTCCCCATGGACCATGACGTTGCGAAGCTTCGCGAATCCCGCAAATGGCCCGACGACATGGAATGACCACGACGGGAGCTCGGTCGCGGCGACTCTTATGAACTCGCGATCTAGGTAGGCAGTGCCGACAAAGATTGCCGTAGTGCCGCGCTCGGGATAAGGGGACTCGGTGGCAGCATCGAAAAGGGTCTTGTCGATCCCGTGATGGTGAAGGATCACGGTTGGGTTCTTATCAGCGAGTCGCTTCCGGATGGCCTCAGACGGAACGCTAACCAGATCGAATTCGGGTAGCGCTCGTGCTTCGGCGGCCCGCACAACCGCGTGCGATCTGAGTGCCGATAGATCGTCGGATACGCGGTACACCAGGCGAGCTGTCGGGTTCCACTTGCGGAAGCGTGGCACAAGCATCAGGGCGGTCGAGCTCTCGATGACTAGAAGATTCGCCGAGGTAATAGCTGACTCGACGCCGGGCATATCGAGAGCGCTGTATCGGCTGAACAGTGGTGTCATCGCGGTCGCGAGAGGCCGAGGTAACTTGCTGATCGGATGAAATGGCGTGAACCACACGTAGCTATCCAGATCCTCTGCAAGTCTTAGCACCCGACCCGATTCTCGATGGGCGCCATAACCGAATCGGTGATCCTTGCGAAGCCTCGACAGGTGGCTGAATCCGACCGTCAGAAACGTCACGTGCCATCCGGCACGGCGCAAGGCATCGGCGATGAAGTGGAATCCCGCGCGTCGTCGCGACCCGGCGTAGTGCGCGGTAACAAGGACCGCGCGGCGTTGACTTGTCAACCTAGCCGGCGGTGCCGCTCCATGGCAGGTTGTCGCCACTGATCGTGACTCTCGCCCACATCTCCAGACTGAGCAGTCTCCAGAAGACTTCGCGCGAGATTCGACCAGTAGCCCACCATGAGAAGGCAGTTGTGACCCCGCCCGGTTTCACCAGGCCCAGGTTCTCTGAGACTGGACGTACTGTGAGTTCCTTGAGGGCCGGGAGCCAGCCGACAAGCCATCTGGCCTCGGGGCTCGCGAAGCCGATCTTGTCGACTCTTCCGACGACCGCTTTGGGGACTAAGTCCGTAAAGGCGCGACGCAGGATGACCTTCTGTACGTCGCCTTCGACGCGGAGGCGGTCGGGCAGCGCAAGCCCGAGCTCGACAAGCCGGTGATCGAGGAAGGGCACGCGAGCCTCGATGCCGAATGCCATGCTGTTTCGGTCCTCGAAGCGAAGCAGGCCTGGCAAGCTCCCCCACGATACGTCACGCCATAGCGCGTTGCTTAGGGTTGTGCCGGCGGACGCAACCGTGACCGGCGCAACCCGATCCGCGAAAGCAACGCGTTCGCCGAGCAAAACTCGCATGCGCCGCGACGGTCGCAGCCAACTTGGTCCCGGAGCCCCTCGAGTCGCGGCTCCCCAAGCGAGTCGCGCGATGCGACCGAACGATCTCGCTCTCAGGTGATGCGCGAGTAGCGCCGGCCCACTCGCGGACAGCAACATTGAGCTATCCCGATAAGGCCGGTACGTGGTGTAACCGCCGAGAAGCTCGTCTGCACCTTGCCCGTCGAGGAGGACCGAGACGTCTGATTCGTGGGCGAGTCGCATTACGTGATACTGCGCCACGATCGACGTTGACCCAAAGGGCTCGTCCTGCGCGCGCACGATTGCCTCGAGCGACGCGAGCGCCTGTTGGCTGGTCGGTGAGGTCGTGCGGAGCTCGACGCGCGCAGAGGCAACGACCTCGTCCACAAAGCGACGCTCGGAGATGCCGGGGTCTCGAAAGTCAGCAAAGAATGCAAGTTGAGGAGGACGGTCGCGCTCGTGTCGTTGGACCGTGCGACTGCCGATCGCGCCACTCCTGAGTGCGCTCGCGATGGACACGACAGTCGACGAGTCGAGCCCTCCGGACAGACACGATCCGATCGGCACGTCCGACCGGAGCTGGAAGGCCACGCTGTCGATGAGGGCCTCGCGGAATCGCTTGATCAGGAGCAGATCGTCGGTTCGGCCGCGGCTACCTGCATCGCGAGAAAGGCGAGGCGGTGACCAGTAACGGTGCTCCGTTAGGTGGTTCCCCTCGACGACTACGTTGTGTGCGGCGGGGACTCGCCAGACTCCAGCAATGAATGTCTCGCGTCCGTGATCAACTCGTCCATCCAAGAGAAAGTCGCGGACTGCGGATGCCTGAGGTGATGCCATGACCCAGGGCAGGCGCAGGAGTGCCTTGATCTCACTTGCGAATGCGAGCGTCCCGTTAGTGCGAGCGATGAAGAGAGGCTTGACACCGAGCCGATCCCGGGAAAGGAACAGTCGCCGCTCTACGCTGTCCCAGACTGCAAACGCCCAGATCCCGTTGAAGCGCTCTACGCAAGCTGTACCCCATTCCCGATAGGCCGCGAGCAGTACCTCTGTATCCGATGCAGTGCGGAACACGTGTCCGTTCTGCCGCAAGTTCTCTGCCAGCTCGAGGAAGTTATAGATCTCTCCGTTGTGGACGGCCGTGTATCGCCCGTCGACCGTCGTCATCGGCTGGTCAGCAGCATCCGACGGATCGAGGATGCTCAGCCGAGCGTGACCGAGTTGGAGCGGCCCGAGATCGACCGTTCGGATCCCGTTGGGGCCGCGGTGCGTGAGCGATTCGATCAAGGGATCGACGCTGTGCGGCTCGCTCTCCCCCGCGAAGTTGAGGACGCCCGCGATGCCACACATGGGCTCGAGGATAGCCCGCGGCACCTTCCGACTAAGCCAAGGATGGGGGACCTCAGCCGAGCCGAAGCCTTTGGGCATGAGCGGTTGTTCGGATAGCCCAGAGCCTGGTGCGTGAGAGGGCGCAGGTTCGGTGGCGATCCTCGTCGGGGAGCTCAGGTCACGGGGGGGCGAGCAGTCCCTGGTATAGGTCGACGACTTTCGCCATCTCCTTGGCCGCCGTGAATGTCTCGCCAGTTCGTCGCGACGCGTCTCGCATTGCCTCGATTTCCGCCTCGGAAAGTTCCGACAGGGCGGCGGCAAGGTCCGTGGGATCGAAGCTTCTCGCCACCGTGCCGATCTGGTGCTCCCTCACGAAGGCCGCCATTGCCGGGGTCGGGCCGACGACGACACCCAGGCCGGCCCGCATGAAGTCGAAGAGCTTGTTAGGTAGGGCCTGCGCTTTGCTATATCCGGTTGGAGGAAGAAAGAACACTCCTAGGTCATATGCGGCGATGGTGGTCGGGACCAACGCCGGCGGAACGGGCTCGCGAAAGTGCACGCGGTTCGGTGCCCTAGCGGCCGCACGCGCCTTCAATTCGGCAACATAGGCAGGGTTGCCAATCAACATGAAATCAAGCGTGAAACGGGCATCCGCTCGTGCGACGGCCTCGATTGCGAGCTCAAGCTGACGTTGCCTCTGCGCGACTCCGTGATGGATGAGCCTGATGCGCGCGGCCTCGGGTCGATGGTTGGGCAGTGATTCAGACTCGGGCACGTTCAGGACAACGACCGGATGGAGTCCGAATTCGCGCTCGTACCGTTCAGCGATGGTCGGCGCAACCGTGATCGAAGCATCGACCATACGAGCGCTGCGCTTGAGGAGGACGGTGATCGGTCTCGGGTATATGAGTCGCCACATGCGGCGCTCCTCGAACTCAAGTGGGGCGTACTCGTGAAGGTCTAAGACGACTCGCGCTCCGCGCTCACGGCGCAGTCGCAACGCCATCGGCAGCGTGATCCAGTCGTTGGCGTGGACTCCGATAACCCCCGTTGGGAGTGCGGCCAAGAGATTCCGGTACGCCGCACGATGCGTGGGCGACGACCAGTACCAAGCTTCAAGAATGCGCTCAGACCCGAATCGACTCAGGAACAGGAGCGGTAGCCTGATGACACTCGCCAGGCGGCGATAGCGCAACTTCATCTCGACCCAGCGCAGGCCAGGTCGATTAGCAACGCTTGATGGTGGCTCGCCCAGACCTGTCACCACCAAGTCGAAGTGTGGGGCTAGGTAGTCGATCTGCCTCAGCACCCTTGCGTCGATGGCGATTGGAGAAATCGCCAAGATGCAAATTGTCGGTCGAATCATCGATCCGAACTACGACGCAGGGACTCCCGACGGGGCGTTCTTGAGCCCGGCTGTCGACCCCTAGCCCGGTGGCACAATGGGGCGCCGGCGAACCCACGGATCGGGGCCGGTCTGAGGTCGACGTCCTGGTTCATTGCCGGCGACGATGGTGAGGTAAGCCAAGAACCTCGGATCAACGGTCGCCCTCGAGACTCGGGTCGCGGGGCGGAGCGGTGGCTACGATGGCTGCAATGAGGCAGTCATCAGTTCGGCGCCGGGGGGTACGAGATCGTGCCGGTCGCCACCTCACCACAGCGTGAGCCTACCTCGTAGCACGGCCGCCACCGGCGAGACCGAACCGATCCATGGCCAACGTCTCCGCGTCGCTGTTGTCGCGTCGTGGTATCCAACGCGAGACCAACCGACGAGCGGCGTCTTTGTGCGCGACCAGGCCGAAGCCCTCGCGGCGGGGTTCGACATCGGCGTGGTCGCCCCGCAGGTTTGGTATCCGCGAAGCTTCCCGCGAGGCGCAGCGAAGTGGGGAGAGCTCGCCTCAGACGGTCGCGACATCGTGCCGACGCTCCGACCGCTTGCCCCTGCCTCGCGGTGGTCGCCGCGGCTGAGCGACTATCTCTACGAGGAAGCCATCGCACGCGCGATCGACCGCCTCTGGCCGAGTCAGCACCCCGATCTCATCCATGCGCACGTGGTTCTCCCAGCTGGGCTTGGCGCTGTCCGCATCGGGCGTCGGTTAGGCGTGCCGGTCGTGTTGACCGAGCACTCGAGTCCTCTATCAATGCATCTGAAGACGCCTGGCGCGCGCCGCAGGGTCGCGGAGGTGCTGAATAGGGCTGATCGAGTGCTAGCAGTCGGTGAGCCAGTTCGTCGCGAGATTCTCGAGATCGTCAACCGACCGGTTGACGTAGTTGGGAATCTCGTGCCCCATGTCTTCTTTGAGTCGGAGCTGACTGCTCGTGGTGATCGTCAACTGTTGAGGCTCTTGTCTGTAGGACATCTCACGAGACAAAAACGGTTCGACGTCCTATTAGATGCGGTCGCCGCCGCGCTGAGCTTCGGATTGGATCTTCAGGTCGTCATCATCGGCGAAGGGCCCGAGCGCGCGTCCTTGTCTTCCCAAAGCGCCCGCCTAGGGCTCCGCGAGCACGTTCGGTTCGAACCGATGACGGACCGCGATGGGCTTGTTCGATGGCTAGATTGGTGTGACGCACTTGTTTCATCCAGCGACCACGAGTCGTTCGGCCTGACGATCGCGGAGGCTTTGGCCTCCGGCCGGCCCGTTCTGACGACGGCATCAGGAGGTCCCGAACTATTCATGCGAGATGAGCTGGGCATTACCGTACCACGCGGTGAGCCAGAAGCCCTGGCTAGAGCGATCCAACGCCTGCCTGAGTTCTTGGGAGCCTTCCGGCCGGACGTGGCCCGCACTTCGGTCAAAGCAAGGTTCGGGACCTTCTCCTTCGTCTCAAAGATGCGTGACGTCTACAACTCGCTGGTTAAGGAGCGCGCTTCCAAAGTCGGTGAGCCGTACGACCCGGTGTCTTACTGGGACCGACTACATCGAATCGGGGGGCTTGCGGCGGTTGCTAACCCAACGGTTCCCGAATCCCTCAATCAGTGGTTCTATAGGAACTGGTCTCGCAACGTACGTCGATTCGTGCAGCGAAACGGAGTGAGCCCAACCAGCATATACGACGTGGGGGCTGGAACAGGCTTCTGGGTATCGTGGTGGCGAGCAACGGGGGTTCATAACGTCGCCGGCTGCGACTTGGTGCCAACCGCGGTCGAACGACTGAACTTGAAGTATGGCCCACGGTTCGCAGCGCTCGACATCGCCGACGAAGCCATTCCGGGGACTTACGACCTCGTCGAGGCGATGAATGTCTTGCTCCACATTATTGAGCCGCAACGATTCGAGAACGCCCTTTCAAATCTGGCGGCAGCCGTCGCTCCAGGTGGGCACCTGCTATTGCTCGAGCCAATCACAACGCGAAGTGCCGCGTTCGTTGGTACGGCAGATCCACATGCGAATTCGCTTGCCCGCCCAGCAGCGCTCTACCTGGGGCCCCTTCTCAATAGCGGTCTGCGGCTCGTCGCGATCGAGGCGGGTACGGTGGTCGGTAGCGATCCGATCGAATCAGGCCGAAGGTCGGATCTTCTCTGGCGCTGGGCCTGGTCGATGGTAAATCGCGTCTCAGCAAGGTTCCCGCCGCTCGTGCCACTCCTCGGCGGGGCGATCTACCTGATCGATCCGGTGCTCGTTCGGTTCGGCTTTGCGCCGAGCGAGAAGCTTGTTCTGTTGAAGCGGCCGGCTGATGGATAGGGATAGACCGCAGTCGATCAGGGCCGGAACGGCCGCAGCGTTCGTTGCCAACGTTGGAGGTGTCCTCATAGGTGTCGGCGTTAGCGCCGTGATTGCCCGCAGCCTCGGTCCAACCGGAAAGGGTTCGTACGATCTGGCAATCGCGACCGCCGGCTTGCTCGGACTTGGGTTCGGTCTGTCCCTACCAGGCGGCATCGCCTACGCGGTCGCGCGCCGAGCTGCGGATCCGGCTCGACTGCGGCCCGTGCTCATCGCGACAGCGGCATGCCAAGTGATGCTCAGCCTAGCCGTACTCGCCCTTGGGATGAGCGCGGCGCCTAGCTTGTTCGGGCACCTAACTATGAGCACAGCTCTGGCGATATCCGCCATCGCGGGCCTCACGAGCCTTGCACTAAATCTCCGGGCCGAGCTCGTAGGTCTCCAACGAATAGGAACGGCATCTGTGCTCGATATCGCTGGGAGAGTCCTTGGGGCAGGGGCCATTACAGGTGTACTTTGGATTGGGCGGTTCTTGGGTGACGAGCCGGGCTTCGAAGCCCTCCTATGGGCAACTGCGACGGCAGCCCTGGCGCTGTGTTTGCTCTTCTGGATCAACCTTCCAGCCGCTCGTCCGGGTGCCGTAGAGCGCGGAGTCCGACCGATCCTTGGATTCGCCATACCGGCCCATCTCGGCAATCTCGTGCAATTTCTCAACTACCGATTGGACCTCTTCCTGGTCTCTGCCTTTGCCGGCATTGCGGCAGTCGGTATCTACGCGCTAGCTGTCTCGTTCGCCCAGATCGTCTGGCTCGCACCGGGAGCATTAGCACTTACCGTGCTGCCGCGAGTCGCATCAGAGACCGAGGCTGGCCAGTCCGCGACAGATCTGCCGCGGCTAGCTCGGGTTAGCCTCGCAATCTCTGTCGTCATCGCTGTTGGAATCGGACTGGCTGCCCCTCCATTCATGCAGTTCGTCTTCGGGTCCGCATTCGCGCCGTCTGGAGCGCAACTCCTGTGGTTGCTCCCTGGGGTGGCCGTCTTCGGCCAAGCCAATGTTCTTGCTGCATACATTGGAGGGATAGGTCGACAGCGGCTCAACTTGTACGTATCTTTGGCAGCTCTAGTAGCGACACTTGCATTCGATTTCGCCTTGATCCCATCGCTCGCAGGTCTGGGTGCCGCGATCGCGAGCACGTTGTCATATTCGGTGACGGCGGTGTTGACTGTTGCTGTAACCGCAAGACTCGGAGCATTCCGAATTGGCGAGTTGATGATTCCGCGCCGCTCTGATCTTGTCCTCGTCTTCCGGGCGATTGGTGAGCTGGTTGCAGCGCTTCGGTTCGTCCGAGGACCTCGGGTGACTGAGGAGTCGGGCCTACCGGCCTTCGAGCGCAGCCGGGACCGTTCGGGCGAGGATCTTGAGGTCGAGCCAAAGTGACCAGCGGTCGATATATGACAAGTCGAGCTGGGCCCAGTTGTCGAAGTTCGACGAACGGCGAGCGGACACCTGCCACAGGCCAGTCATGCCAGGCTTCATCGAGAGCCGGCGGCGGTGCCAGAGGTCATAGTCGTCGACTTCCTTCGGCAGCGCCGGGCGCGGCCCAACGAGCGACATGTTGCCGCGGATGACGTTCCACAACTGCGGCAGCTCGTCCATCGAGGTGCGCCTGAGGAACCGGCCGGTGCGCGTGACCCGAGGGTCGTCCGTCATCTTGAACGCCGCGCCGGCAACCTCCGATCGATGGGCGAGCTCATCCTGGCGAGCCTCCGCGTCGGGCACCATCGTCCGGAACTTCAGGAGGGTGAATCGGCGGCCGTGCAGGCCCACGCGGGTCTGGCGAAAAAGGACCGGTGCGCCATCGCTTGCCCGAATCCAGAGGGCGACGAGCAACAGGAATGGCGAGGCGACGATCAGCGCCAATGAGGCGACGACGACATCGAACGCCCGTTTGACGACGAACGCGGCGACCCGGTCCGGCCCGCTGACGAGCGAGTAGACCGGCGTGCCATCGAGGTCCTCCACGCGGCCAGCCGCGAAGGCCCGGTCTAGGAGGTCAATCGGGACCCTGACGATCCTGCCCTCTTCCTCGCAGAGGTGTGCGATCGCATTGGTCTCCTCCCACCGGCTCAATGGCAGGACGATCGCGACTTCGTCGATGACCGCTGAGTGAAGGAGCGCTTCGACCTCGCTTAGACCGCCGAGGAAGCGCCAGTGAGCAGGCAGCCCATGCGGTTCGTCGTCGACGAAGCCTGCGATCCGCAGTCCGAGCTCGCGATGGGCCTCCAGCTTGGCCGCGAACGCCTGGGCCCGTGGCCCGGCCCCCACCACGAGGACGTAGCGCGTGTTCAACCCACGGGCCCGTAGCCACTCGAAACCGATCCGGAGCGCCACGCGTGTGGCAAGGGTCAACGCCCACTGGGACGGGAACAGGACGACGAGGAAAAGGCGGCTGACGTCCGGCATCTTGATCGCGAAGAGGACTGTGCCGGTAATCAAGGCCATCACAACCGCTGCTCGGGCGATCGCGAGGCCCTCGCTGCGGATGGTCCATCGTGCTCGTGGCCGGTACAGGCCGTGATACCAGAGGACCCCGACCCAGGCGGCGGCGTACCCGACGGCGAATACGGCCGGCTGATCAAGGAGCGGCTTCCAGACATCGAGCCAACCCGGCCCGAAGCGCACCGCAGACAGCTCGACCAGCAGACCGACCGCCAGGAGGCCGTCTGTGAACATGAGCAGGGTTCGGAACCCGAACCAGTGACGGCGGAGCATCGCTACGGAGACTAGGTACCCCCGGTGCGTCCGCGCAATGGTACGGGCGGGTTACTCGAGGTGAACGTGGACCAGCGACGGTACGAGCATGTCGAGCGGCCCATAGGTGCGGTATGTGTAGACCGACCAGCTGTATGCGGCCTCGTAGAGCAAACCTGGTTGTCCGCCAACCACGCGCAGCTCCAGCCCAGTAGCCGGGGATCCCGCATTGATCGCCGCGGCCACGTCGAGCCATCGCTTAGCCGCGGCTGGATTGCCCTGACGGAATTCGAATCGGGCGCACCAGATCACGGCGTCGAGGTCGAGGGGGTGCGTCGTGCAGTTTGCGAAGACGCGCTGGATCGCGCTCGGATCGCCCGCCCAGGCGGCGATGATCGTCATCGCCGTCGCTGGATCGCTCGACGCCGCGGCGTCCCGTTGGGCTTGGGCGAGATCGCCCATCTCGAGGGTCACCCTCCAGGCTCCGTCGGGTCCCATGACCGGGAGGGCCTTCTCGACGGCGGCATTGAATGCAACCTCTCGTGCTGGATCGGCGTGCCACCACGGGTCGCCTGCCAGTGTCGTGTCGGCGCTGATGGCCGCCGCGAAGGCATCGACGGCCACGTCGGTCAGCCCCAGCTTCAGAGCGAGGTCGCCTGCCGGCAAGGCGACCTCCGAATGCTGGCTTCCGAGCCGGAGCCCATTGACGATCGAGGCGCGGGCGCCCCCGTCATCGCCGACGGCAGCCTGCTCGGCGGCAAGATCGATCCACGCCTCCGGCAGATCATCGCGGCTCGCCACCTTTTCGAATGCGGCGATCGCATCCGCAGGGTGGCCCTCGTGAGCTGAGGCGAGTCCGGAGAGAAGCTGGTAGGGCCCAATGGCGGGGTCGTTGGCGGCAACCTGGCGAGCCAGCGGGTATGCGTTGGCCCAATCGCCCTTGTCGGCGAGTGCGACGGCCTGCTCGAACTGCATGGCGGGCACCTCGGCAGAGAGGACGCCAACGAGCGAAATGACCACCAGTGCAGCGGCGACGATCGACGCCCATCGACTCGGCGCTGTCGGCCACGGAATGCCCCGAAGCTGGGGCGAGCCTTCGGTCGTTGCGTCCAGCCACGCGACCGGGATGGCAGCAGCAAGAAGAACAGCGGGCATATTCGTGTAGACGTCGAGCAGGTTGTTGATCCCGAAGTAGACCAGCCCGAGGCCGGTGAGCCAGCCCCACTTGCTCCTGGTCGAGTCGCTTGAACGTGCCGCCGAGATGACAAGCCACGCAAGACTCGCAAGCAATATCGCCCCGGCAAGCGCGCCGACGAGGCCCTGCTCCGCAAGCGTCTGCAGTGGAACGTCATGCGCATATGGAACGTACTCATCGATCTGGTTCGGGGTCATGAATGCCTGCCGCTGGATGACCCAGCTGCCAAGGCCGGTTCCGAAGAGCGGGGAGGCGGAGAACATGCGGATCGCGGCGACGTAGAAACCGATCCGGTTGTCTTCGCCGCCTTCCTGGAGCCTCGACGCGACCGACGGGATGAGGATGACGAGCCCGACTACAACCGCGGCACCCACGACGACGAGCCCGATCTTTGCAGGACGGCCGATCGGCCGTTCCAAAGTGCTCCCCATCGCCATCCGCAAGCGAGCGCGCCGATCAGGACCGGCAAGGAACACGATGGCGCCGAGCAGGCCGGCGATCGCGAGTCCAAGCCACCCGGTCCGGGAGGCCGTTAAGACCGCAACGACCGCCACCGTGACGCCGATCGCGATGAGCGTGACAAGCCCGCGCCGCCGCCACGAGACAAAGCGGGCCGCCGTCGGGACCGCAAGGAGGGCGACGATGGTGAGAATCGCCGACGGATTGCCCCAGCTCAGGCCGATGAAGTTCGGGCGCAGCGGCGGGATCGTCACATGGCCGACGTCGGCCCACCAACCCAGCCATAGGTACAAGACGAACGCGGTGAACTCGACCGAGATCGCCACGAACAGCACGACGCTCAGGGTTACGAGCCGAGACCGGAAGAATGGGCTCGCCATGAGCCGGACGAGGAACAGATACAGGGCCGCGAGAAGGATCGCGTAGCCGAGGTATTCCACGCTCACACGCTGGTCGCGCGCGAACACCGTTGAGATGGCGAGGCTCGCGAGGGACGCGACGATGGCTGGTAGCAGAACGCTGCGGGGTCGCGACTCGGGGTTCCGCCAAGCCATCCAGGCCCACGCCGCCAGGACGATCGCTGCGAGCGAGTCGGTGGCGATCCGCAGATCCGGGGTGTAGATCCCGAGCCAGCCGCCGCCGATGAAGACGAGGTAGGCCGCGCCCAGCGCGACCCCCACCCAGGCCAGCAGCCGCCCCACGGACGCATGCTACCGTCCGGCCGTGGCGGGGAACGTGTACGGACTCCGGCTCCTGCGGCGGCCGGCCGTGCGGGACGCGAGCCTCACCGTCATCGCCGTGGTCCTGCTCGCGACCCGGCTGATCCAGCTCCTCGATGTCGGGCGCGAACGCCTGGCGTTCGACTTCAAGTGGTACTGGACGGCCGCCGGCGCGGTCGTGAACGGCGGCTCGATCTACTCGGCCCAGCAGCTCTCTGGCTCCTACGCGCCGCAGGGGCAGGAGGGGTTCCTCTACCCACCACCGTTGGCGGCCCTCGTCACGCCGTTCTACCTCTTCTCGCCAACCGATCCGATCCCGGCCTGGATGATCTGGGCGCTCCTGGCCGCGCTCATCGCGGCGGCGTCGCTGCTGGCCCTGGCCCGCGACGGCCGCCTGAGCGAGCGGTTCGCGACGCTCCGCGGTCGCCGGGTGGTGCTGCTCCTGGTGGCCGCGTTTGCCCTGCCCGAGGTCATCGACGAGCTCATCAACGGCAACGTCCACCTGTACCTGCTCGGGCTGTTCACGATCGCCTGGCTCGGCGTTCGCCGCGCTAGTAGGGCGGGTGACGCCGCCGCGGGCCTCGCAATCGGGGTCGCGACGGTCATCAAGATCTTCCCGGGCCTCGTCGTCTTCTGGTTCCTCGTCACCCGGCGATGGGCCGCGCTCGGCTGGACGGTCGTCGGCGCCGTCGCCCTCTCCCTGGTGACCCTGCCGTTCACCGGGATCCAGCCCTGGCTCGACTTCCCGACGGTCCTCGCCAACATGGCCGCCCCGCTCGATCCGTCGGCCTCGTTCTCGCCGACGATGTGGCTCGCGCCGCTGCTCGGGTTCACGGTCGCCCGCGTGCTCGTGACGCTCGCCGGCGTCGCGGTCGTCGCCTGGTCGGCGGCGCGCCAGGACCCGCGGACGAGCTTCGCGGTGGCCGTTCTGGCCTCTGTCCTGATCACGCCGGCGCTCTGGTCGCACTACCTGTCGCTGATCGTGATGCCGCTCGTGATGGCGCTCGCCTCGGGGGTGTCGCTCGTGCTCCTCGCGCTCGACTACCTGTTCCTGTCGGCCGAGGCCCAGTCCGCGCTCGGCGGCTACGCCTGGATCCTGTCGCGGGCGGTCCCCACGGTCGGGGAGCTGCTGCTGCTCGTCGCCCTGCTCCGCGTCCCGGCGGTCGCCGCCCGGATGAGGGCCGTGCCGGAGCCCGCGTGACCCTCGACCTCGAGCACACCTACGGGCTCCGGCTCCTGGCGAAGCCAAGGGTCCAGCGCCTGGTCCTGGGGGCCGTCGCCACGGCCGTGCTCCTGCTCCGGCTCGGCCAGTTCGTCTACTGGACCGGCCAGCCGCAGTGGGCCTACGACTTCTCGTTTTACTGGACGGCCGCCTCGAACCTCCTCCACGGCCTGCCGATCTATTCGGCCCAGCAGCTTGCGGGCCCGTACGCCCCGCAGGCCCAGCAGGGCTTCCTCTACCCGCCGGCGATGGCGGCGCTGCTCGTGCCGTTCGCCGCCCTGCCGATCGACTTCCACGCCCTGAACTGGCTCTGGTCAGGGCTCGGGGCGGCCGTCCTCGTCTGGGCGGTGCTGGCCCTCGCCCGGGTCGAACGGCTCGACGAGCGGTTCGAGCTCCTTCGCGGTCGAGGCCGGTGGTGGCTGGTCGTCGCCGCCGTCGCCTTCCCGCCGGTCATCGACGAGCTCGTCGTGGGGAACGTTCACCTGTTCCTGGTGGGGCTGCTCGTGGCCGCCTGGATCGGGATCCGCCGTGCGGACTCGCGCGGTGATGCCATGGCCGGCATCGCGATCGGCGCGGCGACGATCGTGAAGATCTTCCCCGGGCTCCTCGTGCTGTGGTTCCTGCTGACCCGCCGTTGGCGCGCCGCCGCGTGGTCGATCGTCGCCGTCGTCGGCCTCGCCGTCCTCAGCCTGCCGGTCACCGGGCTCCAGCCCTGGCTCGACTACCCGACGGTCCTCGCGAACCTCTCGCTGACCCCGGATGCGGTCGACGCGCTCGCGCCGACGTTCTGGCTCGCGCCGTACCTCGGCTTCACGATCGCCCGGCTGGTCGTCACAGTCGCCGGCCTCGCGATCCTGGCCTACGTCGTGCTGGGTCGGCGTTCGGACGACCGGATCGGCTTCTCGACGACGATTGCCCTTTCGGTTCTGATGACCCCAGCGCTGTACACGAGCTACCTCACGGTCCTGGTCGTGCCGCTGATCCTGGGGTTGTCTGCCGGGATCGGCCTCGGCTGGCTCGGCCTCTCGTACCTGCTCCTGTGGGGCGGCCAGCAGGACGCCCTCGGCGACTGGTCGTGGGTCGTCCGCCGGGCGCTGCCGACGCTCGGCGCGCTGCTGCTCCTGGGCCTGCTCGTGGCCGAACAGGACCATCGCAGCGTCGAAGGGGAGATTGGCGCCCGTTAGACTCGCCCCCGATGCAGCCGCCGAGCCCAGCGGAGTCCCAGCACGCCCCGGCGACTGCGCCACCCGGGTCGCCTGTGACGGCGCCGGCCCAGCCCCCGGCCCCGGATCCGCCGCCGACCCCGACCCTGCCGGCGAGCCTGACCGTCGTCCTCCCCGCCTTCAACGAGGCCGAGCGGATCGGGCCGGCCCTCGACGAGCTCTTCCAGTTCCTCGATGACGCCGCGAACGTCGGGCCGGTCGCCGGACTGCCCGCGAAGGTCGACGTCCTCGTCGTCGACGACGGCAGCCGCGACGGCACCGCGGCGATCGTCGCGAACCGCCTCGAGGCCCAGCCGACGAAGACATCCGAGCCGCCCCGTCTCCGGCTCGTCCGGGCGAAGCACGCCGGCAAGGGCGCCGCCGTGCGAACGGGGATGCTCGCCTCGAGCGGGGCGACCGTGATCTTCGCCGACGCCGATATGGCGACCCCGCCGGACCAGCTGCCGAAGCTCGTGGCGGCGCTCGGGACGGCGGACGTGGCGCTCGGCAGCCGGATCCAGCCGGATGGCACCGACATGCGGGCCTCGCAGCCGCCGTTCCGCCAGAGCCTCGGTCGGGTCTTCCACCGGCTGGCGTCGATCTGGGCGGTCGGCCAGGTCGAGGACACCCAGTGCGGGTTCAAGGGCTTCACCCGAGAGGCCGCGCTCGACATCTTCGGGCGGCAGCTCGTGACCTCGATCGTGTTCGACGTCGAGCTGATCTACGTCGCGCGAAAGCGCGGCTACCGCATCGCGATCGTGCCGATCCGCTGGCAGGACCGGCGCGGCTCGCGGATGCAGCCGAGCGCCGGGCTCGCCCTGCGGGTCGCCTGGGACCTGCTCCGGATCCCGTACCTGCATCTCCGGGACAAGCCGCGGTCGTGATCAGGGTCGATCGGCTGGCCGCCGCCGCGCTGCCGGTCGTCTCGATCGTCGTGCTGGTGACCGCGGTCCTGCTGGCGGCGTCGGCCGCCGCGGCCCAGGGCACGCTCGGCTTCGATTACCTCTCGTACGACGGCGCCGTCCGCCGCTTCCTGGCGGGCGGCGTGCTGTACGACCAGAGCTACGACTTCACGGGCGGCTTCGGGCTCTTCTACTACCCGCCGCCGTTCGTGCTCCTCGCGGTGCCGCTGACGCTGCTGCCCGCGTGGCTCGCGGCGGTGGTGTTCACCGGGGTCCTCCTCGTGACGTACGTCGCGGCGGTGGCGATCCTGCCGGTCCCGGGGCGGATCCGGTGGGTCATGCTGCTGATCGGCGGGATCTCCTGGCCGCTCGTCTACGCGATCAAGCTCGGCCAGGTCGGCCCGATCCTGCTGTTCCTCTTCGCGGTCGGCTGGCGCTGGATGGACCGCCCCTGGCGATGGGGGATCGCGACGGCGATCGGCATCGCGATCAAGATCCAGCCGGCGCTGCTTCTGGGCTGGGCGCTGCTCACGCGTCGCTGGCGGCTCATCTGGACGACGCTCGCCGTGTTCCTGATGCTGGCGGTTGCCGCCACGCTGATCGCGGGTCCGTCCTCGTGGGTCGACCAGGCGACGCTCCTCGCCCGGCTCTCGAAGCCCATCGACACGCCCCACAACTACACGCCGGGCCGGCTCGTGTTCGAGCTCACCGCCTCGACGACGCTGGCCTGGGCGGCGCAGCTGCTGAACTGGGCGCTCGTCGCCGTCGTCCTGCTCTACGCGGCGCTCCGGGCCTCGGCGGTGTCGGCCTACCTGGCGTTCGTCATCGCCTCCCAGCTGATCTCGCCGATCCTCTGGGACCACTACGCGATCATGCTGCTGCTGCCTGTGGCCTGGCTCCTGTCCCGCGGTCAGTGGTGGGCGCTGCTGGTGCCGCTCGTGACGTCGTGGCCGGCCGTGTACGCCGGGCTGACGCCACCCGTGGCCTACCCAATCTCTTACTGGCTCGTGCTGGTGGCGGTCGTCTGGCTCGGCCGGGCCGATCGTCGGGCGGACGAGAGTCTCGTCCTGCTGGCGCCGCGGATGCGGGTGGCGCCCTCGTGACGGCATCGCCGGCCACGTCGGCCGACGGGCTCGCCCGCTGGGCCCGGATCGGGAGCCGGGTCCTGCTCGGGCTCGGGATCGCGCTCGCGGCCACCTACTGGTTCCTGCTGACGCAGGGTGGCGGCCAGCCGGTCGACGCCCAGGCCTACTGGGCCGCCGACCCGAACAACCTCTACGCCAACCCGGCGCTCCAGAACGGCTACAACTACTCGCCCGCGTGGGAGCTGCTGATCGGTTGGGGACGGCTGCTGCCGCTCGCCACGTTCGTCGCGATCTTCCGCGCCGTGATCCTCGTCGCCCTCGTCTGGCTCGCGGGGCCGCTCACGCTGTTCGTGCTCTTCCTGCCGCCGGTCGCGTCCGAGGTGAACGCCGGGAACATCCAGTTCCTCCTCGCGACCGCGATCGTCCTGTCGTTCCGAAGTGGCGACGGGTGGGGCTCGACGTGGGCGTTCGTGCTGCTCACGAAGGTCTCGCCGGGGATCGGGCTGCTGTGGTTCGCCCTCCGGCGCGAATGGCGCAAGCTCGCCTGGGCGATCGGGGTCACGGGCGCGGTTGCGATCCTGACCTTCGCGATCTGGCCGGACCGCTGGTTCGCGTGGTTAGGGCTCCTCACGGGTGGCGCGGGGTCGACCGCCGTCCCGCCATACAACCTGTCGATCTGGGTGCGGCTGCCGTTCGCCGTCGGGTTCGTCCTGCTCGGTGCCTGGCGCGGCTGGCGCTGGCCGGTGGTCGTGGCGGGGACATTGGCCCTGCCGGTGTTCTTCTTCCTGAGCCCATCGATGCTCGTCGGCGTGCTGCCCTTCCTCCGCGAGGCCACCGGCCGGTGGCTCGCGAGTCGTGCCGGCCCGACGCCGGCCTCGGCGGCAACGGCCCCAGCGGGCGCCTGAGCGAGGCCGTCGCGTGTCCGCAGGGCCTTCACCGGAGCGCTCGGCTTCGACGGCGGTGGATCGGGCCGGACGCCGCCGCCGTCGGGTTGGGCTCGCGGTCCTCGTCGCGGCCGCGATCGTCGTCCAACTGACGCTCGTGATCCGGCTGCTCGTCGCGATCGGCCAGGGGTACCTGCCACACGATTTCCTCGCCTACGACGGCGCGGTGCGGCACCTCCTCGACGGCCAGCCGCTGTACGACACGACCGCGACCGCGACCGGCGGCCTGGGCCTCTTCCTCTACCCGCCGTCGTTCGCGGTGTTGATGCTGCCGGTGGCCATCGTGCCGTCGACCGTCGCCGCGCCGATCTGGCTCGTGCTCCTCGTCCTCGTCGGCCTCGCCGCGATCTGGCTCATGCCCGTCTCGCGGGTGACGCGCTGGCTGCTGACGCTGGCGCTCGGGCTGTCGTATCCGTTCCTCGATGCGTTCGCCCAGGGCCAGGTCGGGCCGGTCCTCCTGCTGCTGTTCGTCATCGGCTGGCGGGCGATCGTCGCACCCGCCGCGCGTGAACCTCGACGCGACACCGTGCTGGGCGTCGTGCTCGCCCTCGGGGCGACGATCAAGATCCAGCCGGCGATCTCGATCGCCTGGGCCATCCTGACACGCCGGTTCTGGGTCGCGATCGTCGCCATCGTCGTCGCCGGCGGGCTCGCGCTGATCGCCACGCTCATTGTCGGCGCGGCTGCCTGGCCCGACCTCGTCGCGGTCCTCGCGAACACGAACAACCCGGTGTCGACGCCGCACAGCGTTGGCATTGCCCGCGTCGCATTCGAGCTCGGCGCGTCGGCGAGCCTGGCGCAAGCCCTGTACGTCGCGAGCCTGGTCGCCGTCGGGCTCGCGTTCCTGGCCGCGGTCCGCTGGGCGTCGCCGGTGGCCTCGTACGTCGTCGCCGCGATCGCCTCGCAGATGGTCTCGCCGGTCGTCTGGGCGCACTACGCGGTCATCCTGTTCCTGCCGGTCGCCTGGCTGCTGGGCCGCGGCCGATGGTGGGCGCTCCTGCTCCTCGTGCCGCTGAGCATCCCGATCTCGGATGCTGCGCCGTCGATCACCTATCCGATCGTGTTCTGGCTCGCGATCCTGGCCGTGCTCCGTGAGGGGATGCTCGAGCGCGCGGCCGCCTCGGCGGGCGCCTCGTCCGAGACGTTGCGCGATCAAGGAAATCCCGGTTTCGGTGTAGGCTCGCCCGGTGACAATCCCCACGCTCGAGAGGCCGAGCCTGCGCACGCCTAAACGCGCTCCTGTCCGCACCTCCGGCCCCGGTCCCGCTCGGCACCTGGTCGCGGAGCGGCGACCGTTCCACTCGATCCCACGCGCCACATGGGAGCGCCTGCGGGCGCGCAACCCGTGGGCCACGCCGTTCTCGGCGTGGGCGTTCCATTGCGCCTGGTGGGATGGCTACGGCGAGAGCGCCCACGAGCAGAACCTGGTCATCGTCGATCCGACGGTACCGGCCTCGCCCGACGGCTCCGGCCCCGAGCCCGTCGCGATCGTCCCGCTCATGCATCGGCACGTCGTCGAAGCGGCCGACGCGACGACCCACACGACCATCCGCCACGGCGGCACCGAGGCGGCGCTCACCTCGGTCCCGCCGTCGGCGAAGGCCGTCTACTTTGGCGCCTCGTACCACGCCGACTACGCCACGATCCTCGGCGATCCGGCCGAGTTCCCCGCCGTCGCCGAGGCGGTCGCCGAGGCGCTCGGGGCGGCGGGCCACGTCGATCCCGAGCATCCCGCGGAGTGGGACGTGGTCGACCTCCGCCGCCTGCGACGCGGGGACCCGGCGATCGAAGCGCTCGCTGCCGCCTTCGGCGCCCGCGAGATCCACGAGGGCTGGACGCTCAACCTCGAGCGCGAGGACGTCTGTCCCGTGGCGACGCTGCCGGCCGGCGCGACCCTCGACGACTACCTCGGCACCCTCGGCAAGAAGGATCGCCACGAGATCCGCCGCAAGGTCCGCCGCGCTGAGGCCGCCGGCGAGGTCCGCTTCGACGAGTCGCGGGACCCGCTGGCCGCCGGCCCAGATGGGCGCACTGACCTCGATGTCTTCATCGACCTGCACCAGGCCCGCTGGGGCGAAAGCGGGTTGTTCCCCGACACGCTCGGCGGCGTCGAGAGCCGGGCCTTCATCCGGCGCCTGTTCGAGGAGTTCGGCGTAGTCGCCGCGGTGGACGTTGCCGGCGGCGATGCGGCGGCCGGCTCATCGGTCCCCGGCAGTCCGATCCGCCTGAGCTTCCTCTGGATCGGCGACCGTCGTGTCGCCTCGTCGATCCACTTCGAGACGTCCGACTCGATCCTCTACTACAACGCCGGGGTCGATCCCGCGGCCTTCGAGCTGTCGCCGGGCGTCCTGCTCGTCTGGTCGCTCGTGCGGCGGGCCCTCGAGACCGGCCGGACGCGCCTCGACTTCCTCCGTGGCGACGAGGGCTACAAGTACGAGTGGGGCGCTGTCGACGAGCCGATCCAGCGCCTGCTCGTTCGCCGGTCGGTGGCGTGATGCCGGCCACGCCTCCCGTCAGCACGGACCCCTGTTTCCAGCCCGTCACCCGGCTGCCGCTCCCCGGTGGCCGGCGCCGGATCCGGGTGGTCGAGCTGCTCGCGACCGGCTCGAATGGCGGCGCCCAGGAGCACGTCTTCAACCTGCTCAGCCGGGTGGATCGGGCGCGCTACGAGGTTTCGCTCGTCAGCCTGACCAGCGGCAGCGCAGTGCGCCGGCTCGAGCGGACCGGCCTGCCGGTCTGCGTCATCGAGGAGCCCGACGACGAGCTCGCGATCGAGCAGGTGGCCGCCCACCTGCGAGCCGCGAAGGCCGACGTCGTCCACAACCACATGTACCGGGCCGAGGTCATCGGCACGCAGGCAGCGTGGCGGCTCGCGACCACCGGGCATCGGCCCCTCGTCGTCTCGACCGTCCACTCGAGCCGGATCCGGTCCGAAGAGGATCGGGCCCTCCTGCGGCGTCTCACGCCCAGGATGGATCACCTGATCGCGGTCTCGCGGGCCATCGTCCGCAAGATCGAGGACGAAGGCCGCATCGGCGCCCCGGTTAGCCTCATCTACAACGGCGTCGACCTCCAGCGCTACGTCGACCAGGAGGTGTGCTGCACGCTCCATGAGGAATACGGGATCCCGGAAGGCGCGCCGATCGTCGGTGTCGTCGCCCGGCTCGAGCCCGAGAAGGGCCACCCGACCCTCCTCGAGGCGTGGCCCCACGTCCTCGCCGCCGTCCCGACGGCCCACCTCCTGATCGTCGGAGAGGGCTCGCAACGCGAGACCCTCGAAGCCCAGGTCATGGCCGCGGCGATCCCGAATGTCCGGTTCACCGGCCGACGGGACGACATTCCGGCGGTCACCGCCGCGCTCGACGTCGCGGTCCTGCCGTCGTATCGCGAGGCCCAGGGCCTGTCGATCCTCGAGGCGATGGCGCTGTCCCGTCCGGTCGTGGCCAGTCGGGTGGGCGGGATCCCGGAGATGATCGACGACGGTCGGACGGGCCTGCTCGTCCCGTCCCACGACGCGAGCGCGCTCGCCGGTGCGATCTCGCGGCTGCTCCTCAACCACCCGCTGGCCGACATGCTCGCGCGGGCCGGCCACGATCTCGTCCACGAACGGTTCTGCGTCGAGCAGATGGTCCGCTCGATCGAGACGATCTACGACGAGGCCGTCGCCGAGGAGCGCCGGGTCGCCAGCTGATTCTTGCGCGATCCCGGGGGTCGCAGCCGTGGCCCCCGGGACGACCGATGGGACTCTCCGTGAGTGACCCGCCATCGGCACCCACCGCGGCCGCTCGACGTGCTCCTAGCTGGTGATCGTAGGGTGCCATGATGGCGACGTGCCCGTCGCGATCTCGACTTCCGGTCTCACCAAGAGCTTCGGGTCGACGCGCGCTCTCGACGGTCTCGACCTGTCGGTCAAGACCGGCGACGTCCACGGGTTTCTCGGTCCAAACGGCTCGGGCAAGACCACGACCATTCGCGTCCTGCTCGGGTTACTTCGCGCCGACTCCGGCGAGGTCGAATTGCTCGGGAAGGACCCGTGGCGCGACGCTGTCGCGTTGCATCGCCGATTGGCCTACGTGCCCGGAGAGGTCAGCCTGTGGCCGAGCCTGACCGGCGGTGAGGTGATCGACCTGTTCGGTCGCCTGCGGGGCGATCTGAACCGGCGCCGCCGCGACGAGCTCCTCGAGCGGTTCCTGCTCGACCCGACCAAAAAGACCGGCTCCTACTCGAAGGGGAACCGCCAGAAGGTCGCCTTGATCGCGGGCCTTGCATCTGACGCCGAGCTCCTCCTCCTCGACGAGCCGACTTCGGGACTCGACCCACTGATGGAGGCGGTCTTCCAGGACTGCATCCGCGAGGTGAAGGCCGAGGGGCGGACGGTCTTGCTCTCCAGTCACATCCTGGCCGAGGTCGAGGCGCTGTGCGACCGGCTGAGCATCATCAGGCTGGGGCGGGTCGTGGAAGGGGGCACGCTCGACGAGTTGCGGCACCTCACCCGAACGTCGATCTCGGCTGAGACGCTGCGTCCGGCGGACGGTCTGGCCGACCTCGACGGTATCCACGACCTCCAGATCGACGGCGCCCAGGTGCGTTTCGAGATCGACACCGACCATCTCGATGCCGCGGTGCGCCGACTTGGCGAGCTCGGGGTCCGGAGCCTAGTCAGCCATCCTCCCACGCTCGAGGAGCTGTTCCTCCGGCACTACGGCGATGAGCTGGCCCAGGAACCCGAACGTGCCGCCCGGGAGCGCGAACCTATGCCCGTGACGCGTCGATGACCTCGATCCAGGGAACCCTCGCGCTGACGCGCTTCATCCTCCGTCGTGACCGCATCCGGGTCCTTGTCTGGATCGTGGCGATCGTGGCGCTGGCGGCCCTGACGGTCGTCGGGATCACGGGCCTCTTCCCAACGCAGGCCGCTCTCGATCAGACGGCCGCGGCCACCGAGCACAATGCGGCAGCCATCGCCTTCAATGGAGCCCCCCAGGGCCTGAACACCGTAGGCGGGCAGGTGGCGTTCCAGTTCGGCGCCCCGGGCATGGTGCTGGTGGCCCTGATGAGCACCTTCATGCTCGGCCGGCTGACGCGGGGCGAAGAGGAGGCCGGCCGGCTCGAGGTCGTGCGCTCCCTGCCGGTCGGCATCCACGCCAACACCCTTGCCGCTGCGCTCGTGGTCGCCGGCATGAACCTGGTCGTCGGCGTGCTCACCGCGGCGGTCCTCATCGCCCAGGGCCTGCCGACGGCGGGGTCGGTCGTCTTCGGGCTGTCGTTCATCCTGGTCGGCCTGTTCTTTGCCGGCATCGCCCTGCTCGTGGCGCAGGTCACCGAGAGCACCCGAGTCGTCTATGGCGCCGCCGTGGCGCTGATCGGGGCGGCGTTCCTGCTGCGTGCCATTGGCGACATCGGCGACGGAACCCTCTCCTGGTTGTCGCCGATCGGAGTGGCCCAGAAGGCGCGGCCGTTCGCCGGTGAACGATGGTGGCCCTTGCTCCTGCTGGTCGTTGCGACGGTGCTCCTAGCAGCCGCGGCCACCGCGGTGGCCGTGCGGCGCGACCTCGGCGCCGGGCTCGCGGCACCGCGGCCAGGCCGGCCGGCGGCAGCGCCGAGCCTCGGGCACCCCCTGGGTCTGGCCGTGCGGCTGCAGCGGGGATCGCTGATCGGATGGGGCGTCGGGGTCCTGGTCATCGGCATCGCGTACGGCTGGATCGGGCCCACCGTCGACACGTTCGTAGGCCAGAACAAGGCCCTCGCCGAGCTGCTGGCCGGCACCGGAGGAGGGAGCCTGACGGATCTGTTCTTCGCGACCTCCTTCCGAGTGATGGCGCTCATCGCGACCGGCTTCGCGGTCCAGTCCGCCCTGCGGGTGCGGAGCGAGGAGACGTCCATGCACGCCGAGCTGGTCCTCGCGACGCCCGTCTCGCGCTGGCGGTTCGCCGCGAGTCACCTCACCGTGGCATTTGCAGGCAGCGTGATCCTGCTCGCCGTCATCGGTCTCGCCACCGGCCTCGCCTACGGCCTCGCGGGCGGCGGCCTGCAGAGCGTTCCGGGGCTGCTCGAGGCCGCCCTCGTCTACGCGCCGGCCATGTGGATCATGGTCGGGCTCGCCATCGCGCTCGACGGGCTGGTCCCGCGTTGGGCCGGTGCGTCGTGGGCGATCCTCGCCGCCTGCCTCGTCGTGGGATTCCTCGGCGGGGTCCTCGGCCTCCCATCCTGGGTCCAGGACCTCTCGCCCTTCCAGCGCGTGCCCCAGCTGCCTGCTGCGAGTCTGACCATGCTGCCACTGGTCGTGATGTCGGCCGTTGCGGCCGGCCTCACGCTCATCGGGCTGATTGGGCTGCGGCGGCGCGACATCGGCCGGATCTGACCGCCAGCGGGGCGACTGTCGGTTTGCCCGAGCGGCGCTGGCTGGCGCGCCAGCCTGACTGCACGGGTCGGATCGGGGTCATCGGGTTCTGCATCGGCGGCGGATTCGCCCTCGCCCTCGCGCCGGCCCACGGCTTCGGCGCGGCGAGCGTCAACTACGGGGCGATCCCACCCGAGCCGCTCGCTGCATTGCGGGATGCCTGCCCGATCGTTGCGAGCTACGGCGCCAGGGATCGCTTCCTCCGCGGAGCGGCCGTCCGCCTCGACGGCATCCTGTCGACGCTCGGGATCGATCATGCCGTGAGGGAGTACTCCGAGGCGGGTCACAACTTCCTGAACGACCACCGCGACGAGCACACGCCGCCGCTGTTCGAGGTCATGGGCCGCCTGATCGGCGGCGTCTCGTACCACGAGGCCGCGGCCGGCGACGCCCGTCGCCGGATCACCTCGTTCTTCGACCGCCACTTGAAGGCGGACGACTGAGCCTATCGGACGGAGGTCACGACGCTCGGCGCGTTCGCGCCGGCCGCGCTGGCAGCGTTCAGCACCGTCGCGATCGACCTGGCCCACGCCTCGATCTCCGGCCAGTCGCGGAAGTCGCCGGCCGGCATGCCCTCGCGGGCCGCCGGCATCCACGTGAGGAAGCGCTCGGCGAGGCCGACCGGCTTCTGGTCAGGGCTGTAGGCACCGAAGAAGACCCGGTGCTCGCGGGCATGCACCTCGGCCACGAGACCGTCTATCTCCTTCGGGATCGCCGTCACCATCTGGTCGCGGCCCTTCGCGTCGATCCGCTTGGTGCCTAGTGGACCGCTGCTGAACAGCCAGACCGGCTTGCCCGCCAGGGTCGCCCGGTTGCGATGGACGAGGTCCACCCCGTCCTTCAGCCAGTGGAACATGTATGCGGCGCTGCCGATGACGAACGCGTCGTAGCCGTCGAGGCTCCTGACGCCAGACGCCGGCTCGAGCTCGACATCGAGGCCCGCCTGTCGGATCGTCGAGGCGATCCGCTCCGCGATGCCCTGCGTGGCGCCGTGGCGACTCGCGTAGGCGACGAGGACTTTCATGGCGATGGTCTCCTTCCTCGTTGGCTGGGCTCGCGGGCCATTAGGACGCGGGCTTCGCGATCGCGGGCTCGATCCGGAAGACCGGATGGTCGGCTGGGTCGGGCAGGGCGGAAAAGAAGGAACGTGCCCGGATCCCCATGGCGTCGCGATAGGCGGCAACGATCCGGTCGCGCTCCTCGCCGAGGATCTCGACGGCGCGGAACGGCTCTCGAGTGCGGCCCCGTCGCAGGTCTCCCTGGCCTGCCGCTCGAAGATTGCGGACCCAATGCGTCTCCCCTCCGCCGGACACGAGGTATCGCAAGCCTTCGAATGGGAACGTCGGGATGGGCGTGCTGATCTCACGGCCCGTCCGCCGACCCCGGACAACGACCGTCGGGCCGCCGAGCAGCAAGATCAGCGGGTTGACGATGCGGCTCATCACGAAGGTCGATGGCACGTATCTTCCCGCGCGAGACGTCGGGTCGGTCATCTGGGACTCCCTCGCTCAGGCCGCGGATCGCCGGCCATGGTCCGGCGAGAGGTAGATCCGGAACCGCAGCGTATGGAGGCCGAACAGCCCACCGACCGCCGCCCGGCGCACCGCCTCGAAGCGGGTTGGTCGGCTCTCGGCGGCATGCCGCCTCGCGGTGGCATCGAAGACCAGTCGGAGGCCGAACAGCGTGGCCGCGGCAGCCACGGCGGTCTCGAGCCACAGCAGGATCGCCGGCCCACGGCCCAGACGACTCGGCGTCCCGCCCGCGATCATCGCGGCGTCGCGCGTCAGCAACAGGACTGCGACCCCTTCGACCACGATCGCACCGGAGCGTCCGAGGCGTCGGATCGCGAGCTGTGTCAGGGGGAATCCAGCGCCGCTCAAGGCCAGGACGAGCTGACCAACGCCCTTAGGCATCGAACCCTCGTGCGGCGGAGCCTGGCCGACAGCTTCTGGATGATCCGGTCCGTGGCTCAGACGCCTCACCGTGTACCCGAGAAACACTATCGCGGCGCCCTCCGATGCAGTGGCTGTGGCATGGGACTACTGCAATGCTCAGGGTCCGACGGACGGTCCGCTAGTGCCGGTTGGCCTGCCTACCACTCTCGATCGACCGCCCCTACGCCGAGGCGATGACCCGGGCTTGGAGCCACAGCAGTCGCGCGGGCCTCTCGCGACGAAGACCCGACCCCCTTCACGAGCAATAGAGCGCATCACGCCTCCGCGACCGGCGGGATCACGAAGATCGCGTTGACCTGATTGCCGAAGTCCGGGACAAGGAACAGCAGGAGCATGTTGTTAGCCGCTTGACAATCGCCCTCCCGCGTCTATGATGCGTTGCATGGTAGCTGGCGAGACACGAGACTCGATGACCGAGCTCCGGCGCGGCGTCCTCGAGCACTGCGTGCTCGCGGTCATGCGCGACCGGGAGTCGTATGCGTACGAGATCGTCCGCGTCCTGTCCGACGCGGGCGGCCTCGTTACGAGCGAGGGGACGATCTACCCGCTGCTCTCGCGGCTCCGTCGCGACGGCCTGGTCGATACGACCTGGCGCGAGTCGGACGCAGGTCCGCCGCGGCGCTACTACCGATTGACGACTGACGGCCAGCACGCGCTCGACGCCTTTGTCACTGACTGGACGCGATTTCGCGACGCGGTCGATGCGGTGCTCGCCGCCCGACCCGATGAGAGGGACTCCGATGGACGCTGACGCCCTGATCCACGACTACCTCGCCCGGCTCGACGCCACCGCGGCAGCATTACCGGTCGGACGCCGGGCCGAGCTCACGATGCAGGTCCGCGAGCACATCGACACCGCCCTTGGCGAAGCGGGCAAGTCCGACGAGGTGACCGTCCGAAACGTCCTGGATCGACTCGGGTCGCCGGAGGAGATCGTCGTCGCGGAGGTCGCCGCGGCAGGCACCGCCGCGCCTGCCGCGAACGCGGCCCGCGTGGCGCCAATGGCGGGTGGCCCGGCGGCGATGGCCGCCCGACCCAGGCTCGGCCCGATCGAGGTCATTGCCCTGCTGCTGCTTACCCTGGCCTGGCCGGCGCTGTTCTTCCTCCCGTTCGGAGGGTGGTTCTGGATCGGCGGCGGCGCTGTCGGCCTCATCTTCGTCTGGCTCTCCGAGGTCTGGAGCACGCGCCAGAAGGTCGTGACGACCGCCATCGTCGTCGCCCTCTATGTCCTGTTCGTGGCGTTGACGACTCCGGTCACGCTGACCTGCACGACCGGCAACCCGCCCGTCGCCTGCCCGCCCGGAGGCCCCCAGCCGAGCGAGCTCTCGATCCCGGCGGCGTCCTGACAGCCGGGTCCTCAGGCCGTGACCGGGTCGACCTTTTCGGGAGCATCGAGCAGGTTCGGAGAAGCGGATCGCGGGCCGAATCGGTAAGGTTTGAGTCGATCCACCGTAGAGACGTCGAGCACCATCAGCGCGCTCGTCCGGCGAGGCGTCGAGCGAAAGGCGAACGGACGTAACCGACACCAAGCGATCCCCGAAGCGACGCGGTTCCGCCGGGACGTCCCGCTGTCGCTGGTTGTCCTGCGCGCGACGCGAGCCATCAGCGTCTGCGGACGATGGTGACCCTCCGCCGTTCCCGTGCCGTTCCCGCGACATCTCCACCGCTACGAATCGGGCCGCTTGCGGAGCGGGGAACTCGGGCTGCGAGGACCGGTCAGGAATGCCTCCAGCGCAGCCACATAACGGCCGCGAGGTAGGCGATTCCGGCCACGGCGGCAACGGCCGCGAAGTCGATGCCGCTCTCGCCCCGGGCGATCGACCATAGAAAACCGGCGAGCGCGACGAGGATCGCCGCAACCCCCGCAACCGCGGTCGCGACGAGGTTGAACGAGGCCAGGCGCTCATCTGCCGGACGACCCGCGAGCACGCCGATCAACTCGCTTCGACCACCGAGCGCGACGAGCAGGCCGCTGTAGACGACCATCACGGCCAGCATCGCGAACCCGAGCGCGGGCTGGCCGCCGGCGGCCGACGCGGCGAAGAAGAGGCCCCCGAGCGCGATCCCCGTCGCCGGCACGGTCCATCTAGCGTTCATCGTCATCTCCATGAAAGAGCGCTTCGACCGGCTTGCCGAAGAACCGTCCAAGCGCGATCGCGAGCGGCAGCGACGGTAGGTACCTGCCGGTCTCAATCGCGTTGATCGTCTGGCGCGACACGCGCAGCGCGTTCGCGAGATCCTCCTGCCGAAGACCCCGCTCGGATCGAAGCTCGCGTACGTCATTGCGCACGATGGAAAGCTACCTTGACATGAACTGCGATGTCAAGAACGCTTTACAGGCGAGCCGGACGGCACGTTCGGGCCGGATGGCTCTCACGGGGCTGTAATCCGACCTGTCATACCCTAGGCGCCCATGACCAGACCAGTGGATCGCCTGGTCGGCCGATTCCCCGCACGGATCCAGCGCCGACTCGATCGGATCACCGAGCCCGCCGCCGCCATGCTCCGGCAGCGGCTGGGTCTCGACCTGTTCCTCGCGCTGGGCATCGCCCTGGTCGTGCTGCGGCTCTACAACGTCCAGCCCTGGACGAACTCGATCCTCGACCTGCACGCCTACTGGGACACCCGGTTCGGCATCAGTTACGGCGGCGCGAACCCGTTCATGATCGGGGCGTACCTGTACGCGCCGGTGTTCGCACAGCTGCTGGCGCCCCTCACCGCGCTCGGCTGGCCGATCTTCGCCGGCCTCTGGACGGGAATCCTCGTGGTCACCTACGCCTGGCTGACCGGCCGCTGGGCGGCCCCGATCCTGCTGTCGATCGCCGTCGCCCTGGAGTTCTACCTCGGCCAGATCGACATCCTCATCGTCGCGGCGATCGTCATCGGCTTCCGGTACCCGGCCGCATGGGCCTTCCCGATCCTGACGAAGGTCGCCCCCGGGATCGGCCTCCTGTGGTTCGCCTTCCGGCGCGAGTGGCGCAATCTCGGGATCGCGGTCGCGGCGACGGTCGGCATCGCGGCCATCTCCGCATTCTTCGCCCCGGACGCGTGGCACGCCTGGTTCGACCTCCTGCGGCGGAGCGTCACAGAGCCGCAGCCGGTCGTCGGCTGGTACATCACGATCCCGTACCTGCTGCGGGTGCCCGTCGCCGTCGGCGTCCTGTTCTGGGGTGCCCGAACCGACCGCTACTGGGTGGTCCCGGTGGCCGTGCTCATGGCGATGCCGATCCTTTGGGTCAACGTCTTCTCGCTGCTTGTCGGCGTGATCCCGCTCCGCGAGGAGCCGGGCCTGACCCCGGCGCGCGAATGGCTCGCCCAGCGGATCCGGTTCCGCCGTCCTCGCCCGATCTTCGTTCGTCGGCCCGAGCTCGGCTGATCCACGCCTGATCCCCGCCTGATCCATCGCGCGAGGGGGCGCCACAGGCGCTGAGGACCGATCGCCGCCCGATACGATGACCGGGTGACCGCGGTCAGCGAGGCCCGCCCAGCGCTGCGGTACCGCGCTCCGACCCTCGGCACGGTCTGGCTGTTCCTCGCGGTCGCGCTGCCGACGCTCGCCGCACTCCTCGTGCCGATACCGGCCGTGGATCTCGCCTACCAGCTCCGTGCCGGCGGGATGATCCTCGACACCGGACAGATTCCCTCGACCGACACGTGGACCTTCACCGCGTTCGGCGCCCCGTGGACCGACCAGCAGTGGGGCGCGCAGGTCCTGCTCACGCTCGTCTATCGCGCGACCGGGTGGGGCGGCCTCTTTCTGCTCCGTGCCGCGCTCGTCGCGTTGACGTTCGGGCTGATTCTCGCCCTCGTCCTGCGCCGCGACCCGCTGCTGAACCGGCGCGTGGCAGCGCTCCTCGTGCTGACGGCGTTCGTCGTCATGCTGCCGACCCTCGCCCTGCGGCCGCAGCTCTTCGCGATCGCCCTGTTCGTGCTCGTGCTCTTGATCCTCGCGACCCGGCCCCGAGGTTCACGCGTCCATTCCCGTTGGATCTGGGCGATCCCGCTCATCACGCTCGCATGGGCCAACCTGCATGGGTCGTTTCCGCTCGTCTTCGTCCTCCTCGCGCTCGCCCTGTTCGCAGATGCGCTCGGCGGGAACGGAGTCGTCGAGCTGGGCGGCCCGACCCTCGCCTCGATCGTCGCGTCGTGCATCACCCCGTTCGGCTCTGGGGTTTGGGCGTACGTCGTCCAGATCGGCACCAACTCGACGATCGCGTCGCGGGTCAGCGAGTGGCGTCCGCCCGGGCTGACCGACCTGCCCGGCATCTTGTTCTACCTGTCGGTCGCGGCCGTGGTGGTATGGCTCATCGTCCGCGCTCGACGCCGCGGCGCCGGCCCGTTCCGACCCGACGAGCCGGGGCGCCCGCCCCTTCGACATCCCCGACCCTTCCCCGCGTCGCCCGCCCTGCTCACCCTCCTGCTCTTCGCCGCGCTCACCGCCTACACGGGCCGCGGGCTCGCCTGGTGGCCGCCGGCCGCACTCTTCGTCGTGACGCCGCTCCTGCGCGTCCGCCGCGACGCCGACGGCAGCCTGATCGACCCGCAGCTCGAGTGGGGCTCACCCGCGAAATCCTCGGCCGATCGTCGCTCACCGCTCAACGCGGTGATCATCGGCGTCATCGTCCTCGTCGGGATCGTCCGGCTTCCGTTCTGGCAGCCGACGTCATCCCTTGGTGTCCCGGCCGGCACGCTCTCCTATGCCCCGACGGGCATCGCCTCCACGTTGGCTGATTTGCGGTTCCGCACATCTCGAGGACCGCTCGGCTTCGGCCGTGTGTGGGCCCCGCAGGTCTGGGGTTCGTGGCTCGAGCTCGAGGCGCCGATGAGCTCCTACGGGGTCGATTCCCGCATCGAGATCTTCCCGTCCTCGGTCTGGGCGGACTACGACACCGTCGAGGGCGCCCGCCCTGGCTGGCAGGACGTCCTGCTCCGCGATCAGGTCGGCGTCGTCGTGACCACCGCCGGCACGCCGCTCGATGCCGCGGTTCGGGCGGATGCGGAGTTCGCGCAGCTCTATTCCGATACCGACGGCACGGTCTGGTACCGAGACACCCGCGTCGGCGGCTGACGACCCACCCGTATCCGGCACGACCGCAGCCCGCGACGAGGTGGTCACGGTGTCGCCACGCTGGGCTTCGCCGGGGGACGATGCTGCCGTCGCCGGTCGCGCCGGGCGAAGAACCCCCAGAACGCGAGCGCCACGCCACCGTAGACCGCGACGACGATCGCGACCGTCCACAACCCGGCTGCGCTCGGCCGTGGCTCGAAGCTGCTCACCGGATACAGGATCACGTGGGCGAACAGGAGCAGCGCGAGAGCCCAGAGGATCGCCCATCGAAGCCGGTTCCAGGCGAAGAGCGTCTCGCCGGTCAGGAAGCGCAGCGGGATCAGACCGATCGCGGTGCCCTGGACCGCGCTGACGAACACCGCCGCCAGGACGCTGTTGCCAACGGTCCCGACCTCCCCGCCAATCAGCCCGACCGTCGGCTGGAACGGGATTCGAAGGAACCACGCGGCGAACCCGACGCCCAATAGCACGACGGTGCCGCGGAAGGCCATTCGACCGTGATCGTCGGCCGTCAGGGCGACGGTGAACGTGAACCCGCCGATGATCCCGTAGATGTAGCCGGGCTGGACGCTCGCGACCCGCGTGACGAGGACGCACCCCAGGGCGAGGCCGAGTGTCCAGAGGGCGATCGAGATCCGTCCACCCTGACCGTAGCGCCGCCGGACATACAGCTCGGCGGGCACCTGCGAGACGGCCGTCCCGATCGCGATGCCAGCCAGGGTCATCCCGAGCACAAGGACCGCATTCGCCGACGGGAACCCCGGGTCGAGGAACGCGTACAGGACGCTCACCAGGGCCAGGTAGATCGCGAACCCGGGCCAGCTCTTCGAGAGTCGAGCGAGCCCTCGAGCGGCAGAGCCGCCGGAGGCCATCGACCGAACGCGACGCGGCAGCTTCCGGCGGAACCAGCGTTCGATGAGGCGGCGCTTGGCCGAGAGGGTGCTGTTGAACAGCGGTGTGGGGGCTCCGAGCAGGAGCATCAGGATCGCCACGATCCCGACACTTCGGGCGACGTCCTGGGGGGCGAGCGACACGTCGAGCGGCCCCGGCAGCGCGGCTGCGAGCGCGGGGACTGCCGCCACCACCGGCTGGCCCAGTTCGACGACGGCGATGCTCCGCTGGCGTAGCTCGGCGACGAAGACCCGGCCCGTCGACGGATCGACCGCGACGCCGACGCCACCGACGACGCCCTCGAGGCTGCGGTTGAACGTGAGCCCGCCGCCCGAGCCGATCGCGTACAGGTTTGCTCGGGTGGCCGTCGCCAGGGGCAGGAAAACCTCGCGGCTGTCCGGCAGGACGGCGATCGCGGCCACCGAGCGCGCCGTCGGATCCGGATCGACGAGCGTGCTCTGACCCCGAACGAGACCTCCGTCAGCGCCCGCGGCGAACCAGGTCAGGACGCCGGACCCCAGCTCGACGGCCACGACGCCATGGCCGACGGGGTCGACGGCCAGCGCGGTGGGTGTGCTCGCCGCGACGGCGCCAGACACCACCGGGGTTGCACCGCGGTCGTCGATCGTGGAGATCGTCCCAGTGGCGGTCGCCCCGGGGAGTGCCACGGTCGTTGCGGCGACATAGATGAATCCTCGAGCGCCATCCACCGCGAGTCGTCGCGGCGCACCGGGGATCGAGATCGTCGTCGGGGCGGCACTGAGGTCTGGCCCGTAGGCGAGGACGGCATCGCTGAGCGAGATCGTGACGAACAGTCGGCCACTGAACGGATCGAAGGCGACGTCGTCGGGATTGCCTGGCACGCTGATCGTCTGAGTGACCGTCGGCGTCGCCGCCCGGCCATCGAGGACGACGACCTGGCACTGCGACTGGTCCGCAACGAAGACCCGGCCCGTGGCCGAATCCACGGCAAGCGCGGTGTTCGAGCCCCCGACGTCGACGCTGGTCTGGACCGCGATGTCGCCCGCGGCCAGCGGCCGTCCGCCGATGACGCTGATCGAGCGTGACAGGAAGTGAGTCACGAAGACGCGGCCCCGCGGATCGCCCGTGTCGATCGCGATCGCGTCCGGCAGGAGTGCCTGGCCGGCCACCGTGTCCGGAACCACGCGGACGACGCTCGGGTCGACGGCCGCCGCGGCGGGGAAGGGAGAAAGGTTCCCGCCCGCGCCGCCGAAGGTGCAGCCGGCTGCGGGCGCCGGGACCGCCGATGCGGCGACGCTCGGGACCGGACCGCTCGACCGGGTGAAGGTGAAGGTGCCAGTGCGGCCATTCGTGTCGTGGCCCGTCCCGGACATCGTCAGCCCGTCGGCCGAGATCGTCGCAGTGAGCGTCGCCGAGTAGCCGCTCGTGCTCGCGGTGAACGTGAGCGACGATCCCGTGACGGTGCCGGTTGCTACGTACGTGCCGCCGTTGCCAGTTCCCGAGACGGCCCCGGTGCCGAAGTCCTCGCTAGTGAACGTGTACGTGTTCGGAAACGTCCCGATCGACGCGACGTAATTGCCGCTCCACGTGCCCCGGATGTCGACCGGCGCGGCCGCGCGAACGTCACGGGCCGTCGCGACGGCGGCGGACACGGCGAGCGCCACCGCGATGCCCGTCACGACCCGACGCATCGACCTCCTCCTGCCCAGGCGGAAACCGTCGACCCGGAGCGAGGCTTACGGCTGGTAGCTGTGCCAGTACCGCTCGGCTGAGCCGCCGATGCCGCCGAGGGCCGCGATCCGCGCGGCGTGCTGCCGGACCGTCGCCATCATCGACTTCGGGTCGCCGAAGAGCCGGTCGATCTGGCTGTCGTACAGCCCGATCCCCTGGATCTTCTTCTCCATCTGCTCGGTCGTGTCGGCGTAGCGCGGGGTGAGGAGCGTGTCTGCCGGCACCCCGGCCAGCGCCCCCGCCGGCAGGTCGTCGAGCGACTCGAAGGAGCGCCACCAGGCGTACGGGAAGTCCTCGTAGAACACGACGTTGCCGGCCCAGCGCGGGCCCGGCATGACCCAACGCGTCGCCTGGTTGAGCAGCGCGATCCCGGCGTCGCGGCAGAGCTGGTGGTCGACGTGGTTGCCGACGGCCAGTGGGAAGTACACGTTCTGGGGCTCGAGCCGGGTGATCTCCCGGGCGAGGATCTCGGCCACCGATGCCGGCGAGAGGTCGCCGTCGCGGATCGGGCCGAGCAGCTCGTCGTCGCCCTCGTACCCGCGGAAGACCGCGTCGGGGAGATCGAGAAAGACGATCGAAGCCTCCGAGAAATAGGCGTAGCGCTCGTCCTCGACGCGGCGCTTCGCCACGGCCTGGCCGGCGCCCGCCGCCGCGACCACGTCGTCGGTGTAGATCGCGCCGTCGGTGGGGATCGTGTCGATCAGCGCCTGCCCGGCGAGGGGCTGGTTCCGGATGCTCGCCCGCCGGTACCACGACGAGCGTTGCCAGAACCGCTTCGCGGCCGCATCGGCGTCGTCCTGGGTCGCCGAGAGCCGGTCCTCGGTCGCCGCCCAGGGCGGCAGGTCGCCGTCGCTGCCGTCCGGACCCGCGCCCACGCCGATCATCAGCGATGCCGGAACGTCGGCCTCGATGTCCGAGCGGTTGAAGGCCTCGGTGTCGGGCCAGAGGGTCTTGTTGCCGAACCCGAGCGCCTCGCGCTGGTACGCGCTCAGCGAGCCGTTGCCGCCGCCCGAGCCGGAGAAGACCGTAATGATCGTGACGTTCTGACCGAGCTCCCGCAGGCTCGCGACCAGCCCGCCGCAGGAGAGGGCCACGTCATCGGGGTGGGGTGCGACAAAGACATGCGCCACGCGTCCGAGGATAGGGCATCCTGCTCGACGTTCGGGCCGGCCCAGGGCCCGGTTGGGGAGAGCCATGAACCCGCACGACGAGCCCACGCCGCCGCCGGCTGACGGCCCCGAACCCGCGGCAGCCGAGCCCGCCGAGCCCGCCGAGCCCGCCGAGCCCGCGACACCCCAGGTCGTTCACGGTCCGGTACCGGCGTTCCGGCCGATCGTCCGCCAGACGTTCGAGCTCTACGCCGCGAACCTCGTTCCGCTGCTCGTGATCGCAGCGATCGTGAACATCCCCGTCCTCGTCGTGACCTGGAGCTTCTCGAGCAACATCGCCAACGGCATCGCCGGGGCGTTTACCGGCGCCGCGCTCGTGGCCGCCTTCACCCAGGCGCAGGCCGGCGGGCACGTCGACGTGCGGCAGGCGTACGCGGGCATCCGGTCCGCGTTCCGGGTGTTCGGCTCCGTTCTCGTCTACGGCACGATCGTCGGCATCACGGTCGCGGTCTTCGCATTTCCCGCCTACTTCGTGTCGCCGGTCCTCGCCATCCCGGGCGTACTCCTCGGCTGGTACGTCGGGACGCGCTGGGGGCTCGGGCTGCAGGCGGTCATCGTCGAGGGCCTCGGCATCAACGACTCGTTCCGTCGAAGCGCCGCGCTCGTGAAATCGAGCTGGCGGACGTCGCTCGCGGTGTCCGGCCTCGGCGGCCTGTTCACGGTGGCGCCGCTTGGCCTGAGCCTGGCGCTAGCGTTCGGGACGACCAACCCGCTGTACAGCCCGGCGGCCCTCGGCATCGGCCTCGTGCTCTTCACCCCCGTGTCGATCGGGCTGATGACCGAGCTCTTCCTCGCCCTGTCCCAGCCGCCCGTGCCGGCCCAGCCCGGGATGGTCCAGCCCTCGACCGGCACGACCCGCGGAGCGATCGTCGGCATCGCGATGGTCGGACTGCTCGTGGTCGGCACGGTCTACGGCGGGGCGCTGGCCTACGCCGGGATCTCCAGCGCGAACGAAGCCCTCGCCGTGCAGGGCCAGGTGCTGTTCGGCACGTCGATGGCCTCGTCGAGCGCGTGCGAGGTGGGTGGCGCGGCGTCGACGTTCACGACGGGCGACACGCTCTACTGGTCGGCGGTGCTCCGGGACCAGGTTTCGCAGGGCGAGTCGATCACGCTGACGATCCTCGAGGACGGCACGCAGGCCAATCAGGAGACCCAGGTCGCGTCGGGCGCGAGCGACTGCCTGTACTCGACGAGCGCGTTCGGCCCGCTGCCCGCCGGCATCTGGGAGTTCCGGATCTCCACGACATCGGCCAGCGGCGCCTCGACCGTCGAGGCCGACGGCACCGTCACCATCCAATGAGCGGGCCGAGCACACCGTCGCGCTGATCGCTCAGGCCTGGCGCAGATCGCTCAGGCCTCGCGCCAGCCCTCCTGGCCGATGAGCGGCACGAATACGACCGGGCCGTCGGACTGCTCGCGCCACTCGGCCTCGGCACGGCGTTCCACGACGAGCAGCTCCTGCTCGAACCGCGAGCCGACCGGGATCACCAGCCGGCCGCCGATCGCGAGCTGATCCCGGAGTGCATCAGGGATCGACGGTGCCGCGGCCGTCACGAGCATGCCGTCCCACGGCGCGCCATCCGGATCGCCGACGCTGCCATCGCCGACGCGGACCTCGACGCCCTCGATCCCGAGGGTCGACAGCGTCTCCCGCGCCACGCGCGCCAGGGCCTCGTGCCGCTCGATCGTCACCACCCGCGCGCCGAGCGCCGCCAGCACCGCCGCCTGGTAACCGGAGCCTGTCCCGACCTCGAGCACTCGGTCGCCCTCTTCGACCCGGAGCAGCTCGGTCATCCGGGCCACGATGTACGGCTGGCTGATCGTCTGGCCGCGCTCGATCGGCAGGGCCCGGTCGTCGTACGCGACCGACTCCGGGACATCGGGCACGAAGAGCTCCCGCGGGACGGTCGCCATGGCTCGAAGCACGCGCTTGTCGCGGATGCCGCGACGCTCGAGCTGCTGCGCGACCATCCGTGCCCGCGCGCGGCTCGCGGGATCGTCCATCGGCCGAGCATACGACCGGGTCGGGGCGGCCCCGGGGCCGACGGAGCTCAGGTCGAGGCCGGGCTCGGTGCGGCCGTCGGACTCGTCGCCGGGCTTGAGCCGGAGCTGGCCGCCGGGCTCGAGCCGGGGCTGGCCGCCGGCGTCAAGCTGGGTGCGCCGGATTCGCCGGCTGAGGGAGACGCAGCTGGCGAGCCGCTTGGGGCCTCCGACGGGCTCTCAGTCGGACCGAGGGTCGGGATCGGGCTCGGCGTCGGGATCGGGGTGAACGCCCCGCCGATGCCGAAGAGCATCGCGTTGGCGACGATCGCCACGAAGACCGCAACGGCGATGATCACGAACGCCGCCGACCACGGATCCTTGATCCGAAGCGCCGGATCGACCGCGAACACGGTACGCGCGGGCTTCGGCCCGCGGTCCCGATGTCGGATCTCGGGCTCCAGCCGGGTCATGCCCGGGACGGATGCCGCCTCGACCCCGCCGGGGCCGAGGATCGTCGTGTCGTCGGACTCGTCCTCGATCTCGTCGCGGGCGCCCTCGGTCGCCGCCTCGAGCTGGGCGTCGTCGAGGTCCTCGGCCCCTTCGCCCTCGGCCCCGAAGCCCTCGTCGACGAGGTCTTCGTCGCCGAACGGCCGGTTCGGATCGTCGGTCATGCGGTCCGATCGTCTCCCATCAAAGACGGCCCGGTCGGGCCGCGCGGCGCAGTGTACGCGAAGGCCCCGGGCTCAAGCCTCCCGGACCGCCGGCACGAGCGCGCCGGCGAGACCCGCGGCCACCGTGACCAGCCCGAAGACCCCGATCACCGGCGCCGAGCCGAAGAGCTGGCCCAGCACGCCACCGACGCCCATCGCCAGCGTCATCGCCCCGAACACGAGCGAGAAGCGAAAGCTCAGGACGCGGCCCATGAGCTCCGGCGGCGTGCGACGCTGGAAGAGCGTCTGGCTCGGGATGACGAAGGCGAGGTTCGCGACCCCTGTCCCGAACGCCAACCCGATCGCCACGTACGGATTGTTCGTCAGCGCCAGGGCGAAGACCGCGAGACCCGTCGCGGCATAGCCGAGGATCACCGCCCGACCCAGCGCGAGCCGCGCGCCGATCACGCCGATCACGAACCCGCCGATCAGGTTGCCAGCCCCGATCGCGGCCTCGAGGAACGAGTAGATCGTCGTGTCGTCGAAGGTGGAGCTTCGCAGCACGTCCGACGCGTAGACCGGCATCAGCGCCAGCAGGATGCCGATCATTAGCTGGGCGAACGTCGCCTGGATCGTGTTCGCCAGCAGGACCTGCTCGCCGCGCAGGAAGCGCCAGCCGGCCTTGAGCTCGCCGAAGAACCCGAGCGACTCGGCCGCGACCTCGACGTCGGCTTCACCCGCCAGCGAGTGGCCCTCGCGCGAAGCGACCTCCGTGTCGCCGACGAGCCGGGCCTCTAGATCGATCGCCGCCGCGGACTCCCGCGCCGCCTCGGCCTCCGCCTCGCGGGCCTCGGTGTCCGTCAGGCGCGCGGCCACCGCCGCGACCCCGCGGACGACCGGCGCGACCGCGATCGAGGCGATGAGGATCGCCGACCCGACGTACGTCACCGAGTCGACCCAGAACGCGAGCGGCAGCTGGCTGCCGAGCAGCGCGACGAAGAGCCCGGCGATCGCGTATCCGGCGATGTCGGCGAACGTCTCGCTGACCCACAGCGCCGAGTTCGCCGCCACGAGATCCTCGGACGCCACGAGCCGCGGCAGGATCGCGCCCTTCGCCGGCCGGAAGAAGATCGAGATCGTCGTCACGAGGAACACGAGCGGGTAGACGAGGGCGAGGTTGACGACGGCCGCGATCGGGATGAGGAGCACGATCCCGGCTCGCAGCAGGTCGCTGACGATCATCACCTCGCGGTGGTCCCAGCGATCGACGAGCGTGCCCGCGATCGGCCCGAACAGCAGGTTCGGCAGCGTCGCGACGAGGAACACGGCCCCGACGGCGATCGGCGAGTTCGTCGCCCGCAGGATCAGGAAGGCCAGCGCGACCTGGTGGATCCGGTCGCCGAACAGGCTGATGAGCTGGCCCGTCCACAGCGCCGAGAACGACGAGTCGAGCGCGAGCCGGACGTACGGGTGCCGCTGGACGCGCTCGAGGATCTGCGGCAGACCCGGGATGAACGGCCGTGCCGCCGGTGCGAGCACGGCCTCCGCCCCGAGCGACGATCCGCCGAAGCTGAGGGGCCGCTCGAGGCTGCTGGCCGATACGAGCCGGGTCGACTCCGAGACCTGAGCTCCTGCGACGGCGGTCGTGGCGTCCGTCGGCACGGGCCCCCGCCTTCCGAGGAACGCGAACCGCCGGTTGATCGACGCCTGCGCGGCGGCCTCGAGCTCGGCCGGGGAGCGCACCGTCGTCGCGAACAGGAAGAACGCGAGGCCGGCGGCCAGGAAGATGTCGCCGATGCTGGCGACGTTCCGGAGGCCCGGCACCGGGATCGGGATGATGTCGCCGAGCGGGCCGGCGTCCGTCAGGAAGCTGCCTGAGATGCCGCCTCCCGCCGCTAGCCCGACGATCTTGTGGAACGCGGTGCCGACGTCGCTGAGTGGCAGGCCCGCCGCCAGGATCGACGGCTGCCAGACCGGCATGTAGCCGGCATTCGTCGTCACCGCGACGGCGTTCAGCACGATGCCCACGAACGCCAGCGGGATCCCCGGCAGCTCGCGGTTCGCCCAGAGGCCCGCGAGCAGGAACAGGAAGCCGATCGTAAAGAGCGGCAGCCGGAGGCCCGAGGCGATGTCGTTGCCGCTCTCGATGGCGAACTCGACCGCGTACCGCAGGAACAGCCCGAAGAACAGCGCCTGGACGAGCCGGAGCCTGGCGCTCGCGAGGTTCTCGATCCGCCCGCCGGCGATCAGCCCGAGGACGATTCCCGCGACGAGGCTGCCGATCAACATCGCCTAGGACCCTAGCGCGCGCCCGGCGCGCGGTTCAGGTGAGATCGGCGGCCGGGGAGCCGGGAGCGGGCGCGTCGTAGGCCGCGGCGTTGCGGGCCGCGACCTGCCCGAGGAGCGGGATCGGCCGGAGGATGCCGGCGTCAGAGTCGCGGGCCTCGTCGGCCCACGCCGTCTTCACGAACGCGTCGACGACCTCGGGATCGAACTGGACGCCAGCGAACTTCCGGAGCTCGGCGAGGCCCTGATCCTTCGAGAGCGCCTTCCGGTACGGGCGGTCCGCCGTCATCGCCTCGAACGCATCGGCCACGTGCAGGATCCGGGCGAGGCGCGGGATCTCGTCGCCCATCAGCCGATCCGGATAGCCCGAGCCGTTGTACCACTCGTGGTGGTGTCGGATGACCGGCAGCTCGGGCGCCAGGCTCGAGACCGGTCCGATGATCTCGGCGCCCTTGACGGGATGGGCGTTCATCGTGATCCGCTCTTCCCGGGTCAGCTTGCCCTGCTTGAGGAGGACGTTGTCCGGCACCCCGATCTTGCCGACGTCGTGGAGCAGGCCACCCCACTCGAGCGCTTCGAGTTCGGCGGCGCTCACCCGCAGCTGCCGGCCGATGTCCACGCTGATGAGGCGCACGCGCTGGCTGTGCTTGCTCGTGTACGGGTCGCGCTTGTCGACCGCCTCGGCGAGCGCGCCGATCGTCTGGGTGAACATCTCGCGCATCTGGACGAACCGCTGGTAGGCGATCCGGATCGTGAACAGCGGTAGGGCGAACAGCAAGGTCGCCCACCACCCCTCGGCCAGCTCATAGGTCCGCGCCATGAGCCAGGCGAGGGGAGCGAGCGAGAGGAGGCTGGTCCAGATGTTGGCCGTTTCGGCCTGCCCGAGGAACTCCCGGAAGCTCAGGCCGCGCCGCAGATTCACGATGGCCGAGACGAGCATGAGGTTCAGGACGAAGTAGGCGAGCGTGCCGAAGAGCGTCGCACCGAGTTGGCGCGCGAGGTTGTCTCCAGGTCCCTCGAGCCAGCGGATGACGAACGCCGCAATGATCGCCGGCAGTGTGATCCCGGCGTGATTGGCCAGCGTGCCGTACCAGGCGACCCGCCCTCGCAGCTCGCGAAGGTCGGTTGAGCCAATCAGTCCGACAACGGCCGCTGCTGTTGGACCGCCAAGGAGGGCGGACGCCATGAGCGGCGCTGTCGAGACGGCGAAGGAGACGCCCGAGCCGAGCTGAACGGGAAGCGACGAGGCGACGAGTGCGAGCGCGGTCCAGAAGAGGATGCCGCCGACGATCCCCTGCTCGGTCGCCCGCCCGGCATTCGCGTCGACAAAGAGTGCGATCCGGGAATCAACCGGGACAAAAAGACTCGTGGCGAGCAGCGCAACAAGCGCGGCCCCCACGAGCCCAATGAGATAGAGGCGAAGGGTCCTCGACAACCGCTCTTCGAACCTCCCTGCGCCTCAGACTCTAGAACGTCCCGTCTACTCGGCGCAGGGCTTCGAAGGTACTAGAAGCCCTTGAGGCTGGCCCCTCCGGCCAAGATCGTCGCCGCGAGTGCACTCAGGGTGATGACGACGCGCAGAAGCTGATCCTTCTTCGTCATCGCTCGAAACCCTTCAGGCTGTATTCCGGGGTCACGCTCGTCCTCCTGACGGTCTCCGCGTCCCCCAAAGAACACGAAGACCGACTCGACTCTTGGTCGGTCGGTTGCACTACTTGCTTGGCTGCCACCCCAAGTGCCCATTTCAGGTGGAGCTTGCGCGTCCGAGCGTTGTTGATATGTCTTCGCAGTACCGCAGTACTAGGAAGCGGGGCGGACTATAGGTAGCCTTAACGAGACCGGTCAATACGCACGTATACCTATGCACCCCCGCTTGCCCCTCCACGGGGCGGACCGCCCCGATCCCACCCTCAGGGCCTTGTGCCCTCAAGCGCCAAGCCCGGCCCCGCTGCTGCCAGGTCGGCTGGCAGAGGGCTTGATCGCCTCGCAAGAACGTCCGGGTGCCAAGCTTCACGGCGCACCGAGACCGTGGTGGATGGCCGGCGTGAGCGCGGATTGGCCCTTGCCCAGGTTGCAGCTCGAACAAGCCGTCACGAGGTTGGCTTCGTCGGTCGGTCCGCCCATGATGACCGGCACGACGTGGTCGACGTGGAGGATCACGTCGGGGTCTGTCCCCGAGCGGCCGCAGTAGCGGCAGCGGAAGCCGTCCCGAGCGAGCACGTGGAAGCGGAGTCCGGCCGGGATGACCGACCGGGCGTGAACCGGAGCGAGCTGGCGGCCTCGATGACCTCCTTGTGGCGCGTGCTGAACGGTGAGTCCGGCGGCCGAATGCGCTTGGACGGGCCTTCGCGCCCCGTTCGGCAGCGAAGGACGTCGGAGGGCGAACTCGTCGCTGGCGGGTCTTGAGCGTCGTCCGCGGCGACCCGACCGGGTGAACGCGAGCCCGATGGAGAGGACGGCGAAGGCCAGGATCGGCCCGAAGTTGGCGACAGCCGCACCGAGGATGGCAAGGCCCACGAGGCAGGCGAGCCCGGAGCCGATCAGGGCGCAGCCGTTCCTCACCAACCGACGGCGCTCACTCGGTGGAACGACCGTCGTTGCGCTCGATCCAGGCCAGCAGAACCGGGCGCCACCTCCGACCGTTGCGGGTCTTCTCGCGGTGGGCCGCCGGGCAGAGCGACACGAGGTTGTCGGCTGTGCTCCGGCTCCGCCGGCCGAGGGCCCCTGAGGCCCGGACATGGTCGAGCTCGACCCAGCGACCGCAGTCGTGGGCGATGCCGAGGTGGCTGAAGACGCAGCCCCGGTCGCGGGCGATGACGCTGGCGCGGACGTCCGGCGGGACCGGTCCGGCCCTAGCCGATCTCGACAGGGGTCGGTAGCGCCAGAGCACCGGAGCTCACCGTGATTTGCTCGGGCGGGGCGACGGGCTCGCCGACCGCCATCCGCGCGGGGCCGGCGTCCCAGGCGAACAGCCGGCGAGCGTCGAGGAAGGCTGCGACCGCGGCGCGATCGACGACGACCGGGACGAGCCTCGCCCCCTCGGGCCGGACGTGGACGACGCCGAACCGAGTCGCCACCGGCAGGGCATGTTGCTCCGGGTCACCGGGTCGGCCGATGAACTGGGCCCGGGCAAGGCCCGCCAGCTGCAGGGCCACGTCGGGATAGACCCCGGACCCCGTCTTGAGGTCGAGCAGCCAGGTCTCGCCATCGATCTCGGCCCACAGGTCGGCCGTCCCGCCGTATTCGTGGCGGAGGTTCGCGACGAGGGTCTCGGACCCGAGGATCCGGGGCTCGAAGCGCTCGAGGAAGTCGCGGACGTAGGCGGCGACGAATGGCTCGACCTCGGGATCGATCCGAGCCGCCTGGCCCTTCGCCAGCGCCTCGGCCGCCGCGTGAACCCGCGTCCCGAGATCGGCGGCCGCGTCGCGCCGGAAGTCGGGGATCCGCTTGAGCCACTCGACAGCGGCCGTGGGCCCGCCGGTCTCGGCCATTCTGGCCAACATCGGGAGGTTCCGGACGGCGCAGGCCGCCGTCTCGCGCTTGGCCCAGCCGACAAGGCCGGGTTTGTCCTTGACGCCGAGGATCGTGGTTACGGACGGCATCAGCGTCCCCCCGTTCCAGCTGTACCGGTGACGGCTGTCGCGGACGAGGCCGACTTGGGTCGAGGTCGGGCGCGGGAGGGTGGCGGGAACCGTGCGAGTCATCGCAATGTGTCCTAGGTGAGTGTGCTTGTACCGCTAGAACGGTATATCACACAGAGCGATACGTCAATATCGTTCCGGAATGGATCGCGATCAGGCGATGGCCCGGGGACGTCGGCTCCGGGCTTACATCGAAGCTCGATTGCCGCTTGGCGATACTCGGTCGCCAACGGGACTCGCGAAGCGGATCGGCATCCGGCCGAACACCATGACGAACTGGTGGGCGAAGGGCACCACCCCCGACCAAGCCACTCTCAAGCTCGTGGCCGACGAGCTCGGGGTCGATCTCGGCGATCTGATCCAGGCGATCGAGGGGCCGTCACCGAGGCCGCGGGTCCTATCTGACCCCGACCTCGAGGCTCTGCTCGAACGCGCCGCGCGGCGGGGGGCGCAACTTGCGCTCGACGACCTGAGCCGGACGGACCGTTCCGACCGCAACTAGACCCGGCTCATCGCACCACTGACTGGGCAATCCAATCGGCAGGCCGGTCCTGCGGGGGCACTGTGGCCGAAGAGCTGCGGGCGCGGATGCCTGATGTAGATCGTGGGCCACGCCAGCGCCCACTGGCCCGAACGGTTGCACGGTTGCGCTATCGACCGGCGGATCGGACCCCCGGGTTACAGCTCGGGGAGTCCGGCCATCGCCTGAAGCGTGTTGCCGTGCAAGCTTCGCCGGGCGCGCGCGTCGCGGTTCGTGGTTGACGAGGTGGCCGTCCTGGACGGCCGCCGCAGTCCCGAACCGACGTCAGGCCGGGACCGTTGGCTCTACCACTGACGCATCCGGCAGCGACGGCCGGGATGACGACGTCTGTCTCGACCGCGCTGCCTGCAGGAGCCGCGAGATCGTGGTCGCGCCAAGGTCCGACGCGATCACCTCACTCTCCGCGACCGCTTCAGCGACCGCCGGCAAGGCGTCGGGCAGAACCTCAGCCATCGCAACGCCGGCGAGGGCGACGTCGAACCGCAGACCCAAATCGCGATATGCCGCAATAGCGTCGCGGAAGGCGACGAGCGCCCCGGGCTCATCTCCGGCGACAGCTGAGAGCATCGCTCGGATCAGCTGTGCCTCGACCCGGATCGCACCGCTCGGGACGCCGGCCAACGCCGACAACGCGTCGTTGGCGACATCTTGTCGCGCCAGGACGACCGCAGCCCGGGCGGCGAGCCCGATTTCGAAGAACCAGCCGTTTCGGCGTTCGATGAGCGGTGCGGCAATCTCGAGGGCCTCCTCGCGTCGGCCGTGGGCGTAGGCGTCCTTGACGAGAAAGGCCTGGGCGTTGCTGAGACTCTGGAAATCGTTCTCGGCACGGGCCTGCTCGAGCAGGCGACGCGCCTCGCCGGCATCGGCCCGATCCGTCCAGACCTCAAGGTCGTTCAGCACCGAACGCATCCAGCCCGCCTCGGCGCGACCCGGATCGAGCGCGATGAGCTCATCGATCGTCGTTCGGACCCAATCCCACTCGCCGACGCGGACGGCCGCCGTCGCGTTCCCGGCGTAATAGCCGTCGAACGAGCGGATTCCGAGGCGACGCGTCTGCTCGAGGCCTTGTCGAGTGAGGTTGAGCGACGTCCGCGGGTCGACGTCGATCGTCGTGCCCGCGAGATTGACACCCGCCCGCAGAGCCACCCGGTGGATCCCGTGGTCCTGCGCGTCTGCCATCGCGCCGCGGAGCATTGCAACGCTCTCTCGGGCGCGACCCAGGCCGGCGAGCGCACTGCCCTTGGTCACGAGTGCATCGGCGACGATCTCGTCCAGGCCGAGCGGTTCAGCCAGGCGCAACGCTCGGTCAGCGCCATTGACGGCGGCATCGAAGGCCGCGCGTCGGAAGTCGAGGTTCGCGACGAGACCCCAGTACCCAGCCACTGCCGCGGCCGCAGCGGGATCGTCCGCCAGAGCGTCCGCCTCAACATGCCAACGCTCGAGGATCTCGAGCGCACGAGATATGCGGCCGACCGGCAGCTCGGCGCGAGCCAATGCGGTGCCGACGCGGAGCGCACCAGCACGATCCTGAACGGCGGTGAGCCCTTCGACGGCCGCGGTCAGCGTCTGCACGGCGTCATCGAGATGGCTCGTGGCCAGCTCGAGCGCGCCGACTCGCTCGAGGAGCTGAGCCCGGGCCTGCGGGTCGGGCGTGACCTCGAGGGCCGCCCGCGCCGTCGCCGTCGCCTGCTCGAGGGCGCCGAGGGCCTCCGCCCGGGTCGACGCGGCGAGGAGCGCGATTCGGGCCTGCGCGGCTACGGCCTCACCCTCGGCTCCCTCCGGCGCCGCGTGATAGGCGGCAACGTAGTGCGTCGCCAATACACCGGCGAGCTCGTCATCGCCCAGTGCCTCGAAGTATCGAGCGGCGGCGAGGTGCCGGGCCCGGCGGTCGCGACGAGCAAGGGTCGCGTAGGCGACCTCGCGAACGAGCGCCTGGACGAACGCGTGCTGGCCCCGCGTCGGAGCGCGCGGGTCGGTCTCGATCGTCAGGACCTCCCGGCTGACGAGGGCCGCAAGGCGCGGCGCCAAGACGTCTTCGGGCTGGCCGGCGAGCGCGGAGAGGGCGGCCGAGGAGAACGACTGCCCGAGGACGGCGGCGTCCTCGAGGAGGGCTCGGTCATCGGGGTCGAGGGCGTCGAGCCGGGCCCCGACGAGGGCCCGGAGCGTCGGCGGGACCTCCAAGTCGGTGAGCTCGCCGGACAGAATGAACCGGCCCTCGTGCTCGGTGAGCACGCCCTTGGCCGCCAGCATCCGCACCGTTTCGACTGCATAGAGGGGAATGCCATCAGCGCGCTGGACAATCCGATCGACGGTGGCGGCATCGAGGCCAGGAGCCATGCCTTCGAGGAGCTCGCGCATCGAGGCGCCCGAGAGCGGGTCGAGCCGCATCGAGATCGCCCCGCGTCGGTTTGAACCCCAGCCTGGCCGGCGGTCGAGAAGCTCGGGACGGGCGAGCGTCAGGACGAAGATCGGATGGGTTCGAGCCCAGTCCATTAGGTGTTCGAGGAAGTCAAGCAGGCCGTCGTCGGCCCACTGGATGTCCTCGAACACGAGGGCCACCGTTCGATCAACAGCGAGACGCTCGAAGAACGTTCGCCACGCGGCGAAGAGCTCCTCACGACCACCGCTCGGGGTCTCGCCCTGGCCGAGGAGCGCCAACAAGCGGGGTGTGATCCACGCCCGCTCTTCCGCCGAAGGCACGTGCCGCTCGAGCATCTCGCCGATCGCTCGCCGCGTCGTCGTCTCGTCGGCGCCTTCGACGATCCCCGCCCGGCGGCGGATCATCTCGCCGAGGGCCCAGAAGGTGACGCCTTCGCCGTACGACGGCGAGCGGCCGCGGTGCCACCAGACCGGTTCGACCACCCCGTCGAGGTACTTCTCGAGCTCCCAGGCGAGACGGCTCTTGCCGATGCCGGCTTGTCCAACGAGCGAGATGAGGCGGGCGCGTCGTTCCCGCCCCGTGGCGTGGAACTGCTCCTTGAGCATCCGGAGCTCATCGTTGCGCCCGACGAACGGCGGTTCGATGCGGTCGGCTCGGCGAGCCCCGCCCCGCTCGGCGACCACCCGGAGGGCCTGCCAGGACGGCACGGGTGTGGGCTTGCCCTTGAGGATTCGCTCCCCCGCGGGCTCGAAGGCGATCGCGGACTCGGCGGCGATTCGCGTCGCTTCGCCGACGAGAACGGTGCCGGGCGCCGCGACCGATTGCAGGCGGGAGGCCGTGTTGACGAGGTCGCCGGCCACCATGCCCTGATCGTGTGCACCTAGCGTCACGGCGGCTTCACCGGTGAGCACCCCGGCGCGAAGCTGTAGCTCGGCGCCTGCCTCCGCGCCGAGCGCCGGCACGGCGTCGACCAGTTCGAGGGCTGCTCGCACGGCGCGTTCTGCGTCGTCTTCTCGGGCGACGGGTGCTCCCCACACGGCCATCACCGCGTCGCCGATGAACTTCTCGATCGTGCCGCCGTACCGAGCGATGATCTCGCGACACCGTTCGAAGTAGCGGCTCAGCAACTCTCGGACCGCCTCCGGGTCTCGATCCGCCGACAACGTCGTGAAGCCCACGAGGTCGGCGAAAAGGACGCTGACGAGTCGGCGCTCGGCGACCGGCAGGTCGCCCGATCGGGGACGACCCCCAACCTCGACCCGATCGGAGCCGACCGGCCCGACCGGGGAGATGCCGTCTACGCCATTGGCGATGGGCGTGCCACCGAGCGGCGAACCGCACCGCCCGCAGAACTTCGCCTCCGCTTCGTTCGGTGTCCCGCACACCGGACAGCCGTGCTCGAGCGCAGCCCCGCACTCCAGACAGAAGCGCCGTCCCGGCCCGTTCGCGGCGCCGCATCGGCGGCAGGACACGATTCGCTCTCCCGCCCCGATCATCTGGACGCCAGCGTACGGACGGGCCGCCGGTCGTCAAGGTCACGCGCCCAGTTTCCGGCGGCGCAGGGCGGAAGCGCGACTGCCAACCCGACCCGACCGAGATCGCGCGTTCCGAGTTCGTTGGCGATCCGATCAGCGACCCGCGGGACGTCGATCCGGATGGCGTGCCCGCGTTAACGTCCGTGTCGAGGGGCGAGACGGGTGTCGATTCTGATGACAACCCGACGAGGTCGCGGGTCGGACGGCGGCGTCCCCTCCGGTCAGCCCTCGTACTCGAAGCCGATCTTCAGCTCGACCCGGTACTCGACGATCTCACCGTCCTCGACGATCGCGCTCGACTTCACGACCTCGACGGTCTTGATGTTGCGGACCGTTCGGGACGCGGTAGCGACGGCCTGGCGGGCCGCGTCGGACCACGAGCGCGGGCTTGTCCCGACCATCTCCCGGATGATGATCACGCCCATGTGCTGGACCTCCCCGGCTGGTGCCCGGGCGCGGGGTCAGGCCGCGAGCGGGCGAGCTATGCGCTGGCGGGCGCGGCGGCCGGCGTGATGAGGCCGGCTCGGACCTTGTCGAAGCAGCTGCTGCAGTAGACGGGCCGATCGGTCCGCGGTGCGAATGGAACCATGGCCTGGTTGCCGCAGGCATTGCAGACGGCCGCGTGGTACTCGCGCGGGCCGCCGGTCCGGGCGCGCTTGGCCACGGCCCGGCAGTTCGGGCAGCGCTGCGGCAGGTTCAGGAGGCCCTTCTCGGCGAAGAACCGCTGCTCGCCGCTCGTGAAGAGGAACGACTCGCCGCAGTCGCGGCAACTGAGGGTGCGGTCTTCGAACACCGGGTCCTCCTCCGCTCGAGGGTCATGCGACCGTTTGCATCCGCCCCCCGACGGCCCCGGAAACTGGTGGGCAGGATAGGCCCGGAGTCAAGCGTTGGGAACCCGCGGATGTCCTAGTCATTCGCCGCACCGGGCTTCGATTGCCGGTCGGTCTAGATTCGGCCGTGCGGCAGGGCGATGGCGCTGCCCAAGGAGGTTCGAGATGAACGTGTTCATCGTCGAGGTCGAGAACCGGGCCGGCCAGCTGTCGCGGATCGTGACCGCCCTGGGTAGTGCCGGCGTCAACATCACGACGGGCGCCGGGTTGGGCCTCTCCGACTCGGGCGGCTTCGGCTTCGTGACCGACGACGAGAACGGGGCGCGGCAGGCGCTCAACGCGGCCTCGATCATGTTCAAGACCGTTCCGGTTGTCGGGGCGATGGTGCCGAACGCGGCCGGCGGGCTGGCCCAAGCGGCGCGGAAGCTCGCCGGCGCGGGCGTCAACGTCCAGTTCGTGGCCCCGATGGCCATGCGCGGCCAGGACACGGTCGTGGTCTTCGGGGTCGACGACGCGGCGGCCGCGAAGGCCGCCCTCGGGGAGCTCGCCGCCGACGTGTGAGCCGCCGACACGTCGCCCGGCGCGGGATCAGGCGGCGTCAGACCTCGGCGTAGCGCTGGCCGGCATAGCTCTGGAACCGCGTCTGCGACTTCTTGAACCAGAGCTGGATCTCGCCGGTCGGGCCGTTGCGGTGCTTGGCGAGCTTGACGTTGATGACCTCGCCGTCGGGCGACTCCTCCTCGCCCGCCTTGCCCTCCTTCTCGCGCCACAGGAACACGACGAGATCGGCATCCTGCTCGATGGCGCCGGACTCGCGCAGGTCAGACAGCCGCGGCTCCTTCGACTCGCGCATCTCGGGCTGGCGTGACAGCTGGGACAGGGCCATCACCGGGACGCTGAGCTCGCGGGCGAGCGCCTTGAGCCCGCGGCTGATCTCGCTGACCTCCTGGACCCGGTTCGCATCGCGGCTCGTCGAGGTCGCCTGCATGAGCTGCAGGTAGTCGACGATCACGAGATCGAGGCCCGACTCCGCCTGGAGGCGGCGCGCCTTCGTCCGGAGCTCCATCGTCGTGATGTTCGGCGTGTCGTCGATGTAGAGGGCTGCCTCGGACAGGTCGTTCATCGCCGGCGCGATCCGGGCGAAGTCGAGCTCCTCGAGGAAGCCGGTCCGGAGGCGCTTGGAGTCGATGTTGGCAACGCTCGACAGCAGGCGGAGGACGAGCTGCTCCTTGCTCATCTCGAGGCTGAAGACGCCGACGCTCTTGCCCTCCCGGACCGCGGCGTGCTCGGCGACGTTCAGGGCGAAGCTCGTCTTGCCGACGCTCGGCCGGGCGGCGACCACGATCAGGTCGCTCTTCTGGAAGCCGGTCGTCAGCGAATCGAGGTCGAGGAACCCGGACGCGATGCCGCTGATCTCGCCGCGGTGGGCGTGGAGGTAGTCGAGCCGGTCGTAAGCGGCGTGCAGCAGCTCCTTGAGCACGCTGAACCCGGCGGTGATCCGCCGGCTCGAGACCTGGAAGAGCTCCGACTCGGCTCGATCGATCGCCTCCTGGATCTCGGCCGGGTCCTCGTAGCCGATCCCGGCGATCTTGCCGGCGGCCCCGATGAGGTTCCGGAGGACGGCCTTGCGCTCGACGATCCGGGCGTACTGCACGGCGTGGACCGCGGTCGGCGTCTGGTTCGACAGGGTGGCGAGGTAGGCGCGCCCACCGATCGCCTCGAGCTCGCCGTTCCGCTCGAGGGTCTCGGCAACGGTGACGAGGTCGACGGGCTCGCGCCGCTCGAACAGCTCGAGCATCGCCTTGTAGACATTGGCGTGGGCCTGGCGGTAGAAGTCCTCCGGCCGGAGAAACTCCGCGATCTCGATGATGGTCTCACGGTCGATGAGGACCGCGCCCAGGACCGATTGCTCGGCTTCGAGACTCTGGGGCGGGAGTCGATCAATCACGGCGGCAGGGACTCCGATCGAGGGGTCTCTGACTGTGCCGTGGGGGCGGCGGCAGCGATCAACGAAGGCGGTTGGGCGGTGATCCGGTTCTCCACCAACTTCCCGCCGCTGTCGGCGGGCTGTGGACCATCGTGTGGATAAGCCGTGTCAGCTGTCCGTCACAACCGAACCCCGCCACGCACCCAACGTGCGTCCGGCAGGGCCGACCTAGTCGAGCCGCCGGATGACCCCGATCAGCTTCCCCTGGATCCGCACGTCGTCGTAGAACTGCGGCGCGTAGTCGGGGTTCGCGGGCTGGAGACGGATGCGGTCCTTCTCCTTGAAGAAGCGCTTCAGGGTGACCGCGTTCTCCTCGACCTGGGCGACGACGATGTCGCCGTTGCGGGCCGTCGTCTGCGGGCGGATGAGCACGAAGTCGCCGTCGGCGATGTGCTCCTCGATCATCGAGTTGCCCCGGACCTTCAGAACGTAGGCGTCCCCCGACGGGGCGAGCAGGTCCGGCACCGCGATCGATTCCGAGGCGTCCTGGTAGGCCTCGATCGGGCCGCCGGCGGCGATCTCGCCGACAATGGGCAGGACGTGCGCCTCGGCCGTGACGGCCTGGGGCACGAGCTCGTTCGTGAGGCCCAACTGGATCGCGGCCGTTGGCGTTAGGCGGATCGCGCGCGACTGCGCGGCCCCACGCTCGAGGTAGTTCTCGCGCTCTAGGATCATCAGGTGGTGATGGACGGCCGAGGTGGAGCTGAGGCCGACGGCGAGCGCGATCTCGCGAACCGATGGGGGATAGCCCCGGGCGCGGAGCGTCGCCGCGATGTAGGTGAGGATCTTCAGCTTCCGATCGGCATCGTGCCTGGTCACTCGCGACTCCCGTGCGGCTGGGGCGATCCCATCATACCGAACGGGTGTTCGATGTCAAGGCGTCGGGGCGGTCGTGCGAGGGCGGGCTGCTAGACTCCGGGTCCCCATCGGGTCAGCCCAGGAGATCGACCATTCCCGCGACCACGCGCGAGGGCCGGACCGCCCGAGCCGCGCGCCACGACTTTCATCGCGATGAGCGCGAAGCGGCCGATGGCCGCGGTCGCAAGCCGGCACGCCGGCGGCGCGGCTCGTCGATGAGCCGGCTGCTCGGGATCCTGGCGTTCCTGCCGCTCGCCGGGCGAGCCCCGCTGTACGCGCGGCTGATCTGGGCGCTGCTGCTCGACGACCGGGTCCCGGCCTCGCGCAAGGCAATCCTGGCCGGGGCGTTCGGCTACGTGCTCCTCGGGCGCGATCTCATCCCGGACGACGTGCCGCTCCTCGGCGGCCTCGACGATCTCGTCGTGGTCGCGATCGCGGTCGACCTGTTCCTCGACGGGGTCGACGAGGACGTCCTCGCCGAGAAGCTCGTGCTGATGGGCATCCCGCGCTCGGCGTACGAGGAGGACGTGACCCGCATCCGGCGGATGCTGCCGGGGCCCGTGCGCCGCACGATCCGCCGCATCCCCGGGGCGCTCGAGGTCGCCGGCCAGGCCGTCGGCCAGGCGAACCTCGGACCCCGCATCCGATCGCTGTTCGAACGAGGCTCCGCCTGGGAGCCCGAGGCCGGAGACATGGAGGAATCACCCGCGTGAAGGTCATCCTGACCAGGGACGTCGCCAAGCTCGGCAAGTCGGGCGAGATGAAGACCGTCGCCGACGGCTTCGCGACCAACTACCTGATCCCCCAGCAGCTCGCCGTGCCCGCCGCGGGCGGCGCCTATCGCGCCTGGCAGCACGACATCGCCTCGCGGGAGGACAAGCGCGTTCGCGAGCGCGCAGACGCCGAGGTCACCGCCAACCGGATCGCCTCGACGACCCTGACGATGGGCGTGAAGGTCGGCGACGCCGGGAAGCTCTACGGCTCGATCGGGGCCAAGGAGATCGCCGAGGCGCTCGGCCGGCGCGGGATCGTCGTCGACCGCCACAAGGTCGAGCTCGAGGAGCCGCTCAAGTCGCTCGGGACGTACAAGGTCGCGGTGAAGGTCTTCGCCGGCCTGACGCCCGAGGTGACGGTCGTCGTCGAACCGAAGGGCTGACGCGCGGGCACGATCCCGCGTAGGCCCGGGGCGGGCAGCGTCCCGCGGCACAGCGCCGTTTTCGCAATCTATTCCTGGGGCGACTCGGCGGCAGTCGCGGCGGGACCGTTTCGCGCCACGGGACGGTTTCCGCCATCTAGTCATGGGGCGACTCGGCGGCTGGACACCTGGCGATCGGACCCTACGGTCCGTGCGTGGTGGACGGACTCGTTCCGGATGCGAACAGTCAGAATCGGCCCCACGTGCCTGTCTGACGAAGCAACGCGGACTTAGAGTCGGTGGGGTCCGTGTGACACTGAACCTCACGGCCGGGGCGCACGACGGCGTCACGACGGAGGCGCCGCGGTCCTGCCTGACACGGGCCTGACGACCTGACGACCCGGCAGGTGACGGGGGCCCCACCGGCGACACCGTCGTGGCGACGGGCCTGACGGCCGACGTGGCACGAGGGCGGCGCATCATCGGGGCGTGACGAGCGCCGCACGCCCGGGATCGGGCAACGAGCCGCGGACGATCCTTCACGTCGACCTCGACGCGTTCTTCGCCGCCGTCGAGCAGCGCGACCACCCCGAGCTGCGCGGCAAGCCCGTCGTCGTGGGGATCGGCGGGGCGAATGATCGCGGGGTCGTCAGCGCGGCGTCGTACGAGGCGCGCCGGTTCGGCGTCCACTCGGCGATGCCGATTCGGACGGCGAAGCGGCTTTGCCGCGACTGCCTGTTCGTGCCGGTCGACGGGGCGCAGTACCAGCGCGTCAGCCGGGAGGTCATGGCGATCCTCCGGCGGTTCACGCCGCTTGTCGAGCCGATCTCGATCGACGAGGCGTGGCTCGACGTGACGGGGTCGCGGGCGCTGTTCGGTGACGGGGCCTCGATCGCGGCGAGGATCAAGCAGACGATCCGTGACGAGCTCGGGCTGACCGCGAGCGTCGGCGTGGCGCCGACGAAGCTCGTGGCGAAGATCGCCTCCGATCTCCGGAAGCCGGACGGCTTGGTGGTCGTCGCGCCCGGCGACGAGGCGACCTTCCTCGAGCCGCTGCCGATCTCGCGCCTGTGGGGCGTCGGGCCGTCGACCGCGGCGGCGCTGCGGGACTTCGGGGTGGCGACGATCGGCGACCTGCAGCGGCTCGACCCGTCGGCGCTCGTGCGGCGGTTCGGGCCGCACGGACCGTCGCTCATTGCCCGGGCCTACGGCGTCGACCCCGACCCGGTCGACGATCCGGACCGGGCGAAGTCGATCGGCCACGAGCACACGTTCGACGAGGACACGTCGGATCCGGAGGTCCTCGAGCGGACCCTCCTGGCGATGTCCGAGGGCGTCTCGGGCCGCCTGCGCCACGCCGGGGTCAAGGCGTCGACGGTGACGGTGAAGGTGCGCGACTCGTCGTTCGAGACCCTGACCCGGCAGCGGACGCTGATCGAGCCGACCGACATGACCGAGCCGATCTGGCGAGCGGCGCTCGACCTCGCCCGGCCGCACCTGCGCGGCAGGAAGATCCGCCTTGTCGGAGTCACTGCGTCGAACTTCGGGGAGCGCGAGCAGCTCGGGCTGTTCGGCGGTGACGATCGCCAGCGGCGCGTCGTCGAGGCGGCCGACGAGCTGCGCGAACGATTCGGGACCCGGGCCGTGACTCGGGCGCGCCTGCTCCGGACGGGCATCCCGGCGCCGTTCGAGCGCGACCTCGGAACGGCCGTCGAACAGCGCGGGCTGCATGCGGAGGGCGCGAGCGGGACCGGCCGCCGGCGCCGGGCGACTCGGGCGCCCGGCGGCCCAGATGGCGGCATCGGTCGTGACACCGAAGGTGGCACGGACGAAGTCGATGCTCCGGTCGAAGACGGCGACGGGGCCTCTTGACACCGAACAGGCGTTCGATCTAGCCTCTCGCCGTAATCGAACAGACGTTCTCTCGGTCAGTGCCCGGCCGACGGAGCCCAACAGCCAGTCCGCCCCCCGGGAAGGAGCCAGCGATGGCGATGACACGAGTTCAGCCGGTAGAGGTCCACGTGCGCGCCGATTGGTTCGACGGTCGGCCGCGGGAAGTCGAATGGGCCGGCCGGCGCCTGCCCGTCCGCGAGATCGTCTCCGTCCGCGACGAGACGGCGGCGTTCCCCGTCATGACCGGGCCGCGAACCCTCTTCGAGGTCAGCACCGAGGTCGCGACCTTCAGCCTCTCGTTCCGGCACCGGTCCCGGCGCTGGACGATCGAGGGCCTGGACCGGATCGACCGGGCCGCCTGACCCGGATCACCTGATCGCGACGGCGAGTGCCCACGAGCCCGTCGCGAGTGCCGGCGAGGCTCCTCCCCGAGCCGGCAGCTCGGGCACGGACGAGGGCGCCGGTACCGCCCTCGTCCGATCGCCCGCCCGGACCCGCATAATTCGGGGCTGTGCCCGATGCCACACCCTTCGCGGGGCTGACCCTCCGCGAGTTCAACGATCGACTCGCGTCGTCCGACCCCGTGCCGGGCGGCGGAAGCGCATCCGCGATCGCCGGCAGCCTGGCCGCCTCGCTCGTGACGATGGTCGCGGAGCTGTCGAAGCGGCCGCGCTACATGGAGCATGCGTCGCTGCACGGCGCGGTCGAGGATCGCGGCCGCGAGCTGACGACCCGGCTGCTCCAGCTGGCGGACGACGACGCCGAGAGCTACGCCGCGTTCGGGACGGCGATGAAGATGCCGAAGGACACCGACGAGGAGCGGGCGGCAAGGGCCGCCGCCATTCGCGCCGCTGCCCGACGCGCGTCCGAGGTGCCGCTGGATTGCCTCCAGGCATGCTTCGAGGTCGTCCTCGCGGCCGAGCTCCTCGCGGGCCGCTGCAACCAGAACGCGTCGTCCGACCTGACCGTCGCGACGCTGCTCGCCGAGGCCGCCGCCAAGGGCGCGGCCGCGAACGTGCGGGTGAACCTCCCGTCGGTCGGTAACGAGGCGTGGGCGGTCGAGACCGAGGCGCGGGTCGACAAGCTGCTCGAGGACATCGCCGACACGTCGTCGAGCTGCCGCGAGGTCGTCCGGTCGGGCGGGCTCCGGGGCCCCGTGCCAGCCGGCACGATCGACGACTCGCCGAGGTGACCGTGCCGGGAGCCGCGACGAAGCCGGCTCCGAAGCCTTCCGAGTCGGCATCCAGCGGCGGTGACGCCGGAGTCCGGCCCACCGCCCGCCTCCTCGAAGGTGCGCCGATCGCGGCCGAGATCCGGGCGGGCGTCGCGGCCGATGTCGCGGCCTACGCGGCGACCCATGGCCGGCCGCCGGGGCTCGCCGTTGTCGTGTGCGGCCGCAGCGCGCCGTCGATGGTCTATCTCGACCGCATCCTCAGGGCCTGCGAATCCGCCGGGATCGCCACCCGGATGGTCGACGTCCCGGGCGACGACGCCGCGACCCAGGATCACGAGCTTGCCGCGGCCATTCGGCGGCTGAACCAGGACCCGGAGACCGCCGGGATCATCGTCCAGATGCCGCTCCCCGCCGGCGTCCCGCTGCGAACGGTCGTCGACGCCATCGATCCGGCCAAGGACATCGACGGCGTCCACCCGCTCAACGCCGGCCTCCTGCGCCTCGGCTACGAGGGCTTCGTCCCGGCCACGGCCCACGCGGCGATGGAGATGCTCGGCCGGTCGGGCGTCCGAATCGAAGGCTCGGATGCCGTCGTCATCGGCCGCTCGCCGGTCGTCGGGATGCCGGTGGCGTTCATGCTGACAATGGCCAACGCCACGGTCACCGTCTGCCACTCGAAGACCCGGGACCTCGCGTCGAAGGTCCGCCGCGCGGACATCGTCGTCGTCGCGGCGGGACGGCCGGGCCTCGTGACGGGCGCCATGCTCAAGCCCGGGGCGGTCGTCATCGACGTCGGGATCAACGTCGTCGACGGCCACCTCGTGGGCGACGTCGACTTCGCCAGCGCCCGCCAGGTCGCTGGAGCGATCACCCCGGTCCCGGGCGGCATCGGGCCGCTCACCAACTCGCTCCTGCTCGCCCATCTCGTCCGGGCGGCCCAGCGCCAGGCCGCGGGGCCACCGAGCGGGCCGCGTGCCACCACCACCGCCGAACCCCGAAAGGACTGACCGCGTGCCGTCGGATCTCGAGATCGCCCGTTCCGTCACCCCGCGGCCGATCGTCGACGTCGCCCGCGATCTCGGCCTCCGCGATGACGAGATCGAGCCCTACGGCTCGACGAAGGCGAAGATCAAGCTTGAGGCGATCACGCGGCTCGAAGCCGAGCGACCGCGCGGCAAGTACGTGGTCGTGACCGGGATCACCCCAACGCCGCTCGGCGAGGGCAAGAGCACGACGACCGTCGGGCTCGCGCAGGGGCTGAACAGGATCGGCCGCAAGGCGGCCGTCTGCATCCGCCAGCCGAGCCTCGGCCCGGTCTTCGGGATCAAGGGCGGCGCCGCCGGCGGCGGCTACAGCCAGGTCATCCCGATGGAGGATTTCAACCTCCACCTGACCGGCGACGTCCACGCGATCGGGGCGGCCCACAACCTCGCCGCCGCGTTCATCGACAACCACCTCCACCACGGCAACCAGCGCGGGATCGACGCCTCGAGCATCCTCTGGCCGCGGGTCGTGGACATCTCCGACCGGGCGCTCCGGAAGGTCGTCATCGGACTGGGCGGCAAGGAGAACGGGGTTCCCCGCGAGACCGAGTACGTGATCACGGTCGCCAGCGAGGTCATGGCGATCCTGGCGCTGGCCTCGGACCTCCAGGACCTCCGGTCGCGGCTCGCCCGGGTCGTCCTCGCGACGACGCGGGACGGCACGCCGATCACCGCCGAGGACTTGAAGGTCGCGGGCTCGATGACGGTCCTGCTCAAGGACGCGATCAAGCCGAACCTCCTCCAGACCCTCGAGGGCGGCCCGGCGTTCGTCCACTGCGGGCCGTTCGCGAACATCGCCCACGGCAACAACTCGGTCCTGGCCGACCGGATCGCGCTCGTGACGAACGAGATCGTCTGCACCGAGGCCGGCTTCGGGGCCGACATGGGCGCCGAGAAGTTCTTCGACATCAAGTGCCGGGCCAGCGGGCTCAGGCCGGATGCCGCCGTGATGGTGGCGACCATCCGGGCGCTCAAGATGCACGGCGGCGTCGGGAGGATCGTGGCCGGCAAGCCGCTCGATCCGGCCCTCCAGGAGGAGAACGTCGAGGCCGTCACTCGGGGCGGTGCGAACCTCGCGAAGCAGATCGAGAACGTCGGCTTGTTCAACGTCCCGGTCGTCGTCGCAATCAACGCCTTCCCGACCGACACGCCCGCCGAGGTCGAGGCGGTCCGCCAGGTCGCGCTGGCCGCCGGCGCGCGAGCGGCCGAGGTCGCGAACAACTGGGCCGAGGGCGGTAACGGGGCCCGCGAGCTCGCGGCCGCGGTCTGGGACGCAGCCTCGGAGGGCGCTCCGAACTTCCAGCTGCTCTACCCGGACGACGCGCCGCTGACCCAGAAGATCGAGACGATCGCGACGAAGGTCTACGGCGCGGACGGGGTCGACCTGCTGCCGGCCGCGGCGAAGCAGCTGGCCCAGTACCAGGCGCTCGGGTTCGGGGGCCTGCCAATCTGCATGGCCAAGAGCCAGTACTCGCTGAGCCACGACGCCGCGCTGAAGAACCGTCCGACCGGCTTCCGCGTCCCGATCCGGGAGGTCAGACTCTCGGCCGGGGCCGGCTTCGTGACCCCATTGGCGGGCGAGATGCGGACCATGCCGGGCTTGCCCTCGCGCCCGGGGGGCGAGAACATCGACATCGACGCGGACGGCGAGATCGTCGGGCTGTTCTGATCGGTCGTCCCGTCGGGCGTTCCGGGCTGGCCCACGCGCGACGCGGAGCGAGACACCAGGGAGAGGCATGATCGTCGGGCAGAGCGCGATCGACGAGCTTCGACGCGGGTTCACGGGCGAGGTCATCGAGCCCGGCAGCGCCGCGTACGACGACGCTCGTCGCTCGTTCAACGCGATGATCGATCGCCGCCCCGCGGTGATCGCCCAGCCGTCCGACGACACCGAGGTCGGCCGGGCCGTGCGCTTCGCCCGCGATCACGACCTGCCGATCGGCGTCCGGGGCGGCGGGCACTCCGTGGCCGGCCACGGGCTGGTCGACGACGGCGTCGTCATCGACCTCCGTCGGATGCGCCGCGTCGTCGTCGATCCGATGCGCCGCCGCGCGAGCGCGGGCGGCGGGGCGAACTGGGAGGAGTTCGACGGCGCGACGCAGGTCCACGGCCTGGCGGTCACGGGCGGGACGTTCGTCGACACGGGGATCGCCGGCCTGACGCTCGGCGGCGGCATAGGCTTCCTCATGGGCCTGTGCGGTCTCACCTGCGACAACCTGATCGGAGCGCAGGTCGTGGACGCGGAGGGTCGGACGCTCGAGGTCACCGCCGAGACGGACGCCGAGCTGCTGTGGGCCCTCCGGGGTGGTGGCGGGAACTTCGGGATCTGCACCCGGCTCGACTACCGGCTCCACGAGGTCGGCCGGATGTTCGGCGGCGAGGTCGTCGTCGCCCTCGGGGACGGCTCGGTCCTCCGGCGCTACGCAGAGGCCCAGGTCTGGGCGCCCGATGGCCTCGTGGCGATGTGTTACGTCGCCAACTCACCCGAGCTCGGCGACGCGGTCTCGATCCAGATGGCCTGGCTCGGGACGCCGGCGACGGGCACGGAGCTGGCAAACGCGATCCTCGGCGACGCCCCGGTGCTGGCCGGCTCGTTCGGGCCGGCGACGTACCAGGAGATCCAGGGCATCGCCGGGATCCTGCCGCCCACGTACCGGCACTACTGGAAGTCGTCGTTCGTGAGCGACCTCTCGGCGCCGATCGTGGACGAGGTCGTCGAGCTCATCCGTCAGCGGCCCGCGGGCCTGTCGGGGATCCTCATCGAGCCGATCCATGGCCAAGCCCGCCGCTACGGCTTCGAGCACTCCTGCTTCCCCCAGCGCCAGGCCCACTTCCATGTCAGCGGCCTCGGGATCTGGGAGCGGCCGGAGGACGACGACGCCGAGATCCACTGGGTCCGCTGGCTCGCCGGGCGGATGAAGGCCCTCGGGGTCGGTGGGACGTACGTCAACTACACGGCACCCGACGAGCCGCCCGATCGCGCCCGCTCGGCCTACCCGGGACCCGTCTTCACGCGCCTCCGCCAGATCAAGCGCCGTGTCGATCCGTCGAACGTCTTCGACTCGAACGTGAACATCCCGCCGGGCGCCTGAACAACAGGCCCCCGCTCAGCGTCCGGCGCCGCTCAGCGCGCCGCCTCGTTCCACCAGCCGAGGACCCGGAGCGCGCGGAGCGTGTTCCAGCGGCTGGGCTCGTCCTCGGCCTCGTCGACCTCCGGGATGAGATGCGAGGGCATCCGCCAGTCGAGCAGCCAGCGGCCGTCCTCGCCGCGCTTCTGCTCGACGAGCTCGACTGCCTCGGTCATCCGCGCGTCAGGGGCGCCGGCCCGACGGAAGTGGTCGAGGCCGCGCAGGACGTCGTAGTGCCAGCCCGGTGGGAAGACGAACGCGGTGAACCGCCGGTCGGCGATCTCCCCGGTCGACAGGCGACGGAGCAGGTGTCGCTCGAGCAGGTACTCCTGCCCGCGGAGGCGAGCGGCGACGACGTCGGCGTTCCCGCCCGCCGCGCGCTCGAACTCGAGCAGGCCCTCGAGGACGTTGATCGAGGTGCTGAACGAGCCGCGGGTCGAGCCGTTCTCCTGCTCACAGTTCCAACCGCCGTCGGCCATCTGCTCGCCGAGCAGGCGGTCGACGAGCCCTGACACGTCCTCGCCGAAATAGGCACCGAGGGCGACGACCCGGCTGTTGATGCAGGGCTCGACCTCCCCGACGAAGAACGGGTGCTCGTCCCACCAGTGCCAGGTCACGTGGTCGCGGACGCGGCCCACGGCCAGGCGCGCTTCGGGGCTCGCCGGATCGAGGCCGAGGTCCCGGAGCCAGAGGAGGTTGACGAACGCGGTGCCTTCCGGGGTCGAGGTCCACTCGTGGTCATCCGGGTTGGGCGCCCAGGTCCCGTCGGGTGCCTGTCGGCGCAGGACCGAGGCGCCCCAGCCATGGGTGCCCACCAATGCCCGTTCGCGGTCGACCACGTCGGTCGTCGCGTCCGTCAGGTCGCGCATGACCTGCCAGCGGATCGACGGATCCGCGTCGAGGAGCCAGGCCAGCACGGCCGGGGACGGGGCTTCGCGGGCCGGCGCCGCCTCGCTCAGAAGTGCAGGACTCCGCCCGCGAGGGCGAGCGACAGCGCGATCGCCAGCCCGAGCAGGATCCCGAGGAGGCCGGCGCCCCAGGCGCGGAGGTCGAGGGGCCCGAGCGCGGCCCCCGCGTGGGCGTGGTCGTCGTGGCCGTGGGCATCGCCGTGATCGGCCATCGAGCCGTGCGCGCCGACCATCCCGTCGCCGGCGTGGGTCGTGGCGTTCGGTTCGGAGGCCATCGGCCGCATCCTACACTCGGCGGGTGACCCGGGACGCCCGGCTGCTGTTCGCGGCGCGGGCCGTCCGGATGTTCGGGTATGGGTCCCTCGCCGTCATCCTCGTCCTCTACCTGTCGGCGGCCGGGTTGGACGGCGCCGCGATCGGGCTGCTGCTCAGCCTGACCCTCGTCGGCGACACGTTCGTCAGCCTCTGGCTGACCACCCATGCCGATCGGCTGGGGCGGCGGCGAACCCTCCTGGCGGGCGCGGTCCTGATGATCGCCGCGGGCCTGGTCTTCGCCTCGCAGACGGCGTTCGCGGTCCTGCTCGTCGCCGCGACGATCGGGGTCTTGAGCCCGTCGGGCAACGAGGTCGGGCCGTTCTTGGCCGTCGAGCAGGCGTCGCTAGCCCAGGTCACGGACCCGAGTCGACGGACGAACGTCTTCGCCTGGTACAACCTCGCCGGCTACGTCGCGACCGCCGTGGGCGCCCTCATCACCGGACTGGCGGTCGGCGCCCTGCGGGGCGGCATGGGCATGGCCGAGCTGGCCGCGGACCGGTTGATCCTGCTGGCCTACGCCGCTGTCGGCCTCGGGCTCGTGCCGCTGTTCCTGGCAATCTCGAGGGCCGTCGAGGTGCCGCCGGTCGACACCTCGATCGCCCGACGGCTCGGGCTCCATCGGTCGCGAGCCGTCGTCTTCCGGCTGGCGGCTCTGTTCGGGCTCGACGCCTTCGCCGGCGGCTTCGTCATCCAGAGCCTGATCGCGTTCTGGTTCTACACCCGGTTCGGCGTTCCCGAGCCCGTGCTCGGCGTCATCTTCTTCGGCGCGAACATCCTCGCCGCGGTCTCGGCGCTCGCGGCCGCCTCGATCGCCCGCCGGATCGGGCTCATCAACACGATGGTGTTCACCCACCTGCCGTCGAACGTGCTGCTGATCCTCGTGCCGCTCATGCCGAACCTGCCACTGGCGATCCTCGTCCTGCTCGCCCGGTTCTCGATCAGCCAGATGGATGTGCCGACCCGCCAGAGCTACACGATCGCGGTGGTCGCCCCGGACGAGCGATCGGCCGCGGCCGGCGTCACCGGTGTCGCCCGGACGACGGGCGCCGCGATCTCGCCACTCCTGGCAGCGCCGCTCATGTCGACCGCCGCCGTGGCCGGGCTGCCGTTCATCATTGCCGGCGGCCTCAAGATCGCGTACGACCTGCTGCTATTCCGGGCGTTCCGGGCCCAACCGACACCCGAGGAGGCGCGCAGAGCCTGAGCTGGCTGCTAGCTCGCGGCCCGCTCGCGCTTCGGCCAGCCCGGTCGGCCGAGCCGGAACCAGACGAAGAGCGCCACGAGCACCACGACCACGACGAGGATCAGCGTGTCGAACGGCTGCAGCGCGTGGCGGATGTCCTCCCAGCGCGAGCCGAGCTGCTCCCCGGCGTAGACGAGGACGGCCGACCACAGAAAGGCTCCGGCCGTCGAGTAGGCGATGAACGTCCCGAGCGGCATCCGGGCCACGCCGGCCGGGAACGAGATGAACGTCCGGACGAGCGGTAGCAGCCGGCTGAAGAACGCCGTGGCGGGTCCGTATCGCTGGAAGAAGCGATCGGCGGCCTCGAGCTCGTGCGGCCGGATGAGCAGATACCGGCCCCACCGATCGAGGAACGGCCGGCCGCCCCAAGCGCCGATCGCGTAACCGATCAGCGAGCCGATCGTGTTGCCGATCGTCGCGGCGACGACGACGAGCCAGAACGACCACGGCCCGCCGGTCAGCGGCTCGACCTGGGTCGGATCGGAGACCAGGAATCCCGCGAACGGCAGGATCAGCTCGGAGGGCAGCGGGACCATCGCCGATTCGATGGCCATCGCGACCGTGACGCCGGCGTAGCCCACCGCGCCGTAGAGCGAATGCAGGAATGGGATGACGAACGTGTCGATGAAGGCGAGCACGCCACCTCCCGGCGTCGCAAGTGGGGAACCGGGCCGAGGATAGCCGACTATCCTGCCCGCGTGACCGACCCGCAGGTGGTGCTCACCGGCTCGGAGCTCACCGCCGGGCAGGTCGCGTCGGTGGCCCGCGACGGCGCCACGGCAGTGTTCGATCCGGCGGCGATCGAGCGGATGGCGCAGTCCCGGGCGATCATCGAGCAGCTCGTCGCGGACGGCGCCGTCGTCTACGGCGTGACGACCGGGGTCGGCGCCCTCGCCGACCGACGCATCCCGGCCAGCGCGGCCGCCCGCCTCCAGGAGAACCTCCTGCTCAGCCACGCGGCCGGTGTCGGGGAACCCCTTCCCCGCGAGGTCGTGCGGGCGATGCTAGTGCTCCGGGCCAACACGTTCGGGCTCGGCCACTCGGGCGTCCGGCCGGCCGTCGCCGAGCGGCTCCTGGACTTCCTGCGCCTCCGTATCCACCCCGTGGTGCCCGCCCAGGGATCGGTCGGTGCGTCGGGCGATCTCGCGCCGCTCGCCCACCTCGCGCTGCCGCTGATCGGTCGGGGCGATGTCGAGCTCAATGGCCAGACCGTCCCCGCGCTCATCGCCCTGGAGGAGACGGGCCTCGAGCCGATCGTCCTTGGGGCGAAGGAGGGGCTGGCGCTCCTCAACGGGACCCAGTTGATGACCGCTCTCGGGGCGCTCCTCGCCGTTGACGCGGAGCGGCTGCTCCGATCCGCCAGCGTCACCGCCGCGATGAGCGTCGAGGCGCTGCTCGGGACCGACGTCGCGTTCGCGGAGGCGTACCAGGCGACGCGGCCGCATCCGGGACAGGGCCAGGTCGCGGCCGAGCTGCGCTGGCTGCTGCGCGGCAGCGTGCTGCAGCACTATCACCACGGCTCGAGCCACAAGGTCCAGGACCCGTACTCGCTCCGGTGCATGCCGCAGGTCCACGGCGCGGTTCGCGATGCGCTCGACCACCATGGCCGCGTCCTCGCCATCGAGATGAATGCGGCCACCGACAACCCGCTCGTCTTCGCCGGCGGCGGCGGAGTGGACGAGGGCGCGATCGCGACCGGCGGGGGCCGCGTGATCTCCGGGGGCAACTTCCATGGCGAGCCGATGGCGCTGGCGCTCGACTTCGCGAAGCTCGCCATCGCCGAGCTCGGGTCGATCAGCGAGCGCCGGACCGCCCTCCTCCTCGACAACCGGTTCAGCGGCGGCCTGCCAGCGTTCCTCGGGACCGACTCCGGCCTCGAGAGCGGGCTGATGGTCCTGCAGTACACCGCGGCGGCGCTCGTCTCCGAGGACAAGGTGCTGGCCCATCCGGCGAGCGCCGACTCGATCCCGACCAGCGCGAACCAGGAGGACCACGTCTCGATGGGCACGATCGCCGGTCGTCAGGCGCGGGCGGTTCTCGACAACGTCACCCACGTGCTGGCGATCGAGCTCGTGTGCGCCGCCCGGGCGCTCGATCTCCGGACCTCGATGACCGGCGGCAACCGAGCGCCGGGCCGCGGCGTCGCGATCGCCCACGAGATGGTCCGCTCCGTCGTGCCGGCGTGGACTGCCGATCGGGAATCGGGGCCGGACATCGCCGCCGCGGTGCGTCTCGTCCGGAGCGCGACCTTCGCCGATCTCGCGGTGCCGGCCTGAGGGATCCACATGGGCTATCGGATCGTCGACGTGACGGACCAGGCGGGCTTCGACCGGATCCCGGCGTGCGCCGATCCGGCCTTCGATCACCGATCGTGCGACTACTGGGAGGACGATCAGCGCGGCTCGAAGACCGCGCGTCGCTCCTGGCTCACAGGTCCGGCTCCGGCCCCGGCTCCCCGCGCTGCGGTCGACAACCCGTTCGCGCCGACCCGTAGCCCGAACTTCAACCCGTTCGACCCGCGTGCCGGTGCCGCGGTGAGTGCCGGTACCGAAGGGAGCATCCGCGCCCAGGGGCGGACCGCCAATCCGTTCGGCGACGATGACGATGGCGAGCCGATCGACAACCCGTTCGTCCCGCGGCGCGAGGCGCGCCCGACCGTCCCGGCCGATGCCCCGCACAAGCTCCAGCTGCTCGGTCGCGGCCTCGGTGTGTTCGGCTCGTACGCGAAGCTCCTCGAGGTCGACGGCCACCCCGTCGCGTACTGCCAATTCGGGCCGCTGTCGGCGTACCGGCGGGCCCAGCGGGTCCGCGACCTGTACCCGCAGCTGCCGAGATCGCCGTTGCCGGCCGTCGTGACGTGCATCGCCACGACGGCCGCGGCCCGCAGCGCGGGCCACGCCCGGCGGTTGGTGCTCGCGGTGGTCGACGACCTGACGAGCCGCGGCTTCTCGGCCGTGGAGGCTTACCCTGAGCCCGGCGCGCGACCTGACGCGACGAGCGCCGCGACACCCGGCTTCTGGGTCGAGTGCGGCTTCCGCGTCGCGGTCGCGGACGACCGCTTCCCGGTCGTCCGCCGCGAGCTGTGACTTCGGAGTCAGTGACCTCGGAGCTGTGACCTCGATGCGACTCCTCGGCGCCGCCCTGCTCCTCGTCCTCGTCGCCGGCTGCTCGACCTCGACCGGGCTGCCATCCGCCGCCCCGCAGGACACGAGCGGCGGCGTCGGGACCCTCGGACCGCCCGATACCGGCAATACCGGCGATACCAGCCAGCCCAGCCAGATCACCATCGACCCGGCGCTCCTCGCCGTGCTGCCCCGGACCGCCGACGGGGTCCAGATCATCGAATCGCCCGAGGGTGACTCCGATGCCCTCGCCGATGACGTCCTGCCGATGATCGCATCCGCCGCCGTCGGCTTCGAGGCCGCCGACCCGACGACCACCGACATCGCCTCGGGCTTCGTCGTGAAGCTGCTGCCCGGCAAGTTCTCCGACAACGAGTTCAGCAGCTGGCGATCGTCCTACGAGGCGGGCGTATGCGGCGACGAGACCCAGGTCTCGGGTGAGGCCTCGGCCAGCGTCGGCGGCAACACCGTCTACATCGGGACGTGCCAGAACGGCCTCCGGACGTACCAGCTGTGGCTGAAGGACAAGGGCATCCTCATTGCCCTGTCGTCGTACGGCGACCGCCATCTCGGGCTCGTGATCGTGGGGAACCTCCGGAAGTGACGGCCGTGAGCGCAGCCGGCCCCCGTCTGACGGGGGTCGCGCGGCGGTGACCGCGTTGCCCGGCGCCCGCCCGGTCCGGGCGCCTCGCGGGACCCACCTCTCGTGCCGGGGCTGGCCGCAGGAGGCCGTCCTCCGGATGCTGATGAACAATCTCGACCCGGAGGTCGCCGAGGACCCCGACGCGCTGGTCGTCTATGGCGGCACCGGCCGGGCGGCCCGGAGCTGGGCGGCGTTCGACGCGATCGTCCGCGAGCTCCGCCGGCTCGGCGACGACGAGACGCTCCTGATCCAGAGCGGCAAGCCGGTCGGCGTCCTCCGGACCAACGAGTGGTCGCCGCGGGTGCTGATCGCCAACTCGAACCTCGTCGGCAGGTGGGCGACCTGGGACCACTTCCGGGAGCTCGAGCGGGCCGGCCTGATGATGTACGGCCAGATGACGGCCGGGTCCTGGATCTACATCGGGACCCAGGGGATCCTGCAGGGCACCTACGAGACGTTCGCCGAGCTGGCCCGCCAGCACTTCGGCGGGACCCTGAAGGGCCGCGTCGTGCTGACCGCCGGCCTCGGCGGCATGGGCGGCGCCCAGCCCCTCGCGGTCACGATGAACGAGGGCGTCTGCCTGGCGATCGAGGTCGATCCGGCGAGGGCGAAGCGCCGCCACGACATCGGCTACGTCGACGACCTGACCGACGATCCGGCCGAGGCCCTCGGTCGGGCCAGGGCCGCGGCTGCAGCCGGGGAGGCCCGCTCGATCGCGCTCGTCGGCAACGCCGCTGAGATCGAGCCGGCCTGGGCGAAGGCCGGCGAGCGGTTCGACGTCGTCACCGACCAGACGTCGGCCCACGACGCGCTCCAGGGCTATGTGCCGTGGGAGATCTCGCTCTCGGACGCGCTGGCGCTGCGGGCCTCGGAGCCCGGTCGATACGTCCGGATGTCGATGCTGTCGATGGCCGAGCACGTCAAGGCGATCCTGGCCTTCCAGGCCTCCGGAGCCGTCGCCTTCGACTACGGCAACAACCTCCGGGCCCAGGCCAGGGAGGCCGGCGTCGCGAACGCCTTCGACTATCCCGGCTTCGTGCCGGCGTTCATCCGGCCCCAGTTCGAGGAGGGCCGCGGGCCGTTCCGATGGGTCGCGCTGTCCGGCGATCCGGCCGACATCCTTCGCACGGATCGGGCGATCCTCGAGCTGTTTCCCGACAACGCCGGCCTTCGCCGCTGGCTTACGCTGGCCGAGGAGCAGGTGCCGTTCCAGGGCCTGCCGGCCCGGATCTGCTGGCTCGGCTATGGGGAGCGGGCGAAGGCCGGCCTCGCCTTCAACGAGCTGGTCCGCACGGGCGAGGTCAGCGCCCCGATCGTCATCGGCCGGGACCACCTCGATTCGGGCTCGGTGGCGTCACCGAACCGCGAGACCGAGGCGATGCGCGACGGGACCGACGCGGTCGCCGATTGGCCGCTGCTGAACGCGCTCGTGAACACGGCCGCGGGCGCGACCTGGGTCTCGATCCATCACGGCGGCGGCGTCGGGATCGGGTACTCGCAGCACGCCGGGATGGTCGTCGTCGCTGACGGCACGGACCTCGCCGCGGAGAAGCTCGAGCGGGTCCTCACCACCGACCCGGCGATGGGCGTCCTGCGCCACGCGGATGCCGGCTATCCCCACGCGATCGAGGTCGCGAAGGAGCGGGGCGTCCGGATCCCGATGCTCGAGGGCTAGGCGGTCGCCGGGCTCGGTCCGGGCTCGTCGACGACCTGGGCCGGCATCACCCGAACGTGGCGGATCGGCGACAGGAACGGCCAGATCGCGGGCGTGAAGCTGAGGATCGCGCTCACCCAGATCGTGGCGTGGAGGCCGATCGTCGACCCCAGCACCCCGCCGATGACGTTGCCGATCGGGATCGTGCCCCAGATGAAGAAGCGGACCGTGGCGTTCATCCGGCCCTGCATCCGGGGTGGGCAGATCGCCTGCCGGTAGGAGACCTGGTTGATGTTGTAGATCATCTGCGACAGCCCGCCGAGCATCCCCGCCGCGACGAGGAACGGGATCGGGTTGCCGGCCGGGGCGATCGCGACGAGCAGCGGGAAGAAGCTCCCGAGGAACAGCGAGCCGACGATCGTCGGCCCGAGCCCGAACCAGCCGGCGACCCGATTGGCCATCGCCGCCCCGACGAGCGTGCCGATGTTCCCGAGGGCGAACACGAGCCCGATCTGCTCGGGTCGCAGGTTCAGCCCCTGGACCATGTACAGGAGGACGATCGCACCGCCGATGTTCCCGAACAGGTTCGACGTCGACGTTCCCGCGGCGATTCCCCGCAGGGCCCGATTGCCGAGGACGAAGCCGATGCCCTCGCGCACCTGGGCGAGGAACGATGGTCGCCGGCCCGATCCGTCGGCGGGCTCCTCGACGGGTGGCTCCGGGCGGCGGATAAAGAACACGAGGATCGCCGACGCCACGAACGACGCGGAGTCGAGCAGGATCGCGAATGGCGCGGTCACGATTCCGACCAGGAAGCCGGCGATACCGGGTCCGGCGATCTGGGCGGCGGACTGGCTGATCTGGAGCTTCGAGTTGGCATCGATCAGCTGGTCGCGGTCCACGATCGACGGCAGGTAGCTCTGGTTGGCGACGTCGAAGAAGACGGTCAGGGTCCCGGTGACGAAGCCGACGAGGTAGAGCTGCCAGATCGTCAGGTAGGCTGCATTGAGGGCGTAGACGGCCGGGATCGTGGCGAGGGCGATCGCCCGTCCAAGGTCGCCCGAGATGAGGATCGGCCGCCGCCTCAGCCGATCGACCCAGGCACCGGCCGGCAGCGCGAACAGGATGAATGGCAGGAACTCGATCGTGCCCAGCAGCGCGAACGAGAACGGATCGACCTTGAGGATCAGGGCCGCGACGAGGGGGATGGCGAGGGCGCTGACCTGCGAGCCGAAGACGCTGATCGTCTGGGCCGACCAGAGCTTCAGGAAGTCGCGATGGCGAATGAGGCTCCGGCGCCGGGCCGCCTCGGGGCTGGCGGTCGTCACAGGCGGACGAGTCTAGCCCGCGACCCCCGGGCGCGCGTGACACGATGGCCCCATGCTCGTCGAGTCGGTCCCGAACTATTCGGAGGGCCGCCGGCTCGGGGTCGTGGACCGGCTCGCCGAGGCGGTCCGGGCGACGCCTGCCGCGTACCTGCTGGACCGGACGAGCGATGCCTCGCACAACCGCTCCGTGCTGACGATCGCCGGCGAGGCCTGGGCCGTCGAGCAGGCCCTCGAATCGACGATCGCGATCGCGATCGAGGCCATCGACATGGAGGTCCACACCGGCGAGCACCCCCGGATCGGGGCCGTCGACGTCATCCCGTTCGTGCCGCTCGGCACGACGACGCTCGACGACTGCATCGGCCTCGCCCGGGCCTTCGGCCAGCGGATCGCGAACCGATTCGAGCTGCCGGTCTACCTGTACGCGCGGGCGGCGTTCCACCCCGATCGGGTCCGGCTGGCCGACGTGCGACGGGGCGGCTACGAGGGCCTCCGGGAGACGATCCACGAGCCCGGCCGGGAGCCGGACTTCGGACCCGCGCGGGTCCATCCGCGGGCCGGGGCGGTCGCCGTCGGCGCCCGGCCGTTCCTCATCGCCTGGAACATCAACCTCGAATCGACGGATCTCGACCTTGCCAAACGAATCGCCCGGACCGTCCGCGAGTCGGGCGGCGGGCTGCCCGCCGTCCAGGCGAACGGCTTCATGATCGAGGAGCTCGAGTGCGCCCAGGTCTCGATGAACCTGCTGGACTTCGAGACGACCTCGATGTGGCGGGTCTGGGACGAGGTCGGCGCGCTGGCCCGGGAGTCCGGGATCGAGCTGCGCGAATCGGAGCTGATCGGGCTCGCGCCCCTCGCGGCGTTCGATGACGTCGCGCGCCACGCCGGCGTCGGTGGCGACCTGCCCGTGGAGCGGCGGTTCGCGGCCGCCGCGAGCTACCTCCGCCTGCGCGACGCGAGGCCCGAGATGGCGCTCGAGCTCCGGCTGGCCGCGGAGATGGGCTCGACCGGTGCGACGAGGAGCGCGCCCGGCTCGACCCGACCCAGGTGAGCCTCCGCCTGATCCAGGGCGGCCGGGGGCCCGATCGCGCCGGCAACCTCCCGGGCCTGCTCGTCGACGGAGCCGCGGAGATCGTGACGATGGCCGGCGGGATCCGGATGGGCACCGCCCAGGCCGATCCGTCGGTGCTCGCGGCGCCACCCGGGGCGCCGGCCGGCAGCCGGCCCGTCGTCGCCTGCTGGGAGGGCCAGATCCTCGCCGCGGGACCGCGCAGCGAGCTGCTCGCGGCCCTCGACGGCAGCGGCTACCCGCTGGAGCGCTTCGAGACCCTGGATGCGGCCGGCGGGACCGTGACCCCGGGGCTCGTCGACGCCCACACCCACCTGCTGTTCGGGGGCACCCGCGAGGCCGAGCTCGAGCTCCGCCAGCGCGGCGCGGCCTATCTCGACATCCTCGCGGCCGGTGGCGGGATCCTGTCGACGGTCGCGGCGACGCGTGCCGCCTCCGCCGCGGCCCTGATGGAGCACGGCCGGCGCTGGCTGGCCGAGATGCTCGGCCACGGGACGACGACGGTCGAGGCGAAATCGGGTTACGGCTTGGACCTGCCGACCGAGCTACGGCTCCTCGCGGTCGCCCACGACCTCGGTCGGGAGGGCCCGATCGAGGTCCTGACGACGTGGCTTGGTGCGCACGCGGTGCCGCCCGAGTTCCGGTCGCGACCCGACGGGACGGAGGCGTTCGTCCGGTACCTGATCGAGGAACAGCTACCGGGCGTCGCGGCCCAGGGCCGGGCCCGGTTCGCCGACGTCTTCTGCGAGAGCGGGGTGTTCAGCGTCGACCAGTCGCGCCGAATCCTCGGGGCCGCCGCGCCGCTCGGGCTGGCATCACGGCTCCATGCCGACGAGATCGCGCCGAGCGGCGGCGCCGAGCTGGCGGCGGAGATCGGCGCGCTGTCCGCGGATCACCTCGCGACCCCGTCGGCTGCCGGGATCGATGCCCTGGCAGCCGCGGCGGCCGCCGGCCGTCCGGTCGTGGCGACGCTGCTGCCGGCGACGACCTGGTTCCTCATGCACGACGACTACGCGCCGGCCCGCACGCTCATCGATCGGGGCGTGCCCGTCGCGCTGGCGACGGACTTCAATCCCGGCACCTCGCCGACGCCGTCCCTGCCGCTCGTGATGACCGTCGCCTGCCTCGAGCTCAAGCTCACGCCGTCCGAGGCGCTCGCCGGCGTCACGGTCAACGCGGCCCACGCCCTCGGCCTCGGCGACGAGATCGGATCGATCGAGCCGGGTCGCCAGGCCGACCTTGCCATCTGGAACGTGCCGACCCACCGGCAGATCCCGTACTGGCCGGGCGCCGATCTCGTCCGGGCGGTGGTGAAGCGGGGTCGGGTCGTCCTCGACCGATCGGAGATCTAGGCCCCGACGGCCGGGTTGCCCACCCGGACGGCCGGCTCGACCCGGGCCTCGCCTCGGCTCGCTAGGCCTTGCCGCGACTCTCCAACACCACTGTCGTCGTCTCCTGCGGGAGGGTCGAGATCGAGACCGAGAGTTTCGGCTGCGGGGTCGGCTCGCCGCCCATCTCGTGGAAGAACCGGGCGAGGGCCTCCGTGCAGTCCGATTCCTCCACGCAGACCGGCATCGCCACCACGAGCTTCGGGTCGAGCTGGGCCACGAGCTCGGCGGCCTTCGTCGCGGTGAGCGCTCCACCGACCGGGACGCAGGCGATGTCGACCGAGCCGATGTCGCCGAGCTTCTCCTCGGTGAGCAGGTGGCCCACGTCGCCGAGGTGGATCGTGTGGATCCCGTCGAGCTCGACGACGAACGCGGTCCCGCGGCCGCGCCGCGCGCCCTTCTCGTCGTCGCGGTCGACGCGGACGCCGGTCAGGAGCACGTCCCGGACCTCGTACTCGCCCGGCCCGTCGAGGACGAACGCGTTCTCGAGGCTCGACGGGATCAGCGTCTGGCCATCCCGCGAGCGCCGACCCCTGGCCTTTTTCGGCGGGTCATCGTCCGGGTGGCTGTACGTCGCGATGTCGCCGGTGATCCCGCGTCCGGTCGGCCCGACGACCGACTGATACGCGTCGGCGACGACGACCGCATCCCGCCCGCGCAGACGCACGCACGTGCGCCCATACCAGGTGATCTCCATCCCCTCGATTCTGACAGATCGAGCCTGCCCGCCAGCCAGCGGGTACCGGCGGCGCAGGCGCCCGATCGGCCCGACCATCAGCGAAGCGCCGGGAGGCCGGGAAGGTCCCGAGTGGTCGGCCGTCCGGGGTCGGAGGCAAAAAGAGACCGGAGGCGCCTGCCCAATCGGCGCCCCCGGTCGGAGGGAGGGAGGATGGAACCTCGAGGGTTCGGTCCGAGGAGAACGCTAGTCCGGTGCGGTTCAGAGCCAAGCGGTCATCCGATTAAGAAACGGATACGCGCTCCGGGCCCCGACAGTCGGCCCGTTCGACCCCCTGTAGGATCGCGCTCCGATGCGCTTCGCCGGGCCCCAGCCACCACGTCTCCGATCGCTCCTCGCCGCCGCGACGCTCCTCCTGTCCGCCTGCAGTTCGATCGGTCCGAGCCCGACCCCGGCGCCGACCCCGACTCCAGCCATCGCCCCACCGCCGACCGCCGGGCCATCGCCGACGCCCGAGGATCCGCAGGCCGTCTACGCCCGGATCGCGAGCCAGGTCGAGGCGATCCGGGGCCTCATGCCGAAGTCCGACATCACGCCCGTGCTCCTCGACCAGGCCCAGCTGACGGCGAACCTGACCGCCGACTTCGACAAGTCGAACCCGCCGCAGCTCGTCGAGGACAGCCAGCGCGAGCTCATCGCCCTCGGGCTGATTCCCGCGGGCTCGAGCCTGCGCACGCTGGTCCTCGCCCTGCAGGCCGGCCAGGTCGCCGGCTATTACTCGAGGCACGACAAGCAGCTCTTCGTGGTCAGCAAGACCGGCGGCGTCGGGCCGGTCCAGCAGGTGACGTACTCCCACGAGTTCACGCACGAGCTGCAGGACCAGAACTTCGGCCTCTCGAAGCTCGATCTCCAGGCCACCGACCAGGGCGATCGGTCGCTGGCCCGGCTGTCCCTCGTCGAAGGTGACGCCGTCGCGACCCAGTCGACCTGGATGTCGACGAACCTCGATCAGCAACAGCTCACCCAGGTGCTCGCGGCCTCGCTCGACCCGGTCGCGCTCCAGGCGCTCCAGAGTGCGCCGGTCATCCTCCAGCAGACCTCGCTGTTCCCGTACACGTCGGGCCTGGCGTTCGTGCAGACCCTCCTCGCCCAGGGCGGGGAGGCCGCGGTCAACGCCGCGTTCGGCGATCCGCCGGCGTCGACCGAGCAGATCCTCCACCCGGCGAAGTACCTCGCCCACGAGATGCCGGTGACCGTCTCGGTGCCGGGCAACGTTGCGCAGCACCTCGGGACGGGCTGGACCGAGGAATCGCGCGACACGCTCGGCGAGTTCCAGCTCCGCGTCTGGCTGGCTCAAGGGGGCGTGCCGGCCGCCCAGGCAACGACGGCCGCGGCGGGCTGGGGCGGCGATCGCCTGGTCGAGCTGTTCGGGCCGTCCGGCGCCACCGAGCTGGCGATCGTCACGGCGTGGGACACGCCGGCCGATGCCGATGAGTTCGCCGCGGCGGTGACGACCGCGCTCGCTGGCTATGCGCAGAGCGGCGGCATCCCATCCGCACGAAGCGCCCACACCGCCGGCTCGAGCACGGCCTCCATCGTCATCGGGCCCGAGGTCGACCAGATCCTGGGCCTCCTGCCGAGCTGAACGGCTCCCGCGGGCGATCGGCCGCGGGCGCCCTCGCCTACATCGACTCGGGCGCCGAGATCCCGAGCAGGTCGAGCGCGTTCGCGAGCGTGATCCGGGCGGCGGACACGAGCGCCAGCCGCCTGGCCGAACGCTCCGCCTCGGCCGGGTCGACGACCCGGGCGTCGCGGTAGAAGGCGTGGAACTCCGTCGCGAGCTCGATCGCGTACGTGGTGATGCTCTGGGTCTCCTGGGCCGTCGCCGCGTCCTCCACGACCTCGGGGTAGCGCGCCACCACCCGGGCCAACCGGCCCTCGGGCGCGCCGTCGAGCGCGCCCGGGAGATCGGGAGCCGGTGTCAGCCCGGCCTCGGCACCCTTCCGCAGGATCGAGGCGATCCGGGCATGGGCGTACTGGACGTAGTAGACGGGGTTCTCGCTCGACTGCTTCTTCGCCAGCTCGAGGTCGATGTCCATGTTCACGTTCGCGCCGCGGCTCGCGAAGAACCAGCGGGCCGCGTCCACGCCGAGCTCCTCGAGGAGCTCGTCGAGGGTGATGAAGGTGCCGGCCCGTTTCGACATCGAGACTTCCTGCCCGTCACGGACGAACCGGACCCAGCCGGTAAGGATCATCTCGACGGCCGCCTTGTCGAAGCCCATCGCCTCGGCCGCGTTGCGGACCCGGGCGACGGTCCCGTGGTGGTCGGCACCCCAGACGAACAGCAGGTGGTCGAAGCCGCGGCTGAACTTCTCGACCAGGTAGCCGATGTCGGCCGCGAAATACGTCGGCTCGCCGTTCGAGCGGTAGACGACCCGGTCCTTGTCATCGCCGAACGTGGTCGACCGGAACCACGTGGCGCCGTCCTGCTCGTAGATGTGGCCGGCCGAGCGGAGCCGCTCGACGGCCTGGGCGACCCAGCGCTCCGAGTGCAGCTTCGCCTCGGTCGTCCAGACGTCGAAGTGGACTCCGAGGCGCTCGAGCGAGGCCTCGATGCCCTCCCGGATGCGAGCCGTGGCCCAGGCCCCGACCGCCCGCGCCGGCTCGGGACCCACGGCGACGCTCGCCGGGAGTGCCGCCGCCAGCTCGGCCACGTAGTCGCCGTGATAGCCGTCCTCGGGGATCGCCGTGCCGGCCCTGACGGCCAGGACCGACGCCCCGAGGTTCGTGACCTGGGCGCCCGAATCGTTGAAGTAGTACTCCCGCGTGACCCGCTGGCCGCCGGCCGCGAGGACCCGGGCGAGGAGGTCGCCGACGAACGCGCCGCGGGCGTTGCCGACGGTCAGCGGCCCCGTCGGGTTGGCCGAGACGAACTCGACGTTGACCCGGCGTCCGCCGCCGGCCGGCAGCCGGCCCCAGCCGGCCGGATCGGCCAGCGCGCCGCCGACCACGTGCTCGAGGGCGGCATCGGTGACCCGGATGTTCACGAAGCCCGGGCCCGCCACCGACGCCCCCGCGATCGGGGTGTCCGGGTGGCGCTCGCGATCGGCGTTGAGGGCGCCCGCCAGGACCGACGCGATCGCCGGCGGCGGCATCTTCAGGGGCCTGGCAAGGCGCAGCGCCAGGTTCGTGGCGAAGTCGCCGTGCTCGCGGTTGGACGGCCGGTCGACGGCGATCTCGCCCCCGCCCGCGCCCTCGTCGCGCGGCAGCGCGCCGGATCCGACGCCGCGGTCCCACGCCCGGGCGATCGCGGCCCGGACCTGGTCGCGGAGCGGAGCGGGCGGCAGCGGTGGAGGCGGCAGCTGCCCTGGATCGGTCATCGGTGGGCCGATGGTACCCGCCGAGTCTGGCGATTCCGGTCGGCGTGACGCCCGAGCGCTGCCGTCACGCACCTGGTACGCAAGCCTCCGAGCCCCGCGCGGCCGACCAATTCGGAGCCCGAATGCACCGCTCGCAGGTCTGGTTCAGGGAGCTCCGGTGCAGTACAGTCCGGATTGGAGCAGACCGGGAAGTACGGGGCGGTGGGTGGACCATCAGCCTCGCGACACCGGGCTGTCAGATGCGTACGGTCCTAGGACTCTCGCGCGCGAATCGGCGCGTGCCCGGGAGCGCACTCATCGCCGGGCTCATGTCGGGCCCGGACGTCGACCAAGGGGGCGAGGGAACAAGGGATGCGGAAAGGACGATGGCTCGGAGTCCTGGCGGGCGCCGGGCTGCTCACACTTGCGGCGGTTGGAACGGTCCAAGCGACCGCACCGACCTATACGCTGACGGTCACGAAGGCCGCCGACCCGGCAACGCTGCCGTTCGGTGGCGGGACGACGACCTACACGATCACGGTGGACAACACCGGTACCGGCGACTTCCATGTCGTCAACGTCACGGACGCCAACTGCGACACTTCGACGCTGGCGTGGCAGTCCGGGACAGGGTCCAGCACGGCCGGACCCAGCGGCACCGGCTCCGCCGCGTTCCTCCACGGCGGTGACTCGTGGACCTTCACGTGCACGCGCGCGTTGACCGACCCGGGCACGTACGACAACACCGCCACGGCGGACGGCTGCACTGACGGCAGCGTCGATGAATGCAACAACAGCAGCCACGCCGCCGAGGCGACGTCGAACGACGCCCAGGTCGTGGTTCTTGCGGCGACGCCAGCTCCGACGGGCGGTGGTGGCGGCAACACGAACGCCCCGACCGAGCCACCGACCGACGCGGTCCCCACCGGCACGTCAAGCCCGGCCGACGGCGCCTGGCTGCTCATCGCGGCGCTCGGCGCCCTGCTCGGCAGCCTGGTCATCCTGCGGCCGTCGAAGACGGGTCGCCATCGCTAGCCCCAACGTCATGTGACTCGCTGGGCGGGTTTCGACGGAGCGCACCGAATCTTTGATTGGATCGGTGCGCTCTTGTCGATTAAGTGACATTTTTGGTGCTTGCGGAAGTACTAGACTCGCGCATGACCTTCATGCACACTACGGGCCCATTCGATCGGTAGCGGTCGTTTGGTAACCCACCGGCACCCGGTCGCTTCGGGGTCGCGGGGGGCTCGTCACAGGTCGGTCCTGCAAGTCGGGATAGCGGAGGGAAATCGCAAGACACATGAACAAGCGAAGCAAGCTCGCGGCCCTGTTCGGCGCCGCCGTCATGAGCCTGGCGGTCGCCGGCGTCGCCCTCGCGACGACGTACGACTGGCAGGGCAACGGCTGGCCGAACGACAAGTGCAGCACGGACGAGAGTTCGCTCCCCGCCACGATGTACTGGATCTGGACGGGCGACAGCCCGACCAGCCTGACGATCAACGGCGAGGTCCAGAGCGGCTCGTGGGTCAAGAACGGCGGCGGGTCGTCGTCGTATCACTTCGTCGCGACCGTCGACGGCACGGATTACCCGCCCGTCAGCGCGTCGATCGACTACACCGGCGACGCCGGCACGCTGACCCTCTCGCACTGCGATGGCAGCGCGTCCAGCCCGAGCCCAACGGCGCCTGAGTCGACGGGCACCCCGCAGCCGTCGTTCAGCGGTGGCGGCGGTGGCGATACCAACCAGCCGACCCAGCCGTCGACGGACGCGATCGGGTCGACCGGGTCCAGCGGCCCAGCTGGCTCGGCCTGGCTGCTCGTGGTTGCGCTCGGCGTGCTCCTCGCGAGCATCGTCGTCCTGACCCCGGCGCGGTCGAAGACCCGGCGCTAGTCGGGAGTCCCGACAGGGACCGACCTTCGGAACCCCAGAGAGGGCCCGGGCGACCGGGCCCTCTCTCTATTTCTGGTCCGCCCTCGCGCCGGCCTCCATGCCGTCGGTCGCCAACCTCCAAGCCCGGGGCCCGTGAAGCGACCGGCCCGCGGCGTGCCAGCCGCTCCTGTGGGAATTCGCAGCTAGCTCGCCCGCGCGACCGGCGCGTCGTACGTGAGCGGTGCTGGCCGCCCGCACGTGCGACATGACCGCCCTGCGATCCACATGACCCGATCGCCGCACTCGCAGGGCCAGACGCCCCTCTGGTGGAACTCCTCGAACGCGTCCCAGTCAGCGTTCGTGAGATCGAGCTCCGTCAGGCCGTAGACGAGGGCGTCGAGACGGTCGTCCGGCCCGGTTCCGCCGTCGGGCAGCGCCGCGCACATCTGGTCTTCAAGCTCAGGAAAGCCACCGACATGGTGGACCCGGCGCTGCTCGTACAGGGCGGCGATCGGCTCGGCCCGGATCCGCTTGCCGTGCGAGGCGGTGACAGCCGCGTATGGGACCGTTGGATCGATGGTTCGCAGGGTTGCCGCGACGAGGTCGCCGCCCTGGTTGACCTCGGCGATGATCCGATCGGCCCCGAAGTCGCGGTAGGCCTCGACCGCCCGTCGCGCCCAGCCGTCAGGCGTGTACCGGCCTGACAGATCGGCGAGGACGTAGCCCTGCCCGTCGGCACCCTTGGCCACGACGACGATCCCGGTCTCGTCGGCGTTCTCGCCGCTGGTCATCGCCGGATCCACCGCGACGATCGTCCGGCCGCGCTCGGCCAGCTCCCGGACTCGGCTGCGGTCGATGAGGTCGCGCTGCCAGAGGCCCCCTTCGAGGTCGTCGAGAAGGTCCCCTTCGAGCTCCTGTCGGCCGAGCCGAGTGCCCCCGTACCGCGAGAGCCAATAGCGGATGGCGGCGGTGGTCAGGTTCGCTGCGTTGTCGAACGTCCGGCCGCGGGTCGTGATCGTGCTCGGGTCATCGAGGATCCGCCGGATCAGGGCGACGGGCCGCGGCGTCGTCGTGACGATCTGGCGGGCGAGGCCGACCCGGAGGGCGAACTGGAGCTGGTCATAGGCGTCGGGATAGGCCCACGCCGCGAGCTCCTCGCACCAGGCGGTGTCGCACTCGACGCCGCGCAGGCTGTCAGGCCGCTCGGCGCTGAAGCCGATGGCCTCCGCGCCGTTCGGCCAGCGCAGCAGAAGGCGGGACTCAACGTACAGGGCGTCGGGGCCAGCGGCGGTCCGCAGCGCGGCCATCGCGACGTCGCGGAGATCCGACTCGGTCCTGGCCACCACCGCGATCCGGCGGGCCGAGCCGTCTCGGACCCAGGCGGCGATCGTCTCGGCGCCGGTCCGGGTCTTGCCCCAGCCGCGGCCGGTCAGGATCAGCCACGTCCGGAACGGGCCGGCGGGTGGCCGCTGCGAAGGGCGGGCGATCGCGGTCCAGGCATCGGCCGCCGCCAGTGACCGCGTGCGTCTGAGCTCGGCTTCCAGCGCGGCGAGGATGAGGCGCTTGTGTCGATCTTCGGGGGATGGTCCGCGCCGCCTCATCGCCCGCTCTCCCGGAGCCTCTTCTCGTAGAGAGACAGGATCTCGTCGGCGGGCATGTCGAACTCCGCCGCCAGTCGCTCGGCCTCGCGCCGGACGTCAACCTGGACCCCGAGCTTGTCGCCGAACTGCTCCGGGAAGTAGGCCTTCAGGTACGCCAGCAGGAGGGTGTCGCTGCCGTTCAACGCCCGCCGGTAGCCCTCGGCCTTGAGCTGCGCGGCGGCGATGGCCTCGGCCGCGGCCCACGCGGCCTGGAAGCCCGGGTCGCGCCTGGCGGTCAGGTACGGCGTCGTCCGATCGACCCCGACGGCTGCAGCGGCGGCCTGGACGTCGAGCGTCGTCGCGATCGCCTCGAGGAAGGCCGCTCGCCAGGCCTTGCGCCGGCGCCCCCGGATCGGCTGGCCGATGGTGGCGATCTGGCCCGGCTGGACCGGCACGACCTCGACCGCGGGCGAGTTCGTGGCTCGGATGGGGATCGGGAGGAGCGAACCGTCGGCGACGTCGCGGTCGGCCGGGGAGCCGGTCGCCGGGCCTTCGTCGGGCGGGTGGCTTGGCACCTCGCGCGTCGATGCGGGCGGGAGGAAAACGAAGGCCTCGTGGTCCTGGTTCGGCTGGATTAACGGTCCTCTCTACGACGCTCGGCGCGGCGTTCACCGCGGCTCTGGAGCGGTACGTCGCCCACCATGATCGTCATCGGCAAGACCGTGTCAACCGGCCTCCGGGCCGTCCCGGGAGCCAGTTCGGCCAGGGTCGATATCGTACAGACGTTCTATTTCCGGGAGCTCATCTCGGCCGTCGTTCGGAAGGATCGAATCGACCCGTTGCGTGTCGACAATGTCGACAATTGAACTCCGGTCAGCCCCAGCCGTCGGTCGAAGGAACCAGCGGATCGGGACGGGACGCGCGGCGGACCGGAGTGCCGGTCGGGTATTGGCGAGCAGTTGCCCGGCTCGGGCGTTCCGACTCGGCTAGCGGTTGCTGGTCGTGCTGCCCTGCGGGCCGTTCCCGCCGCTGCCGCCACCGCCGCTGCCGCCGTTGCCGCCGTTGCCGCTCGGCGTGGCTGCCGGCGCGGGCGGCGCCGTGGGAGCAGTTGGCGGCGTCGGGGGGGTGCCGCCGTTCCCGGCGTTGCCGCCAGTGCCGCCGTTCGCGTGGGCGATGCTCTGGGCGGCCTGGCGGCTGGCGTTGATCGCCTGGTGGATCGCGTTCTGGGCCCCGCTCGGCGCGTCGGCGGCGAGCTGCTGGAGCAGCAGGGTGTGGACGTCCAGCGCGGCATGGAGGTTGGCGAGCGCCGTCGGATCGCCGTTGGCGTCGGCGAGAGCCTGCTGGATCTCGGCTTCGTAGGCCGCGAGCGCCTCGGCCACCCCGAACGGGTCGTCGGCGCCGGCCGCGTGCTCCGCGTCCTCGACGCGCTGCTCGAGGTTGTCGACGCGAGCCGCCGCCCGAGCATCGATCTGGCTGGGCAGGAACGCGTTCTCGAGCCAGATCCGGGCGCCGTACAGCGGGCTGCCGGGTGTCGCTGCGAGGACGCCCATCGTCCCGCCGAACGTCATCGACAGGGCGAGGAAGGCCGCCGCGCCGCGCCGATGGGTCGGCACCTGCAGCCACGAGAAGACTCCGCGATGCCAGCTGCGGCGCCGTTCGGCTTCCTGGTCGACGAGGCGGCGAGCCTCGTACGCCTGGATCGCGGCGAGGTCGGCGGCGCGGGCCACGACGGCCCGGCGCATGCGGCGGGAGGCGTCCGGCGAGGGGTCGAGCCGGGCAGCCGCGTACGTCCGGAGCCGCCAATCCAGCTCCTCGTACCCGGTGCCGCCGTGCTCGAACGGTTCGTTCATCCCGTGCCTGTCTCGTCCTTTGCCTTGATCCCCAGCGCCCGTCGCAGCGATTCGATCGCCCGGAACTGCAGGCCGCGGATCGTGCCTTCGTTCCGATCCATGATCCGGGCCGTCTCCCGCGGCGTCAGCCCGGCGAAGAAGCGGAGGGTGATGACCTCGCGCTGGTCGGGGGTGAGCTGCTGGAGGGCTCCGGCGACGGCATCGAGGTCGGTCCGGAGGATCGTCAGGCCCTCGGGCCCTCGGTCCTCGCTCGGCCGGCTCGACACCTCCGTCAGATCGGCTTCTTCGTGATTCGTCCTGACGTGATCGATCGATGCGTTCCTGGCCAGCCGGAAGAGCCAGCCCCCGAACGGGATGCCCCGCGCCTCATATCGAGGCAGGGCCTCCAGGGCCTTGACGAAGACCAGCTGCGTCAGGTCCTCCGCGTCGTTCGGGCCGACGCGGCTGGCGACGAAGCGGAAGATCGCCCCATGGAACTCGTCGAAGATTCGACCGAACGCCTCGGGATCACCGCCCTGAGCGTCCGCCACGAGTCGATCGAGCGCGTCGCCGTCCATCGGGGAAACGATCCTCGGGCCGTTCCGTTACGCGGGGGTTTCGATCGGGATGAGCGTCCGCAACTCGCCGCGACGGAAGGCGAGGGCCTCGAAGCCGGCCTCCGCGATGATCCGGCGGGCAACGTCGAAGCGGTGGGCCAGGCGATCCGCCCGGTGGGCGTCCGAGCCGGCAACGACGCGGGATCCGCCCAGCTCGCGGAACCGGGCGACGGTCGTCGCCGACGGATACGTCTCGTGGCCCGGGTAGTACAGGCCGCTCGTGTTGACCTCGAGGGCGACCCCTGACTCGACGAGAGCCGTCAGCACGGGCTCGAGGAGGTCGGGCCGCGCGGCGAGGTCGGCCGCGGTCACGAACGGGTGGAGATATCTCTTCAGAACGTCGAGATGGCCGATCGTGTCGAAGACGCCCGCCCGTACCCCCGCCATGAGTTGGTTGTAATACGGGGCGACGATTTCGTCGAGGGGTCGACCGGCGACCCAGGACCCGACATTGGTCCGATACGGCGAGCCCGGCCAATCGTGGACCGAGCCGATCACGTAGTCATAGCGATGCCGGCCGAGATGATCCCGGAAGGCGTCCGCCCAGCTCGTGTTCCAGGTCATCTCGACCCCGAACCGGATCGTCACGCCGCGTGGCCCCCAGCGCTCGGCGGCCTCGCGGACGACGCGCTCGCGATCCGCATACGTCACGTAGCCCCAGGCCGGGTCGCGCCGGTCGAAGTCGACGTGGTCGGTGATCGCGATCTCGGGCAGGCCCTGCTCGATCGCCAGCGCAGCGTAGACATCGATCGGGACCCGCGAGTCGGGCGACTGGTCGGTGTGGACGTGGGCGTCGAGCGGGAGCGGCGCGGTCGGCCCGGTGGGCGCGGACGTCACCCCGAGATCAGGCCGAGCTCGTGGCCGACGCGATCGAAGGCCGACACGGCCCGGTCGAGGTGCTCGTCCGTCAGCGCCGCCGTAACGATCGTGCGGAGGCGGGCCTGGTCGAGGGCCACGGTCGGGTACACGACCGAGGTCGCGAAGATGCCCTCCTCGAACAGCCGGCCCGAGAGGCGGATCGCGGCCTCGGAGTCGCCGACGATGACCGGCGTGATCGGCGTCTCGGAGCGGCCCGTGTCGAACCCGAGGCGGGCCAGCTCGGCCTTGAACCGCTTCGTGCTGGCCCACAGCCGCTCCATGAGCCATGGCTCCTCCTCCATGACCCGGATCGCCTCGCGGCACGCGGCCGCGACCGCCGGCGGATGGGAGGTCGAGAACAGGAATGGGCGCGCCCGCTGGATCAGGAGGTCCCGCAGGTTCCGCGAGCCGGCGACGTAGCCGCCGAGCACCCCGACGGCCTTCGACAGGGTCCCGACCTGGATCGCGACACGGCCATGGAGCCCGAAGTGGTCGACCGTGCCGCGGCCGTTGTGGCCGAGGACGCCAGACGCGTGCGCGTCGTCGATGAAGACCGCCGCTCCGTAGGCCTCGGCCGCCTCGACGATGCCGGGCAGCGGCGCGATGTCGCCGTCCATCGAGAAGACGCCGTCGGTCACGACGAGGATCAGGCGGTAGGGTCCGGAGCCGTCGGGCCTGCCCCCCTCCGTCGCCTCGCGGAGGACCTCGCGCAGCGCGGCGACGTCCTTGTGCGGGAAGACCTTGCGGGGCGCCTTCGAGAGGCGCATCCCGTCGATGATCGAGGCGTGGTTCAGGGCGTCCGAGACGATGAGGTCGGCCTCGCCGGTGATCGTCGGGATCACCCCAGTGTTGGCGGTGAAGCCCGACTGGAAGGTGAGCACGGCCTCGGTTCCCTTGAACTCGGCCAGCTCCGACTCGAGGGCCTCATGGAGGACCATGTCGCCGGCGATCGTCCGGACAGCGCCCGATCCGACGCCGAACTCCTCGACCGCCTTCAGGGCCGCCTGGCGGAGCCGGGGATGGTGGGTCAGCCCGAGGTAGTCGTTCGAGGAGAGGCTGATCACCTCGCGGCCGTCGACCGTGGTCACGGGGCCCTGGGCCGCGCTCATGACCCGGAGCGGCCGATAGAGGTGCTTCGCCCGCAGGTCCTCGAGCTCGTCGGCGATGAAGGCGAGGGGGTCGTGGGACGTGGTCGCGGTCATGGCATCACCCCGGTGAATCGAGCCAGCTCATGATGACCTTGCCGGAGCCGCCCGACCGGGCGGCCGCGAAGGCCGCCTCGTGGTCTCGATACGAGAACCGGTGGGTGATCACCGGGCTGATGTCGAGGCCCGACTGGACGAGGACCGCCATCTTGTACCAGGTCTCGTACATCTCCCGGCCATAGATCCCGCGCAGGGTCAGCTGATTGAAGATGATCTCGTTGAGGTCGAGCGAGATCTCCGCCGTCGGCAGCCCCAGCAGGGCGATGTTGCCGCCGTGGGCCATGTTGTCGAGCGCAGTCCGGAGGGCGCTGGCGCTGCCGGAGCACTCGAGGACGACGTCGAAGCCCTCCACCATCCCGAGGTCGCGCTGGACGTCGGCGAGCGGCCGCTCCCGCGGGTCGACCGCGAGCGTGGCGCCCAGCTTCATGGCCAGCTCGCGCCGGAACGGGTTGAGCTCGGACGCGACGACCAGGCGGGCGCCGGCATGCCGGGCGACGGCGATCGCCATGAGGCCGATGGGCCCCGCGCCGGACACGAGGACGTCCTCGCCCAGGACCGGGAACGAGAGGGCCGTGTGGACGGCGTTGCCGAACGGGTCGAAGATCGCCGCGACGTCCTCGTCGATGCCCGGCCAGTGGTGCCAGATGTTCGTATGGGGCAGCACGACGTACTCCGCGAACGAGCCGTCGCGGCCCACCCCCAGGCCAACCGTGTAGGCACACAGGTGGCGCTGGCCGGCCATGCAGTGGCGGCAGCGGCCGCACGTCACATGGCCCTCGCCGCTGACGAGGTCGCCGGGGTGGAAGTCCGAGACGTTGCTGCCGACCTCGACGATGTGGCCGACAAACTCATGGCCCACGACCAGCGGCGGCTTGATGGTCTTCTCCGCCCAGCCGTCCCAGGCATCGATGTGCAGATCGGTCCCGCAGATTCCGGTCTTGTGGACCCGGATCAGGACGTCGTTGATGCCCGGGACGGGCTTCGGGACGCGCTCCAGGCGCAGGCCCGGTCCCGCCTCGGTCTTCACGAGCGCGAGCATCCCGGGCCTCGGCCTCCCGCTAGCTCGAGGTCGGCGCCGGGGAGCCGGCCGGAGCGGGTGTGTCGGTCGGGGCCGCCGTGTCGGTCGGGGCGGGCGTGTCCGTCGGGCTCGGCGACGCGGTCGGGCCGGCGCAGTAGAGCTGCTCGGGGTTCGTCTGCTCGTCGTTCTGGTTGAAGAACGCGAGGACCTGGGTCGGATCCCACTGCTGCAGCGGCAGGATCTGGTCCCAGAGCATGGCGACATACGGGAACTTCATGTCGTCGAAGCGGGCCACGACGGGGCTGATCACGCCCTTCGGGACGTGGCAGATGGGACTGTTCGGGAACGACGCGACGAAGGCCGCGAGGGCAGCCTGCTGGTTCGAATCGCAACTGTCGCCCTGGCTCGAATCGCAGCGGTAGAGGACCACCAGGCCGCCGTGCTCCATGTTGTGGATCCAGTTCTGGGGAACCGTGACCTCGTTGGGACCGTAGAGCCGCGGGATGATCGGCCCGGACACCCCGGGCACGTTGTAGTGATAGCCACTGGCGGGCGGGCAGAAGGTGTACTTGACATTGGTGCCGACGGCCACGTGCTGGCGGCCCATGTCGTCCTGGTAGTAGCCGATGTGGGGGGTCGCGCTCGGGGCGGTCGTCGGCGTCGGACCCGGCGTCCACTCCGTCAGGCAGGTGTAGCCCTTCTGGGTGAAGCTCACGTAGAGGATCGCGCCGGCGACGATCACGACGACGGCCAGGGCCGCGTAGATCAGGCGGTTGCGATTGCGCTGGGCGAACGTTCGGCGCGGCGGCGGGACGCGACGCGACCGGGGACCGGAGCGGCCCTTCGGGGGCGTCCGGCGCGGGGCCGTGATCAAGCAGAGACCTCGAGCAGTGCATGGGGGGACGGGCGTCGAGCCCGATCGGAGCGCCGGAAAGCGTACCGGTTCGGGCTAGACCTCGTCGAGCCATGCGGTCACCGCCGGCCGGGTGAGGCCCCGGAAGAGCAGGGCGGCGAGCGCCGCCATGAAGAGGGCTGGGACCACGAGACCGTACAGGAGGGCGATCGCGATCGGCGGGATGGCCAGGCTGGCCAGCCCGAGGGCGAGGGTCCGGGCGGCCGCCTTGCGCTGGAGGGCCAGGGTCAGGCTGAAGATCGTGTAGGCGAGGAGGGCCATGACGACGAGGCCGGGCAGGCTCACCGGCGTGTCGATCGCGAGGTCGATGACGTACGGCAGCGACAGACCGATCCCGGCCAGGATGAGAAAGCCGTAGACGAGGAAGAGGGCCACGCCCCAGGGCATGCCTCGGAAGCGAACGGTCATCCGGCGGCATTCTGGGGCCCCCGGCGCTTGACCGCGCCGGCGGCGCTCGCCTACGGTTCGCTAAACCGGTTTAGTCGCGGCCGGCGGAGGACCCGAGTGGAGCAGCGCCCGAGCCGGCCCCGGATCGCCGATGTGGCCCGCGAGGCGGGCGTCTCGAAGACGGCGGTGTCGTTCGCGTTCAACAGCCCGGAGCGGCTCGCGCCCGAGACCGCGACGCGGATCCGCGAGGTGGCCGACTCGCTGGGCTATCGGCCGCATCCGGTCGCCCGGATGCTGACCCAGCGCCAGACGATGACCCTGGGCGTGCTCACCCCGCAGGCCCTCGCGGTGATCTTCTCGAACCCGTTCTTCGCCGTGTTCAGCGAAGGCGTCGCCCAGGTCGCCGAGGCCCATGGCTACGGGTTGCAGTTCATCTCGCCGATGCATGGCTCGCTGGCCCTCGCGATCGGCCGGGCGACGGTCGACGGCGTCGTCGCGATCGGGCTGTCGGCGGACCATCCCGAGGTCGAGCAGGTCCGCCGGGCCGGGCTGCCGATGGTCCTCGTCGACAGCGACGACCTGCCGGAGCACGGCTCCGTCGTGGTCGACGACGAGGCCGGGGCCCGGGCGGCGGCCGAGCATCTCATTCGGCTGGGACATCGGCGGGTCCTCGTGGTGGCGGTGGAGCGGCCCGCTTCCGGGCCCGACGACAACACCGCCGGCGTGAGCGAGCTTCGCCTGCGCGGCTATCGATCGGCGTTCACGGCCGCCAGCCTCGACCGGACGGCCGTATCCGTCGTCGCCGGCCGGACCTCGATCGAGGGCGGCGCCGCGGCGTTCCAGCGGGCCTGGGCCAGCGGCATCCGGCCGACCGCTGTCCTGGCGATGAGCGACGCGATGGCCATCGGCGCGATGCGGGCGGCCCGCGAGCTCGGGCTGCGCGTCCCGGACGCGCTCAGCGTCGTCGGCTTCGACGACCTCGACCTCGCCGCCCATGTGGATCCGCCGCTCACCACGGTCCACCAGCCGATCCGCCAGAAGGGCAGTGAGGCCGTCCGCCTGCTGCTCGCCGAGCTGGACGCCACCGGCGCGCATCGGCCGGAGCACCGGCGCCTCGCGACCCGCCTGATCGTCCGCGGCTCGACCGGCCCGGCGCCGGCCGGAACCGAGCCGACCGCGACCAACCCGATCGCGACCGAGCCGCCCGCGGCGGAGGCGCGCGGGACCTGAGCGCGCTCCCTGGCCGCGTGCGAGGATCGGCCCAGCGCCAGCAGCGAGCCAGGAGGTAGCCGAGCCGCATGCCCGTCGACACCCCGGCGTGGGCCCGCGACGCCGTCTTCTATCAGATCTTCCCGGACCGCTTCGCAGCGAGCCCACGGGTGCCGAAGCCCGGCCCCCTCGAGCCATGGGACGCGTCGCCGACCAACCATGGCTTCAAGGGTGGCGACCTGCTCGGGATCGTCGAGCACCTCGACCATGTCGCCGCCTTGGGGTGCAACGCCCTGTACCTCAACCCCATCTTCCAGTCGGCCTCCAACCACCGCTACCACACGTACGACTACCTTGCGGTCGACACGCTGCTCGGCGGCGACGAGGCCCTGGGCGCGCTCCTCGACGCCGCCCACGCACGAGGGATCCGGGTCGTGCTCGACGGGGTGTTCAACCACACGGGTCGAGGCTTCTGGCCGTTTCACCACGTCCTCGAGAACGGCGGCGGCTCGCCCTATCGCGGATGGTTCCACTTCGACCAGGCAGCGCTCGACCGGGGGGTCCCGATCGACGCCTATCCGGAGGCGCGGGTCCGGGCCCAGCTCATCCCGGGCGACCATCCCGGCGACCACTCGACCGTGCCCGGCGGCACGGGCGATTCGACGACCCGCCTCGGCTACCAGGCGTGGTGGGACATGCCGGCGCTGCCCAAGCTGAACCTCGACGAGCCGGCCGTTCGCGAGCTCATCTGGAGCGTCGCCGAGCACTGGCTGCGCCGAGGGATCGACGGCTGGCGGCTCGACGTCCCGGGCGAGATCCAGGACCCGCCGTTCTGGGCCGAGTTCCGGCGCCGCTGCCGGGCGATGAACCCAGAGGCCTATCTCGTCGGCGAGATCTGGGACGTCGCGCCGGACTGGGTCTCGGGCGACCGGTTCGACGCCCTCATGAACTATCCCCTCGCCGAGGCCGTGCTCGGCTTCGTCGCCGGCGAGTCGCTCAACGAGGCCCTGCTCCGCGCACACCACGAGTACAGCCGGGTCGAGCGCCTGGACGGCCCCGCCTTCGGAGCCCGCCTGAAGACCCTGCTCGAGGCCTACGACCCGGCCGTCGTCGCCGTCCAGCTGAACCTCCTGGGCAGCCACGACACCCCGCGGGCGCTGTCGATCCTCGGTGGCGACCGGCGGGCCCTCGAGCTCGCCGTGCTACTGCAGGCGACGCTGCCCGGTGCTCCCTGCGTCTATTACGGCGACGAGATCGGGACGCTCGGCGGGATGGACCCGGACAATCGGCGGGGATTCCGATGGGACGAGGCGACGTGGGACCGCGAGCTCCGCGACTGGACGGCCCGGGCCTTCGCCCTGCGGCATGCCGAGCCGCTCCTCCGGGGAGCCGGCGGCACGGGCATCGTCTCAGGCGATGGACGGGCGATGGCCTTCGAGCGGGCCGACCCGTCGGGCCGCCTCGCGGTCGCGCTGAATCCGGGTCCGACGCCGGTCGCCATCGTCGTCGCTCGGCAGGCCGCCGCCGGCCGCCGGCCCGAGATCCTGCTCGGGCACGAGGACGCGACCGCGCGGCCGGTGGACGATGACGGCGACCTGGTCGCCGACCTGCCCGCCCGGTCCGGCCTCGTGGTCCGGGTGCCCTGACGGCCGTCCCTATACTCCGGCCGGTGTCGGACCTGCCGGTTGACCTCGCACCCCCGCTCGCGGCGCGCCTCGTCGCGGCGATGGACCGCGCCGGGAAGATCGGCCGCGGCCTCGAGGCCCTCGGACCCGTCTCGAACCGTGACGTCGTCCTCATCGATGCCGAGCACAGCCCGGTCGGTCGGACGCTCGAGGAGCTCGGGGCCAGGACACGCCACGTGCCGCTGACCTCGCCGCTCCACATCGACGTCCCGGATGCGTCGGCCGACGTGGTGGTCGGGCTCTGGTCGGCCTTCCGCGGGATCGACGACGCGGAGATAGCCGAGGTCGATCGGGTCCTGCGGCCCGACGGCCGCCTGCTCGTGGTCCACGACTACGGTCGTGACGACGTGTCGCGGATCCGTGGGTCGTTGCCCGAGTACGGGACCTGGGGCCGCCGTGGCGGACCCTTCCTCGGCGGTGGCTTCCGCGTCCGGGTCCTGCACTGCTGGTGGGACTTCGAATCGCCCGAGGCGACGACGGCGTTCCTGCTCGATGCCTTCGGCGAGGCCGGCGGGGTGGTCGCCGCGTCGCTCAAGCGACCGCGCGTGTCGTGGAATGTCGCGATCTACCACCGATCGCGCCGCGCGGCAGAGGCCTGACACGATGAACATCGGCCGCTACCGGTTCAGCCCGATCGCGATCGTCGTCGCGCTGGCGTTCATCGGCTCGTCGGCGTTCATTGCCTACGCGATCATCCGCGTCCGCGACGTGACCCAGATCCCGATGATGAGCGCGGGCTTCTTCGTCCTCGGGATCGCCTTCGTCGCCATCGCGATCGGCGCGCTCGTCCGCCTCTGGGGTGCCGCCTCGCAGGCCCGCCTCGGCCGAGCCGTCGGGATGGCCATCGGCGGCGGGCTGATGGGGATGGCCGCGATCGGCTGCTTCACGGCCGCGATCGTCCTGGCCCTGCTCTGGAAGTCGAGCTGACCGAAAACCCTCGGAGAGACACGGGACCCGCGAGGGCGGCAGGCCGCATCGCGCCCTCGCGCTTGGTACCCCCAGCCGGATTCGAACCGGCGATCTCCACCTTGAAAGGGTGGCGTCCTAGGCCTCTAGACGATGGGGGCGATCGCGGCGCCCGAGTCTAGCAGCGGCCGATTCCCCGCCCCGCGTACCATCCCGGCGATGGACTACCTGGGCGTCCGGATCCCGACGATCGTCAAGGACAACGTCTCGATCCGCTGCGACGGCTGCCTCGAGGTCATCGACGGCACGCCCTGGCGGATCAACATCCTCGACACCGTCGCGGCCGAGACGCCCGTCTCCTGGGCGGATCGACCGCCGATCAACCCAGGCCCGTTCGAGTTCCACGGCGACCCGGCTCACGTCCGCGCCTGGATGCGGCGCAAGGGCTACCTGTTCTGTCGGAAGGGCGAGGTCCGCGAGATCATGCGGCCGATCCCGCTGCCCGGCGACGGCACCGAGGGAGCACCCAGACTGGGTCTCTGCGACGGCCTGCATCGGGACGACCACGAGCTGATTCCCGCCTGACGCCGGGGCCAGCCCGACCCTCGAACCGGCCCGTTTGACAGGCCTCCGGGCCGTTCCTATCCTCCGCCCGGCCTCGGACGTGGAGCCGTACCGAGATTTGCCCAGGATTCGCTACCGGCGGAAGGAGATCGTCGCCCGATGGCCGCGCGCCCCTCGCCGACGTGGCTCTCGCTGGGACCCGCGAGCCGGTTCGTCGGCGTCGACCCCGACACGCTGCGCCGCTGGGCCGACGACGGCCGGCTGAAGGCCTACTCGACCCCCGGCGGCCATCGCCGCTTCGCCGTCGCGGATCTCCAGCGGGTCGTCGCGACCCGCCGCCCGGGCCGGCCCGACCTGGCGGCCCTCGGCGCCACCTCGGATCGCCTCGCCCGAGCGTATGCCCGGTCGTATCGGGCTGACGAGTCCGCCGGCTCCACCGTCCGAGCCCGCTTCGGGGAGGCCGAGCGCGAAGCCTTCCGGGCCGAGGGCCGACGCCTCGTCGCGGTCCTCCTGGCCTACCTCGACGCCCCGAACCCGCGCGACCGGGACCGCTGGGAGGCCGAGGCCGAGGCGATCGTGCGCGGCACGGCCGTTCGGCTCGAGGCCGCCGGTGCGGACTTCCGCGAGGCGATCGCGACGTTCACCGCCGCGCGTCGACCGTTCCTGACCGAGCTCGCCGCGATCGGCCGCCGCCGCTCGCTGGACGTCGCCAGCCTGACCGCGACCTACGACGACGCGGCCGCGCTGCTCGATCGCCTGCTGCTCGCCTTCGTCGATGCCTTCCAGCCACCGAAAGGAGCGCCCGCGCCGTGAACTTCAACGTGGTCCTGCCGATGACCTCGTCGATCCTCTCGCTCTTCCTCTTCGTGCTCCTGCTCGACCAGTGGCGCCAGCGTCGACGGCCCTACCAGCTCATCTGGGCGATCGGCATGCTGTGGTACGGGCTGTCCGCCGGGACCGAGTTCCTCGGCGGCGCCTTCGGCTGGAACGAGACCCTCTACCGGCTCTGGTACCTGATCGGCGCCATCTGGGTCGCGGGCTGGCTTGGGCTCGGCACGATCGTGCTGCTGGCCCGGACCCGGTTCGGTCTGGCGCTCGTCCCGGTGTTCCTGCTGCTCGCGCTCATCGCCCTCGGCGGTGCCAACCTCTACCCGAACACCGGCGTCGCCTCGCCGGCGTACGCCCTCGTCGGCCTCGGGCTCGCGATCGGCGTCGGCTGGCTGTCCTTCCGGCGCGATCCGCGCTGGGCCGCGGTCGTCGCGGCGTGGATCGTGGGCGGGACCGTCCTGTCGGTCGTGCTGATGGCGACCGCCAGCCTCGCCGCGCCGGGCTGGCTCGTCGACCCCCAGACCCACATCCCCGTCGGGACGCTCTTCCCCGGCTACCTCCGGCTGCTGACCCCGCTCTTCAACGTCACCGGTGCCTTCGCCCTCGCCTTCGGGGCGCTCTTCTCGGCGTACGTGTTCATGCCCAAGCGGCGGGTGATCCGCTACGACATCTCCAGCGGATCGGCCACCCGGCGCCTGGCGAACCTGCCTCTGGCCGTCATTGCCTTCCCGGTCAACCTGGTCGCGTCGCTGCCGGGGGCGGCCAACGCCCTCCTCCGGGGCCGGCTGAACAGCCGCGTCCCGGCCACGATCCTCATCGCGATCGGGGCGATCATCCCGGCGATCACCAGCGGGCTGAACCGGTTCGGCAGCACGAGCGGCTTCTTCGTCGGGGAGCTGCTCGGCGTCGTCTTCCTGCTCGCCGGCTTCCTCGTCTCGGTCGAGGTCTTCCGCGACATCCGGATCCCGTTCACCGGGACCGTCCTGCGGACGCGCCGCGCGGACGCTACCGTCGACATGTGACGTCTCGCTGCGAGCGGCGTCCGCGCCGGGGGGCGGCCGGTTGACCGCGTTGATCCTCGGGCTGGCGGCCCTCGTGGCCGTGGTCATGGGCCTGGCCCTCATCGACCAGTGGGCGGAGCGGCACCGGAGCTACCAGCTCGCCTGGGCGGTCGGCTCGCTGCTGTTCGGCCTCGCGGCCGGCGCCGAGGCCCTCGGGGCGGCAGCGGGCTGGACGCCGACGCTGTTCCGGGCCTGGTACCTGGCCGGGGCCGTCCTGAACGTCGGCTGGCTCGGCCTCGGGACGGCGTTCCTGCTCGGGCGCACCCGGTTCGGCTACCTGTACGCCCTGCTCGTGGCGATGGGCGGCATCATCGCCGTGCTGACCCAGGTCAAGGAGAGCTACGCCGGGGCGGGCTCGCTGCCGATCGTCTACCTGATCGGCGCACTCGTGCTGGCGCTGGCGATCGGGATCGAGACGTACTTCCAGGACGCCCGCTGGCCCCGGATCGCCACGATCGAGGTCTTGGCCGTGACGCTCGCGGCAACGTTCTTCGTCGTGACGGCCGCCCTGCCCGACGGTCCGCCGCCACTCGACATCCACGGCGTCCCGGTCCTCGACCCGCTGCCGGGCAGCCTCCGCCTCCTGACGCCGCTGATGAACGTCACCGGCGGCCTCGCGCTATTCCTCGGGGCCCTGTTCTCGGCGTACGTCTTCATGCCGAAGCGGCGGCCGCTGGACTACTCGCTCGATCCCCGCCAGACCGGCGACCAGATGCTGTTCAACCTGCTAATCGCGCCGGTGGCCATCGTCGTGAACTTCCTGTGGTCCCTGCCCGGCGCGCTGAACGCCCTCACTCGGGGCCGGCTGCACAGCCGTGTACCCGCGACCATCCTGATCGCCCTGGGCGCCCTGCTCATCACCGGCATCGACTTCGGTGTCCGCGGTGGCGAGACGACGGTCTTCGCGGTGAGCAAGCTCGCCGGGATCAGCCTGATCTTCGCGGGCTTCCTCGTCTCGATCGAGGCCTTCCGCGAGATCCGGATCCCGTTCACGAATCGGCGGCTGGCGATCGGACGGGTCGAACGCGGCGACGTGTCGGCGGAGACCGACTCGACGTAGTCGGCGCCCCTCGCCCCATCGCTACCATGGCCCACATGGCGATCGCGACCCCGGGCCGCCCGACCCGGACTCCGCCGCCCGGTGGTGGGGTCCGCGCGGGCGCGCGCCGCGCCCCCAGTTGCGGCGGTGCCGCCGCTCGCGAAGCGGCCGGCCTGGGCTGGGAGGCCGCCGGCCCCGTCACGGGCGAGCCGATCATCTTCCTGCACGGCGCCGTGATGACCCGCAGCCAGTGGTGCCTCCAGGTCGAGCGGTTCGCGGCAGCGGGTTATCGCTGCATCTCCGTCGACCTGCCCGGGCACGGCGTCCTCGCCGACCAGCCCTTCACGATGGACGCCGCGGTCCAGCACGTGACCGAGGTCATCGACCGGGTTGCCGGTGGCCGGGCCGTGCTCGTCGGGCTGTCGCTCGGCGGTTACGTCGCGATGACGCTTGCCGGCCGTTCGCCGGCCCGCGTCCGGGGCCTGGTCCTCGCCGGCTCGACCCACGAGCCAGGCGGCCCGTCGCGGGCGGCGTTCTGGTTCGTCGGCACGGGCCTCGGCATCGCCCCCGAGCCGATCCTCCGGGCGATGGTGGGCTGGCTGTGGACCCGACGCTACGGGCCCGACGTCACCCGGGTGCTGCTCGCCAAGGGCTACTACGCCCGCGGGGGCGGGGCCGCGATCCGCGTCCTCGCCGGGGGCGGCTTCCGGGAGCGACTCCGGGCATACGGCGGCCCGGTGCTCGTCATCAACGGCAATCTCGACCTGCCCTTCCGGCTCGGCGAGGAGCGGTTCCTCGAGGGCGTCGACGGGGTGACGCGACGGCGCCTCGCGTGGGCGGCACATCTCTCGAACCTCGATCGTCCAGAGGACTTCTCGAACGAGGTCGAGGGCTTCATCCAGGCGCTGGCTCCCTGAGGGACGAGGGGCCGGTGCTATTCTCCGACCGGCCCTCCAACCCCTCCACGTGAGGTTCGATGCGCGTCCGAAAAGCGGTCTTCCCGGCTGCCGGCTGGGGAACTCGGTTCCTGCCAGCCACGAAGGCGCAGCCGAAGGAGATGCTGCCGCTCGTCGACAAGCCGATCATCCAGTACGCCGTCGAAGAGGCCGTCGCTGCCGGCATCGAGCAGGTCATCATCGTCACCTCCTCGCTCAAGCGGGCGATCGAGGACCACTTCGACCTGTCGTACGAGCTCGAGCGCCTGCTCGAGGAAAAGGGCGAGATCGAGAAGCTCCGCCA